>Ga0299914_10001268_pt1 | contig 16549 bp, 12 predicted proteins | sample RVTome_10_FD_201361 | JGI IMG/M metagenome (GOLD analysis project Ga0299914, IMG submission 201361) | Soil microbial communities from uranium-contaminated site in the Upper Colorado River Basin, Wyoming, United States - RVT153D57 (version 2) ...
GCCGCCGCGCTTCACGAGCTGCGCGCGGATCCCGTCCCACTTCCATTCGACCAGCCACTCGCCGGGCTCGCCGAGCGACGCGACGTCGGCCTCGAGCGGCGACGCGAGGAAGAACGGATAGGGGCGCGACCGGTCGTCAACGTCCGCCTCGTGGGAGAGGATCCCCGTGAACCACTCGCCCGATGGGCTCCATTCCCCCATCAGCCTCGCGGCCATCGTCGTGGCCGGGAGCTCCGCAGCGCCCGCCAGCGCCCGGACGACGAGCGTCTGCGAGACGCCGACGCGCAGCTCGCCGGTCAGCAGCTTGAGGAGGATGAAGCGCTGGAGGCGATCGAGCGTGCGCCACCACTCGGTGACGCGTGCCTGTTGCGCGGCGGGATCGAGCCCGCGCAGCGGCAGGATGCGCCGCTCGACCCACTCGGCGAGCGGGAGATCCTCGGCCGGTGCGGTGGGCAGCTGATCGAGCACGAGCGCGGCCGTCTCGGCGCCGTCGCCCACGACCGCATAGCACTCCTCGAGCATCCACGCGGCCAGGCCGGTTGCCGCGAGCGTCCAGTCGCGGATGGCGATGTACGAGACGAGCCGCTTGAGCCGCCGGCCGGTCAGGAAGTAGACGGCCCACGCGGCGTCCGCGGGAGGCGCCGCCGCGAAGTACTCCGACATGGCGGCCACCTTCGCGTTGGTGGACGTCGTCCGATCGATGGCGTCGTAGAGTCTGGCGAACCGGCGCACGGCGCCCTCAATCCTCCGGGCCTTCGCCTTCCCACGCAGTGCGGAGGGTCGCGGCGTCGAGGCCGTGCTCGCGGAGGTGGCGCGCGAGCGGTTCGGCATGGCCGTGCGTGGCGAGCACGCGCGACGCGCCGGTCTCGGCGACCGTCTCGAGGAGCGCCGGCCAGTCGGCGTGATCGGAGATGACGAACCCGCGATCGTACGCGCGCTGGCGGCGGACGCCGCGCACGCGCATGAGGCCGGACGCGAACGCGTCGGAGTGCGTGCCGAGCCGCCGCATCCACGGCGTGCCGCGCGCCGGGAGCGGCGCGAGCACCAGCTCGCCGGCGAAGGACGTCCCGCGCGGCCGGTCGGTCGCGGGCAGCACGGGAAGCATGGCCACGCCGGCCTCGCGATAGACCTCGATCACGCCGAGCATCATGCCGTGCACGAGGACGGGCCGGTCGGTAATGCGCGCCAGCTCGGCGAGCAGGCGCTGCGCCTTGCCGAGGGTGTAGCAGAAGAGCACGGACGCGCGCCCGGCCTCGCGGTTCGCGTCCCACCAGTCGAGGATCGCGGCGACGACGGTTGCGGTCGAGTCCCAGCGGTAGATGGGCAGCCCGAAGGTGGATTCGGTGACGAACGTGTCGCAGGGGACCGGCTCGAACGGTGCGCACGTGGGATCGTCCGCACGCTTGTAGTCCCCTGAGACGACCCAGACGCCGTCGGGACCCTCGATCCGGATCTGCGCCGATCCGAGCACGTGGCCGGCCGGATGGAAGCTGACGCGGACGCCGCCGATCGTCTTCGACTCGCCGTACTCGAGCGACTCGATGACCGCCTCGTCACCCAGCCGTCGCCGGAGCACGCCAACGCCTGCGGCCGCGCAGAGATACGCACGGCTCCCCGGCCGCGCGTGGTCGCCATGCGCGTGCGTGATCAGCGCGCGGTGCACCGGTGCCCAGGGGTCGACGTGGAAGTCGCCGGCGGGACAGAACGGGCCGGGGGGGGAGGTGGTTAGCATCGTGAGGCCTGTTGGTCCCTGGGTCCCTGGGTCCCTGGTCCTGGGTCCCTGGGTCCGGGTCCCTGGGTCCCTTGTCCCGGGTCCCGGGTCCCGGGTCCCCTCGTCCCGGGTCCCGGGTCCCGGGTCCCCTCGTCCCGGGTCCCGTGTCCCGGGTCCCTCGTCCCGGGTCCCCTCGTCCCGGGTCCCTTCGCCCCGAATCGGGGCCGCCTCTCGTCGCGGGTCAGATCCCGAGGGGACAGACTCGACTCACGCCATTCTGGCCCAACTCGGGCGGGCGGCACGGTCCCTGCTCGTTCAGGAGGGGTGATGTCCCAGAAACTCGAAGAATTGCGGGTGTATCAGCAGGCCGCGGCGTTTTGGGAATCAGTTAATGCGCTGTTGGATCGGCCGGGCTATCGTAGGAATCGCAAACTGGCGGAACAGACCAGCGATGCGAGCGATTCGATCCCCGCTAACATCAGCGAAGGCTTCGAACAGGGGACCGACGCTGCGTTCGCGCAGTATCTGTTCATCGCGAAGGGCTCTCTTGGCGAAGTCCTGTCGCGCCTTCGGGAAGCTCGGAGCAAGCGGTATATCACGCAGCATGAACTGGACGAGCGGCTGAAGGCCGGCACCAGCCTCTCGCGCAGCCTGGGAGCCTTCATCAGATATCTGGACGGCTGCAATTACAGAGACCGCGGCCGCTACAAATCGCGCCAGCGGCAGCAACAACGCGTCCCGCCAGAACGGGGGACCGACACAGGGACCCGGGACGAAGGGACCCGGGACGAAGGGACCCGGGACCCAGGGACCCGGACCGAGGGACCCAGGACCCCAGGGACCCAGGGACCAAGGGACCGGTATGATCTCCACCATGCCCACGGCCCTCACGAGACCCGTCCCGTCGAGTATTGCGCGTTGCGAGCTGACCCATCTCGAGCGGACGCGTATCGATGTCGACGTCGCGCGGGCCCAGCACGCCGAGTATGAGGCGACCCTCCGGCGCCTCGGCTGCGCGATTGAGCGCATTGAGGCGGCCGACGATCAGCCGGACTCGGTGTTCGTGGAGGACACGGCGGTGGTGCTCGACGAGATCGCGGTGATCACGCGGCCGGGCGCGGCGTCGCGGCGGCCGGAGACGGCGGCGGTCGAGCGGGCGCTGGCGCGGTACCGGCCGATTCATCGCCTCGAGGCGCCGGCCACGATGGACGGCGGGGACGTGCTGCGCGTCGGGCGGACCATTTACGTGGGTCTCTCGAGCCGGACGACCGAAGCGGGCGCCCGGCAGCTGTCGAACGCGGCGGCGCCGTTCGGCTACACTGTCGAGTGCGTCCGCGTCGCCGGATGCCTGCACCTCAAGAGCGCGGCGACGGAAATCGGCGAGCAGCTCGTGGTGTGCAACCCGGAGTGGGTGGACCCGCGTGCGTTTCGCGGGTGTGAGGCGATCCCGGTGGATCCGGGCGAGCCGTTCGCGGCCAACGTCCTGCGGATCGGACGGTCGCTCGTGTGCGCCGCGGCGTATCCGCGCACGTCCGGTGTGCTGCGATCGCGCGGGCTCGAAGTGCACGCGGTCGAGGCGTCGGAGCTGGCGAAGGCGGAAGCCGGCGTCACCTGCTGCAGCCTGATCGTCGGCTGATTCCGGCATGGCCCCAGACGAGATTCGCGCATCCGCGCTCGTGCAGGCGCCGCCGCCGCACGTGTACCGCATCATCGCCGACTATCACGACGGCCATCCGCGGATCGTGCCGCCGAAGTATTTCAGGTGGATGCGGGTCGAGCGCGGCGGGACGGGCGCGGGAACCACGATTGTGTTCGCGATGCGCGTGCTCGGCACGACGAGCGTGCTGCACGCGACGGTCACCGAGCCGGAGCCGGGGCGCGTGCTCGTCGAGTCGTACCCCGAGACCGGGGTGGTGACGACGTTCGCGGTGGAACCGGAGGGCGAAGGGGCGTCGCGCGCGACGATCGCGACGAGGCTGAGCGCGCGGACCGGCATCGCCGCCGCCCTCGAGCGCTGGGTGAGCCGGCGCGTGCTGCCCGGCATGTACCGCGACGAGCTGCAGCGCCTCGCGGAGCACGCGGAGGGCCGGCGCGTCCACGAGCCGGTGCCGCGGGAGTGAACGGCCGCACCGCACGCGCCGACGGCGTGTTCGCGACGGCCACGACGAACACGGGGCCAGCCAGGTTGTAGTCAATGCTTCGCGTGAGCGGTGCTGCCGGACAATGCCGTCCGGCCTGAGGTGAATGGAAGCCGACGACCGTCGTGGTCTTCGTGATCGTTGTGAGCGTCGTGAACCCGCAGGCCGTGCCCGTCGGGAGGGCAGGCGCCGCGCTGAGCATTCCGAGGAGCGTGATGTGGCCGCGTATGTGATTGCCAACGTCGAGGTGAAGGACCCCGTCCGCTATGCGGACTATCGGAACATGGTGCTGCCCACGATCCAGGCGTACGGCGGGCGCTTCCTGGCGCGCGGCGGGGCGGTCGAGACGCTCGAAGGCCCGTGGCAGCCGAAGCGGCTCGTCATCGTGGAGTTCCCCTCGGTCGAACGGGCGAAGGCCTGGTGGGGGTCGCGGGAGTACGCGGAGGCGAAGGCGCTGCGGCAGGCAACCTCCGAGGGCAGCCTGATCGTGATCGAAGGCGTGGCCTAGGTGACCGTGGACGCCGCCAGCGTGGGCGCCGGCCTGACCGAGGTGCTGGCGCGCTACTGGGGATACACCTCGTTCCGGCCGCTCCAGCGCGAGGCGATGAACGCGATCCTGGGCGGACGCGACTCGCTCGTCGTGCTCCCCACGGGCGGCGGCAAGTCGCTCTGCTTCCAGGCGCCGGCGCTCGTCCGGCCCGGGCTGGCGCTGATCGTCTCGCCGCTCATCTCGCTGATGAAGGACCAGGTGGATACGCTCGTCGGCAACGGCGTGCCCGCCGCCTGCTACAACAGTACGCTCGCCGCGGACGAGAAGGCGGCCGTCGCGGCGGGGATCCGCGAGGGGCGCTACCGGCTGCTGTACGTGTCCCCCGAACGGCTCGCGGGCGAGGCCGGCAACGGCTTCCTCGCGATGCTCGCGCGCGCGGGCGTCGGGTTCGTGGCCGTGGACGAGGCGCACTGCATCAGCCAGTGGGGCCACGACTTCAGGCCGGAGTACCGGCAGTTCGGCCGGCTGCGGACGCTTTTCCCGAACGTCAGCCTGCACGCTTACACCGCGACGGCGACGTCCCGGGTCCGCCGCGACATCGCCGTCCAGCTCGGGCTCCGCGATCACGTGGAGCTGGTCGGGTCGTTCGACCGGCCGAACCTGATCTATCGCGTGCTCGCGCGGGCGAACCTGAAGCGGCAGTTGACCGACGTGCTCGCGCGCCATCCCCGTCAGGCCGGCATCGTCTATTGCACGTCGCGCCGCGAGGTCGATACGCTGGCCGCCTGGCTGGCGGAGTCCGGCGTCCGCGCGCGGCCGTATCACGCGGGCCTGCCCGACGAGGAGCGGCACCGCAACCAGGATGCGTTCCTCGGGGAGGACGCCGACGTCGTGGTGGCGACCGTGGCGTTCGGGATGGGGATCGATCGCTCGGACGTGCGGTTCGTCGTGCACGCCGGCGCGCCGCAGTCGGTGGAGCACTACCAGCAGGAGTCGGGCCGCGCCGGCCGCGACGGCCTGGACGCGGAGTGCGTGCTGATCTATTCGGCCGCGGACTTCCTGAAGTGGCGCATGATGCTCGAGCGCAACGGCGAGTGGAGCGAGGCGCGGCGCGTGCTGCTCCGCGACATGGAGCGCTACGCGACGAGCGTGGGATGCCGCCATCGCCGGCTGCTCGGCTACTTCGGCGAGGTCTACGACCAGGCGGACTGCGGCGCGTGCGACTGCTGCCTCGAGGAGCTGGAGCCGATCGCCGATCCCGTGATGCTCGCGCGCAAGGTCTTGTCGTGCGTCGCCCGGGTCGGGCAGCGCTTCGGGGCGGCGCACGTCACCAACGTGCTCCGCGGCGCCGACACGGACCAGATCCGCGCGCGAGGCCATCGGTCGCTCACCACGTTCGGCCTGCTCGGCGACGCCTCGGTGCCGGAAGTCCGCGGCTACATCGAACAGCTCATCGGCCACGGCCTGCTGCGCCAGACGGAAGACGAGTTCCCGGTGCTGGGGCTCACCGGGCGCGGCGTCTCCCTCCTGAAGGATGCAGGGAGCGTCCCCGACCTGGCCCTGGCGCGCCAGCGCCGGCCCGTGAAGGACCGGCTGCCGAAGCGCTCGCGCGTGGAGAGCGAGTCCTGGCAGGACGTCGACCGCGACCTGTTCGAGCGCCTGCGCGAACGCCGCCTGGAGATCGCCCGCGCGCGCGGCGTGCCGCCCTACGTCATCTTCCACGACACGACGCTCCGCGAGATGGCGCGCCTCAAGCCGCAGACGCTGGAGGCGCTCCGGCATGTATATGGTGTCGGGGAGCGGAAGGTCAGCGATCTCGGGGAGGAGTTCCTGTCGGTGCTTCGCGATGGGGCGTAGGTTGCGGTTCACGGGTTCATGGGCACCCTGGCCTCGCCTCGTTCTTCGACGCCAGGATCGCGCTGCTCCAGAATCCCAGCCTCGCCAGCGCGATCGTCAACGGCCGCTTCTGGCTCGAAGCGTAGCCGACCTCGCTCGACGGCCCCAGCTGAGCGTCGTCGCGGCCCGACTGGCCGTCATCGATTCGCGCCCCCGAATCCGCCCGCGGACACGTCCCGCGCGAGTCGCGCGCGTGACGTTGTGACCCGGGACCCGGGACCCAGGGACGCGGACGAAGGGACCCAAGACCAGGGACCAAGGGACCAGGGACCCTTTCCCTTGACAACCTGCAAGACGACCCCTCAGACCTTTGGCGATCGTCCAGGAGAATCGTCGTCCGACCCGTTGGGGTCAACGTCCGTCGGCTGCTTCAGCCTCAGCCGCCGGCCGACCGCGACGCCCAGGTGATAGGCGCCCTCCTGCTGCAGCCACACGTGGCGCGCGTGGTTGTCGGCGAGTTCCACGATCAGCGACCGGCTCTCCTCGGGGAGCGCCGCGGCAATCTGCTCCACGAGCTGCTGCTGGCGCCCGATGTCGACCGTCGCGAACAGCTCGTCTTCGTGAATCGCCTGCAGCAGCTCCTCGTACTCCGCCTCGCACTCGTCTTCGGCGTCGGAGAACGACGGCAGCAGGCGACGCTCGTCCTCGAGCCCCAGCTTGTCCGCACACCGGTCGGCCAGCTCGAGCAGCTCCTCTGAAGTGGGCATCGTGAGATCTTACGCGAGCGCAACCGGGACTATCGACGCTTTTTCTCGATCTCCGGCGGCCGCGCGCGAAGGCGCTCGCGTCCGGGGCCCCCGGCTCAGCCGCCGTTCGCCCGGCCAGGGCCCTTTCCCCTTGACAATCTACAAGACGGAACGTTACGCTCTTGTCGAACGTCTAGGAGAAGGGATGCCGAACAAATCCGACCTGCTTCAGGGCACGCTCGATCTGCTCATCCTCAGGACGCTCGCCCGCGGGCCCGTGCACGGCTGGGGCATCGCCCTCAGCATCCAGCAGGTCTCGCGCGACGTGCTGCAGGTCAACCAGGGCTCGCTCTATCCCGCGCTGCACCGGCTGGAGCAGCAGGGCCTCATCCAGGCCGAGTGGGGCAGCTCCGAGAACAACCGCCAGGCGAAGTTCTACGAGCTGACCCGCGCCGGCAGGAAGGCGCTGGCGGAGGAGACGAAGAACTGGGAGCGGTTGTCCGACGCGGTCGGCCGCATCCTCTACCAGGAATAGGCGAAGGGCGGAGGTCCCATGCTGCGCTGGCTGCAGACCCGGTTGTCCTCACTCTTCCGCCGCGGGCGGTACGAGCGCGAGCTCGACGCCGAGCTGCGGTTCCACCTCGACATGCTGACCGAGCAGCACGTGCGCGCCGGCATGCCCGAGCGCCAGGCCCGCGCCGAAGCCCTCCGCGCGTTCGGCCAGGTCGCGCGCGTGAAGGACGACGTCCGCGACGCGTGGCTGTCGCGGCTGGTGGAGACGCTCGGGCAGGATCTCCGGTACGGCGCCCGCAGCATCCGCCGCAGCCCCGGCTTCGCCTTCGCGGTGATCGTGACGATGGCGCTCGGCATCGGGGCGAACACGGCGATCTTCAGCGTCGTGAACGGCGTGCTGCTGCGCCCGCTCCCGTACGAGGACGGCCACGAGCTGGTCGTCCTGCGGCAGCAGCAGCCGCTCACGGGAAGCGGCGACCTGCCCTTCTCGTACCAGGAGATCCTCGACTATCGCACACGATCGAAGAGCCTGGACGGCGTGGTGGAGTTCCACTCCATGTGGTTCATCCTGCTCGGCGGCGCCGAGCCGCAGCGCGTGTCGACCGGCGTCGTGTCGGCCAACTACTTCGACGTCCTGGGCGTGAAGCCGCTGCACGGCCGGACGTTCGTCGAGGCCGACGACGGGCGCGGCGCCGAAGCCGTGCTGGTCCTGAGCCATGCGTACTGGCAGCGCAGCTTCGGCGGCGATCCCGGCGTCGTCGGCACCGTGTTCCAGATGAACGATCGGCCGCACCAGGTGATCGGGGTGCTGCCGCCCGTGCCGCAGTATCCGGAACCCGTCGATGTGTACATGCCGACGTCGGCGTGTCCGTTCCGGTCGGCCCCGCAGATGGTGGACGCGCGCGACGGACGGATGATGCGGGCGTTCGCCCGCTTGAAGGACGACATACGCCTCGAAAAGGCGCAGGCCGATCTCGGCATCGTGGCGGCCAGCCTCCAGCAGGAGTACCCGGACGCCTATCCGGCGGCCCAGGGATATCGCGCGGTCGCGTCCCCGCTCCAGGACGAACTCACACAATCCTTCCGTACGACGCTGCTCGTGCTGATGGGCACCGCCGGCTTCGTCCTGCTCATCGTGTGCGCGAGCCTGGCCAACCTGATGCTCGCGCGCCTGGTCCGGCGGCAGCACGAGCTGGCGGTGCGCTCGGTGCTCGGCGCGGGCCGGCTGCGGCTGATCCGGCAGCTCCTCACGGAGAGCACCCTGCTGGCGCTGCTCGGCGGGGTCGCCGGGCTGGCGCTGGCGCACTGGGGCAGGGCGCTGCTCGTGGCGTTCGCGTCCCGGTTCACCCAGCGCGCCGCGGAGATCCAGATCGACGGTGCGGTCCTCGCGTACACGTTGGGCGTATCGGTGCTGACGGGCCTGGTGTTCGGCGCCGTTCCGGCGTTCTCGCGGCGCTTCGGCAGCCGCGAGTCGCTCGGCGACGGCAGCCGCACGACGCAGGGGCGGCAGGGCGTCCGCAGCGCGCTGATCGTCGTGCAGGTGGCCGCGTCGTTCATGCTGCTCATCGGCGCCGGGTTGACGGTGCGCAGCGTCCTGGAGCTCCAGCAGATCGACCCGGGCATCCGCACCGACAACGTGCTGACGATGAGAATCGATCTGAACTTCACGAAATACCCGGATCCGCCCCGGCGGGCGGAATTCTGGGCGCGGCTCGAGGAGCGCCTGAAGGCGGTGCCGGGCGCGATCGGCGTCGGCGGCGCCGCGACGTTCCCGCTCAACGAGCGCGGGCCGTTCCCGAGCGCGATTCAGATCCAGGGGCGCGCGCTGCCGGTGGGCGTGGCGCGGCCGCAGGTCGGCGTGCGCGTCGCGACGCCCGACTACTTCGTCACGCTGGCCCAGCCGCTGCTGGCCGGCCGGTTCTTCAGGCTCTCCGATCGCCTGCCCGACACGGCGCGCGGCGAAGCGCCCGACAACGGCGTCGTCATCGTCAACCAGTCGATGGCGCGCCACTACTGGCCGGACAGGGATCCGATCGGGGAGCGCATCTCGGGCAACGAGGGGCGGACGTGGCTGACAGTCGTCGGCGTCGTCGCCGACGCGCGCCAGCATCTCGACGAGCCGGCCGCCGATGAGGTGTACATCCCGATGCTGCAGAGCGGGCAGCTGACGACGACGTGGCTCGTGCGGTCGAATCTGGATCCCTCGGTGATGCAGCGCCAGGTTCGGGACGCCGTGCACTCGGTCGATCCGGACCAGCCGGTGGACAACTTCCGCACGCTCGCCGAGGTGCGGTCCGCGTCGCTGACGCCTCCGCGCCTGACGGCGACCCTGCTCGCCAGCTTCGGGGTGCTGGCGCTCGTGATCACCGCCACCGGCCTGGCGGGCGTGATTGCGTTCTCCGTGAATCAGCGCACGCAGGAGTTCGGGATCCGGATGGCGCTCGGTGCCGCGCGCGGGCGCGTGCTGGGGATGGTGCTGCGGCAGGGGCTCCAGCTCGTGCTGGTCGGCCTGGCACTGGGGCTGGCTGGTGCGCTCGTGCTCACCCGCGTGCTCGAAACGCTGCTCTTCGGCATCGAGCCGACCGACCTGCCGACGTTCGCCGTCGTGTCGCTGGTGCTGCTCGCGGTCGCGGCGCTGGCGTGTTTCGTACCCGCCCGCCGCGCGGCGACGGTCGATCCCATCGTGGCGCTGCGAATCAGCTGATCCGCGACGGTCTGCGAGCCGCTCGCGTGTCCAGGAGTCGAGTCATGAGAAGTTTTCCGCTCGCCGGTCTCGCCTGTCTGATGCTCGTCCTGACCCCGCACGCGCAGGAGCCGGCCGCCACCGACGCGCTGGACGGCATCGATCCCGTCGTGCTGATCGAACAGAACAAGGAGGTCTACGGCAAGGCGGAGCACAGCGCCGTGCGGGGCCCGTTCCGATATCTGTTCGCGTCCCGCGAATCGCAGGCCGCCTTCGAGGCGGATCCCGGGAAGTACGAAATCCAGTTCGGAGGGCTCTGCGCGCGCATGGGCGGCGCCACCGGGGGCAACCCGGCCGACTTCCTGGTGCACGACGGCAGGATCTACGTCTTCGGCTCCGACGAGTGCCACCGGCGTTTTGCCGCGGCGCCCTCGAAGTATCTGCCTCCTGCTCCAGCGCCGCTCCCGACGACGTCCACGCCGCGGCGGGCCGGCGCGGCCCTGCTCGACCGAGCCGTGGCGGCGCTCGGAGGCCGGGAACGCGTCGCCGCGCTCCAGACCTACGTGGAGACCGCATCGCAAGTACAGGAGCGGCCGTCGGGGAAGGTCCCGGTCACGAGAGTGATGATGTGGCGGTCGAACGGCGACGTGCGTCAGGAGAGGACGATGGCGCTGATGGAGCGCCGGCTGACGATCGCGTCGGTGCTCACGCCCGGGAGCGGATGGTATCCGCGCGAGGATGGCGGATCGCGTCCGATGCTCGAAGCGGCCCGGACGTACCTGCGGGCCGATGCGGACCGGCACCTGATTGCGCTCGTGCGCGCGCGTCCAGGCGGCGACACGACCGTTGCCGCCCTGCCGTCCGGGACGGTTCAAGGACAGGCGGTCGAGCAGGTTCGCATTGTCCGGAGGCCGCTCGACGTCACGCTCGGCATCCATCCCGTCTCGGGCGAGCCGCGCACGATGACTTTTGTCGATCGGAACCTCGAGGGGGTCTTCGGCAGCTACGTGCTGGTGCTCTCGGATTACCGAACCGTCGATGGGCTCCGGCTGCCGTTCGAGATCCACGCCTTCTTCGATGGCGAGCCCGACGCCTCGCGGTCGTGGACCGTCGAATCCATCGAGGTGAACGCACCGCTGGACGACGCGCTGTTCCAGCCGGAGAAGAGCCGATGATCGGCGCGCTGGTCGTCGCGGCGCTCGCGGCGGCGCTGGCGGCGGGCGCAACCGAGGAGCCAGCCTGGCCGCAGTGGGGAGGGCCCAACCGGAATTTCGTGGTCGCCGGGCCCGCGCCCGCCACGACGTGGCCCGCTGACGGGCCACGTGAACTGTGGCGCCGCCCCCTTGGGGACGGCCTCTCGGCCATCGTGAGCGACGGCGCGACCCTCTACACGCTGTACCGGCGCGGCGATGCGGACGTGGCGGTCGCGCTGGAGGCCGCATCGGGACGCACGCGCTGGGAGCGCGCGTTTGCCGCCCCGTTCCGTGAGACCTGCAGCCACCGGCTCGGCCCGATTCCGCGAGCCGCGCCGCTCATCGCCGGGGAACGCCTGATCACCGTCAGCGCCGGCGGCCTGATGAACGCCTTCGAGCGCGAGACCGGACGGCTCGCGTGGAGGCAGGACCTGTACGCCGGCGCGCCGGATGCGGTTCGCGCGTGCGGGTACTCGTCGAGCCCGCTGGCGTTCGAGGACCTCGTCATCACGACCGCGGGGGGAAAGGGCCGCGGCGTGGTCGCACTCCATGCGGCCACCGGAGAGGTGGCCTGGACGGCGCAGGATTTCGAGAACGGGTACGCGTCGCCGCTCGTCATCGACCTCGGCGGCCGGCCCGAACTGGTCGTGTTCACCTACGGCGAGGTGTCCGGACTGGATCCACGGACCGGCGCCCTCGAGTGGTCGTGGCCGCATCCCGCGGATCAGGGCGTGAACGTCGCGATGCCGGTGTGGGACGACGATCGTCTGCTGTTCGTGTCGTCCGCCTACAACGGCGGCGGCCGTGTGCTGGAACTCACGCGTCGCGGCGATGCGGTGGACGTGCGGGAGGTGTGGTCCAGCCCCCGCATCCGGATTCACTTCGGCAACGCCGTGCGCCTCGGCACGCGCGTCTACGCGTCGAGCGGCGACTTCGGCGCCGCGCCGTTCGCGGCGGTCGACATCCGCACGGGCGAGATCCTGTGGCGCGATCGGAGCGTCGCGCGGTCGACCGTGATCGGCGCCGGCGGCCGGCTCATCCTCCTGGACGAGGACGGCACGCTCGTGCTCGCGACGCCGGGCGAAAGCGGTCTGACCGTGCACGCCAGCGCGCCGGTGCTGAAAGGGCGGGCCTGGACGGTGCCGACGCTGTGCGGTTCGACCCTCTACCTCAGGGACTCGGCTGAAATCGTCGCGCTGCGCATCGGCTGAGAGGGACAGCGTCCTCGAAATCCACGACACCGGCATCCTGACGGTGCTGAACGCGGCGACGGGCGAGCAGATCTACAGGGTCCGCGTCGGCGGCGGCGGGCACACGCTTTCGCGTCCCCGGTGGCGGCCGGCGATCGCGTGTTCCTGCTGACGGAGGACGGCGTGACGTTCGTGCTGCAGGGCGCGAGTACACGGAGCTCGCGAAGAACGGCCTGGAGGAGATGTCCCCCGCGTCCCCGGCGATCGCGGGCGGATCGATTGACATCCGGACGGCATCGTCGTGGTATCGCATCGGCGGGGCCTGAAGTCGTTCACCCTCGGAGCCGGCGCCAGCAGGCCCGGGCTGACCGCCTCCGCCTCGACGTCGATGTCCTCAGCGGATCGAGGCTTCGGCGAGTCCGCCGTCGCTTCAGCGGGCCGGCGGAAGATCGAGCTGCACGTGATCGGGATCCCGCCGGGCGGTACCCGTGATACGGCCGGCGATCACGTGGTACATTCACGGGATGCCCGGTTCGACTGTCATTCCGTGGCCCCTGGCCTGCGTCGCGGTCCTCGCCGCGGCATCGTCCATCGCCTCCGGCGCGTTCGAGCAGCGCCAGGCTCACGCGCCCGTGCACGGGTATCAGCTCGTCAAGTCCTATCCGCACGATCGCCAGGCGTTCACCCAGGGCCTGGTGTATCTCGATGGCTTCCTCTACGAGGGCACCGGCCTGCACGGCCAGTCGGGGATCCGCAAGGTGCGGCTCGAGAACGGGGAGGTGGTGCAGCACCGGCCGCTCGACAAGCAGTACTTCGGCGAAGGGATCGCGGTCTGGGGCAGGACGATCGTGCAGCTGACGTGGCAGTCGGAGATCGGGTTCGTGTACGACCTGGCGTCGTTCGAGCCGGTGAAGACATTCGGCTACACGGGCGAGGGCTGGGGGCTCACCCATGACGGCACACGGCTGATCATGAGCGACGGCACGCCGACGCTGCGCTTCCTGGATCCGGGGTCGTTCGAGGAGACCGGCAGGCTCACCGTCCGGGACGGCGGCGTTCCCGTGGACGATTTGAACGAGCTCGAGTGGGTGAAGGGGGAGATCTACGCCAACGTCTGGCAGCGCGAGCGCCTCGCGCGCATCAATCCGAAGACCGGCCGGGTGACCGGCTGGGTCGACCTCACGGGCCTGCTCTCGCCGATCGAGCGGATGGGCACCGACGTGATGAACGGGATTGCCTATGACGAGAAGGGGGATCGGCTCTTCGTCACCGGCAAGCTCTGGCCGCGGCTGTTCGAGATCCGCGTCGTGCCCTGACCCGCAGCCTATTCGACGCCCTGACCGCCGCGCCTCAGAGCTGTCGCGCGTCGCGTGCGAGCCACGCACGACGGCCCGCGACGATCACCACGATCACGACGGCGGTCTCTTCTGGCCCGAAAGTCCTTCAGGCCGAGCTTCGGCCGCACCTACCCGGAACAATCCTTGCTCGGCATCCGCCTCGTGCGCGCACCCGCGCGAAGGAGACGCGGATGAAGGAACTCGACGCCCCGGTCATGGACGACCTCTGGTACAAGAACGCCATCATCTACTGCCTCGACGTCGAGAAATACCTGGACACCGACGGCGACGGCGTCGGCGACTTGCCGGGTCTGACGGAACGGCTCGACTACCTGGCGGGGCTCGGCGTCACCTGCGTGTGGCTCCAGCCGTTCTACCCGTCGCCGAACCGCGACAACGGCTACGACGTGTCCGACTACTACGGCGTGCACCCGAAGCACGGGACGCTCGGCGTGTACGTGGACTTCATGAACCACGCGCAGCAGCTCGGGATGCGCGTGATCGTGGATCTGGTGGTCAGCCACACGTCGGACCGGCACCCGTGGTTCCAGTCGGCCCGCCGCAGCCCGGACTCGCCCTACCGCGACTGGTACGTGTGGTCGAAGACGCGCCCGAAGAACTGGAACAAGGGGATGGTCTTCCCCGGCGTGCAGAAGGAGACGTGGACGCTCGACCCGGTCGCCGGCGAGTACTACTTCCACCGCTTCTATCGGTTCCAGCCCGATCTCGACACGCACCACCCGGCGGTCCGCCGCGAGATCCTGCGCATCATCGGCTTCTGGCTCCAGCTCGGCGTCTCCGGCTTCCGCATGGACGCCGTGCCGTTCCTGATCGAGACCAAGGGCGCGGGCGTTACGCCGGTCAAGGACTTCGAGATGCTGCACGGGATGCGCACCTTCCTGCAGTGGCGCCGGCGCGACGCGATCCTGCTGGCCGAGGCGAACGTACCGCCCGACGAGAGCATGAAGTACTTCGGTGAGCTGGGCGAGCGGCTCCAGATGATGCTCAACTTCCCGGTCAACCAGCGCCTCTTCTACGCCCTGGCCACCGGCGACATCAAGCCGCTCGTGCGGGCGCTGGAGGCGACGCGCGAGCGGCCGCCGGCCGCGCAGTGGGTCAACTTCCTCCGCAGCCACGACGAGCTGGATCTCGGGCGGCTCACCGACGCGCAGCGACAGCGGGTCTTCGCCGCGTTCGCACCGTCGAAGGAGATGCAGCTCTACGATCGCGGCATCCGCCGACGCCTCGCGCCGATGCTCGACAACGACCGGCGCCGGCTCGAGCTGGCGTTCAGCCTGCTGTTCACCCTGCCCGGTACGCCGATGCTCCAGTACGGCGACGAGATCGGCCTCGGCGACGACCTGTCGCTGCCCGAGCGCGAATCCGCGCGCACGCCGATGCAGTGGTCGCCCGATCCGAACGGCGGGTTCTCGACCGCGAAGAAGACCGTCCGGCCCGTCATCTCGGATCCGATCTACGGCTACCAGCGGGTGAACGTGGACATGCAGCGGCGCGACCCCGAGTCGCTCCTGAACTGGATGGAGCGCAAGATCCGCATGCGCCGCGAGTGCCCGGAGATCAGCTGGGGCAACTGGCGCATCCTCGACGTGGACGCGCCGGGAGTGCTGGCGATGCATTATCACCGGGCGGGCCGCTCGCTTCTCGTCCTGCACAACTTCACGCCGAAGCCGCGCGTCGTCCACCTGCGTCCGTCCGACCTCCGGGCGCGGCGGCTCGTGGACCTCCTGGCGCTCAACGACAGCGAGGCCGACGAGGCCGGCCGCCACACCGTCCGCCTCCAGGCGTACGACTACCGCTGGTTCCGGTTTCGCGAAGAAGCTAGGAGCTAGGAGCTAGAAGCCGGGCAGGCCTTCAGGCCCCCCTCGGGCGAGCCGCGGTACTGTCACAATAGGGCCGCGGTAAGCGGCTCCCCGTCCGGCGCCGTATCCGGTGGCGGACCCGCGGAGAATCGGCCGATCCGCCCGCGCGCATTTTCTGGAGGACTCATCCCGATGCGATTCCGACGCCTCGCCGTCTCGTCCCTGCTCGTTTGGTGTCTCGCCGCCGGCCCCGCGGCGCAATCCGCGTCGCGGGGAGGCCGCGACTCGATCACCCCCGCCGACACGAAGGCATGGCTCACGTATCTCGCCTCCGACGAGCTGCAGGGCCGCGCCACCTACAGCGAGGGTCTCGGCCTCGCGGCCGCGTACCTCGCCCAGCACCTGAAGGATTGGGGCGTGAAGCCCGCCGGCGACAATGGCGGCTACTTCCAGACGGTCAAGGTCCTCGGCGTCCGAACGACGAGCCGGTCGAGCGTGACGGTGGACGTCAACGGCGAGAAACGGACGTTCCCGGACGGCGAGGGGATCACGCTGCCGCGGAACATGGGCGGCCGGCAGACGATCGTCGCCGGAGACGTGCAGTTCGCCGGCTACGGCCTGAGCGTCCCGGCCTCGGGGTACGACGACTACGCGAACATCGATCCAAAGGGCAAGGCCGTCATCTGGCTCGGCAGCCAGGCGCCGGAAGCCGCGGGTGAGGGAATCGGGCGCCTGCTCCGTGCGCGTTCCCGCACCGCCCGGGACCGCGGCGCCATCGCCAGCATCGGGCCGGCGGCGGCCGGCGGATTCGGGGGTCGCGGCGGGCGTGGTGCCGGGTCCCCCCCCGCCGGCCGTGGCGGGCAGCCGCCCGAGGGTCGCGGGGGCCGTGGCG
>Ga0299914_10001270_pt1 | contig 16539 bp, 12 predicted proteins | sample RVTome_10_FD_201361 | JGI IMG/M metagenome (GOLD analysis project Ga0299914, IMG submission 201361) | Soil microbial communities from uranium-contaminated site in the Upper Colorado River Basin, Wyoming, United States - RVT153D57 (version 2) ...
GCCGAGGTGCTCGAGAAGATGAGCGCCTCGCTGGGCGCCACGTTCGTCGGCAACCCCCTTTCGACACCGCTGTTCAACGACTCCCTGGTGACCGTGCACCCGCTCGGCGGTTGCCCGATGGCCGATGACGGTGCCCGCGGGGTCGTGGACCACGCCGGCCGGGTGTTCGCCGGTGCCGACGGAGAGGTCCACGACGGCCTGGTGGTTGCCGACGGCGCCGTTGTCCCCCGCCCCCTGGCCGTCAACCCGCTGCTGACCATCTCGGCGCTGGCCGAGCGGGCGTCCGATCTCTTGGCCGCCGAGCGGGGATGGAGCGCTCACGATCCCGTCGCCACCGGTCGAGAGCCTTCCGGTCCGCTCATCGGGCGACCGCGTGTGACCTTCACCGAGCGGATGGCCGGCTGGGCGGCACCGTCCCTCGACGGTGGCGCCGTCGCCGGGGAGCGGCGGGGCCGCGCCGAGGGCACGCGCCTGGAGTTCGTCCTGACGGTGAGCATCGACGACCTCGAGGCGCTGCTGCGCGATCCCGCGACGCCCGGGCGGTTGTCCGGGACCGTTACAGCGCCGGTGCTGTCGCCCCAGCGCCTACGGGTCGCGGACGGGAACTTCCGCCTGATGCAGGAGGACCCGACCCACGTCGACACGTGGCACATGCGCTACTCGATGCGGTTGGTAGCCGAGGACGGCGAGGAGTTCGGCTTCGAGGGCATCAAGTACCTGCACGACCGCTCTGGCTTCGACGCCTGGGCCGACACCACCACGCTTCACGTCACGATCACCCGTGGCGGCCCGGGCGGGGTGGTGGCCGCCGGTGTCCTGCGGCTGACCGCTGCCGACTTCGCCCGCCAGCTCAGCACCATGCGGGTCTCCGGCGTCGACGGGCCACTCGCCCAGGCGCGGTGGCTGGCCCGGTTCTCCGCCCGGTTCCTGCGCTCGCTGGGCGCCGTCTACGGGGGACCGCTCGACGGGGTGGGGCACTTCCCGGCGGCGCCACCCGTCCCGGTTCCGCCGACGGGTGACGGAACCCGGCGCCTGCGGCTACCGGCGGCCGAGCCGCGCTGGTGCGACGGCGATGGGTGCTGGCACGAGGACAGCGACCCGGGCGACGACGCGTGGTTGCGGCTGACGCGTTACGAGGGCGGGCGCCGCGGGCCCGTGCTCCTCGCTCCCGGGTTCGGCATGTCGGCAATGTCGTTCATCGGCGGCACCATCGACACCAACCTCACGGAACACCTCGTGGCCAAGGGATATGACGTCTGGCTGTTCGACTACCGGGCCGGGATCGACCTGCCCTCGTCGCGCACGTCGTTCACGCTCGACGACATCGCCACTTGCGACTGGCCCACGGCGGTGGCCGAGGTGCTGCGGGTGACGGGGGTATCGAGCGTGCAGGCTGTGGGGCACTGCGTCGGATCGGCGTCGCTGATGATGGCGCTTGCCTCGGGAAGCATCCCCGATGTGCGCTCCGCCGTGTGCATGCAGTTCACGCTGCACCCGGAGACGTCGCTGCTCAACCGCGCCAAGGCGGCGCTCGGGGTCGGGTCGCTCTTGGGGGCGCTGGGGCTGAACCGGGTGGCACCGTTCACCGGCGGCTCGGCGCTCAAGAAGCTGTTGGACCTGGGCCTGCGAGCCGTCCCCATGCCGGCGGGGGAGCGCTGCGCCAAGCCGGTGTGCCGTTGGATCAACGCCATCTACGGCTGCACCCACACCCACGAGCAGCTCAACGACGCCACGCACGCGCAGCTCGACAACATGTTCGGCGTGGGGAATCTGCGGGCCCTCGATCACATGGCGGTCATCATGAAGGCCCGCAAGGCGGTGGCCGCAGACGGCACGGACAGCTACGTCACCCACCCCGAGCGACTACGGCTACCGATCCTCCTGGTCCAGGGCCAGCGCAACTACATCTTCCGCCCCGAGGGCAGCCTGCGGACCCTGCGGTGGCTCCAGGAGGCCAACGATCCGGCCCTCTGCGAGCGGGTGGTGCTGCCGGGGTACGCGCACCTCGACGCGCTGATCGGGCGCGATGCACCCACCGACGTGTTCCCCATGGTGAGCAGCCACCTCGACCGGTACAACCGCTGAGCCGAGGCGGCTCCTGGCGGGGCCCAACGCTACGTTCCACACTTGCGAGATGGGCTTCCCGCAGGAGCCTGAAGCGACTCAGACCCGCCCGAGCTTCGGATGTGCGGGGGGGAGCGACGCCAGCTCCAGTTCCTCCTCGAGCGCCACGCTCTCCTCCTGCAGCAACAGGGCGCGGTCGGCGTCGCCCGATGCATCCCGCGCCGCCAACACGTTGGCCAACCAGCGGGCGGAGAGGGCCACGAACGGACGGGCGCCGAGGGCTCGATGCCGCTCCAGACCCGCCTCCAGCTCGTCGGCGGCGGCGTCATTGCGGCCCAGCGCCGCGTCGAGCGTGCCCAGGTGATGGTCCACCGCACCGAGGAACGATGCGTAGCCCATCACGGCGTTGCGGCCGGCATAGGGGCGCAGCGCCTGGTGGGTCGCTTGCGCCCATGCTGTGTGTCCGACGGTGGCGGCGGCGGCCCCGGCCCCGATGAGCGTCGGCTCCCACAGGTAGCCGCGATCCTGGGCGGCCAAGGCCGAGGGTTCGATCCGGTCGAGCACCTCCCGTGCCCGGACGACATTGCCGCAGCCCGCCTCCAGCCATGACAGCAGTGCCCAGCTGTTGAGGCGATACAGCTCGACCGGGGGGGTGGCTTCGATCACGGGTCGTAGGGCCTCGATTCCTCCGTGCAACAGCCGCAACACGAACGTCTGGGCCACGCTCATGAGCTGGGCCTGCGAGTGGCCGGCGGCTCGCAGCTCCTTCCGCAGGGCGTCGGCCCGCGTCTGTGCCTCTTCGAACCGACCCTCGATGACGGCCCACATGGTGGCCCACATCGAGGCGATGCGCAGGTGGTCGGGGTGCCGGACCTCGTGCGCGAGGGCAGTCAGCTCGCGGGCCAGGATCTGCGCCTCGGTGTGCCGCCCGATCACGAACAACGCCTGGACACGCGCCCGCGCCCCCTGCAGCACCAGGTCGGGGTCGCCGGTCTGGCGGCCGATGGCCATCACCTCGGCGCCCAGTTCGAGCTGTTCCTCGACGTCGTCGGGGCCGTCCAGCGCCAGGCTGCGCGACACGAGCACCGAGGCCAGCACCACGGGAGCGTCGAGCCGACGTGCCATCGCCACCGCCTCGTCGGACTCGGCCTGTCGTTCGGTATGCGGGGCCGCCAGCGTGAGCACGTGGGCCAGCCGCGCCAGCGCGAGCGCCCGCGAGCGGCTGTCGCTCGGGGGCAGCCGGGTGAGTGCCTCCTCGAGCAGGCTCCGGGCCGTGGGATTGGGCGGTGCCGCCGCCGGGAGCCGCCCGCCGAAGCCGAGCGCGGCGCGCGTGAAGAGATCGGTGCGGTCGAGCGCCCGGGCCAGCTCGGCCGCCTCCAGGTGCCGGCGGTCGCGGGCCGTGAACTCACCGGCGCGATCGTGCGCCTCGGCCAACTCGAGCCGGAGCTCGCAGCCCAGCACCTCGTCCGCGTCGGCGCGGTCGTGGACGTCGACGACACGTCCCAGGAACCAGACCGCCCCCTCGAAGGCCGTCTCGCGGCGAGCCTGGTCGGCGGCGGCGCGGCCCCAACGGACGGCCAGTGCGGCGGTGGCGGCTGCGTCGGCGGCTGCGTCGGCCGTGAGTGGGGCAGCGTCGTCCGGCTCGCGGGCGGCGAGGTGGGCGTCAGCCGCGTTCAGGTAGTGATGGGCCATCTCCGCCGCGGACGATCTGTCCCCGGCCCGTTCCGCGAGCACGTCGGCGATGCGTCGGTGGAGGCACGCTGTCCGGCCGGCAGGCAGCTCCTCCTGCAACGTGCGGCGCACGACAGCATGGGCGAACGCGAGGCGCTCGTCGGCCACATCCCGCACCAATCCGGCGTGGACCGCGTCGTCGAGGCGGCGGCGGACGTCGGTGACCGGCCGGTCGAGGGTCGCCGCCAGGACGTCGAGCCCGAACTCCGCACCGATGAACGAGGCCGCAGCCAGGGCGTCGCCCACCTGGGGATCGAGCCGGTCCAGGCGCCACCGCACGACGTCGTGGAGCCGCTCCGGCAACCGGTCGCGCACAGCCCGGAGCGAGCCGCCCGGATCGGCGCCGTCGAGGCCCCGCAGGATCTCCTGCACGAACAGCGGGTTGCCGGCCGTCTCGTCGGCCAGCCAGCGGGCGATCCTTGCCTCCTCCTCGTCGACGGGGCGCCCCAGCGCCTGAGCCACCAGCCGCTCGATGGCCGACGATGGCAGGCCGCTGAGCTCGAGGCGCTCGACGTCGTCCCCCGCCTCGAACAGGCCCAGGGTGTGCAGGGGCCCCATCCCCTCGACGTCGCCGTCGCGCAGCGTCACGACGACGAGCACGGGAGCGTCGGGCGGAGCGTCGAGCACGTGGCGGAGCAGAAGCAACGACGAGCGTTCCGCCCACTGCAGGTCGTCGAGCACGAGCAGGACCGGGTGGCGGGTGGCGACCGCCCCCAGCCAGTGCGTCATCGCGTCGAAGAGGCGCCGACGCTCGGCGTCGGGGTCGTCGACCAGGGCCGCCCGCACACCGCCGATGCGAGCGCCGAGGTCGGGAAGGAGACGGGCGAGGTCCTCGGCATGGCTGGCCAGGTCGGCGCGCAGTAGCGCCTTGGGGCTGGCCGCGGCGTAGGTGCCGAGTGCCTCCCGGATGGCCTGGTACGGGGCGAGCGCCTCCTCGTCCCAGCGGCCGTACAGGACGAGGGCACCGGCGGCGTGGAGCCTGAGCGCCAGCTCGGCCGCCACCGTGGTCTTGCCGATGCCCGGGTCGCCGGAGACCACGACCATCCGGTGCTCGCCGCGCAGCGCCCGGTCCCAGGCCCCCTCCAGCAGTTCGACTGGACCGTCGCGGCCCACCACCAGCCCCGCGGCGGCCCGTCGGGCCCACCCCAGGTTGGACGCCGCGATGTCGTCGGGGGGATCACCCTCCCCCTGGGTCGTCGGCAGCCGCAGCTCATGGACACGCTCGTGCCGATGCTCGCTGACCGCCAGGCCACCCAGGTCCACCAGGTCGGCGCCCCGCGGCAGCGCGTGGCTGATCATGACCGCGGTCGACGCGGCAACGAGGATCGTGCCATCGACCGGCAGCGCAGACAGCAGGAGTGTCCGCTCGACGGCTGAGCCGCCGTAGCCGTCGTCGGTCGGGTCGACCTCACCAGTGCAGAGGGCGATCCGCAGCGGGCGGCGGTCGGGCCCTGTCCCTCCAACGGGAGGCAGTGCCTGTGCGAGGTGCACGGCGGCGGCGGCGGCGTCCGCAGCGATGTGGAACGCCGCCAGAGCGGTGGTGCCGGCGTTTCCGTGCGCCAGGTCGACCGTTCGCTCGAAGACGGCGCCCCCGGCGGCCGCCACGGTTTCGTCCAGCTGACCCCACCTACCGGGGTCGGGCGAGTCACCCGGTCCGACCGGAAGGTCGACCAACAGGATCGTCATCACCTCGGGCACGCGTCGCGTGACTGTACGACCCCTGTGGGCGGGTAGACGAAGTGTTGTGACGACCGCACCACGGGTGGTTGTCGCACCCGTCACATGATCGAGGGGACCACCGCCTCGATGAGCGTTGGGCCGGGTTCCGCCAGGGCGCGGCGCAGCTGGTCGGCCAGCTCGTCGGCGGTGGTGGCCCGGACGGCCGGCACACCCAGCCCCTGCGAGATCGCCACGAAGTCGATGTCGGGCCGCGACAGGTCGAGCAGGTCCTTCGCCCGGGGGCCGGCGGCCTCCGCGCCCACCCGGTTGAGCTCCATGTTGAGGACGGCGTAGGAACGGTTGTTGAACACGATCGTCACGACGTCGAGGCCCTCGCGAGCCTGGGTCCACAGCGACTGGACCGTGTACAGCGCACTGCCGTCGGCCTCCAGGTTGACGACCTGGCGATCGGGGCAAGCGACCGCCGCGCCGGTCGCCACCGGCATGCCCTGGCCGATGGCACCCCCGGTGAGCGTCAGCCAGTCGTGTCGGGGGGCGCCGGCCGTGAGCGCCGGCGCGAACAGGCTCGACGTGTTGCCCTCGTCGGACACGATGGCCCCCTCCGGCAGCAGGGCCCCGAGGGCTCGGGCCACGGCCTCGGCGGTCAGCGCTCCGGTGGGGAGGTCGGGCCGGTCGGCCGGTTGGCGCGTGGCGGCGTTGTCCGGGGCGCCCACGAGCTCCGCCAGCTCCTCCAGTGCTGCGGCGCCGTCGTCGCCCGGTGCCGCCAGCGTGTGCACCTCGCAGCCGTCGGGAACCAGGTAGCTGTCCTTGCCCGGGTACGCGAAGAAGCTCACCGGCGCCTTGGCGTCGACGACCACCAAGTGCCGGAGGCCGTCCAGTTGGGCGCTGGCGAACTCGGCCAGGTACGCCAGGCGGTCGATGGGCGGAAGTCCGGCGCCCCGCTCCAGCCGGGTGGGGAATGTCTCCGCCACCAGCCGGGCACCGGTGGCGTTGGCGAGGCGGCTGGCGGCCACCAGGCCCGGTTCGCGCAATGCGGTACCGCCCAGCAGGAGGCCGACCGGTTCGCCGGAGCGCAGCGCCTTGGCGACGACGTCGACCACGTCGGCACCGGCCGGGGCCCGCGGGCCGGCCGGCTCGGCCGGCCCGGCCACGGCCCCCCCGGGCGACCAGCTCACGTCGGCGGGCAGGATCAGGGTGGCCACCTGGCCTGGCGGTCCGACCGCGGCGGCGACGGCCTCGGCGGCGTCCCTGCCCACCGCCGGGGTGGCCCCCGACCGGCGGATCCAGGCGGAGACGTTGCGAGCAACAGTCTCGATGTCCGACTCGAGCTGGGCGTCGTACTGCTTGTGGTAGGTGGCGTGGTCGCCCACGATGTTGACCACCGGCACGTGCCCCTTGCGGGCGTTGTGCAGGTTGGCGAGCCCGTTGCCCAGCCCCGGGCCGAGGTGGAGCAAGGTGGCGGCCGGCCGCTCCGCCATGCGGGCGTAGCCGTCGGCGGCACCGGTTGCGACGCCCTCGAACAGCCCGAGCACGCCCCGCATCTCGGGCACGGCGTCGAGCGCTGCCACGAAATGCATCTCGGAGGTTCCGGGGTTGGTGAAGCAGGTGTCCACGCCGCACGCCACCAGCGTGCGGATCAGCGCCTGCGCGCCGTTGATGGCGGTCGGATCGGTGGTCTCGGTCATCTCAGTCGAACACCGTGCCGGGGTTGAGGATCCCGTTGGGGTCGAACGCCGCCTTGATGCGCCGCATGAGGGCGATCTTGGCGGGGTCCTCCAGCTCCAGGAAGTAGGCCTTCTTCTCGGTTCCGAGCCCGTGCTCGCCTGAGATGGCGCCGCCGAGGTCCATGCCCGCCTCGAACAGGGTGCGCAGGAGACGGTGGCGCACCTCGGGGTCGCCCTGGAACACGCCCATGTGGACGTTGCCGTCGCCGGCGTGACCGCAGCCAGCGATCCAGGCCTGGTGCTCGGCGGCGATCTCGGCGACCCGGGTCATGAACGTCGGCACCGCGGCGCGGGGCACGACCACGTCGATGATGTCGTCGGCGCCGTTGGCCTTGGCGACCCAGAACGCCTTCTCCCGGGCGTCGATCAGCGAGGCCGCGGCTCCTGGCGGCAGCACGTACACGTCGATGGCGCCCAGCTCGGCCAGCAGCTCGGACACGGCGTGGGTATCGGCCTCCAGGCGGTCGGCGTGGCTGCTCTCCAGCGCGACCACCAGGTACGCGAAGGCCGCCTCGCGCACGTCGTCCGGAATGCCGAGGTCGAGCCCCACGTAGGCGGTGGCGGCCGCCATGGTCAGCATGTCGATGTACTCGAGGATCAGCGGCCCCACCCCACTCGCCAGGAGCTGCGGGACCGCACCCGTGACGGCCTCGAGGGTGGTGAAGGGCGCCAGCACGGTCGCCTGGTGGGGCACCCGCGGGTGGAGCTTGAGGTACGCCTTGGCGACCAGGGCCAGCGTGCCCTCCGACCCGATGATGAGCTGCGTCAGGTCGTAGCCGGTCGAGACCTTCACGATCTTGCCGCCACAGTGGATCACCTCGCCCGAGGCCAGCACGGCCTCGAGGCCCAGGACGTGGTGGCGGGTGACGCCGTACTTGACCGCCCGCATTCCGCCGGCGTTGGTCCCGACGTTGCCGCCGAGGCTGGCGCTGTACTCGCCGGGATACACGGGGTACACGAGCCCGAGCGGCGCCAGCTCGGCGTCGAGCTGGTCGAGCTGCACGCCGGGCTCGACCACGGCGACGAAGTTGTCGGTGTCGATCTCGAGGATGCGGTTCATGCGCTCGAACGACACGACGATGCCGTCGGGTCGCGGGATGCAGCCACCCGACATCCCCGTGCCCGCACCCCGGGCGGTCACAGGGATCCGGTGCTCGTTCGCCAGGCGGACGACAGCCGCCACCTCGTCGGTCGACGCCGGCGCCACCACCCCCAGGGGTCGCTGCGGCTCGGCGGTCAGCGCCTCGTCGTGGCCGTAGTCGTCCTTGATGGCGTCGCCGGTATGCACATGCCCGGCCCCGACCACGCCGGCGAGAAGCTCGATCGGATCGTTCGCCATGGCCGGACCCTAGTTGCGGACAGAGGGTGAACAATGGGGGCATGGCCAAGCTCACCCATGACGAAGCCGAGTCCCGCCTGGCCGACGTTCCGGGCTGGGGCATCGCCAACGGCACGCTGCACCGCGAGATCGAGTTCCGCAACTTCGTCGAGGCCTTCGGGTTCATGGCGATGGTGGCGCTCGAGGCCGAGAAGCTCGACCATCACCCCGACTGGTCCAACTCGTGGAACCGGGTGGTGATCGACATCTCCTCGCACGCGGAGGGCGGTATCACCGACAAGTGCTTCGCACTCGCCGGCGCGGTCAACAAGGCGCTGGGCGAGTAGCGGGCCGCGCCGTCAGCGGTCGGTCAGCTGCGCGCTTCGACGTGCTCGTCAAGGCCCTGGAGCAACGTGTTCCAGGACAGCGTGGCGCACTTGATCCGCACGGGGAACTTCACCACGCCCCGGAGGGCCTCGAGGTCGCCCAGCTTCACCTCGGCGTCGGGCTCGCCGACGACCTCGCCGTCGCCGTCGTCGGCGGAAGGGCCGTCGAGCGCCTGCTCGTGGATCGACATCATGCCCTTGAACGCCCGCGACAGAGCGCGCACCTCGTCGAGCGTCTTGCCCTTGATGGCCGACGACATCATCGAGGCCGACGACTGGCTGATCGAGCAGCCCTGGCCGCCGATGCGGATGTCCCGCACCGTGTCGCCCTCGACGTCGAGGTAGAGCACGACCTCGTCGCCGCACAGGGGATTGAACCCCTCCACCCGGGTCGCCGGCGGAGCTTCCAGCTCACCCCGGTTCCGCGGGTTGCGGTAGTGGTCGAGGATGATCTCTCGGTAAAGGTCTTCGAGGCCCGGCATGCGGTTCGCGATCCTATCGGCGGCGGCAGACGGTCAAATTTCGAAGAAGTCGGATGCGGCGTCGATGGCGTCGCCGAGCGCATCGACGTCCGACTCGTCGTTGTACACGTAGAGCGAAGCGCGGGCGGTGGCGGCCACGCCCAGCTCGCGCATGAGCGGCTTGGCGCAGTGGTGCCCGGCCCGGACGCAGACGCCGTGCTGGTCGAAAACCTGCGTCATGTCGTGGGGGTGCAGGTCGCGATAGGTGAACGACAGGACACCGCCCCGCTCGGCCGGCTCGGAGGGCCCGTGGATGCGCAGGGCCCCGCCGAAGCGCTCGGTGAGCGAGCGCAGCGCGTACCCGGTCAGGCCGACCTCGTGCTCGCGCACCGCCTCCATCCCCAAGCCGCTCAGGTAGTCGACCGCCGCGCCCAGGCCCACCGCCTCGGCGATCGGGGGCGTGCCGGCCTCGAACTTCCACGGCAGCTCGTTGGGCGTGAAACCCTCCTTGGTGACGTTGAGGATCATCTCGCCGCCGGTGAGGAAGGGCGGCGTGGCGTCGAGGATGTCCTCGGTGCCCCAGAGGACGCCGATACCCGTGGGCCCACACATCTTGTGGCCGGTGAAGGCGGCGAAGTCGGCCCCCCAGGCGGCCACGTCGGTGGGCACGTGCGGGACGTACTGGCTGGCGTCGATCACGGCGATGGCGCCCGCGGCGTGGGCGGCGTCGACGAGTCGCTCGACCGGGTTGAGCGTGCCCAGCACGTTCGACATGGCGGCGAACGACACCACCCGGGCCCCGTCCACGAGGCGGTCGAGGTCGGCGAGGTCGAGGTGGCCGTCGGGGCCCACCGGGATCCAACGCAGCTCGATCCCCAGCTCGGCGACGAGCTGGTGCCACGGGACGATGTTGGCATGGTGCTCGAGCTCGGTGATCACCACCGGGTCGCCGGGCCGCAGGTTGGCCCGGCCCCAGGCCTTGGCCACCAGGTTCAGGGCCTCGGTGGCGTTCTTGGCGAACACGACCTCGCGCGGCGAGCCGGCGCCCACGAAGCCGGCGACCTTGGCCCGGGCGCCCTCGAACGCAGCCGTGGCCTCCTCGGCGATGAGGTAGGTGCCGCGGTGGACGTTGGCGTTGGACTGCTCGTAGTAGCGCTCGATGGCGTCGAGGACGGCGCGGGGCTTCTGCGAGGTGTTGGCGGAGTCGAGGTAGACCAGGCGCTGGCCCCGCACCACACGGTCGAGGATGGGGAAGTCCTTGCGGATGCGCGCCACGTCGAGGCTTCCCGGCGGCGTCGCAGCCGGGCTCGAAGGTGTCTCGTTCAGCGCCATGCGTCGTAGCCCTCTCGTTCGAGGCGAGCCGCCAGCTCGGGGCCACCACTGTCGACGATACGCCCGTCGATGAGGACGTGGACCCGATCCGGCTTCAGGTACTCGAGCAAACGCTGGTAGTGCGTGATCGTGAGAATGCCCAGTTCGGGTCGGTCCTTGCGTACCTCGTCCACCCCCCGGGCCACCACCTTGAGCGCGTCGATGTCGAGGCCGGAGTCGGTCTCGTCGAGGATGGCCACCTCGGGCTCGAGGATCGCCATCTGCAGGATCTCGTTGCGCTTCTTCTCGCCGCCCGAGAATCCCTCGTTGAGGTAGCGGTCGGCGAAGGACGGGTCCATGTCGAGGCGCTGCATCCATTCCATGATCGCCAGCCGCAGCTCGAGGACGGACAGGTCGATGCCCTTGCGGGCCGACAGCGCCTGGCGCAGGAAGTTGATGACCGACACGCCCTGGATGGTCTGGGGGTACTGGAACGCCAGGAAGACACCGGCCTTACCCCGCACGTCGGGCTCCCAGTCGGTGATGTCGTCGCCGCGGAAGCGGATGCGGCCCTCGGTGATCTCGTACTCGGGGTTGCCGAGCAGGGCGTTGGCCAGCGTCGACTTGCCCGAGCCGTTGGGGCCCATCAGGGCGTGGACCTCGCCGGCGCCGACGGTGAGGTCGACCCCTTGCAAGATCTGGCTGCCAGCGCCTGCGGGGCGGACATGCAGGCCGTCGATCTCGAAGAGGGGCACAGACATAAGGGCAAGTGTATTAGCCCTACGCGCATAGGAGAAATACCCCTTGCCGGCTCTGGGGCCCCGAGTAAGGTCACCGGCGATGGGCTCACCGGTAGTAGGTGGCCTCGGCCACCTGGCGGCGGGCGCTCCCGTGACCCTGGTCGATGGGGCGTCGTTCTGCATTTCGGGGCCCGCCGGCGACATCGCCGTCGGCGCCGAGGGACTGATCGTGGCGGGCCACCGGCTGCTTTCGCGCTGCGTGATGACGGTCAACGGCCGGCCGCTGATGCCCGTCGACCACCACGTCGACGACCCGTCGGCCGGGACGTTCGTGTGCCGGGCGCACGCGTCGGGCGCCGATGACAGGGCCGTCGATGGCAGCGACGCCGACGGGCCCATCGTCATCCGGCGCCGATTCCTCGGCGAGGGGATGCGGGACGACGTCGAGATCCGCAATCCGAGCGAGGAGGCGACCTATGTAGAGGTCGCCATCGAGGTGGCGGCCGACCTGGCGACCGCGCGCGAGCTGCGGGACGGCAGGGTCGACGCCGAGGCGGTCGGTCAGACGCTCGAAGGACCCGGCGACGATGGCGGTGGCGCATCGAGACGAGTCGAGCTGGTCCTCGCACGCGGTCAGGGCGCAGTCCGGATGGGTTGCCGCATCGGAGCGACCGAGTGCGTGACCGTGGCCCCGGGCCGGCTGGCGTGGGAGGCGATCGTCCCCGCCGGCGGGTCCCGATCGCTCGGCCTGGTCGTCACCCCCATCGTTGCCGGGGCCGAGCTGGCGCCCCGGTACCCGCTGGGTGCGCCGGTGGAGCGCAGCGAGTCGGGGTGGCGGCTCGACCGCTGGCAGCGCGGCGTGCCCGAGGTGACGTCCGATCACCACGGTTTGCTCGCCACCCTGCGGCGCAGCGCCCACGACCTCGGCAGCCTCCGGGTCCTCGACCCCGACTTCCCGGAGCGGGCCGTCGTCGCCGCCGGCGCCCCCTGGTTCCTGGCCCTGCACGGGCGCGACGCCATCTTCGCGGCCTACATGAGCCTGATCCTCGACCCGGAGCTGGCGCTCGGCACGGTTGAAACCCTGGCTCGCTTCCAGGGCGCCGACGTCGACGAACGCACCGAGGAGCAGCCCGGCCGCATCGTCCATCGGCTCGGGTTCGGCTCGATGGGGTTCGGGCAGGGGCCCGACGCGGTCTCGTACGGCTCCGTCGACGCCACGCCGCTGTTCGTGATGCTGCTCGGTGAACTACGGCGCTGGGGCCTGGCACCGGAGGTCGTGGATCGGTTGCTGCCGCACGCCGACCGGGCGCTCGACTGGATCTCCAGCTTCGGCGACCGGGACGGCGACGGCTACGTGGAGTACCAGCGCAGCACCGACCGGGGCGAGCGCCACCAGACCTGGAAGGACTCCACCGACCCCATCCGATACCCCGACGGGCGGCCGGCACGCGGCCCATTGGCGCTCGCCGAGGTCCAGGGCTACGTCTACGCCGCCTTCCGGGCGCGGTCGCACTTCGCCGCCGAGGCCGGCGACGCGGCCGGAGCCGCCCGGTGGCGGGCCGTGGCTGCGGAGCTGCAGGGAGGGTTCAACCACGACTTCTGGATCGACGACGCCGGCTGGGTGGCACTGGCGCTGGACGGCGACAAGCGTCAGGTGGGCTCGCTGGCCTCGAACATCGGGCACTGCCTGTGGACCGGCATCCTCTACGAGGACAAGGCCGCCATCGTGGCCAAGCAACTGGTGTCCGACGACCTGTTCTCCGGGTGGGGACTGCGGACCCTGGCGGCGTCGATGGGCGGCTACCACCCCGTCGGCCCGCACACGGGTGCGGTGTGGCCGCACGACAACGCCGCATGCGTGGCCGGCCTCGTGCGCTACGGCTTCGTCGACGAGGCGCACCGGTTGCTGATGGCACAGCTCGAGGCCGCCGAGGCCGACGGCGGGCGGCTGGGCGTGCTGTGCGGGTTCGACCGCAACGACCTGCGAGCGCCGGTGCGGTACCCGGACCCCTGCACCACGCGGGCCTGGTCGGCAGCGGCGCCGCTGTCGTTCCTGCGGTCGCTGCTGCGACTCGATCCCTGGATCCCGCAGGGCAAGCTGTGGCTCGATCCGGTCCTCCCGGCGGCGATCCGTCGCCTGCGGGTCGAGCGCATCCCGCTGCTGGGGGGTCGGGTCACGGTCACGGTCGAGGGGGACACCGTGGAGGTGGACGACCTGCCTCCGGGGGTCGAGCTGATCGCCGCGCCCCGACGTCCCCTCACGGGCGGCAGCTGACCCCGGCCGGGGCCGGCCGAGGCGGCCCGAGCGTCTGGCGGCTTGCCGCGAGGGGTAAATACCTACTAAACCTGTAGGAAACCTGGGTTTAGCGGAGGTCGCGGTGCCGCAGCTGCTGGTGTTCGTACTCGCCGGTCTGTTCGGGCAGCTGGTCGACGGCGCCCTCGGGATGGGTTTCGGGGTCACGTCGAGCACGGTGTTGCTCTCGAACGGCGTCAGTCCGGCGTCGTCGTCGGCGACCGTGCACTTGGCAAAGATCGGGACGGCCCTCTCGTCGGGAGCATCGCATTGGCGCTTCGGCAACGTGTCCTGGCCGCTCGTCGTGCGCATCGGCGTGCCCGGGGCGGTGGGAGCCTTCCTCGGGGCGACCGTGCTGAGCTCGTTCACCGGCGACTGGCTCACGCCCGCCGTGGCGATGGTGCTCTTCGGCCTCGGCGCGGTGGTCATCGCCCGGTCACTGCGGGGCGACATGCGGGGCGACACCCGCCACCCGAGCACGCTGCGCAGACGGTTCCTGGCTCCGTTGGGCCTGGGAGGCGGATTCCTCGATGCCGTCGGGGGCGGGGGCTGGGGCCCGGTGGCGACCCCGACGCTGCTCACCGCCGGGCGCGTCGAGCCCCGGCTGGTTATCGGCTCGGTGTCGGCGTCGGAGCTGCTGGTCACCCTGGCCGCCAGCGCGGGCTTCTTCGTCGGCATCGGCGGCGAGGGGATCGAGGCCTCGCTGGTGCTGGCCCTGCTGGCGGGCGGCGTGATCGCGGCCCCGCTGGCGGCGTGGCTGGTGCACCACAGCGACGGGTCGGCGCTGGGTGTGGTCGTCGGGACGCTGCTGCTCGGCAGCAACGCCCGGCTGCTCATGATCGAGCTCGGCACGTCGGGACCGGTGCGTTTCCTCGTGATCCTGGCCCTGGCCGGGGCGGGAGCCGCGCTGGCCCGGCGCACCGCCCGGGAGTCGCGGGCGGCCCGGGAGATTGCCGCGGCGGCAGAACCGGCGGAATCCGGTGCTGGAGCCAACGCGCTGGCGACGACACCGGGCATCCGGAGGCAATAGGGACCGCGGGGGATCCCGAGGCAGTAGGCAATAGGGACCGCACACGGCATCCCGACGCAATAGGGACCGCGCCGGCGCTCTCGGGGCAATAGGGACCGGCCCCCGGACCTCATTGCCTCGAGGTACCCGGGGCGGACCCTATTGCCTCGGGGTTCGGGCGGGTGCCCCGACGACCGTCACTCGGCGTCGCGGAGGTCTTCCTTCCACGAGCGGAAGCGGCCGTGCCGCTCACCGCTCGGGCCCACGCCGTCGCCGCTGCCGTCGGGGAACAAGCGGAACGTGAAGCACACACTCAGGTCGTCGGCGCGGGCGACCCAGTATCGGGCATCGGCGCCCGACGCCGGGCCGGCGCGCCACAGCAGCCACGGGCCGATGCGCCGCTTGTAGTCGGCCATCGGTCGCCCGGGCAGGTCGTCGCCGAGCCGGCGAAGGTCATCGGGCGCCTCGATCCAGGCCGAGGCCGGGATGTTCCGGTCGCGCACCGGGGTCGCCGGCAGGTCCTCGGTGCGGACGGGCGTCTCGTCGTAGGGCCGCTCGTCGTAGCGGAGCGCCTCACCCATCGTCGGCCAGCCGCCCACGAACGTGCCGGGTCCGAGCCCAGTAGGTGAGCCGCCACGATCCGACGCCCATCCACCAGCTGAAGGTGATCCACACGAGACCGAACGCCACCGCTGCGGCGCTCTCGCCACCTGGTTCGGTGACGAGCTGCCACACCGCGCGGACGATTCCGGTCGGAATGCCAAACAGGAGGAACCCGGCGAGCCCGGCCATGGCGTAGTCCCAGAGCGTGGGCCCGCTCCGTGCCCTCTCACCCATGCGGCTCACCAGCCCCGGTCGATCCACTCTTGGAGGTGGGGTCGCTCGGTGCCGATGGTGGTGTCGTTGCCGTGGCCGGGCAGGACCAGCGTGTCGGCGGGAAGGGTGAAGAGCTTGCGGTCGATCGACTCGATGATGGTGGGGAAGTCGCCTCCGGGGAAAGACGTTGCGCCGGGGCCGCCCGGGAAGAGCGTGTCGCCGGCGAACAGCACCGGCGAGCCCTCGATGAGGAAGCTCATCGAGCCGGGGGTATGGCCGGGAGTGTGGATGGTCCGCAGCCGCAGGCGGCCGACAGGCACGACGGCGTCGTCATCGAGGATCTGGTCGTACGACGGCAGCATGTCCGCATCTTCGGCGGTCACGTGCACCTGGTAGCCGGCGTCGCGCATCTCGGGAATGGCCTGGATGTGGTCCCAGTGGCCGTGGGTCTCGAGCACGCTGCGCACCCCGAGCGACCGGGCCAGGTCCAGCAGTCGCTCGTGCTCGTTGGCCGCGTCCAGCAGCACGGCGTCGCCGGTCTCCGTGCAGCGGAGCACGAAGACGTTGTTGTCCATTGGCCCCACCACGACCTTGTGGATCTCACAGCGTTCGTCGGCGTAGTGCAGCGTGGTCATGGTCGCCAGTCTGCCCGTTGGCGGGCCGCCGACCGCCACGGCGCCACGCGGCAATCGGTCAAACCGACCTTTTCCCGACTCAGAGGCGGGTTTTCGACCACTGGTTGTGCAGCTCCTGACGCGGAGAGCGACGTGACATATTTCACGCGTTCTTAGGGCTTGTGGGCCAAGGGTTCGCGTGGCGAAACTGCACCCGCTCATGCCCACCGCAGAGCACCCGGAGGACGACAGGCCGACCGCCACGGCCGCCGTCGTCCGTTGCGGCGAGCCGGTCTCGGTCTTGGGGAGAAGCCCGGGACCGGCCGCCCCGGGTTTCGGCGTTTGCGCGCGACTCACGCGGTCTCCGGCGAGATGACCTCGAAGCCGAGCGC
>Ga0299914_10001271_pt1 | contig 16539 bp, 19 predicted proteins | sample RVTome_10_FD_201361 | JGI IMG/M metagenome (GOLD analysis project Ga0299914, IMG submission 201361) | Soil microbial communities from uranium-contaminated site in the Upper Colorado River Basin, Wyoming, United States - RVT153D57 (version 2) ...
ATATGAGATACAAATACGAAAAATAAGCAGAATCAGAACCATGGGGCATCCATATATTTTAAGATATTCATTTTGTTACTAACTACATGCTGTATCACAACAATAGCCTTGAGTTCAAACTATGAAAAAAAAGATGCAAAAGCGGAAAATACAATAGAAGATATAAACTTTGATGCCCCGCTCAATAATACATTCTATCTAGATGCTCCGTTTCTAGTCGACCATTCAACTACGACAGGACTAAAACCAATAGGAATCAGAACAACTGATATTGCCACAGAGGATTTTGAAGTTACCTTTTCTGGCTATGGGACAATAAATTATGATAACAAAATTACTAAACATACAAGTAATTCTTCAGGAATCTATGTTACAAATCCTGATGGGACTGTTTACCAAAAAGGAATAATGGAATTAAGAACAGAAGGAGGAAATGATACGGCAAATGCTGAATACGAATCCATAGGGTATCAAGCAGATGAAGATATAGTTTTAGACAATGGCGTAATATTCTTCAATTCATCCAACTCTGATGGAGAACTATCATTTCTAAATAATACGATGGCCGTCTATAAAGATATGATAAAAGAAGGACAAAATATTACTACAATCGCATGGCAGTGGAAGTAGAACCAGGCTGAATCGGTTAGAATTATTGAACTAGGCTGTCTATGTCCTAGATACATAGTAGTAAAAGTAACTCGAAAAATGATACCTGAATAGGTTTTGCCTATGTCATTGACCTCGATGATACCTTTAGCCATTGGAACTATTTCTTACTCCACTCCTGACTTGCGTTACCTCATAGTGATGCATCTCCTCTATGTCATTGAAAAATGGGCGTACGGCTTCAAAAAATGATTGGAATTCTGGACTAGTAGGAAATCCTTTTAGATGACCATTTTGTGAATCCCACTCAATTCGAAGTATGTAGTTTTTAGGTTCTTCTACACAGTGAGAGTGCTCATACTGCATGAAGTGAGGTGAAGCTTTAAGTGGTTTTCCAGCTCTCATAAGCGTTTTCAAGATGAAGTCGCGTTAATCCTTTGGCAAAGAGTCGCGTTAATCCTTTGGCAAAGTAGCCATAATTCCGTCTTTATCCAGACTTGATAAACCTGAAAGACTTTAAGATGTTCTCCACGATAGGTAATGTATTAGGTACCTTCAAGGGCTCGCTGTAAAAACTGAGTTCATATACCTTATCATTCTTCACTACATATATGAAAATATTGAACACCTTTTGTTCACCTTCGTAACTTTGGATATACTGTACTTTAGATGCATTTTCACCACCTATCAAAGTTGTTGCATTTTTTATGTTGTCTATCGTATGGAATGACCCCCCGAGGTCTGTTCGGGTTCTCAAGAGATAGTTAGTGTCCTCATCCACTTTGATTTCTGCCTTGATTTTATTTCTGACATAATCTTCAGCAGTATCAGCCTTTATCTGTAGATCATCGTCCAGATATTTGTGTACATCACTAACATTCACACGAAATATTGTAGTTTCGAACCCATCTGTATCATTAGAGTAAGGATCTGCTAAAGCGATAACAACATTCAACCGTGCTTCGTTAGCATCATATTCATTATGCCAGAGAGCAGGATAGTCAAACGCAAATCTGTGTTCTTTATTTTCATAAATAGTTAAATTACTTTGAGTCTGATTTTGATTATGACTGTGATTTTGTGCGAATACATTGTAGACTAGGCCTAAGCCTCCAAATGCTATAATTATAATTATGATGGAGGCGATTAACGCAACCGACTGCTGAGGAGTTAACACTTTGTTACTTTTATTCTTACGTTGCAATTTACTACTGCCAACGGCTGCCTTTCTAATTGCCGAATCAGAATTAGGGGCCTGGGTATATGACCGTTTTAACTCTGCTGGTAGTATTTCGCCAAGTCTCCGCTCCTTGACTATTCCATCAAATGTAGTTTCTATGTCTTTGCGGATTGCTTCGTTTGACAGGCCGTCCTTCTTACCCTGCTCGTATAATTTTACGGCTACATTAGCCGCGCTAACAAATGCATGTTTTAGTTCCTTAAGAAACCCAACATATTCTTCTGAGCGCTTAGGTTCTATTCCTTCTGCTGGCTTCATTTCTTAGACTTTTTCCAGTGGTCTATTAGTCGACGGATGATAACGTCATAACTTTCACCTTTAGTGCCTAAGAGGCGTAACTCCTCACGCGTCTTAGTCTCTAACAATATGGTTGTTTTTGGCATCTTCATTCTCTAATTCACTCATATACAAGGTTATTAATATTTATAATACATATTTAAGCATATGCACTTCGCATAATACATATATGTATCGCATAGTGATGTATAGGTATTATGAATCAAATACAATAGCTTCAAGCCACAGAAATAACGTATCCTTACAGTGTGAGGATCGAACAAAGTGCAAAAGGAGCGAGAACAAGCGTTCAGTGCTATAACAGGTATCTAGGGTTAGCAGCCATGGAAGCAATAGAGGCTTATCTAAGTACTCGCAGGCAGTTAGCGGGGATCTTATACTCCCCCGTTACCGAGTTTTGTCCTAGGCGGGTCATTCTTTAGTTACTAATACTTGGTTCCTTTATTTACCACATTTTATTGAAATATTAGAAAATTAATGTTTTCAGACGAAAGCAATTTTACGAACTGGTATTGTAACGTATGTGGCACTTGCCACAAGATACACAACAATAACAACAGCGGTTGAAGCAACCTAAGATAGGGCGGACTAATCCAAACTAGTGAGGAAGACATGCATACTTCCTTGACGAACTAGAAGACGATATGAGTTCCAGCCCTAGGGCTAATAACTCAAATTAAGGATTTCTGATTTTGGGCCTCAGATCTAGGGTAAGGTAGTGTTGGTTAGTTAATTATCAGTCGTCACACCTAGCCCAGCAATCGATCCACGGAATTAAGTTAAAATTATTCAAATTATAATATTTTGAGTTAATTATAGGAGAGAGGGGTTATTACTTGGTCTACGGTGAAATTCTGTACCAGCAAGACCGATCCGCAGACCCCGCAGCGATAGTAATAGCCCCACACAGAAAGTTGTGCATTAAACTAAATAAGCCGACTCTCACTCTTCTCAATCTTTAAAATGACGATAGAGACTAGAGAAAGTAAGCCTGGCTGGCCTTAGATTATAGTACGCTGGGCTAACCAAGTGGAACGTCTACCATTTCGTGTTCCTCCTCTGATGATGACCACGACGATGAGGATGGTGGCAGCAGAAATGTCCAGTGGTGATACTGTACTACCGCTTCTTGATTGCTATATTTATCGTTGTCACTTTCCTTTATGAAATCGACGAAGTTGGTTTTGTCCAATACTTTGTTACAATCCACACAAACCCACTTCATTTCCTCTCTCATGCAGCCTCATCTTATTTGTCATTGCTTATATAAGGTTCACACATAGTTCTGTAAGTCTCCCCTGTTCAGCGACTATACCTTTTTTTAGGGTCTTTGACTTCTACAGGGGAGTAATTAATCGCAGCAGCAGCAATTATCACTCGCATGCTTAAGGTTCGAGTACTAATTTATCTTCGATACAGCATCAATTGAACACAGAAACGGACTAGTGGCTATCCATCCATGGCATAACAAACTAATCACTGCACTTCGTACTGCAGTAGAAAATGGGGAAGGTAGCCTTGATAAAGAGGCTACCAGTCATGATGACTTATTTGATTCATTCAGATTGTCGTTGATGTTCTGGCATTGACTACTTCTGCTTGGCTCCTTCGAGGAATGCTCGTGGATCAAAGATCACCTTAACCGAACCTATTTTCCCATCGTCATCGACATGATACCACACACACACAAGTTGAGAATTCAACTCGTGGAGAATGCAGACATCGCTGCTATCTGCGAACTCCTTCTTGATGTCGAATTTGACTAACTGCCCAGTCTCGTACAGGTATAGATTATATTTCAGGTATGGTTCAGCCCTTTCGAACGAATTAAGAGGCGATACGTACGATACGTTATCCTTCAAATAGCCTCTGGCCGCTTGAAAGTCTCGGCGCTCCGTAGCCTCTGTGAACTCCAGCACGATATCCCTTGCACTTTTTAGAGAAGATTCAATCTTTTGCATAGCATTCCTTCGGTAGCATTGAATTTATCCTTAGGGGAAGTAGTACTTCCAGAACCGGACATCTTTAGCCTTATCTCCCATCAGCATAGCCATTTCAAACTATTTCCAGTAACAATCTATGCCCACAAAACCTGTCCGCATTGATATTCCTATATTTGATTCCGTAGATGCAAGAGTAGTTGGTTCTGCATGCCATATTAGGACTTATATGGTTTAAATTCTACTCTTACCCTTGTTCCGTTGGCGGCGTTGCATTCCCTTTTCTTATCTCTTGTTCTGTTTTAAGATACTCTTCGAATTTTACAAGTGATGGTATTAAATAGTGTAAATCATGCAATGTATCATCTATCTTGATGTCTTTCCAGTTTGAGATAATTTTCTGAAAGCGTTCTTCTTCGTTACTTGGAAAGCCTACTAGTGCGCCATATAATTCACTTATAACCTTGTTCACTTCAGTAGTCATTTCTTACTCTCCTGCAGCCTCTTTGAAGAGATTCATCTTATAAATTTCTACACCCTTCGTTAGTTAATAAACTTCGCATAATTCTCCATTCCTTAAACTCTCCGGTGTAATCACACATGTAAGATAATTTATCAACTCTTCTCTCCTCTCAGAAGGATTGCTTTGAGAAGAAGACTATAATACCTCTTTACATACATATACAATAATACAACTTTGACTCTATCATATTCTAACCTAATCCTGGGAAGGTGTCCATTTGCTATCTTAATTTTTGTCCTTATATAAAATAATAAAACGTGGAATGAACTCTTTGAGTAACTTCATTTGATCACTATTATTTAGAGTAACTTTGAAACGATGGTTTGTATCCTCATCTGAAATTTCTATGAAGTCCCTTTGTCCTCCTGTAATCACAGTTACACTTATGTTTTCATACTAATCATTTGCCATACAAAGTCATTCTTCTTTTACGAATAATAGGTTTGTGTACCTACGCTTTCTATACAGAAACATCTTTACCCATAAAGTTAATGTAGACAACGGTAAAAGGGGTGTAATTTGAACAAGGAGGTAAACACTATTCATCCAAGATGGTTTTGTACACATTACTCCCCCTTTTTATATGGTTGATCAAGAATGAAAAATAATATTAGTCTCAAAACAAAGTGGGGAGATAGCTTTATTATTTTAGCTATTATCCTGGCAAAGCCATCAGGGCACTCAAAATTTATGCTTATACATCTATCTAGACTTGGACTACGCAAGCAATGCGATACGATGATGATGGGAACATGTCAGTGTTAAGAAAAACAGGCGAGAATCGTGTCAAAAAATTCCGCTGGTGAGTCAAGTGAAATTTAAAAGAATGATATTTAGAGGAAAAAGGCATAATATTACACTATAACACTGTTTTTTTTGAATTCTGGTTATTCCCCGCATATTTAGTTCAAATACAGGTCTACATTTTTTCAAAGAAATATAGCTAACGCAGCTGTACTTGAAAGTGTGAAACGAGACCTCAATTATTAAATATGATTCCTGAGTAAATGTACTGGAAGAAAGTGATATTATAGCCCATATGAAAACGGAACTGCTCAACCCTTCTAACTTTAATCTCATGGTAAGCCGACTTGGAGACGTGCTAGTGAAGGCCATCGACAAACCATTGGGGTACGCTATAAATTGGGGTAGAGTGTGGTCCCTCTGGCCAGTTCATTTGGAGACGGCCTGTTGCAGTGTTGAATTTGGAGCTGCTTCAGGTCCAAGATATGACGTTGAAAGATTTGGCATTATTGAAGCTTTTGGCTCACTTAGACAATGTGACTTGATAGTAGTACAGGGAACTGTGACAAGAAAGATGGCACCTAGATTACGGATGGTGTATGATCAAATGCCTGAGCCTAAATATGTTATAGCAATGGGCGCGTGTGCTATCACGGGTGGCTTATACATAGATTCTTATAACGTACTTCCAGGTGTAGATGGAATCATTCCAGTCGATGTATATGTCCCTGGCTGCCCTCCACGTCCTGAAACATTGATACAGGGGACTATGTTACTGCAGGAAAAGATCAAGAGATCAAAGATAAAGTAAATGATTATATGTGTCGAATAAAATTTTATCATATACAATACAACTCATGCTTGTTCTAGCGACCGTTCCACCATAACCGACTCAATACTGTGCCTTTATGACAGTATGGAATAACCTTGCAATACGCAGCTAACTTAACCTCGCGGCGGTGACATTGATTCTAAAATATGAGAATGAATAATCCATTACCATTTTAGACGGTAATGTTACTATATATATTAACAATATTTTTATTTTGATTGAAAAGTACAATAGATAAACATAAATGAAATAATTCTCATTATAATATGATGCAGAAGGAGAAAATTAGAGAAGTACCATCATCAGAATATCTAACATTTGAAGATATATGTCGAACTTGGTCAAACAAACTTAAAAGCGATCTCGATAGGGATGATTTACATTTGCTTATTCGCAAGCCAGAGATGTGCATAGTGGGGGAAGCATGGGGATATACCTCAAGATATTTAGGATATAGAGTAGTTTATCTGATTCCGTTTATAGGATGCTGGCATTGCATTAAATATGGTAACAATATTGGAAAAACTGCAAAACGGCATAATGAATTATGTAAAAGCTGTCTTCAGCCAATAATCGATGATTTTGTAGATCATTGGAATAAAAAGCACTAGGAAATAACTTTGAAGAAGAAGGAAGAAAAGAATGCAGCGAAATTGAATATGATTAAAAATTAACCTAATATTTTTTAACTTATGGAAACTCTGACAAAACGAATTTTCCCAGTAATGCCTTACAAAACCAATTTGGTTCTACTTAATAGGGTAGAGGCCTAACTTGACTTGATTGGTCTATCTATGTAATTGCGACAATGCCGAGGCCGGTCGCCAAGTTAGTTGCTAACTAACGTCTTCTAGCAGCTATCGTATGTGTTTGTTCTACATACCATCTTATATTGCCTTTAAACTTTGACCACCAATCAAGGAATGCATCACTACTTTCTGATTCAAATAGTAAGAATCCATTATATTCAGTTCCCCAAGCATGATTATATTCACCAGCGAGTTCTATTCCTGATGGTAAATTGTTCCTTAGATCATTCCACTCAGATTTAGCTTTAGCCGCTTCATCACTGTTCATACTCTTGAATCTATAAAAGACCAGAAATGTGGTTGCAGCCATAAATGAATATAATATCAGATATTATTATACATTCTCATTGCAAATATAGAGAATCGAATCAATTCGTGGATTGCACGAAGAAAATGGATAAGTACTTTGCTCCGTCTATTGCGCGTATTGCACTATGTAAAGCTCCACTTCTAATGGCCTTAACTAGAAGAGTAGCGTTAACCAGTCGAATTCGTAGTGGTGGCTATTGCACTATCAAGGTTATTGACTATTTGAGGTTTAAGTACGTCAGCTGCTACCACATAATTTGCAATAAATGGCTCTCCGTCCATCGTATGAAGTGCAACCAAATTTCCAACAAAAGGTACAGATTTGGACATAGTAGGTGAGTCTAAATACTCTACATTCATCGTCAAAGGAGTAACAGTAGCGCTGGTGTTCCATGGTGCATCTGCTGTAAGAAGAGTTCCAAATTTCTCAGGTATTTGTGCAGTCGTTGCATTATCTAAATTGTACAAGTTTAATACTGCTACCTGTACTGGCTTACTGGCCAATTGGTTGCCTGTTAGAAATAATGATGCCATAAATACAGTTAATGCAGTTGAAGCAAAAAATGTATTGAATCAATTAAAAGCTATAGGAGTCTCTATTCCATGATTTCCCCTGCTCGTATTCCCTGAAAGAATCCTCTAATCATTTCAGATATTGTATTATAATCCTAATCTACATACATAGGCTATTTCCATGATAATTAAAGAAATTAAAAATTTAACCCATGCAGAATTCGAAGAACTTCGTAACATATATGTTTCAACCTTCCATAGGAAAATGCCATCACTAAGAGTTTGTCTAACTCTGATTGCCTCTCTTCTGAACTTGACATAATCTTGAGACTTTAGGAACCATATATAGGATTTGAAAAGTCAATGGCAAACTGCAACGGTAGTCTGAATGCATTCATAAGGCCATCGTGGCTAGTTGCTTTCTCGTCGTAAACATCCCTAAATCCAAGTAATCCCTGGGCTATCTATCCTCCTCACTGCGTGGTGTTAGATGTCCATTACTACAGATATACCAAGGCAGTTTAATCTCAGCATTGAATTCAACAAAGTCTCCATTCTCATCCCAATATCCATCTGTAAACTTCATCTTTGGTACTGTTTGGCCTGGATATAAGATGACCTTGCTCCTCTTTCCTACGGCCTGGCACTGTGGGCAAAACACTTTTTCCTCTCCGCTCATATCTACCCATTAATCATCCACAAAAGATTTAAACTGACAAAGTATGATCATTCTTTCTATCGCTAGCACTGCAGAAATAGCCTAAATACATATTCGATTAATATTCAGTTTGCGACCGTTTGAACTAGGAACGCTTCAATCAAAATGTATATTCCGAGTCCTATTAACACAAATGGCAGCACCTACCTACTATACGGCGTAACTGCGTGGCAAGCTGAGCTGAGAAGTGCATCCACTCAAGAGTATAGGCTATTTCATAAAGAAGCCAATCTCTGCAGAACAATTGATAAAACGCATTTAGAGCAAAATTCGAGTAGATATAAACTAGGTCTACGTGCCGGCAATTTGAATTTTTCAGTCGATTCAAATTATGCTTTTTTCAGATTAATGTCAATTGGCAAACTAAATGCGAATGTTGCTCCTGTGTCTCCGTCTAGTTATTATTCTCGGTCCATATACTTCCACCATGTTTTTCGATTATACTCCTGGAAATGAACAACCTCAAAAAAGCTTTTTTAACCTTTTAATTTTTCAAAGACCTCTAGTCCAGTGGCAAACTAAAACTAAATGTAGCTCCCTCCCCTTTTGTATTATTCTCAGACCAGATTCTGCCGCCATGAGCATCTATGATACTTTTAGAGATATACAGACCTAAACCTGTGCCTCCTATTTCAGATTTTGAAGCAAACTTCGTAAATAGTCTAGGTAACATTTCTGAATCAATTCCAGTACCCATATCCTTCACAGAGACGACAACAATATTTTTGTCAGCTTCTTTTTTTCGTTCAGCAGAAATAAGGATGCTGCCTTCTTCTTCACTGAACTTAATTGCGTTACTAAGAAGATTGGAAACGACTTGTGATATCCTCCCTTTATCCCCTGTTGTGTTAATGTCATCCTTAGAGTTAAATACTATTTTCTTGTGACTTTGTTGTCTTTCAATTAGACTCTTATGCTCCGAAACTACACTCAATATCAAATCATTTAGATTGAATTTCTGCGTCTTTAAATGAAGAGACCGGCTCTCAATTTTTGTTACATCAAGTATATCTTCGATGAGTTGCTGTAACCTTTCGGCATTTCTATTAATCACACGCAATAACTCCGAGTGTTCGCCACCTTTTTTCTCAGATAGAAGGACTTGAGACAAACCCAGTATTGGCTGCACTGGAGTTCGCAATTCGTGTGCGGCTATGTTGATAAACTCTTTTTGCATTGCGTTATATGCTTTCAGTTGTTCATAGAGTTCTCCTTGTTTCCAAAGAGTCTCAAAAATCGATGCGTAGGAAAGCGCAATAGGTCTGCTATTAGAATAGGAGGATAATCCTGCTGCGTCATAATAATTCTCTTTTGCATCGTCTTTTAGTTCAATGATCATCGATTTTTTTCTATCTACTACTATTATACCGATCTGAGTTTGTAAACTCTTATCCAAGCCTCTTATCTCAAGCTTCGGCAATGCCAATTCTAGCCCATTCATTATCTCGTCAATTTGTTGTTTATCAGCAGGAACAAGTATCCTTACGCTTATACTACGTTCCAATACTTCTCTGAATAAGTGCAGCGCGCCGATTCGTATTTGGCGCTGAAATCCGTTGAAAGATGGGTATATCCTTAATACCTCATGTTTTGCTGCTTTAATCAGATCGCGAGAAAGTTTCAGTGCTTCTTTAGGATTTCTGATAATCTCTATTTTAGCCGTTTCAATTCCTTCTTCAATCTCTTTTATTCTTACTACCCCATCAATACCGTTTTCCCATAATTCATGGAAAACAGAAGCAAAATGCTTTAGGTAGTGTGGATCGTTACTTAATAGAAGACTCTGAACCAATTTATCCTCTTCCATCTCCTCTATGGTTACTGCTATTTTCTTGTCTGAAACCCCAAAACTCATTGGCGGTAGGTTCTGAACATGTTTAACTTCCATACCATAATCTAGATATTGTTTTACAAGGTTCAGATTCTGATCATCTATGTAGGTAATGTACCTGATACCCTTATGTTCTCCCCTTTTTTGCTTATCTAACAGCTTTTTCTTCACATCAAAGAAGTACTTATGACTATAATGTATACCACCTGAAGTCAGACAAGTAGCTAACTCCGTTGAATTAGCTGTGAGATTAGAGATCTCCTTAATGATCTCTTCTGGGTTGTCTATTACAATTGTTTCATAACGTATTACCCCTTTTTCAATCTCCCTTATTCTTTGGTCTGCTGGAAGAGTCTTGCTCCATAGAGTCTCAAAAAGATACTGACCTTGTTCAACAACCTCTTTGACGTTGCTGTATACTACATGAGAAGCTGGTTTACCTTCTTCGTGTATAGTTGCAGGTGACACATATTCCTTTTCACTAACATAGAAATTGCCTTTAATGCCATCGAGATGACGAAGCTCATTTACACTGGACTTCATTAGCTCTTTGCAGTGAGTAATATTGTCATCCGTTATTTCTGTAACAAATCTTATTTTTACACCTCGCCTTCTTGCATCATTAAAGGTCATCCTTAGTGTCTCAATATTATTGATCAATAAAGGGCGGGTGTGGTCAACAAACCCGTCAATTCTCTCAGTAGCCTTATCTATAAATTTAATAACGGTGTTGATTGCGCCATAGGGATTACGATATACCTCTGTTTTTTCGGTGCTTCTCATAGCAAGTTTTTGGCCGTTTAGACAAGATAAGCTAAGCTGGTACTTATCAATTGCTGATGAATGGTGTGATTAATATATCCTAGAAACGCGACGTTAGAGGATACACAAAATGAAGAATCAATCTCTGCTGAAGCAGGTAAGAGGCAGTTAATACGTGAGGCTGTAACTCTAGCATCATGCGACGGCAATGTAACTGAGCAAAGGCTGTAAAAAGAACGTCTAAGCAGAGCCTGATATAGATGATTATTATCTCTGCAACTTTCTTCCCTAAGATCTGTCGAAGTGACAGATCTTTCAGTATAATGTTCTAGTCAACCATGTCCAAGTACAGAATGCAATTAACCTGCGGTTTAGGACCATCAATGTGAACGTCCAATGAAATTTGCGGCTACAGCGAAAAAACCACCTGCTTGTCCAGAATGTATCTTTGTAAGTGCGTCAATCTGCTCTGATGATGCTTTATCATCTATGTACAGTGCTGCCTTCCATTTTGGTCCCGTCGCCATGTTACCAGGTGAATTAAACGTCGCTACAGTAAGGTTATCTAGACTTATATTCTCATAGTCTCCTTTTTGAATGTGCCATGCACATGTAAGTTGGCAATCACCCTCATCCGGATCTCCTAGAAATATACATGGGCATACGGTATCACAGTTACATCCTTCAAAATAGTCTCCTTCAATCTTACACAATACCTTTTGACTGGCAACGGTGCTAAAAGGTCGAGCATCTATTCTATTAGAAGATGAATCAACTTACGTGGGAGATAACTGGAGCTTGTGATAAGATCTTTTACATCCCTGGAGAATACTGCACTATCGATATTCGTGTTTGTAACAATTCGAGCAAGGCCTACCTTAAAGCATCGAATTGGCTCCTAGATTTTGATTTTGGTACCATCCCAACAACTGATTCAGAAGTAGTAATTCCTCCGAATGATACCGAGCTGATTAAATATTCATTCCCAATTCCTAGTAATATCTCGGGCAAAAAACTCTTCACTCTTAGGCATCGAATGCACTATTTTGATGGAGAACAATGGTGCAGGCTTGGAAATTTTAGCACGAAAGACACCCCTTTCATATATGTATTACCTCAAAGGCAAATCAATAGTAACCGTTACAGGATCTTCGTATCAAGAAGTGCTAGAAATGAAGATAGGCCACTTGGCGACTTCATTGCTCAAAGAATTCAGCAATGGAATATAGAAACTCGAACAATAGGAATTGAGGTACTCGCAACCCGAAATGATACCGCCAGAAGACTAAGGGAAGAAATAACGAATGCTGATGGAATCATTGCCATAGCCACGCCAAGAAATTATGATCAAATCACCAGAACTTGGCGCACTTTGGAATGGCTCCACGGAGAGTCAGGTATAGCTTATGGCATTAATAAACCACTCCTAATAATCAGAGAGGTCACTGTCCAATTAGAAGGGCTACCAAAATATCTGACATCATTTGACAATAAGCCAATTATTCACTTCACTAGTAACAATCTAAAAAATCTTATTTACCAAATAGATTCTTATATGCCATACTACAGAGAATCGGTTAATAAGGAACGAGTAGACAGGTTCTTTGCTAATTTGCTCAAAGTTGGAACTGGCGTTTTGGCTGGGATAGGACTGGGAGTAGTATTAAAAAATGCTTTTGACGGCTTCGGCTGGACCGAGAAAAAATAGCAAGCCCTTTTTATTTATTGACGGCAGTCTTGTGGTCGAATTTATTTGCGCTACTATGGAAGAAGTCACACAATTAAGATTTCTAACGGTTTCAAAAGCGAAGTATCTTTGCTTAAGAAACCAATTTTTTGGACCATCATTTTAATCTCTTTTCTGCATTTTAGGTGCGCTGTGTAGAAAATATCACAACAGTGACAGGATTTGTTTGTCCATGCATTTTAGGTAAGCCATCCAATTGATAGTCATTTATTCTATGTTTTAAGGTAAATTCGAATTGAAGCGTTCGCAGTAGAAAGCCTTAAGTTATTGCTTGATAATTGAGCCTGTTTCGTTATCTATGTGAACGTAGCCTGCGGTTTCATTCATATCCACGGTTCCAGAGCCAGGTACACCGAGAACACCTGGGAAGAGACCGTCGCCAGTAGCCGGAAGATTTAGCCTGGCATTCGTCTTTCAACCATTACCCAAATCAATAACCATATCTCTATGTTTGGTTGTCTGTAAGTCTGATTGAGCGTGAGCCGTTAGTACTGTACCATAAAATAACAGCAATACAGAAAATGTCGCAATTATCATAAACAATATTTTCAAGAGACTACAAAACTTACAACTTAAGAGAATTACTGAAAGTTGTTGACTTGCTATCCCCAAGCGCATAAGGTAGTAACCAGAGTTCGTGTTCAGTTCACTCAAAATCATAGGAGTGAAGGTCAAGAAAAACTTATCTACAAGATCCGCGATTGGGAGTTGTGAAAGAATTAAATATCTATATTATCAAGGAGGATCTTTCTAAAGTGACCGACATTCTTCGTAACTTCAATGTCAGCGGTATGTCCTTCGATGAAGTTCAGGGCGCAGGCCGTATGAAACGCAGAGAAATACGTGAGAGAGATGGATGGAGTGTCAGAACAGTCACTCCAGAATATGAAGGTAGGATTCGGGTCGTCACAGTCGTACCTGATACTTTAGCAGAAGAAATTATTGATGACCTTGTGAACAACATGGGTTCGCAGAATGAGCCTCGTGGCGTGATAATTGTTAAGGAGGTTTCCAACGTATACGAGATAGGTACTAAAAATAGTGGCGATACAATTTTAACTCATGAGCATCACATAACATAAAATTCTACTTTCTATCTTCCAGAACCTACTTAACTAGACTCGCTCCCATAAATATCCACTAAGAGATTTCTCCGATCACAAAATAGGACGAATAGATCGTCGTGGCTGCTTGCGCCGCCATCGACAGTAGGTCGTGTTCAGTTCACGCAAAATCATAGGAGTGAAGAGTTACTGCATAACGATCGATGTTGGGTGTGAAGTCGTCCAGTGAGCCACAAGCTCAAGTGATCACATTTATGGTTCCATTAGAAGCAAGATTAGTCACTGACTCAAAAGTATGACCGTTATCTCCACTAATTCTAACAACAGGTTCATCGCTTGTTGCGTTTATCTGCTGCCGCCAAATTACAACTACATTATCAGCACCTGCAGCAACTTGTATATCTTGTAATTTTGCATTGGTGGTATTACTTAGAATTATTTTGTCATTAAATGTCACGCCGGCATCATTGGATGATCTAAACATTACTTGATCGTTGCCTGTCTTGTTAGTAATCCATGCAATATAGACATTATCACCAGATATAGCTAATGTGACTCTGCTCTCTGGTCCTTGTACCGCAATGGTCCCATAGGTTAATTGAGGGGTTAGTTGAGCCAAAAAGAGTGCTACTGTAGATGTTGTTGTCCCAACAACAAATATTATGATTACCCATGTAGTATGCTGCTTGTTCATTATGAAATTATAAGGTTAGGTAATGGTATAAGAGTTATGGCATAGCAGGTTAGGTCTTAACTATGCTTATGTCTTGATAGCTTTAACATACTGGCGGCGTAATTCTAAAATAGGCATCTTGGTCTTTTGCATATTCGACATAAGAGTTACGACCCTTATCGTAAGCGGTCTCAATCCATCTCCACTCTGAGACCAAATGTAGATTCTCCGGAACACTCTGCCACCCCATCCAACAACTAAGGATCAAATTCAGAGCCAACAGGCGATGGGGTGGGAACTGCCATATAACATATTGTTCTTTATCTTTTTTATAGCGGATTCCCGTCTCTGCCTGAAGCTCACTGGCGTATTCTGTTCATAACTGATCCAGCCTTTAACACCTCGTTCCTACGTTCGTTAATTCCGTCGACAGATTTTGTGTCTCCAATGATCTTTTGCAATTCATTGAAGTATTTCTTTTCGTTAATCATGATTTCTCAACCAGACTATTTCGGAGCAAATATTTAAGGGTCGAAGTTAAGTCATATTGTTATTGTTATACCGCAATTTCATAATTACAGTGAATCGTCGATTTCTTTAAGAAACTATATTTACTTCCTGTAACATTTGGAAGATCATGAGAGGTAGATGGGCTTCAGCAGCTTTGGGAGCAGGTATGGCAAGAAGGCGGGCTGGATATGAGATGGACCAACAAGCACAAGCATATGATGCTCAACAACAACAAGCACAAAATCAAATCGATGCACTACAGCGACAACTAGAACAACAAAAACAACAACCCCAACCACAGCAAGAAGACCTTACTGAAAAGCTGAAAAAATATGCTGATCTAAAGAAACAAGGATTATTAACGGAAGAAGAATTTCAGAAACTCAAGGCGGACTTATTATCAAAATTGTAATCTGTAATTTACCGCTAGACGTAGGGTTAATTTTTTAATTATGGCTTTGTGGCATTCACGAAGCTACGGAATTACAGTATTTAATAAGATTTTTTAGAGCCAGCTTGAAAATCAAAAACTAGGCTATTTTGATTTCGATACTTCCTCCTCATCATAATACCCAATCTGGGTCTTGCTGTATGCATAAAAACAAATAGCAAAGCCGGTTGTGAACGTTTTGAGAATTACATAAACTAAATCTTTATACATGGATCTCAATCATCATCTAAAATTTCCGCCGGTTCTATTCTTGGCTATCAATCCCATACAAATAGAACTTTTGCCGCTTCTATTACTCTAATCATCGGAACAGTACCGACATGTCGCATACAGTCCATGCCTCCTTAATTTTGTCTCCTTCAAAATGTAAGATTTCGACTCCTTGAGCCTCAAACTTCTTGTGAGTTGCAGGAAAGTCAGCAAAGTCCCTTTCATGTGTAGCTTGTAGGGTCCATCTAATGGCAATTTTGCTTTGCTCCCCACGCATTAAATATTTCTTCAACAAAACTTCGAGCTATCGTGCTGTATTGTGTATTGGACATGTCAAATAAAGATCAGATGTGACCATTAAGGTTTGCTATCCATGTTCCAAGAGTTTTGGTCAAAATCCATTTTGAAAAGAGTTAAAAAAAATCAATAAGACTAAAGTTAGGAAACGGGCTCATAATTCCATTTTCCATCAATTATAAAAATTAGTATATTTGATACGCTTGCATTGTCATAGTAAAGGTGAGGTAGTCCACTAACTCACCATCTCAAGATCCCACGCCATATCAGGATTCCTACTGTAAAGGCTACTACCAAACCCACGACTCCAATAATTATAAGCCAGGTCGAGCTACCGGTATTCCTTCGCATATTACACAACCACATTTGGTTCTATTTAAAGTTCATTCCTCAATGTACTAATTTATCGAAGTATAAGTTTATGTAAGTCGATAGGACTGTCTTTGTAGGTGTTCATGGG
>Ga0299914_10001272_pt1 | contig 16536 bp, 16 predicted proteins | sample RVTome_10_FD_201361 | JGI IMG/M metagenome (GOLD analysis project Ga0299914, IMG submission 201361) | Soil microbial communities from uranium-contaminated site in the Upper Colorado River Basin, Wyoming, United States - RVT153D57 (version 2) ...
GATCAGCTCGTAGGCGACGTCGGTGTTGCGACAGACCGAGTCGACGAACGCACGCGTGTAGTCGAGGTTGTCCCAGGCGAGGACGACGACCGAGAGCTCCGGCGCGCTCACAGCTTCACTCGTTCTCGCGCCGGGCATCGCTCCATGGCGTCGCGGTCACTCCCGCCAGTGGAGCTGGAAGAGCTGGACCGGGTCGTCGAAACCCTTGAGCTCGACGGCGTCAAGTCCGGTGAATCGGTGGGTGCTCCCGCGCGCGAGCTCACGGACCGCGCTCGAGACGAGGATCTCGTGACCTTGGGCCACGGAGCACGCGCGCGCGGCGAGCTGCACGGCCGACCCGAAGAGATCGCCGTGCTCGGTCACCGGCTCACCGGCGCTGACACCGATGCGAACGGCGATCGGGATCTCGGCGGCCGCGTTGCGCTCATCGAGGCCACGCTGAATGGTGATCGAGGCCTCGAGCGCCGCACCGACGGCGGAGAACGAGGCCATGATCCCGTCGCCCGTGTGCTTGACCTCGTTCCCCCGGTGGCGGCCCAGCCCTTCCCGGACGAGCGCGTCGTGCTCACGCAGGATCGCTCGAGCGGCAACGTCGCCGAGGCGCCCGGTCAGGCTCGTCGAGCCCTCGACGTCGGTGAAGAGAATCGTTCGGAACGCGCTCTCCACGTAGGGCTCCCCGAGCGGGCGGACCCCGATCTTGCCGAGGTACCTCTCGACACTTTCTTCGTCGACCCGGATGACCTGGCTCGCCACCAATCCATGCGATTCGCGATGGACCCGGACCGCGGATTGGAGATCGGGCGCGTCGACCAAGCAGAACGCGGCGCCTCGGTCGGGATCGAACCAGTACGTCAGGTACTCGACCCCGTACTGATCCTGCATGTCCACGTCCGCGACGTGGGCTTCCGCGATGTCGCCCGCCGTGACGTCGACGAAGTCGTGGCGATCCATGTACATCGGCATGTGTGCCTCGCAGGCCTGCCCTCGGCGTCGTCATCCTGGCACAGCCCGTGGGCGTGCGGGCGCCCGAAGATACAAGCGAAGCCGCGCGAAGTCCGATTTCGCGCACGATGGTCGGGAACGAAGGTCAACCTCGAACGACGCGGTTCACCGTGCCGATGCGATTCCGGCGGTACACCACGGTGAGCACGGCGCCGAACGCGAGGAACCAGAGGGTCACCTTGAGCGCCGTCGTCATCGGCGATCGCAGGAACGGAAGGCTGCCCGCTCCGGCGGCCTCGCCAGCGACCTTCGTGTCGTCGGACGGCGGGTCGGCGACCGCGCTTCGGACGTTGGTGGCCTTCGAAACGGGCTCCTCCGTGTCGTCGACGATCACCCCTGCCCCGACCCCCGTGGTGAGCACTGCGGTGAGGCCGAGCACCGCGATCACGACGGCCGCACCCACGACGCTGACGAATCGAGATCGCTTCGAGCCCCGCTGACCCATCCCCGCTCCCCAACACGCTGCACGAATGCACGCTCGGGCTGGGCCGGTCTCACCACTCGCTCGCTACCGCCCCGGTGACCGACGTCGGGCCGTAGGTCTCAGCTTCCCAGCACCCCTGCTGCTCTTGCCACACTTCGTGGCCGCAGTCCCACATTACGCCCCGCGCGCACCGCTGGCAAGCAGCCACCCCTCGTGGGAAGGTGCATGGAGCCGGAGAGGGGACTCGAACCCCTGGCCTGCTCATTACGAGTGAGCTGCTCTACCAACTGAGCTACCCCGGCGGAGCCGCCGAGTGTACCGGCGCGCTCGTCGGGCTTCTCAGCGATCGACGGTCGGGTCGTCCTCGTCGAGGACGTAGCGCGGACCGGGACCGCGCGCTGCCGCCTCGTCGCCGGGGTTGAGCAGCCGACAGTGCCGCAACGAGAGGCAGCCACAACCGATGCAACCGTCGAGCCGATCGCGTAGTCGCTCGAGCAGTGCGATCTGTGCATCGATGCGCGGGCGCCACGACCGCGACAGTCTCTCCCAGTCCTTCTCGGTCGGCGTGCGACGCTTCGGCAGTGAGTCGAGCGCCTCGCCGATCTCGTCGAGGGTCAGCCCCAGCTCCTGCGCGACGCGGATGAACGAGACCCGACGGATGACCTCACGGGCATAGCGACGCTGGTTCCCCTCGGATCGCGTCGCGTGGATGAGCCCTTCGTCCTCGTAGTAGCGGAGCGCGGATGGCGCGACGCCGGTGCGATCGGTCATCTCGCCGATCGTCAGCACGTCGGTCTCCATGTGACGAATGCTACGCGGGCCCACGTCTTGACTTCAAGTGAACTTGAGTAGTTAGAGTGATCCGAAATTCGGCGCCGACGATCGCTCGCACCCGCGTACGCTGCTCGGCACCACCGATGAGTTCCCGTCGGTCCAGCCGTCGGAGCACACAGCCCCCTGAGTCCGGGAGGACCGTCGTGACAACAGACTCCGATCTCGCGATCGAAGCCACGGGACTGGTCAAGGTGTTCGGCGACGTGCGGGCCGTCGACGGCATCGACCTCGCCGTGCGTGCTGGTGGCGTCTTCGGATTTCTCGGTCCGAACGGAGCGGGGAAGACGACTGCGATCCGAACGCTCGCGACCTTGCTGCGCCCGACAGCGGGGACCGCGCGCGTCCTCGGTCACGACATCGTCGAGGAAGCCGAAGCGGTCCGCGCCAGGGTGAGCCTCACAGGCCAGTTCGCGTCGGTCGACGAGGACCTAACGGGTCTCGAGAACCTGATTCTGCTCGCGAGGCTCCTCGGCTTCCCGCGCACCGACGCGAAGGCGCGGGCAGCGGAGCTCCTCGAGGGATTCGGGCTGACCGACGCGGCCGACCGACAGGTGAAGCAGTACTCCGGTGGCATGCGACGGCGTCTCGACATCGCGGCGAGCATCGTCGTGACGCCAGACTTGATCTTCCTCGACGAGCCGACGACCGGTCTCGACCCACGCAACCGCAGCCAGGTCTGGGAGATCGTCCGCTTGCTCGTTGCCGCGGGGACCACGGTGCTGCTCACCACCCAGTACCTCGAAGAGGCCGACCAGCTGGCCGATCGGATCGCGATCATCGAACACGGCAAGATCATCGCCGAGGGCACGAGCGGCGAGCTCAAGGCGTCGGTCGGGTCGGGTTCACTGCACGTCCGCGTGCACGACCCAGAGCGTCGTCCCGAGGCACAGCGCGTGTTGGCGGCCGCGATGGATGCCACCGTCACCCTCGAGCCCGACCCGGCGGCCCTGTCGGCTTGCGTGACAGACCCCGACCGTGTGGCGCACGCGCTCGTCGAGCTCGCGCGCGCTGGGATCGAGACCTCGCAGTTCGCGCTCGGCCAGCCGAGCCTCGACGAAGTGTTCCTCGCGCTGACCGGTCACCCGGCCACCGACGAGAGAGACGATGCCACGACGGAGGAGGACGCCGCGTGACCACGACCCCCACGGCACCACCGATCTCACCCACCACCGACGAGCAGCTCCTCGCGACGGCACTTTCGGCGGTGGAACGCCCGGCGCGTCCGTCCGCACTGTCGACATCCCTCACCTTCGGGTGGCGGGCGATGCTCAAGATCAAGCACGTCCCCGAGCAGCTCTTCGACGTGACGATGTTCCCGGTGATGTTCCTCCTGCTGTTCACCTTCATCTTCGGGGGAGCGCTCGCCGGGTCACCGCGCGACTACCTCCAGGAGGTGCTCCCCGGGATCCTCGTGATGACCGTGGCGATGATCACGATGTACACGGGCATGACGCTGAACACCGACATCACGAAGGGCGTCTTCGACCGCTTCCGGTCGCTGCCGATGTGGCGCCCGTCCGTGCTCGTCGGAGCGTTGCTGGCGGACGTGCTTCGCTACCTCGGTGCTGCGCTCGTCGTGATCGTGCTGGGAGTCGTACTGGGCTTTCGGCCGGACGGCGGATTCATCGGGGTCGCCGCCGCGCTCGCGCTGCTGCTCGTCTTCGCGTTCAGCCTGTCGTGGATCTGGACGTCGATCGGCCTCGTCGTGCGCACCCCCGAGTCGGTCATGTACATGAGCATGATGGTGCTCTTCCCGTTGACGTTCGTGAGCAACGTCTTCGTCGACCCGTCCACGATGCCCGGATGGCTCGAGGCATTCGTCAACGTCAACCCGATCTCGCACCTCACGACCGCGTCGCGCGGCTTGATGCACGGCGACGTCGAGGTCGGCCAGATCGGGTGGGTGCTCGTGGCGTCCGTTGCCCTCGTCGCCGCGTTCAGCCCGCTCGCCATGCGCCTCTACAACCGGGAGCGGTAGATCGGCCACACCGATTCCGGAACGAGGGAGGGCGCTGCTCCGGATCCGGCGTCGAGAACGGTCCGGGCGGGCTACCGAGCTGCGGGCAGCGCGAGGAGAAGGTGCTCGAGGAGCAATCCTTCACTGGGGTTGAACTCGAAGGCTTCGCGCGCCTCGCGACACGCATCGAGCGCTGCCGCCGCGTCCGAGGGGCGTACGGGTGGCGGCGACCGATCGAGGTTCCGCGGTCGATCGGGGGCGAGCGCGTCCCGATAGACGCTCTCGATGACCGTGATGCCTTCCAACCAGACGTCCGTACGCGCCCGACGCGCCGCACGCTTCTGGCGCTCCTCGAGCCTGCGGCGCTGTGCGACCGCGGTGCGATCTGCGTAGCCCGACTGCTCGAGCTCGGCGGCGAGCGCTTCGGCCTCGATCTGATGCTCGCCATCCAGCTGTGCGATCGAGGCCTGCACGGCTTCCTGGATCGACGCCGAGTGGTGTGCGACCGCCGCGCCCGTCCCGTCGAGGTCGTGCACCGCGTGCACGAATGCGGCCCGGACCCCGCCGAGTCGTCCCGCGAGGTCCCGGGCTCGCCGCACGTCACCCGCGCCCAGCGACGCCGCGAGCGTCGCGGCGTTCGGGTCGATGTCTTCGGCGACGAGCACCGCGCGCACGTCCGCGTCCGACGGCCGGTCGACATCCACCCTGCGACACCTCGACCGCACCGTGTCGAGGAGGTCGTCGGGCGCGTCGGTGACGAGCACGAAGCGGGTCCGCTCCGGTGGCTCCTCGAGGGTCTTCAGCAGCGCGTTCGCCGCTTCGTCGAGTCGTTCCGCGTCGAGGAGCACGATGGCTTTTCGCTCGCCCTCGATCGGGCTGCGGTAGGCCTCGGGCAGGATTCGGTCTCGGATGTCGTCGCGCACGCTGTAGGTCCGCGCCACCGGTTCGAACTCGATCACGTCGGGATGACGGCTGCGCATCGCGAGCTCGAGCGTGCGCTCGTCATCCTCGGCGACGATCGACGCCGCGAGTCGCCGTGCCGCGTCGTCTGCGACGCCCCTCGGACCAACGAGGAGGTATGCGTGGGTCGTCACGCCAGCACGTCCATGATCCGGTCGGTCACGGTCTCGATGTCGGCGTCGGCGTCGACCACCGTCCAGCCGCGCTCGACGGCGAGGTCGAGATATGCGCGACGCACCCGCTCGTGAAACTCTGCGCCCTCGGACTCGAGGCGGTCGGTCCCGAGGCTGCGCGACCTGGCATCCGCCGTGGACACGTCGAGCACCACCACGACGTCGGGTTCGATGCCCCCCGTCGCGAAGCGGTTCAGCGCCTCCACGTCGACGACGCCCAGACCGCGCACGATCCCCTGGTAGGCGAGCGAGGACGGAACGTAGCGGTCGCTGACGACGTCCGAGCCACGCGCGAGCGCGGGCCCGACGATCTCGGCCACGTGGAGCGCGCGGTCGGCAGCCATCACGAGGGCCTCGGTGACAGGATCGACGGCCCGCGCCGCATCCAGCACGATCGCCCGGAGCTCCGCACCGACGGCGGTCGCGCCGGGCTCGAACGTCTCGACGACGTCGCGGCCCTGCGCGCGCCACCGGCCGGCGACGCGCGCGACCTGCGTGCTCTTCCCCGTGCCGTCGGGACCTTCGAGCACGACGAACATCACGCTTCCTCGGCCGTCTCGAGCGCAGCGTGCGCGAGCCGCATCGAGCGACGCGCATACAGGCCCGCGGAGAAGGTGAGGAGCCCACCGAACCACAACGCCACGCGAACGCCGCTCAACGTGTACGTGGCGCCACCGAGGGAGACCTGGCGGTCGTCGAAGGCAAGGGCGGTCAGCCAGCCGAATAGGTCGGCGAAGAGCGGTGAGACCGTGAGCGCGATCAGCAAACACATCCGGATGACGGCGTACAACGCGGCGAACGTCCGGCCGCGGAGCTCGTCGGTCACCTCCTCCTGGAGGAGACTGAACCCGGCAACGTATGCCGTCCCGGCGAACGCGCCCGTGAGACCGATCAGCGCGACGGCGACACCGATCCCCGAGACCGATGCCGCACCGATGATGGCCAACCCGGTGCCCATCGTCGCCGCGGAGAAGATGCCGCTCTTCGGGACGTGGCGCTGCAGCGTCAGGAGGGCGCCGATACCGATCGCCGCGCCGACGCCGAGCGTCGTCATGAGGAACGCGAACGTCGCGGAGTCTCCTCCGAGCACGTCGATCGCGAAGACGGGTCCGAGAGGAATCATCGCACCGCCGCCGATCAGGCCGATCCCCATTCCCACGATGACCCCGCGCACGATTCGGTGATCCTTGACGAACCGAAAGCCTTCGACGACGTCGCGCAGCGCACCGGTCCAGTCGATGCGACGTTCCCCCGTCGGCCGATGGTTCCTCGAGAGTGGGAGGTGCCAGATGATGGCCGCCGACACCAGGAACATCCCGGCGTTGAACCACAGCGCGATGACCGTTTGGTTGCCGCGTAGCACCGACAGCGCGTCGAACCCGCCGAGCCAGTTTGCAAGCACGGTGAGCAGTCCCAGCGTCATCGACGCGAACGGGAACGTCCCGAAGCCCGCGACGAGGCCGAGCGAGTTCGCCGACGCGAGGCGCGTCTCGGGAACGAGGTTGGGCACCGACGCATCCTTCGCAGGGCCGTAGGTCAACGAACAGACCTCGAGGAGGAACGAGATCAGCACAAGCCCTTGCAGCGTCCCGACGAAGGGGAGCACGACGAGCAGCCCGGCTCGAGCGACGTTGGCGATGACCATCACCTTGCGACGATCGAACCGATCGACGATGAGGCCTCCAACTGTCGCGAGGAAGAACCCGGGGACGACCCGGGCGACCATCACGAGCGAGACGGCAGCGCCCGAGCTGTCGGAGATGTCGGCGGCAATCGCCAGGATCGCGATCAGCCCGACCCAGTCGCCGAGGCTCGCGGTGAGCTGGCTCAGCCACAGCCGAGCGAACGCGCGTGTCGAGAAGATCCGCGCGACGGTCGTCGAACGTGGCAGATCGGTTGCGAGGTCGTACGGAACGGTCTGCTGGTCGCTCACGGGCTTCTCAGCCTATGGGCACGGGGAAGTGTTCAGCCGGTCTGGGCGACGCCGGGGGGGTCGGAGTCGTCTGGAGCCGCCCCGGGCGAGGCGGGGTCCGTCGAGGGCTTCGCCGCCGACTTCTTCCTCGCTGCCGCTTTCTTCGTCCCCTTGGCGTTCTGCTTCGTGACCTTCTTGACCTTCTTGCTCGCCTTCTTGCTCGCCTTCTTGGCCTTCTTCTTGGCCTTGCGTGGTGCACGCGGTCCGCGTTCTGCTCGAACTCGCAGCAGTGCAACGGCCTCCGGGAGCGTCACCTCGGCCGGATCGGTGCCACGCGGAACCGTCGCGTTCAACGTGCCGTCGGTGACGTACGGACCGAACCGCCCCTCGAGCACGCGTATCGCTGCACCGGAGTCAGGATGCTCGCCGAGCTCGGCGATCGGGGGCCTCGTTCGGCGGCCGCGCTGCTTCGGCTGCGCGAAGAGCGTCTGCGCCTCGGCGAGGGTCACGGTGAAGAGCTGGTCCTCGGACTCGAGGCTCCGGGTGTCCTTCGTGCCTTCACCGATCTTCTGGAGGTAGGGGCCGTAGCGGCCGTTGTGCACGGTGATCTCGGTGCCCTCCGCGTCGACACCCACCACCCTTGGGAGCGACAGGACCTGGAGCGCTTCCTCGAGGGTGATCGAGTCGAGCTCGTGATGACGCAGCAGTGACGCGGTCTTCGGCTTCTCCTCACCGTCGATCAGTTCGCCGAGCTGGACGTACGGGCCGTAGCGACCGTCGCGTGCGACGACGTCGAGCCCGCTCTGGGGGTCGGTGCCGAGAATCCTGCCGCCGTCCTTGCCCCTCGCGATCCGCTCGAGCGCGTCGTCGATCGTCAGCTCGTCGGGCGCGAGATCGTCGGGGAGCGGCGCCGTGTCGTCACCTCGCTGGAGGTACGGCCCGTACTTCCCGACGCGCACCACGATCTCCTCGCCGTCGGTGCCCATACCGAGCGGAATCGAGTTGACCGCACGCGCGTCGATCTCGACGAGGTGATCGTCGCTCACGAGATCGCGCAGTCCCACCTGCCCGTTGCCGAAGTAGAACGCGTGGAGCCACTTCTCGGCTTCGCCTTCGTTTCGCGCGATCTGGTCGAGGTCCTCTTCCATGCCCGCGGTGAAGCCATAGTCGACGAGGTGCGCGAAGTGGCCTTCGAGAACCTGGACGGTCGCGAACCCCACCCAGGAGGGCACGAGCGCACTGCCCTTCTTCCACACGTAGCCGCGGTCCTGGATGGTCTGGATCACCGAGGCATAGGTGGAGGGACGCCCGATGCCGCGCTCCTCCAGCTCCTTGACGAGGCTCGCCTCCGTGTAGCGAGCGGGCGGTTGCGTGGTGTGGCCGGCCGACTCGAGGCCGTCGCAGTGGACGCGTTCGCCATCGCCGACTTCGGGGATCGGGCTCTCACGGTCCTCCAGCTCAGCGTCGGGGTCGTCGGCGCCTTCCACGTAGGCGCGGAGGAACCCGGGGAACTGGATGGTGCGACCCGACGCCGAGAACACCGTCTGCTCCCCGCTGCTCGAGGTCGCACCCAACCGCAACGACAAGCGCTGCCCGCGGGCGTCCTCCATCTGGCACGCGATGGTGCGCATCCAGATCAGCTCGTAGAGCTTGAACTCGTCGGCGTCGAGATCGGCACGGAGCTCGTCGGGCGTTCGCATCTCGTCGCCAGCCGGTCGGACCGCCTCGTGCGCCTCCTGCGCGTTCTTCACCTTGCGCCGATAGCTTCGCGCCTTGTCCGGCAGGTACTCGTCGCCGTACAACTCATCGATTCGTCGGCGCGCCGCGGTCACCGCCTGATCGGAGAGGTTCGTGGAGTCGGTCCGCATGTACGTGATGTGGCCACGCTCGTAGAGACGCTGCGCGACCGCCATCGCACGCGACGCGGTGAAACGCAGCTTGCGCCCTGCCTCCTGCTGGAGAGTCGAGGTGATGAACGGCGCGTGCGGGCTCTGCTTCCATGGCGACGTCTCGACGGATTCGACCCGGAACTCGGCGCCGTCGAGCCGATCGGCGAGCCCATGCGCGTCGCCCTCGTCGAGGACGACGACCGGGGCGTTCCGGGCGTGGTCGCCGACTCGACCGGTCGCGGGATCGAAGTCCTTGCCCGACGGGATCTTCTTGCCGTCGACCTCGGTGAGCGTGGCATCGAAGGAACCCGCACCGGCCGAGAGGTGCGCGACGAGATCCCACCACTCGCCGCTGGTGAACGCCATCCGCGCGCGCTCGCGCTCGACGACGAGTCGCGTCGCGACGCTCTGGACACGCCCCGCGGACAGCCGGGGCATGACCTTCTTCCACAGCACCGGCGAGACCTCGTATCCGAACAGCCGGTCGAGCACCCGGCGCCCCTCCTGCGCCTCCACGAGCTTCATGTCGAGGGTCCGCCAATTCTCGAGTGCCTCGGTGATCGCGGAGCGCGTGATCTCGTGGAAGACCATCCGCTTCACCGGCACGGTCGGCTGGAGCACCTCGTGGACATGCCACGCGATGGCCTCACCTTCGCGGTCTTCGTCGGTGGCGAGATACAGCTCGTCCGCGTCGTCGAGGGCCGCCTTGAGCTCCTTGACCACCTTCTTCTTGTCGGGATGCACGATGTAGATCGGCTCGAAGTGATTCTCGATGTCGATGCCGAGGCGCCCCGCGTCCGTGCCCTTGTACTTCGCGGGGATCTCCCTCGCGTTGCCAGGGAGGTCGCGGATGTGCCCCACGCTCGACAAGACGACGTAGTCACCACCCAGGTATCCCGCGATGGTGCGCGCTTTCGCGGGCGACTCGACGATCACGAGGGGCTTGGGCACGGCGCTTCCTATGTCCGAATGCTGAAACGTGCGCCCAACAGTCTCGACGTTTTCGTCGCCGAACTGGAGGACACTCCTTTTCCGTGGTGCCACGCAATGTGCGGACGTGTCAAACCGTGGGTCGTGAGACCAGTGCTCACAACGCACTCCCCGACCGCGATCCGCGCGCAGCCCGGCGATAGGTTCACTCCGTGCCGAGGCTGCGAGAGACGTCGTCCAATGTCGTACGTGGGTTCCTCATGGGCAGCGCCGACATCGTCCCGGGCGTGTCGGGTGGAACGGTCGCGCTGGTCCTGGGCATCTACCGCCGCCTCGTCAGCGCCATCCGCAACGGCTCGAGCGCGCTGGGCCGCTTCGCTCGGCTCGACGCGCGTGGTGGCGTCCGAGGACTGCGCGAGGTCGAGTGGGTCTTCCTGATCCCGTTGCTCGCGGGCATCGGGCTGGCGATCGTCACGCTCTCGCACCTCGTCGAAACCCTGCTCGAGGAGCGTCCCGTCGAGCTAGCGGGACTGTTCCTCGGCCTCGTGCTCGGCTCCACGATCGTGGCATGGCGCCTGCTGACGGTCCGCGACAGCTTGCGCCTCGCCGCGCTCGCCGTGACGGCCGTCGTCGTGTTCCTGCTCCTCGGGCTGCGCGAAGGAACCTCCGAGGACACGGTGACCCAGCTCAGCGACCCCGCGCTCTGGGCGTTCTTCGGAGCAGGTGCCGTCGCGATCTGCGCAATGATCCTCCCGGGGATCAGCGGCTCGTTCTTCCTCGTGATCCTCGGGATGTACTCCGCGGTGCTCGGGGCCGTGAACGATCGCGACCTCGTGGCACTGGGGGTGTTCGTCGCAGGCTGCGTGCTCGGGTTGGCACTCTTCTCCCAGGTGCTGCACTGGGCGCTCGGTCGCCACTACGACACGATCATGGCGGTGCTCATCGGACTCATGGTGGGCTCGTTGCGCGTGCTGTGGCCATGGCCTCTCGGAGTCGAGAGCACGTCCCTCGGCACTCCCGCCTCACCCGTGGTGCTGCCGGTCGTGCTCGCCGTCGCCGGGATGGCCGTGGTCGTCGGATTCGACCGCGTCGCGCGAGGTGCCGAGGATCGAACCACCGAAGAAGAGCAGGAGGACCTGCAGGCGACCTGACCGGCCGCGATCAGACGCGCGCCGGCTCGTCAGCGACCGCGCCTGCACCGCCCGCGACGGTGGCCTTGCGCTTCGAGAACGCGATCGCGACCAACAGCACCACGAGTGCCGCACCCGCGATCGCGAGGCGCGCGCCGTCGTTGTCGCGGAGCGCGATGACCGCGGGGAGGATCAGCAACGCCACGAGGTTGATGACCTTGATGAGTGGGTTGAGGGCAGGACCGGCCGTGTCCTTGAACGGGTCGCCAACGGTGTCGCCGATGACGGCGGCCTTGTGGGGCTCGGAGCCCTTCCCGCCTTCGTGCCCGTCCTCGATGTACTTCTTGGCGTTGTCCCAGGCACCACCGGCGTTGGACAGGAACACCGCCATGAGCTGCGCGGTGAGGATCACCGCTGCGAGGAACGCACCGAGCGCGAGGTACCCGATGCCGAAGCCGATGATCACGGGAGTGAGCACCGCGAGCAACGCCGGCGTCGCAAGCTCCCGCAGGGAGGCCGCGGTGCAGATGTCGATGACCGGCGCGTGGTCCGGCTCCTTCGTCCCGGCCATGATCTTGCCGTCGGCGAACTGGCGTCGGACCTCCTGGACCACCGTGCCCGCAGTGCGGCTCACGGCGCGGATGGCAAGCGCACTGAAGAGAAACGCTATGGACCCGCCGATGAGCAGTCCGATGAAGGTCGTCGGGTCAGCCACGTTGATCTGGGCCTGCGTCTGGCCGAACACACCCTCCGCAGTGCCGATCAGCTCCTGGAACTCGACCGGTGGCAGGAGCTCTCCAACGCTGATCTCGACGAACGAAGCGAACAGGGCGACCGCCGCGATCACCGCGGAACCGATGGCGAAACCCTTCGTGGTCGCCTTCGTCGTGTTGCCCACGGCGTCGAGACTCACCATGATCCGCTCGGGGTCGCCCTCGAACTCACCAGTCATCTCCGCGATGCCGGCCGCGTTGTCGGCCACCGGACCGAACGTGTCCTCCGACACGATCACGCCGGTGGTGGCGAGCATGCCCATACCGGTGAGCGCGACCAGGTAGAAGGTGAACGAGGTGTTGCCGCCACCGAGGCCGATCCCGGCGCCGAGCGCGATGCAGATCGCGAGGATCGACCACACCGTCGACTCGAGCCCTGAGCTCATACCCGAGAGCACCGTCGTCGCGGGACCGGTGCGCGCGGACTCGGCGATCTCGCGCACGGGACCGCGCTCCGTCGAGGTGAAGTACTCGGTGAGTCGGCTGAGCACCTGTGCGAGGACGAGCCCGGCGATCACAGCGCCGAACATCCGCCAGCCCGGCATCGACATGGTGACGTCACCCGCGCTGTTGACGCCGTCGCCAGTGCCGACGTAGACGAGGACCACGACCAGGGTCCCGATGATCGTCAGGATGCCGGCAGTGGCGAAGCCACGGTTGATCGGCGCCATCGCCGAGCGATCCCTCTCACCGGCGCGCACGGCGAAGACGCCGACGATCGAGGCGAGCACACCGATTGCCCGCGCTGCGAGCGGGAACACGAGGCCGACGGCCCACATCTTCGGATCATCCGGGAAGATCGACCGGAATGCGGCGACACCGAGAATGATCGAAGCAACGAGGGTCACCTCGTAGCTCTCGAAGAGGTCCGCCGCCATCCCGGCGCAGTCCCCCACGTTGTCGCCGACGTTGTCCGCGATCGTGGCCGGATTGCGCGGATCGTCCTCGGGGATGCCCTGCTCGACCTTGCCGACGAGATCAGCACCGACGTCTGCGGCCTTGGTGAAGATGCCACCGCCGACACGAAGGAACAGCGCGATGAGCGAACCGCCGAACCCGAAGCCGACGAGCATCGCCGAGGCGGTGTTCTGGAACGCGATGATGATCAAGGTTGCGCCGAGCAAGCCGAGCCCGACGGTGAACATGCCGGCAACGCCACCGGTGCGGAACGCGACCTTCAGCGCAGCGGGAAGCGAGCCGGAACGCGCCGCCGCGGCGGTCCGGACGTTGCCGCGCACGGCGAGGCTCATCCCGATGAAACCGGTCAGTCCCGAGAGGAAGCATCCGGCGACGAACGCCAGCGTGCGCCAGATCCCGGACTGGAGGAACGTGAGGCCGTGGCTGGCGTCCTCAGGTGAGACGACTTCTGTCGACGTCGCGAACACGATGATCGCCACGGGGACGAGGATTACGAGGATCGTCTTGAACTGACGTCGCAGGTACGCCATCGCACCGTCCTGGATGTCCTTCGCGATCGCGATCATCGCGGGTGTGCCCGTATCCGCCGCAAGGACGCCGCGGATCAGCACGAGCCCGACGAGCAAGGCGAGCACGGCCGTACTGCCGCTGAAGATCAGCCAGAACCACTCGGCGCCGCCGAGGCTGAACTCTTGGTAGCCACCTTCGGCCGCGAGGATGTTCATGCGCTGATCAGGCTCCTTCTCTGCAACCCGACGCGAGCCCCCGTTCGGACGCGCGGACCCTCGCCATCGGGCGAGAAACGGTGGCGAACGCTATGGCGGCATCGACCGTCGAGTCAATCTGTGGTTCGCGTCGTCGCAGGTCGGGTCACGTCGATGGAGGTGACGGCTGGAGATTCACGGAATCGTGAGGCTCGGCTGCCATCCTTTCCGGATGCAGCGACTGCTGGCGTCGGTGTTCATCGTCGGGCTGCTCGCCGGGTGCGGGAGTGGATCAGACGAGGAAGCCGTCGGTTCGACGATCGAGATCCCGATGGGCTTCGCCGGTGTCGAGAGCGCCGGACCGCCCGTCGAGCTCCCGGACGGCATCCAGGAGATCGTGGTCGACGCGGTCGACGCATACGTACGCGACGGGATCGTCGCCACGCTACGGACCGGCGAGCCCGAGCGTCTCGACGACGTCTTCGACACGGCCGCCCTTGCGAGCCTCGAGACCGAATCGGGAGCGGCGCTCCTCGATCGTGGCGTGCCCGAGGCGACCGGCGACCTGACAGCGGTCGCGGAGCCCGTGATCGTCGTCGGCCTTGCCGACGGCGCCGGTGTGATCGTGCTGGTGTCAGCGCACGTCGACCTGGAGGTGGTGGCGACGACCGATGAGGGTGAGCTGAGGATCACGCGCGTCGGTGATCTCACGTTCGCCCCGGCGGGTGACACGTGGCGAATCACCGCGTTCAGCATGCTGGTTGCTCGAGATGGCGCGGGGATCGAAGAGACGGCGGAGGCCGTCGCGCCATGAGGTCGCGTGCGGCACGCGTGGCCGTCGCCCCGGTCCTCGCCGGCATCGTGCTTGCGATGATCCTCGCCGCGGGTTTCGTCGCGATCGGGGCACCGACGCCGGCAGGTGGTGAGGAGCCGTGGTTCAGCGTCACCAAGATCGGCGCGGCCGAGTACACAGGTGCACCCACCGAACCGTTCTTCGTGCTCATTGTCGGCAACGACGCGAGGGAGGGCCTCGGTGGCGCGCGAGGCGACGCGCTGCACGTCGTCGGTGTGAACCCTGCCGCGAAGGCCGCGACGATCATCGACATCCCGCGCGACACGACGGTGGATGTCCCCGGGTACGGCCGTGACAAGGCCACCCACGCGTTCGCCTATGGCCAGCTCCCGCTCGCCGTGGCCACCATGGAGCAGTGGATCGGCGTGCCGATCTCGTACGCGATCACGACCGACTTCGCTGGATTCGTCAAGATGGTCGACGACATCGGCGGCGTCGACATCGATATCCCCGCCCCGATGAACGACGCCAACTCCGGGAGCAACTTCGCGCCCGGCCCAACACACCTCGACGGCAATCAGTCGCTCGCGTTCAACCGCGACCGCTACAGCTTCGGCTCGGGCGATGCTCAGCGCACGGAGAATCAGGGACACTTCCTGATCTCGACGCTCGCGACGCTTCGATCGCGCAACCCGAGCGCGGCGGGAACGATGCGGATGCTCGTCTCGCTCGTCCACAACACCCAGCACGAGGGTCTGGGACTCACGGAGATGTTCCGGCTCGGTTCGCTCGCGCTCTCGGTCGACCCCGCGAACATCCGCAACGTCGTCGTACCAGGGGAGCCCGCGGCGCTCTTCGCCGACTTCGCGGACGACGCGCTCCTCCAGACGCACTGAGCTCGTTCGCCGCGCTGCGGCCGTGATCAGCCGCACGTCGGGGATCGAGGAAGCGGGGCGGTCGGGCCACAGGGGTCCCCAAATTGCTTCGATCGTCCAACGCTCCGACCTTCAGTCGGGACCGATCTCGGCCCGGGCGCGGGCGTGCGCCGTGCGGATCGCGTCGACGACCACCTCGACCTCCGCGGCGAGTCCGGCACAGCCACAGGACGTGAGCCGAGCGCCGTTGGCCGCGGCCGTCTCCTCGGCCGCGCGGCGGGCGGCGTCCTCGGAGCGTCCGAGGGCGAGGGTGTCGGCAGCCGCGAGCGCTGCTGCATCCGCCGCCGCCTGCGCTCGTGCCCGCGCGACCGCCGCTTCGCCGAGCGCCCCTGCACCGATCACCAGCACGAACGCGATGGCGAGGAGCGCGAGCATCAGCACGCTCACCGACCCACGTTGTGTCATCGCTCGACGCGCATCTCGGTGCGGGCGCCGAGCACAGGATCGGGGAAGAGCCGACCCACGAGGGGCAAGGTCGTGCGAGACCGGTACCGCACCTCGACCGCGATCGGCGTTCCGACCTCCCCGCGGGGCGACACCGTCACGTCGGCGTCGGGAAAGGTCCTGCGTGCCGTGTCGACGGCGCGGCGCGGGTCGGGCTCGACGGCCGCGACCCGCGCCGCCTCGCGCGACGCGTGCACCACACCCACCGCGTCGCGTACGACGAGCCCCGTCTGGACGATCGCGAGCAGTGCGAAGACGAGGAGCGGCGTGAGGAGCGCGAACTCCACCGTGCTCTGCCCGCCTTCGCGTGCCGCGCACACGTCAGGGGATGATCCGGTCGATGACGATGTCGAAGAGCCGACTGATCGCACTGGAATTCGTCGCCCATGTGATGACGAGGGTGGCGATCGCGGCTGCGCCCAGGATGATCAGGGCATACTCCGCAGTGGTCTGGCCGGATTCACTTCGCCGAGCCTTGCGAGCGAGGGCGAGCAACGGTACGAGCATGGGATTCCTCCTCGTGGTCAGAACGCAGTCAGCCCGCTGATCAGCACGGGCACGACCGTCAGGAGCCCGAAGGCCGGGAGCACGAGGAAGACGAGGGGGAAGAGCAGACGAACCGGTACGCGTCGCGCGTGCGCCTCGGCGGCGCGACGCAGGTCTGCGCGCTGCTGTTCGCAGACGCGAGCAAGACTCGGCCCGATGGGCGCGCCGAGACGGTCGGTCGCGAGGAGCGCGTCGACCAGCGGGCGCCAGCC
>Ga0299914_10001273_pt1 | contig 16533 bp, 11 predicted proteins | sample RVTome_10_FD_201361 | JGI IMG/M metagenome (GOLD analysis project Ga0299914, IMG submission 201361) | Soil microbial communities from uranium-contaminated site in the Upper Colorado River Basin, Wyoming, United States - RVT153D57 (version 2) ...
TATATTTATGGAAAAGACATTAACGACCGAAATTAGTGCAGCAATGATGATTGTCCCGTACACCAACCAACGCTCATAATTTCTAGAATTATTTCTCTCTGATTCTAAGAAATTAATGAATTTAGCAAGGCGTTCTCTCACATATTCAGGATCATCATAAGATGGTTCAAACGGCGGTTTTTTATCTTTGCTAAACTGCTTTAAAGCTTTACCTATTCGATTAAACTTCCCGACCTTTTGGATTTCCATCTCATGGGATTTATCACTAATATTTCTAACCTGATTAATTATAATTTCATATAGAAGTAATATTCTTTTATTTTCTTCCATTTCTCGTTCTTTTAATCCTGACCTGAGGTATTTTTGCTTATTTTGCCAAGCTTCTTCGACATCAGATTGAATATGGGTCAAACTATCGACCAAAGGCTCTATCTTATAGGCTACCTTTAATTTATCGGCATACTTGTAAAACTCTTTGAATGAATCCCAAAATCTGGTCATATCCTCTTCCTTAACCATATCAAGGCGGCGCCGTAATTCTAACAATTGTTTACATGACTCACTTAGTGTATGTTGCTCGTGGGTATAGCTAGACATGGTTGAAAGCTGTTATGATAGGGTCAATAAGGTAATTGATAAAGATATCAGTAAAACGCAAAGCAAGTATAGAATAATTTATCTACGATATGGAACAATTTGCTAAGGAGACTGACATTGAAGCAAGCATGAATCCGATTCGAGTCATGAAAAGAGAACAATATAGTAATTTATTGTACACTCTTAACGAATATGCAGCTAAATTACTGTTGTTGTCAACATGCTCAAAACTCTTGCTGCTACATACTCCCTTGTCTATTCCATTCGCATCTTTTCTTTATTTCACTCCTATTTTCTCAAGAATCCTATTTTAGGAGTGATATCATAGCGGGCCCGTCGGGATTTGGATAAAAATTCATTTGAATCTTAAATGTGACTTGTCAGTTTGGTATGCCAGGTATCGTGGGTTCAGTGCAAAGAGTAAGGATGACATTCTCATAATACGCATAATGCATTGCTAAAAGCTCATGACCCCACTTCGTTTTCGACCACTACGTTCAATCTCTAGAGATCAGCTCTATTTCAGTATATGTTTATATTACATAGGAACATATCACGCTGTGAGCCCTTATTCTTCATGTGCTTCGGGCCTTTTCAGCCCGAGTTCTGGTATTCATTATTCCAATGTACAACTGACGACTATCTGCATATCAAGAAATGATGTGTCTTAATGCGAAAGGGTCTACATCTGGTATTTTAGTAGCGACAACGATAGTGAATCCACCGTGACGAAAAAAAAGAGTTCGATTTAAGAAACTTCTACCCTAATTCTTTTACATCTTATCTCAAAGTATGTACAAGAGCTAAACCACATGTGAGAAGAAACTCGGCAGGTTCCGACATAGAAGGAGTAGAGGTAATACATGGCCTCGAGAATATTATCCGACTAATTGTACAAAGTACAAATAGCGTGAAGGAAAGCCTCGACATTTGTGCCGATCATACGTGGCCTAAAGTACAAATCGAAACTGGGCCGATAACGCAAGCATATACTGCTCTTAAAAAGAGAGGAATAAGAATAAGGTTCATCACTGAAATTACAGCTGAAAATATCTCTTATTGCAAAGAAGTGATGAAGTTTGCAGAGGTTCGTCATTTAGATGGACTTTTGGGAGGAGGGTGGGGAGTTAGTGAAAGCGAGTACATTGCTCCTATCCCACCCTCATCGAAGGGAGAACTAGTCACAAAGTGTATCCATAGTACCGTCAAAGAAGTAATTGGTCTGCAGCGATATATCATAAATAGTCTCTGGGCAAAGGCAATTCCTGCCAAACAAAGAATAAAAGAGATTGAGGAGGGAGCAAAAAGAGAATTTGTAGAGACCATTAGAGAACCATCTGAAATACAAAAAATTGGCTTTGACCTTATCAAAAAGGCTGAAGACGAAATACTCATACTCTTCTCTACAGCAAATGCATTTCGCCGCCAAGAGAAGTCAGATTTGCTGTTGCTTCTTAAAGAAGCAGCTTCACGAGGAGCAAAGGTCAGAATCTTGGTACCACTAGATAATATGAAAACAGAAGAAAGAGTACAAGAGCTAAAAGAAAAGGAAAACCCTGGGATTGACATTCGAGACATCAAAAAACCTTTGCAAACCAAGCTTACAATCATGATAGTGGATCAGACATCCTCTTTGACAGTAGAGCTAAAGGATGATACAAGAGAAAGCTCTGACGAAGCTATAGGTTTGGCTACCTATTCTAATAGCGAACCAACCGTCTTTAGTTATGTTTCAATATTTGAAAACCTATGGATTCAAACAGAACTGCAGAGGAGACATTAGCAAAAAACAGTTGCTAGGTAGAGTTCGACTTGTCAACTGTTGGAATCAAAATGCTATTAGCTCTAGTTTGAGAGCCTGAAAATGCGAAATTGTTCTACATCCTGCCAAATCCGGATGGATCATCCTCGGAACGTTTCACTTTTCTCAAAAATAGTAATAGAAGGCACATCATCTGCCAAGAGGTTGTGAACTCTTGTTTTTCTTCTTCTTTTTCTTTTCTTCCTCTTTATCTAGCTTACGCGGTGCTTCCTTATATTGTGCCAAAGTGTGACAAATAATCCCCTTCTGTTCTAGATAACAAAGCAATGAGAAGCGAGAACCCCACTCCTCCCTATCATGTTCAGCTTGGTTCTTTACCTGAAATACACCCTCATAACTAGTCCTATAAATTGCACTAGAAAGCTCTGTAGCTAACTGCGCAGCCTTGAGCTGAATTATATCGTGAGCATTAGGGTCTTCCATCTTGTCCATCAAAAACGCAAGAATCTTCTGTCGTCTGGCCTTGTAAATTGCAAGATCCTCTTTTAAGGTGTCGCTGTCCCACTGTTCTATAAGCTTGCAGTCATGCTCAAACGCCTTCTGATACAGCCGGTAATATTGCCTTTGACTGATGCCAAGCTCAGCTTGTATCGCAAGAGGGCTATGGCCGTTGATTACAAGCTCCCTGAGCCTGCCAATGAGTAATACTCGTTGAGCTTGAAAGGGTGTTAGAGTCTTCTCTGTAGTAATCGTCGTTGTTGGTATCGCGACATCATCGTTGGACTTTCTTCTTTTCTTCTTCTTCTATATTCTGTCGTCTTAGGTGCTGACACTTTTGACAAAAGTAAAGGCTCAGATGGCTATGAGAGCTGTTGCCTTTAAACCTGCTAAAAAATGGCAGTCTTGTACCAAACCGTTTGGTTACAAAAGTTACAATGGTTAGAATTTTTGATCTTACATACCTTATAAGAGGTTAATGATAAAATAATAATCAGATAATAGTCTACGTTGTTATCATTATATAGTGTCTTGTAACCATATAACCGCTTATTCCTATACTATAAGATGTAGTATATAATTAGTTGGCACAAAGGGGTTTCAATCGAACTATTATAGGATTGAAAGACTACTGCATTCAGACAGACAATAGACTCAGGCTAGTTTGAATATAACTGGGAGACGAGTGAATTGCGAAGTGAGTTCGCTTTCATCTTCTTTTGTTTCAACCTTCTGGTTTGAATTGAGATATGGGAGAGAAGACTGAAAGAAGGTCAAAAATATGGTCCATTGTTATCAAAATGCATAGTGTTACCGGACGCCTTTACACGTGATGCGGGTATTGTTCTACTACTTAACAAGTCCACCGCCTATCATCTGGAAAGGGGAGACAATCGAATATGATATTTGTCAATAAAATTCTGCAATACAAATAAGGATTTTCAAAGATGATTAATATATACCTCGACATCAAAAGACATAGCGACTCCTAGTATTGAACGCTGTTGCAATACTGCTATACCGCAACATTGTAGCTTCCATTGATAAAGTCTTCCTCGTTTGGCAAGTCGTCTTTCCCATAGTCTACATCTTTATCGCGGGCTATTCGTATTCAGCACTTATTGGCGATCAGGGCGTCCCGATAGGCGATAAAACTGTTCCATACCCAGCATACTTGGCTGCAGGCATGATAGGCTTTAACATGATGAACAGCAGCACGATTGCGGGCAGCATAATATGGAATGACAAACGAAACGGTATGCTTCAGCAGATACTCGTGATGCCCTTTGCAAGGATGGAGTATATCGCCGGCGCAATCATCACAATCATGTTGATGGGCCTTGCAAGCGCTGGGCTTATCTTTGTGGCCGGCTCTCCCACGCTTGTCGGAAGCGCCGAACCTACCCTTGTTGGGTCCTTATACGTGCTCTATGCACTCATAATGGGCGCGATATTCTTCGGCTCTATCGCAATAATCATATCGACGCGGTTGAAGAGCAGTGAGGGTTTTAACGTCATAGTCAACAGTGTGTTCCTATTCTTTTCGTTTGTCAGCACTGCGTTCTATCCAACCCAGGGAGTGCCAGGAGCACTGAGCACTGCTTTTTACTTCAACCCACTGACCTATATCGTTAATATTACAAGAGCAGGCATATTTAACGAAATAGATCTATTTACCAATATTGAAGTTGGTGTGATCGCAACTGTAACTGCAGCCACATTTTTTCTCGCCACGCTTTCAATGTTAAAGATGAAGGTTTAGGCTCTTCCTTCATTCCCACTACCACCGCCACCAATAACAGTGAGAAATACTTCTTCAAGCGTGGGCGGGTTTATAGAGATACTTTCTATCTGGACCCCATTTTTTGAAAGATACTCAATTATCTTGACCAACATCTCCTGGGCCTCAGCTGATCCAATCCTTATTGTGTCTTGAGCAGGCGTCTCGATCACAGAGCCGTCAGCTATCTGTTGGATTATGTGCATGACCGATTGTGTAGTCGAATCCTTTAGCTTGATCTCTACTGTCTTGACACCCCTATACCTTTGCTTCAAGCCATCAGGCGTATCCGTGGCAGTTATTTTACCCTTATTAATAATCGCTATTTCATCACACAAGTATTCTGCTTCTTCCATGATATGAGTGGTGAAAAATACGGTCAGCCCACTTTGAACATATTTTTTGACGTAATCTAGTAATGTTCTTCTTGCAGCAGGGTCAAGGCCTACTGTAGGCTCATCTAGGAACATCAGGTCCATGTCATGCATGAACTCTCTTGCAACCTGCACACGCCTTCGCTGTCCAATGGACAGCTCGTCATTTTTCATATTGCTGAATGATACAAGGTCAAATTTTTCCATGAGCTCCCTCGCTCTGTCACGCCTCTTTTCACCGGGCATGCGCCACATGAGGCCATATAGCTCAAGTGCACGGTCTACCGTCACGTTAGCTTCAAAACTGGGCTCCTGCAACACGACTCCCATACGCTTTTTGATTTCACGAGAGTGCTTTACAATGTCCTTACCAAAGATCTTTACTATCCCTGAGGTTGGATTGACAAGAGTCGTGAGCACTCTTATCGTCGTAGTCTTGCCTGCGCCGTTTGGACCAAGAAAGCCAAATACTTTACCATATTCTATATCAAATGATATTCCATCTACTGCATGAACCTGTCCATAGCTTTTGCGCAGGCCAGAAACGTGGACGCATAGTTCCATTCGCAGATAGTGCACAAAAAGTCTAATTTCTGTCTTTATCCAAAGGCAGGCAAGGCAACCACTTCAAAAAGTACGGCGGTGTATATATGGATGTGTGTACTGTTTTTGTGATGCTGTTACTGCCGTCTGTGTCCAAGCACATCGCTATGACTATCATATCGAATTCTTGCATAAACCATCATTGGAAAGAATATATCTTCTAGATGAACTGATTTTCTCTGTCTCTCTCTTTCTCTGTTTCTTTTCTCTCTTAAGATATATAGGCAAGTGAATAGCAATGGTTCTTTCAGACTGGAGGTTCATTGCAAGCTTGTCGTCGTCCCATGATTTTAAGGGAATGCTAGAGATCATTCTCCGACAGCGCCCTGAGCTGAACCCAGAGCAGGTAAGGGACTTGATTGATGAAAAAAAGCGCAAGGTGGGCGCCGGCTATCTTACTGACCAAGGTGCACTCTTTCTTGTTGCAGCCGACCTTGGTGTATCATTTGACAATGTTTCCAAGACACAGACAGGGCTTAAGGACATTTACATAGGGGCAAAAGAGGCCACAGTCATAGGCAGGATCATGAACATTTATCCTATCCACAGGTTCACCAAAAGGGATAGCAATGAGCAGGCTGCTACCCGCACACTTGTGATATATGACAAGGATGCAAAGGTCAAGGTGAAGCTGTGGGACAAGCACACGGCGATACCGGACGAAATGGGCCTGCATGCAGGCGACGTGATCAAGGTAGTCAAGGGGTACATCAGGGCAGGTCTTGACGGCAAGCCAGTGATCAACCTTGGGAACTATAGTGCAATCGAGACTGTGCCTGATGATTCATCTATCCCCCCGATTGATTCTCTGACTATTACAGTTGATGCTATAAATTCGCTTCAGGACAACACTGTCATTTCTGGTATCGTCAATTCTAACCCGCGGGTAACTGATTTTGTCAACCCAAGGGGCGAGGCAAGCAAGTCTCTCCAGCTCCAGCTCTCAAATGAAGCTGGCACTCGCTCGCTTCGAGCAGTCATCTGGAATGTTGATGAATCAAGAGTTCCCAAGGTCTTCAAGACCGGTTCTAAAGTGCACCTGATTGGTGTTCGAGTAAAGCAGGGTAATCCGCAGTATGGCAGCGGCGACTTTGAGATCCATGGCGACGAGGGCACAATACTGCAGTTCTCAAGTTCTCAAGAAGATGTGGAGGTAATGCCGCTTCGAGTCATCTCTATCGGTGAAGAAACCGGAAGAGGAAGCTTCATGTGTCTTGCAGTCGACAGGGCGGGCAGCTCACTTATACTTACAATTGATAATTCGCTTGTCAGCTCCAAGCAGCTGAATGAGGGTGTAATGATCGAATGTGTACCTTCGCGGATATTTGGCAATTCAATCACGCTATCAAAGGACGACTCATATGTCAGATTGACAGACGAGGGCGATGACGCATCATTTCCAAAACAGTCAAAATTTGAGAGAAAGATACAGGACGTGCAGATTTCACAGGATCCTTACATCATTGAAGCAATTGTCCTTCAGGCGCCCGAAACTGCAGAAGTGAACACCAAGTCAGGCGAGACCATACCTATGACGTCTACCCTGCTTGGCGATGACACAGGCGAGATCAGGCTAGTCGGATGGCGTAACCAGAGTGCTGGCGTCAATAAGCTGAACGTAGGCGACAGGATAAGGCTAGCCGGTGTCACTGCAGGATCAGGGCGCGAAGGCAAGGCAGAACTAACTCTGCGGCCCTATTCTTCAATCACCAAGCTGAGCTAGAAAGCCAAATTAAGCAATCAGGTAACTTCTGTTATGGTGCTTATTACTTCGGATGCAACCAGCGGCATCATAAAGCAGGCAGAGGAGCTCAAGGCGCGGGTTCGTAGCCACGCTTCAAGAATTGACGAGAACTTCAAGGTAGGAGTCGAGATCGAGATATGTCTTATCGATGGCAAGGGAACACCAGTTGACGCAAAACCCGTTATCGAGCTCCTAAGACAATATCATGATATCGACTTTGAATATGGCATATGCCAGCTTGAATACAGGACAGAGCCGGTTTCCTTTGAACGCCTTGCACAACTGAATTTACAGTTTGAAGAATTCATAGAGCACCTTGACCTAATTGTCAACAAAGTCTACAAAAACGATATATTCCCTGTATTTTTAGGATCGAACCCATCGCCTCACATTTTGAAGGGCGGTCTCATTACAAAGAAACCGCGCTACCTACGGCTTGCAAGGTGGCAGAATAGAATCCCTGACGTAGAAATTGACGGGCAAAAGTTCAAAGCACTTCATGTCGCAGCTGCCATTCAGGGCTTCCATCTCCATTTGCAAGGGAAAAACCCCAACTTTACGGCGCAAATGTTCAACCATATTCTGAATTTAATCCCGTCGGTGATATTGCTTGGAGCAAATAGCAGACTTTTCGCTGGCAAGGTGTTTTCGCTCCATGAGCCAAGAATTTACCTCTACGATCAGTCAGAGCAGCAAAACTCTGGGTTCCCCAGCATATCCCGGTACCTCGGAGGTGTAGAAGATTACATTGACTACATTATCTCAAGAAAGCCCGTGGTTGCAAAGGACTACTTTGAATTGGTAAAAGAGCGACATGACGACGCCCGCATTCGGATCAACACCGGCTTTTACAGAGTCGAGACAAGAGTTATGTCTGTGCAACCAACCCCAAAAACGATGATGGCAATGATAGAGTTTTTCACTGGCTACCTGCATAGGGCTATCCACGAAGAACGGGAGCTGCGCTCCTTGCCAGCTATCAGAGAGGAGCGGCAGGCCGTTGTAAGATCAGGTTTTAACGCTAAGACACATTTTAACATCATCGAAACCGTTAGGAGCCAGCTTGCATACGCACGGAAAGGCATTTCAGACCTTGGAATCAAACCGGATTTTCTGAACGTACTTGAAAAGCGGCTTGAGAACAAGACTACCGCTGGCGAATACGTTGCTAAATTATGGCAGACTAAATTCAATGGCTCTATAGAGCAAACCTTACCAGAGGTTGTCGCAGAGATTTGGGAAAGGACAAAGAACAACCAGCCTATTTACTAGTGGTCGCTAGTATAGGAGGTTTTATGTTCAAGAGAATGAATGAATAATTATTGTCGTCGTCGTCATCATCATCATCATCTAGCATTCATTTGGCTAATCGCTCCAAAAGCCCCGCGTAATGACGTACTGCTTTTCTGCTTCATAGATACTCCGATACACCTGTTCGTCGTCGACATAGTTGCGCAGGATCCTTGCTGCAGTGTCAGCACCAACCCCATGGCCTGATAGCACTATTAATGCGGTTCTACCAAAGTTGTTTACAAGTGACGCTACTTTCCATGCACGTTCAAACTTGTGGTTCTGCTCTGGCGTCAGCTTACCACCAGCAAGGCGATTCCGAATTATCCTTGACATCTCGTCGTCTGACCAGAATGTAGCACTGACAAGGCGCGACCGGCAGCTGGGGCATGATATTTCTTCAGGCACATCCTTGGTTTCCATTACGCGCTCCCACTTACCACAGCGAATGCAGACAAGCCGATGCTTTGTCTTTTCGAGACGTTCTTTGACAAGCTCTATAACTCCCTTCTCAATGCTCAGAGGCATGGCTCCAGCCATCTTTGCTGAATGTTCTATTATCGGCTTTGCGAGATCTGAAAATTCATTCACTTCAAGCCAGTGGATGGCGATCTTGCCTTGTTTTATGTCATCAAGTACTTTCTGAGTCTGCTGTATTTCATATTTATCGTGTACCAGTTCTCGTATGGATTCGGCGCTCACCGGCGTCTTTGAATATCTGTCGTAGATCATGCGTGCTACCTTTTTGTCATACACCGCTTCCTTGCTTATCATGCCAAACCTTTTGGCGACCATCCATACTTTCCAATTGATGTTATGAGTGCCAGTCAATGCAGCAATGATAACAGGCTCAAGGTCGTAGACGTCGTTTAAAGCTGCTTCAATTCTCCCTTGCGTTATTCTTCCACTTGAGGTCAGCATGATCCTATAGGCATCTGACCTTGACTCCACAACGTATCCAATCTGTGATGACAATATTGTAGACAATAGTGATGCAATAGTATTGTTCACCTTTGACCCAAAAGCACAGTGCATTACAAGCATGTTGCGCGAAGTATAGCTTTCAACCACAATGTTCTTTGAATCCGGTATCACCTTAAGCATCTTCAGCGTACTGTCCATTATGGGTGTCGACAGCTTGATCCGACCAGTTGCCGCCTGGTTGCGTACGACTCCCACCTCTTCTGCAGTCTTGAAATCAACTGGGATCATTTCGCCGACCCAGTAGGGAATGTTAATCGCTGCCCCGCGTAGAGGCTCAACGTTTACGACTAGACGCACTTCATCGACAGACAATATACGCCACTGCGACCCCTTGAGCACAAAGACATTGCCTTTTTCGCCGTAATCGCCCACGAACTGCTGGTCAAGCGTGCCTATCCTGCGCTTGCTTATCGAATCAATGACTTCAAACTTCAGAACATAAGGTATCATCGAGACATTCTCGAAGTAATACTTGTACGCCTTTATCTTGCGGGTATAGGTACGGGCTTCGCGCTCGTACTTGATAACGTGATGGCCTGCCAGTATGTCAAGGCAGCTTTCAACATCAAAGAGGCTGATGTTTCTGAACGGATAAGCCTGAGTTATAATATCGTATGCGTCATCCACATTAACCGGATCGCGGCTCTGCATTGCAAGTCCAACTAGATGATGAGCCATCACATCAAGCGCTCCTTCGTGTATCTTTTGCTCTTCAATTGAGCCTTTTTTCATGCGGTGAATTATTGCAAGTGATTCTATCTCATCGTCAGGGTTATTAGTCACAATCAGGCCCTTTGCAAAGCTTCTTTGGTTGTGCCTGCTCCTGCCGATCCTTTGCATCAATTTTGAAACTTGCCTAGGAGATCCATAGTGAATAACAAGATCTACTGAACCAATGTCAAGACCCAGCTCAAGCGAGCTTGTGCAGACAACAATACCTGCCATGCCAGACCGGAGTGTATGCTCTGTCTCTTCGCGCACCTCTTTTGAAAGCGAGCCATGGTGGACATCCACTTTGATATCACTCTGGTTCTTTAGGATGGTGCCGAGGTATTCTGCCTCGTCCCTTGTATTTGTAAAAAATAGGATCGTACCCTTGATGTTGTTGGTCTTGACATATTCCGTAACAAAGTGAGCGACATTGTTGAGTGATCCCTTTACAAATCTGACGTCAATGTCATAGCTGCGACTTGCAGGGTCAACAACTATCGCGCTGCGTCTACAAGCGCCGCAAATAAACTGGGCCGCCTGTTTTAGGTTTCCTACTGTGGCAGAGAGCCCTATTCTCGTGACGGGCTGCGATGATATGACCTGCAGCCGCTCAAGGCTTATTGAAAGGTGAGCGCCGCGCTCATTAGCCACCAGCTCATGCACTTCGTCTACTATTGCCCACTGTAGGCCCTTTAGAGCTGCCAGCATCTTATCACTTGTCAGAACTATTCCAAGAGACTCAGGTGTTGTTATCAGTACATCAGGGGGATTTTCAACTATCTTTTTCCTTGCCAAAGCGGTAGTATCGCCGTGCCGGATTTCAACCCTTAGGCCTTCTGAGTGCGCATACTGTATGATACGGCGAAAGACATCATTATTGAGCGCGCGCAGGGGCGTGATGTATATTGCCCTAATTGTGCCAGTGCTATGCTCTTGGTGGGCAAGCATAGTAAACACGGGCAAGACGGCTGCTTCAGTCTTGCCAGAGCCAGTAGGAGCGACCAGCAGACAGTTTATCTTTCTTGAAATGATCGGCAATACCTTGCGCTGTATTGTAGTTAGAGAAGAAAACCCTTCTTTTCTGAATTTGTCTATAATAATATCTTCTGCAGTAGGGGAGTGGTTATTGTTGTCACTTCTCAGTGTCTGCAGCTGTTCCGGTACGCTGCTGCTGCTGTTGTTCCCGTTTTGCTTTTGCGCTTGATCTTTCATAAACCATCACTGCGAATAGGCCGGCAATGAACAGCCCTACGGCAACCATGACGTAAGAGTCAAAGTTTGCAATTGCTTCTCCAGTCATTGGAGACTAAAGTCATTATACGCTCAATAAATATATTCGTATATTATTTGATCATGATACTCGGGATAAACATGCCAGCCGGTCGACCAGTTATATGCATTTGTTGCAATTTTGGTGTATGGGGTGTGAACAATTTTTTATCAGTGCATGGCGATACTATTTTTATTGTTATGCCGTCCTTAGTTTTGGATTCTTGAAACCTCCTTTGAATATAAAGAAGGTTGATCTTTGACAAGGCGTATAATGATCGTCCATCCTACGTGAAGAAGAGAGCACTTTGATGAAGGACTGACAAAGATGACTACAGCAAATTTCTGCAGATAATCAATGTAATGCCAATAGATTGATGCCTTACTTTTTCTTGACTTAACTTAGTTGAGGTTCTCTTCCCTCGAAGTACTTCCTGATAGGCTCAATTATTTTGTTAATATAAGTTGCAGTTGAGTTCTTCAAATCCATCGGATGGATCTTTTTTGTGATAAAATCATGTTCTATATCCTTGTAGCTAGTATATGTGATGCTGCCTCCATATTTAGTAGGCCGCTCAATTACAAACTCGTCAAACTCATGGAATATTACGTAGCGCACTAGCTCCAGAATTGGGTTACCTGCTGCAACTCCTACAGGGCAAAATGCTTTGCCTATTTTGTCGCGGATCACCTTTTCGTCATCATGGATAAGGATCCCGCTTGCTGGCTTGCTCTTGCTCATCTTGCTCGATATCCTAGTGTCATCACCAGTGCCTTCATCAAGGCTGATTCGCAAAGGCTCTGACAGGCCGGGCAGTAAATGATGATGCACAAGCACTGGAACCTTCCAGCCAAGCTTGGGAAAGATCTCCCTGACGAGCATATGGATCTTTCGCTGGTCCATGCCGGCGTGCACAATATCAAGGTCAAGTGCCTTTATGTCGACTGATTGCATTGGAGGATACAGCAGTTGTGACAAATCAAGATTCTTTTCAGCCTCGCTTCTACCCATTATAGTAAGAGATCTCATTGTCCTTGCAAGTGTCATGTGTTTTGAGAAGCGAACAAAGTTCTCCCAGTAATCTTGAGTTTTCTTGTAGAGGTCGCTTCCAAGCACGATGTTGACGCCAGGGCAGAAGAATTTGAAAGCCTCTGTGTAGTATTGTGAGACTTTCTTTATCCTGTCCCAGTCACCGCCCATCTTATCATTGATGTACGTGTGCCAGTCAGCTAGAAAGACAGTAGTGTTAATGCCAGCCTTCATAAAGTCGTTTATCTTGAATCCAGTCATGACAAGGCTACCAATGTGTAGCATGCCCGATATTTCCAAGCCGATGTAGTGCTTTGGATGAGCCTTTGTTTCAATCAGCGTGTGGAGCTCGTCTGATGTGACGACCTCCTCTGTCGGCTCACGCATTATGAATGCAAGTCGCTCATCGACATCCATTGTTGTAAGAGAAATGCGAATAACACACTTCTATAAACCTTATACTAAGGGCATAGATGCTAGTAGTCATAATGTTCTAGGAAGGTTCGCCAATTCAAGTAAACAAATTTAGATAAAATTGCTATCTATAGCAGTAGAAACCTTGCGAGTTGGCTAGTACTACTGCTGCCCCTTGTGTTCTGACTATCTTGCAGCGTGTTGTACAAAAGCGCAGAAGTAGGCGTCTTGCAATAGATGCAACAATTCATGTTGTTCCTTCTACGTTTCTCGAAAAATCCTTAACCCCCTTTATATTCTATTTTGATTAATAGTAGACGTGGCACAATATTCTTACATGCTTGGAGTTGGGGCATTTGCCTTTATTGTAGTTGCTAGTTTGCTGCCATCAGTATTTGCTCAACAAGGCGGTTCTCAGCAATCCAACACTACAGACACGGATACCTTGTTTGGTCAATCTCAACTACCAACTGACGATACATCTTCACAGCTTAACATCACAAGCTCTGATGTTCCTGTACTTCAGCAAGTATCTGAGAAAGGCACCTATCTAGTAGAGCTAAAATGGCCTCTTGTAGGTGTTGACGCAGAGGATGCCTTGCAGGTAGAGATAGTATTCAATAACGCCAGTGCTCCACCGCCTACTAGCGATACAATCCCTCAGACAGAGGACAACTTTACTGATTCAGGTATTGAAGATACACGGACTGTTCCCGAGATCCTTGGAGGCGAACCTATGCATGTAGAAAGCTACGATATGGCAATTTATACTCCCGATGGCAGAAAATTATGGGAGCAGCTTGACCAGCCGGGGCAAGGAGGGAGGGCAACGCAGAGGATCGAGCTCGATAGTAATTACACAGGGCCAGTTGCTATAAATATAAGCGACATCAGGCCAGGTGGTGGTGGAAACGAAACCGCTACCTCAGATGACATGGCAGACTCCGTGACATTTAATGTCACAATAGTACCTGAATTTCCCATTGTAACAGTACTGCTTGCTATTGGGATTATAGCTACTATTGCGGTTCAGAGACGTAGGCAGCGGCTTATATAAAATTAATCTGAAATGGATAAAAATTGCATATTCACAAGTCTTGTGTATATGAGTGATATCATTTCATGGGACAAGGCCATTGGCAAGAAGGTGAAATCAAGTGACGACAAGGACCTTGGCAAGGTTGAAAGCATAACACTCGATTATATTCAGACAAAGGAAGGTATGGTATCAAAGACCTATTACTTTATCCCAAAATACCATCTGAGCGGATACGATGGTGATAAGCTGTGGGTTTCACTTACAAAGGACGAAGTAAAAGCAAAGTTTGAGAGAGAAAGTGCGCCTGAGCCGTCTGAATGGGAGACGCAAGAATATACAGAGCGCAGGACAAATATTACGCGACAGCATCCAGACTTCGCCACAAACATTCCAGCATACAAGCCTTCTTCTTTAGACATGGTTCAGCTGTCATGGGATAAGATCATTGGCAAGAAGGTGAAATCAAGGGACAAGAAAGATCTCGGCGACGCAGAAAGTGTTGCAACGGAATATATCGAGGTCAAGGAGGGAATGATGAGCAAAAAGCACTACTACATCCCAAAGTATTACATTCAAGGCTTTGACGGTGACAGCTTGTACGCCTCCCTCACAAAGGATGAGATCAAGGATCGCTTTGAACGCGATAGTCCACCATCGCCTTCAGAGCCACAAACTCCAGAATACCAAGAGCGGGGGGGGCAAGTAGAATCTGCCCATACGCAATTTGTTCACGGCGTACCTTTGATGGCAAAAGAACCCTCGACTGAGATTTCAGTTGACTACTCTGGCACAACATACAACATACCATGGGATCAGTTGATCCACAAACACGCTTGGACAACTGATAAGGTAGAGATAGGATACGTTGAAAGGGTTGGCAATGAGTTCATTGTGGTAAGAGAGGGTATATCAAAGGTCCATATCTATTATATTCCCAAGACGTATATCCGGGATTACGACGGAAGCCAGCTATGGATAGATGCGCCGAGCGGCCTTGTCAGATCCAAGTTTGAGAGGGAGACTGAGCCTCCACTTAAGGAGCTTCGAGCCATAGCAACAGAAGCCCCGCGTTATAGAAGGGTCGAGCCGCAGACGCAGCGCAAAGAAGAAGAAACCGATACAGTGACGGGAGAAACAGACATTGACCTAGAGCAGAGAAGTACGGAAAAAAATACAGAGCGTGCCTAACCTGGGCTATCTTTTACAAAACTTTTATTACTGACCCGTAATTGGCAAGCCACTCTCTGTGTTTCTTGTAATCAGGATCAGCTTCCTTTACTAGCTGCCAGAATTGGCGTGAGTGATCAAACTCTATTAAGTGCATAAGTTCGTGGATCATAACATAATCAATGACATTGATGGGGGCTGCTACTAGCAGAAGGTTGAAGTGCAGGTTCCCCTTTTTTGAGCAGCTGGCCCACCTCGACTTTTGATTCTTTATCGATACTTTGTTGTACTTGACGTTAAACCTACTTGCAAGCGCTGGAAGGCGGTCTGCAATTATTCTGGCAGTCTGCTGCTTATACCATTCGTGCATATGCTGTTTATATCTGCGCATATCAGTAACATGAAACGTTATCAGTTTAATGATGTCAGAGATCACTGTTGAAGGCTGTCTGTCCTTTACTACATGGAATCGATACCTGCTGCCGAGAAAATAGATGGTATATGGCTCAATCCCTCCGCAGCGCTCTTTTAATTTGTCATAATATTGAGAGGTCTTGAGTATCCAGTCGCGCTTTGAACCAACAAAGCTCTCAAGCTCTTCGGCATTGTAGTTTAGCGGTACCATTGCCCGCACGCCATTTATTCCAGATACTAGCCTCAACCTCTTTGTCCTCTTGTTTGGGTAGATATCTATTCTAATGGTTGTGTTGTCAGTAAAAACAAGTGACAGAGACAATCCACAGATTAAGTTTTGAGAGTTGTTAAAGAATTTTATGTAAAAAAAAGATACACACTCAATTGCACTCCTTCTTCTTCAAATGCTGCGCGGCTATAGAATGAATACATACAAGCAAGCTTGCATGCTATAGCTACACTTGACCTTAACTAGAGAATATATGAGCAGAGCACTCGAAACGAGGATGGTAGTTCGTTACTAGCATACCCACCGTTGGCACACCTTTTGTTGTGCAGTTCAATCACTTTCATTATTTGTGAATTGGAAAAGCAAATAACAATTTTTATCAAATTTAACGAAGAGATATTGATCAAGATCATTGAATAGAAAAATCTATAATAACATTGCAGATTATCCTTTTTAATAAAACGAGTTCAACCTGTAGATATCATGGTATCAGGCAAATTCTTCAATAAGGGTGTCAAATCTTTGGATTCCCCTCATGTTGGACATGTTGTAAGGGAAACATCAGACAAGATTGTAGTCTTTGGCGAAGGCGATGATAGATATGATATTCCAAAAGACAAGATTAGAT
>Ga0299914_10001274_pt1 | contig 16530 bp, 16 predicted proteins | sample RVTome_10_FD_201361 | JGI IMG/M metagenome (GOLD analysis project Ga0299914, IMG submission 201361) | Soil microbial communities from uranium-contaminated site in the Upper Colorado River Basin, Wyoming, United States - RVT153D57 (version 2) ...
GAGGTCGCCATCGTCGTGACCGGAAGCTCGACCAACCCGCAGATCGCCTTCACCTCGTCGCCCAGCCTGCCGCAGGACGAAGTGATGGCACGGATCCTGTTCGGCAGCTCGGTCACCGAGATATCGGCGCTGCAGGCGGTGCAGCTCGCCGCGTCGCTGAACACGCTGCGCGGCGGCGGCGGCGGCTTGAACCCGCTCGGCCGGCTGCGCTCGGCGACCGGCTTCACCAGCATTCGCCTGCTCGATGCCGACGACACGACCGGGCGCGGCACGGCCGTCTCCGCCGGCATGTACGTGAGCGACGACATCTATATCGAGCTGATCACCGACGCGAAGGGCTTCACCGCGATGCAGCTCGAAATCTCGCTGTCGCGGACGCTGAGCCTGCTGTCGCAGTTCGGCTCGACCAGCGCGACCAACGTCAACCTGCGCTACTCGCGCGATTATTAAAGCGATTTCTAGTCGGACGGAATCGTCCGACGACTCGGAAATCGTGGCAATTCAAGTCTCTAGACTGATCGCAATTCGTCAAGGATCGGAGAGGAACTTGGTCGCCGCTTCGACGAATTCGTCATGATACTGGAAAATGCCGCCGTGACCGGCGTCCTCGTAGAGGATGAGTTCGGCGTTCGGCAGGCGACGCGCCATATCGACCGAATTGCTGCTGGGCACCATTTTGTCGGCATCGCCATTCGCTACCAGGACGGACTGCTTGATGGCTGACAGATCGGCAGGGGCTTGTCGTCCCCACGCATGGATGGCTTTGAGCTGGGCAAGGAAGGCCGAGACCGAAACCGGCTTGTCGCGGTTTTCGCTACGCTCGTTCAGCCGTTCCAGAAACTCGCCCGCTGCCTTCCTGCCATTGGCGGTGCTGGTGAAGAACAGATAATATTCCGGATGCCTGAACGTGAGCGCGCCCTTGATCAGGTCCAGGATGGTGACCCGCGTCACCTTGTCGATTCCGACGCCGCCAGCCGGCCCGGTGCCTGCCAGGATCATCCTGCGGACCAGTTGCGGCGCTTCCAGCGCGATCACCTGCGCGATGAAGCCGCCCAGCGAGAAGCCAAGCAGATCGACCTTCTCGAGGCCCAGAGCCCGGATGAAGGCGATCGCGTCGCGCGCCATGGCAGCCACCGTATCAGGGGTTTTTCCTTGTGACGCGCCGATCCCGATATTGTCGAAGACGATCACGCGGCGCTCGGCCGCGATGCCGTCGACGACGCGGGGGTCCCACCGGTCCAATTCCGCCGCCAGGTGGTTGAGGAAGATCACTGGCGTTCCCGTGTCGGGACCGAGCTCGCGATAGGCGAACCTCGTCCCGCCGGCATCGACGCTCCTGGTCGGTGCATCCTTCCAGGTCATACCCGGACGCGATCGTTGGGGCGTGCTCACGGCTGGCCCCCCTGCTTCATCTTGATTACGACCTTGCCTTTCGAGCGGCCGGTCTCGACATAGGCCAAGGCCTCGTCTGTCTCTTCGAACGGAAAAACGCGGTCGACAATCGGGCGAATGATGCCCGCTTCCGTCAACGCCGTGATTTTGCGCAGCTGCTCACCGTTCGCTCGCATGAACAGGAACGAATAGCTGACACGATGGCGTTTCGCCTTCTTGCGGATGCTTAGGCTCAACAGGCGCACGACCTGCTGAAGGAACCAGTTCAACCCATTGGCCCTGGCGAACTCGACATCCGGCGGACCGGAGATCGAGATGAGCTTCCCGCCCGGCTTCAACACGCCGACGGATTTCTCCAGCGTGTCCTTGCCCAGGCTGTTCAGGACGACATCGTAGCCGCTCAGGCGTTTCTCGAAATCGTCTTTTTTGTAGTCGATGACGATGTCGGCGCCGAGGCCTTTCACCAGGTCGACATTCGCGGTGCCGGTTGTGGTCGCCACCGTGGCGCCGAGATGCTTGGCAAGCTGAATGGCGACGGTTCCCACCCCGCCCGAGCCTGCGTGAATCAGGACTTTCTGCCCCTCCTTCAGTTGCGCCACTTCAACCAGGGCCTGCCAGGCCGTGAGCGCCACCAGCGGAATCGAGGCCGCTTCCTCCATGGTGAGGTTCTCGGGCTTCGGCGCCACATCGGCTTCATTCATGGCGATGAGCTCGGCGAACGTCCCGATCCGGTCCTCGTCCGGTCGCGCATAGACTTGGTCGCCCGCCTTGAATCGCCGGACCTTGGCTCCGACCCGGACCACGACTCCCGCCACGTCGTGCCCCAGAATGAGCGGCAGGCGATATGGCAGGAGGCGTTTGAACTCTCCCTCCCGGATCTTGGAATCGAGAGGATTCACACCCGCGGCATGGACCTGCACCAGGACGTCGTCGTCCCGAGGGTCCGGTTCCGGCATGTCGCCAAGCCGCAATCGCTCGTCTTTTCCATAACGGTCGAGGATGAACGCCTTCATGATCTTACACGCCGCCGACGGGAACCAGTTCCTTCGACGCCTTCCACAACTGACGATTGATGAAATCGGGCGCGAGCCGGCGCATGAAGGCGACCTGGTTCGATTGCCCTGGCCGGATCTCGAGCGTGCCCGCCTTGAATCCCGCGAAGGTCGACCTGACCAGCTCCTCGGTGGTGATCATGCCGATCTCGTCCGGAAACTCGGAAGTCATATCAGTCCGCACCGCCGGAGGCATCAGCTCGATGACCTCGACGCCTGAATCCTCCAGCTGGAAGCGCAGCGACTGCGTGTAGGAATGGACCGCCGCCTTGGTGGCGCTGTAGACCGGAAGTGCCGGCACGGGCGCGAAAGCGAGGACGGACGACACGTTGATCACGGTGCCCTTGTTCGCGGTGAGGATGTCGATCAGCGCAGAAGTCATCCGGATGACGCCGCCGACATTGACATCCATCTCGGCCATTAGCCCTGGAAGATCGGCAGCCGGTTCTCTCAGGTTCTTCGGCACGCCGATGCCGGCGTTGTTCATCAGCACGTCAAGCCTTGGGAATTCTTCCTTCACCCGCGCTGCCAGAGCGGCAACCTGCGCCGGATCGGCGACATCGCCGCGGATCGTGTGGAGCTGCGGGTGCCGCGATTTTATCTCATCGAGCACCTCCTGGCGGCGGCCGGTGACGATGACCTGGTTGCCGAGCTCGAGAAACTTGAGGGCGAAAGCCAGGCCGATGCCGGCGGAGCCGCCTGTAATGAGGATAGTACGGTCAACGAGTTTCATCGGAAATTCCTTCTGGCCTGCCCATGGTTGGGGGTTGCATTACGCTCACTTAGTGATATTATAAACGCAATGCAATGGGAAAATATGAGGAGCAGCCATGCGTTACGAAAAGGGTCGAAAAGACGCCTCGCGTCGACGGATCATGGAGGTCGCAGGTGAGCGGTTTCGCAACGACGGCATCGCCGCGTCCGGTCTGGCGGGAATCATGAATGACGCCGGGCTGACGAATGGCGCCTTCTACCCGCACTTCAAATCCAAGGCGGCGCTCGTTCGTGAGAGTGTGGCAGCCGCGATGGATGATCAGGCCGGCTTGATGCGGGAGCTCGCGGCGAGCGGCGGCCTGGAGGCGGCCATTGCCGCCTACTTGTCGGCAGAACATCGGGATAATCCCGCGACCGGCTGCACGCTCGCCGCCTTGCTGCCCGAGCTTGCGCGGGAGCCGGCCGAAACGCGCGCGTTCTGGGCCGAACGCTTCCTGGCCACGGCAAAGCAGCTTGCGTCCGAGCTGCCGCCGCAGACCCGGGATCCGGAGGCCAGGGCGCTGGGCATCTACGCGACCCTGATCGGCGCGCTTCAACTGGCTCGCGTCGTGGAAGGCACGCCGTTGTCGGATCGCGTCATGGCGGCGGGAGCCGATGCCGCCCGGGCGCTGGCGGGCCTCGAGCCGGGCGACCGTCGATGAACGGATTGAGCGGTCTGGAACAGCTTCGGGCAATGATGGCAGCCGACGAGCGGCCGTCCATTGGCCGGACGCTCGACTTCAGCCTTGTCGAAGTCGGCGATGGCCTGGCGGTCTTCGAGGGCAGCCCGGACGAGCGGACATATAATCCGATGGGCACGGTCCATGGCGGATATGCGGCCACTCTCCTCGATTCGGCTTGCGGCATCGCGACGCATTCGAAGCTCGCGCCCGGGCAAGGCTACACGACCCTTGAGCTCAAGGTGGCCTACCATCGAGCGATGACCGCAGACACGGGCCGTGTGCGCGCGGTCGGTTCGGTGACTTCGTTCGGGCGTCGAATAGCTTTTGCGGAAGCCAGGCTGACGGACGACAAGGGACGTATCCTGGCGAGCGCATCATCTACGCTTCTGGTCACGACGCCTTGATCGAACCCTTGACGGGCATCGGGGACGTGCGATGAGAATCCGCCTGGATGTCGTGACCTGGCCGAAGGCGGACCGCCGGCTTTCGGCCGCATCCGATCGATTGCGGATTCCATTGCGGCTCGGTTCGAACCGAGCACGACTGCCGAGAATGTGAGCAGCCGACCGATCAGCCGCCTAAGCGAGCCCGTTCCTCACTTGAGAGCTCCAGCTGCGAGAGCGCGCGGTCGAGGATGATCGGTCGGCCCTTGGGATGCAGAAGGGCGAGCGCCCAGGGCTTGTCCTCGGCGCTCCCCGCCGGCGGGTTGACGAGAAAGGGCTCGCTGCCCTGGGGGAAGGCCTGGAGCCATTCCTTGGTCTCGCCCGGCGCCTTGCGATACCAGACCTGAAGCATATTGCCCTGGCGCACGAAGCGGTCGACGGGGACGGTTACCGGCCTCGGATCGGCCAGCGCCGCCTCCAGCGGATTCTTTCGTGTCGCGAACATCAATGCCAGCCCGGCGATGGGGAAGAGAAGCAGGATCGGGACCCCGATCCATTCGGTCCAGCGCCCGTCGCGCTCCGCCTCGGGCTTCAGCATCACCCGGTCGGGATCGGCCGGATCGTAGAGCGCAGGCGGGGTGAAGACCGGCCGGCGCCCGTCCAGCCAGACGTCGGCGCGACGCGTGCCGCCGCCATGCTCGGCCCGCACCGCATATTCGATCTCGAGATTGCAGCCGCGCGGATTGTCGCCGCTGATCTGACGGCGTGACCAGCAATTGCCGTCGGCGCTCAGCACGTCAGCCTCGACGCCGCGCGCGCGCAATTCGGTGCGTAGCTGCCCGGTTTCCCAGAGCGACCAGCCCCAATAGAGGCCCGGGAGCAGGAGCAGGAGCAGGCCGATCAACCAACGCCGACCCGACTTCTTCCGCTGCGGGTCGGGCAGAAGCGTGACTGGGCGGCGGGGGAAGGCATCAATGACGGCGGCGTGATTCATGCTGACCTCCCGCAAAGCGCATCGTGGCTGATCTCGAAACTCGATAGACTCCCCGGTCGGCGCCCGAAGCGATGATGAGGCGATCATCCAGGCCACGCCTTCCGCGTCGGGCGCCAAAACGCCTTGGCTGTACTCTGATTTGCAGGGAATCGGTCAAATTTCGTTTCGGAAATGGCATGCCACCTCCACCGATTTCGAACGCTGCTTGCTCGGCTGAGCCGTGCCCACTACTCGCCAGCTCGGATCACGTCGCCCCGTCTGCCTCCGGCGGCACACGGAGCGTTAGCAGATCGTCGGTCACCGTCATCGTGAAGACCGGCTTGTTCCCCGGCGGCGTCTCGGCGATCGCGTCGACGAACGCGGCGCGGGTCTCGGCATCATCATAGACCATCTTCGCATCGAACGCGCGCTGCCACGTCGCCTCGTCGGGCCATTCGGCATAAGCGACGAAGCGGCCGTCGCGCTCGCGGTGGAGCCGCGATCCGTGGCTGCCGTAGATCCGGGTGATATGCTCGGTCCCGCGGCGCCAGGCCTTGCGGAACTGCGCCTCCTTGCCGGGATGGACCCGCCACCAATAGACCGCGACGAACATGGCCTGGCTCCTCGCTGCGACGCCGCCTCGATCGTACAGCGCCCCGCCGGCCCCGGCCAGCATTCGACGCAACACTCTTCTCAAATGTGAAATCGCCGGGTATGTGAAGAGAATATCGGGATCGCCTTGGCGGTTGCGCGGCCGTGATCGCCTCGCACTCCTCACCCAGGGCGACATTTGCTGGGAGAGGCACATGGCAGCCAAGAATCTGGAAGAGTTCCTGCGCGATGCGGGCAATGTGGTCGATCTGCTGCGCAACCAGCAGACCGGGCCCAACGTCTATCCCGGCGTGCCGGCCGAATATACCAACTGGCGCGACGAGGTCCGCGCCTGGCAGCAGACCTGCGTGCTGTTCAACCAGTCCTACCATATGGTCGATCTCGCCGTCGAAGGCCCGGATGCGCTGGCGATGCTCAACCATCTCGGCGTCAACAGCTTCAACGGTTTCGCGGTCGACAAGGCGAAGCAGTTCGTGCCCTGCACGCCGGCCGGCCATGTCATCGGCGACGTCATCCTCTTCTACCTGGCCGAGAACCGGTTCAACCTGGTCGGCCGTGCGCCCGTCATCGAATGGGTCGAATTTCATGCCGCCACCGGCGACTGGAACGTGACGGTCGATCGCGACGATCGCACCGCGGTGCGCAAGGATCCGAGCCGCCGCAAGACCTACCGTTTCCAGGTGCAGGGCCCGAACGCGATGAAGGTGATCGAGCGGGCGACCGGGGCGCCGCCGCCCGATCTCAAATTCTTCAACGTGACCAGGATGAAGATCGCCGGAAAGGATGTGCGGGCCTTGCGGCACGGCATGGCCGGCCAGCCGGGCTTCGAGCTGTTCGGTCCGTGGGACGAGGGCGAGGCCGTCCGCCAGGCGCTGATCGAGGCCGGCGCCGAGTTCGGCATGCGCCTCGTCGGCGGCCGCGCCTATTCGTGCAACACGCTCGAATCGGGCTGGATCCCGTCGCCCTTGCCGGCCGTCTATACCGGCGAGGCGCTGCGGCCGTTTCGCGAATGGCTTTCGGCCGACAGCTACGCCGCCAAGGCCTCGATCGGCGGCAGCTTCGTCTCCGGCAATATCGAGGATTATTATCTGACGCCCTGGGACCTCGGCTACGGTCCGTTCGTCAAGTTCGATCACGACTTCATCGGCCGCGCCGCGCTCGAGCGGATGGCGGCCGGCCCGCACCGCAGGAAGGTCACGCTCGCGCTCGACGACGGGGACGTGGCCCGGGTCTGGAGCGCGATGCTCGGCAAGGGCGATCGGCCCAAGTTCATGGACTTTCCGTCCGCCGTCTATGCGATGCACCCGTACGACCGGGTCACCCATGACGGCCGCACCGTCGGCCTGTCGACCTGGATCGGCTACAGCTACAACGAGGGCAAGATGCTGACGCTGGCCATGGTCGATGCCGAACATGCCGAGCCGGGCGCGGACCTCACTCTGGTCTGGGGCGAGGAGAATGGCGGCACAAGCAAGCCGACCGTCGAGCGCCACGTCCAGACCGAATTGAAGGCGATCGTCAGCCCGGTCCCTTATGCCGAGGTCGCGCGCAAGGTCTATGCCGACGGCGGCTGGCGCGCCGAGCAGGAAGAAGCGGTCGCCTGACAGTTCCCCTCCCTGCGTGCAGGGAAAGGGAGGCCGTCCCAAACCTGACGCCTGTGGCGCAATCCCCCTTGCGTCGCGCGGCGAAGCGCGGGAAAGATGGTTTGTAAGCAACACTGACAATCGTGGGCCGGAACCTGGAGACGCAGGGACGGCCGGAAGGAGAGAGGGAAATGAAGATCGCGCTGATCGGGGCCACCGGCAATGTCGGCCAGCGAATCGTCGCCGAGGCGCTCCGGCGCGGCCATCAGGTGACCGCGATCGCCCGCGACGTCTCGAAGGTCGAGGCGCAGGAGGGCGTCACCGCCAGCCAGGGCGACGTCGCCGACCCGGCGGGCACGGCCGATCGGCTGCGCGGCCACGACGTCGCGATCCTGTCGGTCCGCTTCCAGGGCCTCGATTTCGAGAAGGTGCTGGAGGCGGTCAAGGCGTCCGGCGTGCCGCGGCTGCTGGTCGTCGGCGGCGCCGCGTCGCTCGAGGTCGCGCCGGGATTGGCCTTGCTCGATACCCCCGATTTCCCGGATTTCATCAAGCCCGAGGCGACTCCGGCGCGGGCCGCGCTCGATCGGCTGCGGCGCGAGCCGGCGATCGACTGGACCTTCCTGTCGCCGTCGGTCTTCTTCGGTCCCGGCGATCGGACCGGAACGTTCCGGCTCGGCGCCGACGCCCTGCTGAGCGATTCCGAAGGCAAGAGCCACATCAGCTACGAGGATTATGCGATCGCGCTGCTCGACGAGGTCGAGCAGCCGAAGCACCGCCGCGTCCGCTTCACGGTCGGCTACTAGGGCATGACCAGCTCGATGAGAATCACGCGTCACGGTCGGCTATCGAGCATGATCAGGTTGATAAGAATCACCCGTCATTGCGAGGCGCGCAGCGACGAAGCAATCGCGACAGCCTGCCTTGGAGCCCCACTGGATTGCTTCGCTACGCTCGCAATGACGGGTCAGATGAAGACGATCATGCGCTAGAGGAGAGACGGGTGCGCGATTTCCAGGGCAAGACGGCCTTCATCACCGGCGGCGCGAGCGGCGCCGGTCTCGGCCAGGCCAAGGTATTCGGCGATGCCGGCTGCCGAATCGTCATCGCCGACATCCGCCAGGAGGCGATCGATTCGGCGCTGCAGGAGCTTCGCAAGCGCGGCGTCGAGGCGCACGGCATCCGCCTCGATATCACCGATCGTCAGGCTTTTGCCGCCGCCGCCGACGAGGCCGAGCGCGTGTTCGGTCCGGTCCATCTGTTGTTCAACACCGCCGGCGTGTCGATCTTCGGTCCGATCGAGAAGGCGACCTACGACGATTATGACTGGATCTTCGGGGTCAATCTCGGCGGCGTCGTCAACGGCCATCAGACCTTCGTGCCGCGGATGATCGCCCATGGCGAAGGCGGGCATATCGTCAACACCGCCTCCTTGGGCGCGTTCTTCGCCAACAGCGGCGCCGGCATCTATTCCACGTCCAAATTTGCCGTCCACGGCCTCAGCATGGCGATGCGCGATGCGCTGGCGAGATACGGCATCGGCGTCTCGGTGCTTTGCCCCGCCAACATCCGCTCCAACATCGCCGAATCGGTGAAGACCCGGCCCGCCCATCTGTCCCACAGCGGCTTCGAGGTCGACGAACGCGAGATCGCCGCGCTGCACGATATCTATTCGCAGGGCATGGATCCCGAGGAGCTGGCCGGCCACGTCAAGGCCGCGATCGAAGCCGACCGCTTCTACATCATCCCCTATCCGGAGGCCCGGCCGTTGCTGCAGGCGATCTTCCAGCAGGCCCTGGATGCGCTGCCGCCGCCCGACAGCGATCTGGAGGGGCAGGAGAAGCGCGCCAGGGCGATGGCAAAGTATATCGAGGCGCGCCAGGAGATGGATGCCGAGCGCTACGGGGCGGGCGCGTGAGTCCGTCCGCCCCGCTGCCGGCCGCCGCGCCGGAGGCCACGACGCCGGCCGCCCCGATGCCCTGGCCGTCCGAGAAAGCGGGCTATTACGCCCTCTTCGTCATCGTGCTGGCGACCTTCCTGTCCTTCTTCGACATGACCGTCTTCGCCATGCTGGCGGAGCGGATCAAGACCAGCTTCCAGCTCAGCGACACGGCGCTCGGCTTCCTGCTCGGGCCGGCCACGGTGCTGGCCTATGTGTTCATCGGCATCCCGCTCGCGCGTCTCGTCGACATCTTCCCGCGCAAATATGTCCTTTCCGCCGGCATCGCCGTCATCGGCACCATCACGGCCCTGGGCGGGCTCGCCCAGAATTTCGGGCAGTTCGTGGCGACTCGGCTTTTCGTCGGCGCGGGCGGGTCGGCGCACGGCCCGGGCTCTTATTCGATGCTGGCCGACTTCTTCCGGCCGCTGCGCATTCCGCTCGTCTTCGCCTTGCTCCAGCTCGGCTTCATCCTCGGCATGACGCTGGGCACGTGGGGCGGCGGCCAGCTGATCGCCTGGACGTCCACCTGGCCCGAGACGTCGGATTTCCTCGGCCTCACCGTCTTCAACTGGCAGTGGATCCTGATCATCGTCGGCCTGCCCGGGCTCCTGATCGCAATCCTGTTCCTGTTCGTCAGGGAGCCGCCGCGCCGGACCTCGCCCGACATCGAAAGGCTGGTGCCCGAAAACGCCTCGTTCGGCCGCAAGCTGATCGCCTTCACCGGCTTCGACGCCATCCGCGCGATCAACATGCGCGGGCGGGTCTTCTATCCCTTGTTCGCGGCGCTGGCGCTGGCGGCGACCGAGAGCCAGGGCATCAATGCGTGGCGCGTGCCCTTCATCCTGCGCACCTATGGCTGGGACGAGGCGCAGATCGGCAACGTGCTGGCGCCGATGCTGCTCGGCGGGATGCTGCTCGGCATCACCCTGGGCGGCGTGTTCGTGACCTGGCTCGGCAAGAGGCACAAGGACGCCAACATCCGCGCCGCGGCGATGATCTTCGGCTGCACCACGATCGTCTCGATTGCCGCGCCGCTCATGCCGACCGCCGAGCTGGCGCTGGGCTGCATGGCGCTGGCGGCCATGTTCGGCCTCGCCGGCGCCGTGCCGCAGAACGCCGCGATTCAGCGCATCGCCCCCAACGAGATGCGCGGCCAGGTGACCGCGGTCTATCTGTTCATGTTCACCTTCTTCGGCGCCCTCGGCAGTTTCGTCATCGGTCTGGTCGCCGATCTCGTCGTCGGCGATTCGGCGCGCCTGTGGCTGGCCATCCTGATCACCGCCTCGATCTTCATGCCCGCCGCCACCTTCTTCATGTACCGCGGCATCCGGCCCTATCGCGAAGAGGTCGAGCGGCTCGAAGCGATCGGACGCTAGCCCCACGCCCCGCTCGTCCTTATCCTTCCCGCAGCAGGAGTCGCCCGAATGACGGACCAGCCGACGATCGAACAGCTCGCCAGCCGCATCGACGCGCTCGAGCGCCAGCTCGGCATCGAGCAGGACGTCAACCAGATCCGGCGCGTCCAGTACACCTACGGCTTCTTCATCGACAAATCGCAGTATAACGAAGTGGTCGATCTGTTCGCCGACGACGGCGAGGTCTGGTTCCTGGGCGGCATCTACAAGGGAAAGGCGGGCGTGCGCCGGCTCTATATCGAGCGCTTCCAGACCCAGTTCACCGACGGCCATAACGGCCCGCGCTACGGCTGGCTGCTCGACCATCCCCAGCTCCAGATGGTGATCGACGTCGCCCCCGACCGGAAGAGCGCGAAGGTCCGGGGCCGGTCGATGATGCAGGCCGGCCTGCACGAGACCGCGCCGGGGCAACAGCGCGCCTGGTGGGAAGGCGGCATCTACGAGAACGACTATGTCCGCCAGGACGGGGTGTGGAAGATCAAGGCGCTGCGCTATTATCCCTTTTGGCACGGCAGCTTCCAGGAGGGCTGGGCAAAGACGCCGATCGACTTCATCCCGATGGCGAAGACGACCTACCCGCAGGATCCGCTCGGCCCCGACGCGCTGATCGATCCGGCGCCGCGGCTGTGGCCGGCGACCGACATCGTGCCCTTCCACTACGATCATCCCGTCACCGGCAAGCCGATCGCGATCGACAACAGCCGCGCCCGGGAGGGCTTCGCCGACGGATGAGCCCCGAGCAGCGCCTCGCGATCGAATGGGAATGCACCCGCCTGATCAACCTCTACGCCAACCTCAACGATGCAGGGCGATGGGAGGCCGTGGCGGCGCTTTATGCCGAGGACGGACTGATGACTCGCCCGACCGCGCCCGACGCGCCGGTGGTCGGCCGCAAGGCGCTGCTGGACAGCTTCCTGGCGCGTCCGCCGCGGGCGAGCCGGCATGTCTGCGCCAACATCGTCGTCGATGTGGAGAGCCCGACCGCCGCCTCGGCGTTCAGCGTCATCCTCCTGTTCACCGGGACGGCCGATCCCGCCGGCGGGCCGGCCACCAGGGACGAGGGGCCGCCTTTGGTCGGCACCTATCGCGACCGGTTCATCCTCACCGACGAAGGCTGGCGCTTTGCCGAGCGGCACGGCGGGCTGACGTTCAAGCCGCCGAAATGAGTCCTTTCTTCCAGCGGGCCCTGCGCGTCGAATGGAGCCAGTGCGATCCGACCGGCGTCGTTCACGCCCCGCGCTATTTCGACATGTTCGGCGAAAGCACGATATTGATGCTCGAGGCGGCCGGCCTGCCGCGCAAGCGCGACATGATCACCCAGCTCAACATTGCCGGCTTTCCGATGATCGATGTCGCCGCCCGCTTCCTGCGGCCGACCCGCTACGGCGACACCGTCGTGATCGAGACGGCGGCGCCGGTGTTCGGCAACACCAGCTTCACCGTCAGCCATCGCCTCCTGCTCGGCCGGGCGGTCTGTGTCGAATGCACCGAGAAAAGGGTGTGGACGGTGAAGGATGGGCGTCGGCCGGGCGGCATCAGGCCCGAGCGCGTGCCGGAGCAGGTGCGCGCCTTGTTCGTGCGCAAGCGCTGATCTTGCGGAAGGAGAGTGTCATGGATGTGGCCGAGCAAACTGCGCCGGAATATGTCGACACCAGGATCGGCTATCTCGTTCCGACCTCGCGCATCAACCGCCGCTTCTGGGCACCGGGGGCCGAGCTCAACACCGGCATCTATGATTCCTACCCGATGCGGATCCGCAATGCCCGGCTCGCGGACGAGCCGTTCACGCTCGATCGGAACGGCTTCTGCCTGTCGCGTCACGACAGCGCGATCGCCGATTTCCGCGACGAGGAAGAGGTGAAGCGGCTCTATCCGGGCGAGGTCGCCGAGGTCGCCAGGGCGCTGACCGGCTGCGACCTCGTCGTGCCGATGGGCGGCCAGATCCGCTCCTCCGGAAGGACCGGCCCGACCGTCCAGCCGCCCGCCGCGGAGGCGCATGTCGATTTCACCACGCAGACGGCGCGCCGCATCGCCCAGGCCATCTACGACAAGGCGGTCCCGGACGGCCCCGGTTTCGACCGCTTCATCGCCTTCAGCCTGTGGCGGACCTTCAGCCCGCCGCCGCAGGACTGGCCTCTGGCCCTGTGCGACTATGACAGCGTCGGCGACGAGGAAGGCGTGCCCAACGTCAAGGTGGACGTCGACGTGCTGCCCGAGGGCGATGCGCTGTTCGCCCCGATCGAGGGCGAGGAGGAGATGGCCGCGGCGACCATCTTCGGCCACAACCCCGACCATCGCTGGTGGTACTTCCCGGACATGGTCCGCGACGAGGTCGTGTTCATCAAGTTCCACGATTCCGACCACAGCCGCGCCTGGCGGGCGCCGCATACCGCCTTCCACGACACCAGCCGCCCGAACGCGCACGTCCGCGAAAGCCTGGAATTCCGGGCCCTCGCTTATTTCAGCCGGCAGCGCTGACGATCGTGCGCTAGGAGCAAGGAAGGGACCGTTCACTTCCCGCGGCGGTCGCCTTCCGGCATGCCGGGCCAATAAAAAGGGTCCGGAGCGGGCGCTCCGGACCCCAGGAAATCGGTTCGCTTCGCCTAGAAGCGGCGCCGTACGGTCAGCGCCCATTCGCGCGGACGACCCGGCTGGGCCTTGACGAAGCCGGCGCCGGCGCCGCGCAAGTCGAAGGTGGTCAGATAGTAATATTCCTCGAACAGGTTGGTGACCTCGAGCGCAACCTGCCACTCGTCGTCGTCGTCGCGCCAGGTCAGGCGCGCATTTGCGATGGTCCAGGAGGGCAGCGCGAAGCCGCCGCTGGTGACGCCGCCCGCAGTCGAGCCGTTATAGGCCATGTCGAAGCGCGGCGTGAGCGTCCCGCCGCCCATCGGGATCTCATACTGGATTCCCCAGCTCCACTTCCATTCCGGCAGCGCCGGCGGACGATCGCCGAGGCCGGCCAGGACCGCCGGATCTGTCGAGCATTCGTCGGTCTCGCCGGGATTGAGCGGCCGGATGACGGTGATGTTGACGCACTGATATTCGAAGTCGATCCAGCTCAGCGATCCGTCGATCTGCAGGCCGTCGATCGGCCGGGCGAACACTTCGAACTCGAGGCCCTGGATATGGGCGTCGCCGGCATTCTGCGGCAGCGCGCACGGCCCGGGGCCGCCGAACTGCGGACAGGAGAGCAGGGCCAGCTGGATGCCGTCATATTCGCTGTAGAAGGCGGCGGCGTTGAACCGCAGGCGCCGGTCGAAGAAGTCGGTCTTGAAGCCGATCTCGTAGCTGGTCAGCACCTCGGGGTTGAAGCCCCGCGCCTGGGCCGGGTTGAACGGCCGCGGCCCGATGCCGCCGCCCTTGAAGCCGGTGGCCGTGGTCACATAGACGAGCACCTCGGGCGAGAAGCGATAGTCGACGCTGAGGCGGTAGTCGGTGCGGTTGCCGTCATAGACGCCGGTGACGCCGTCGAGCGCGCCCAGGAACGGGTTGAGCGTGACGCCGTCCTGCTGCCGCCGGGAGAAGGTATAGTCCTTATGCTCCTCGGTGTAGCGCAGGCCGCCGGTGATGGTGAGCGGGTCGATCGGGTTCCAGATCGCCGTTCCGAACACCGCCCAATTGTCGGCATTGACCGGGTCGTTGCCCTGGAACTGCAGCGGGATCACCGCGTAGCGGATGTCCTGGAAGGTGAAATAAGTGGTCCGCTGGTCGCTGTAATAGCCGCCGACCGTGAGATCGAGCCGATCCATGACCTCCATGTTCAGCCGGACTTCCTGGCTCCAGAACCAGTAATCCAGCCGGTTCTCGCCGAGGCCGATCGTCGCGGGCGACAGGTCGTCGTCGGCGAAGAAGTCCAGGTTCCACTCGCGATAGGCGCTGATCGACGTCAGCTGCGCCCAGTCGGTCAGCCCGAAGTCCATGTTGAGCGCGAAGCCCCAGCCTTCGAACGTGCTCTCGTCGGAGCCCTGCGTGCCGACCAGCGGGAAGCCCGGCGCCACCGGGCCGTTCCACACGCCGGCCGCCTGCTCGAACGCCGAATAGTTGCAGTAGCGGCCGCAGATGAAGCGCTCGTCATAGGCGGGCACGTTGATGTTGAGCGTGTTGCCCGGGTTCTGCACCGCCACCAGAACTTCGGGGGCGATGGTGCGGTGGTCGCGGGTATAGTCGGCCGAGAGCATCACGTCGACGTCGGGCCCCGGATTGTAGCGCAGGGCTCCGCGAATCGCGGTGTAGCCGACGCCGCCATGCCGGCTGATCCGGCAGTTTGGGCCCGACCGGGTCGCCGCGATGCCCTCTCCGGGATTCTCGCAGCCATAGTCGATGCGGTCGACGAAGCCTTCCTGCTGCCGCGCCGCGCCCGAGATGCGGGCATAGAGGCCGTCGGTGATGGTGAAGGTGCCGCCGCCGCGCAGGGCGATATGGTTGCGGCTGCCGTAGGTCGCCTCGACGAAGCCGCCGCCGTCGCCGTCCGGCCGCCGGGTGATCAGGCGGATCGCGCCGCCGACCGAGTTGCGTCCCTGCAGCGTGCCCTGGGGCCCGCGAAGGATTTCGATCCGCTCCAGATCGAGCAGCTCGAAATTCGCGCCGGACAAAGCGGAATAATAGACGTCGTCGATATAGAGGCCGACGCCGGGCTCGAACGCCGGATTGAAGTCGAACTGGCCGATGCCGCGGATCGACGCGCCGATGGAGGGACCGAACGATGCGCCCTGCTGGCGCAACGTCACGTTCGGCGCCTGGTTGGCGACCTCGACGAGGCTTTCCTGGCTGCGCGCCTCGAGCAGCTCGGACGGAATGGCGGTGATCGCGAGCGGCGTGTCCTGCAGCCGCTGTTCGCGGAACTGGGCCGTGACGAGGATTTCCTGCTCGCCAGGCGCGGGCGTGTCCTGCGCCGTCGCGGTCTCCTGGACCTCGTCCTGCGCGAAGGCCGGCGTCGCCGCGGCGATCGTCAGCAGCGAAACGGAAGCAACCCAAAAAGCGGCGCGCGAGCGCGGACCGAGACCGTTCATCATTCCCCTCCCATCCTGCGGCCGCCCGGCTGTTTTCCCAGTCGTGACGGGTGTCGAAAATAGAGCCTCATCGATGCTACATATGTTTGTGTAACATACAATAAGGAAATGTCAGCGACGCCGACAATTTCCCCGACTGTATCGATCCCGCAACACGCCCCATTTGTCTGACATTCGCCGCCGCTTCGGGGCACCGGCTGTTGCCCATCAGGCCTGGTGGCGGGCCGGTTCCAGAGCGGAGTCCGAGCCGGGTCCACGTCAGATCCTCGCCGCCGCAAGATCGGCGCCTTCGCGCAGCGCCGCCAGCTTCTTCCAGGCCACGATGGGGTCGATCTTGCCGTAGCCGGCGAAGGTGCCGAAGCCGCAATCGGTGCTCGCCACCACCCGGTCCGCGCCGACGATTCCGGCGAATCGCTCGATCCGCTGGGCGATCAGCTCGGGATGCTCCAGATAGTTCGAGCAGGTGTCGATCAGGCCCGGCGCCAGCACCTTGTCGTCCGGAAGGTCCGCGTCGCGCCAGACCGTCCATTCATGCTCGTGGCGCGGATTGGCGGCCTCGAACAGGATCGTCGCCGGGCGCGCCTTCAGGATCACGCCGATCACGCGCTCGAGCGGGATGTCGTGGTCGTGCGGTCCCTCGTAATTGCCCCAGCAGACATGCATCCGCATCCGCTCGGTCGGGATGGCGGCGGTGGCGGCGTTGAGCGCCTCGACGTTCGCCTCGGCGATCCTG
>Ga0299914_10001275_pt1 | contig 16525 bp, 14 predicted proteins | sample RVTome_10_FD_201361 | JGI IMG/M metagenome (GOLD analysis project Ga0299914, IMG submission 201361) | Soil microbial communities from uranium-contaminated site in the Upper Colorado River Basin, Wyoming, United States - RVT153D57 (version 2) ...
GTCGGGGCCCGATGTTGCCCATGGCTGGCGACGGGGTGTGAAACTGCACGGGTCGGGGAGGTGACGTGACGACCGAACGCGGTCGCGATGTCGATCCGCAGGAGCGGGCCAGGAGCTGGGAGGACCAGGGCTCGCCTGGGTCCAGGAGCGGTCCGGCCACCGCCGACGTGGCGGGCCAGGCCGGGGCCGTGCTCGACGAGCTGGCCAGGGCCGTGGTGGGCAAGAGAGACGTCATCGAGCTCGTGCTTGCAGCCATGCTGGCCGGAGGACACGTCCTGATCGAGGACGTGCCTGGTGTGGCCAAGACGCTCATGGCCCGCTCGTTCGCCCTGGTCACACAGCTGTCGTTCTCGCGCATCCAGTTCACGCCGGACCTCCTGCCGGCCGACGTCACGGGCTCGCTGATGCCGACGCTGGACCGCGGGGCGCTGGAGTTCGCGCCCGGGCCCATCTTCGCCAACCTGGTGCTGGGCGACGAGATCAACAGAGCCCCACCCAAGACCCAGGCCGCGGTGCTCGAAGCCATGGCCGAGGGACAGGTCACCGTCGACGGGGTGTCCCATCCCCTACCCGAACCCTTCTTCGTCCTGGCCACCCAGAACCCCATCGAGGCCGAGGGCACGTACCCCCTGCCCGAGGCCCAGCTCGATCGCTTCCTGGTGAGGCTGGGCGTCGGCTACCCGTCAGGCGCGGATGAGCGGCAGATGGTGCGACGCCGAGTCGACCGCGGCGAGGAGCGGGTCGACCTGTCCCGTCTCCTCGACGCCACCGACGTGATCACCCTGCAGCGTCGGGTCGAGGCCGTGCACGTCGACGACGACGTCGTCGACTACTGCGTGTCGGTGGTCGAGGCCACGCGGGCACACGAGGCGCTGGAGCTCGGTGCCAGCCCGAGGGGCACGCTGGCCCTGGTGCGCATGGCCCGCGGCCTCGCCGCGGTGCGGGGGCGAGACTTCGTCACACCCGACGACGTGAAGCAGGTGACCACGGCGGTGCTGGCCCACCGTGTCGTGTTGCGTTCCGAGTCATGGGTGCGCGGTGTCACCGCGGCCCAGGTGCTGGACGAGGTGGTGGCCCAGGTGGCCCTACCCGAGCCGTTGACCGACGCCGACCGCCACTCGCTGGGCAAGTAGGGAGACGGGGCAGCGCCGATGAGTACGGGCGTGGCTGCGTGATCCACCAGATCAGCCCACGTCTGGCGCTCGTGGTGGCGTTGACGTCGATGGCCCTGCTGACGGCGGTGGTGCTGGGGCGACCCGAGATCGTCGTGCTGGCCGCACCGGGGGTGGCGGCCGTGATGGTGGGCATCGCGCTGCACCAGTGGCCAGACCTGGAAGTCGACGTGAGCAGCGATACCGACCAGACGGTCGAGGGGGACGAGATGGTCTTCCTCGTCGGTGTCACATCCAGGGTCGGGGTGCCGTGGCTGGACCTCAACCTCGAGCTGCCTCCGGACTTCGAGGCGCTGGCGGGCACCAGCCGCATGATCGGCCGCGTGCCGCGCCGGTCGCGGCTCGTGTTCCGGCTACCCGTGAGCCCCACCCGCTGGGGCATCGCCTCGCCCACGCGCCTCGAGGTCGTGGCTCGGGACCGGTTCGGGTTCTTCGTCAGCTCGTTCGTGCAGCGGGTGGAGCTGCCGATCCGGATCCACCCCAGCGAGAGGCGCCTCCAGGCCATGCTGGTCCCACCGCGCCTGCGGCCTCGGCTCGGCAACCACACATCGCGCGACCGCGGGACCGGCTCGGACTACGCCGACGCGCGGCCCATGGCGACCGGCGACCCTGGTCGGGCCATCAACTGGCGAGTCTCGGCTCGCCGTGGGGAGCGCTGGGTGAGCGAGCGGCACCCGGAGCGGGCCAGCGACGTCGTGCTCTTCGTCGACAGCCTGCTCGCCGTCGGTTCCGACGTGGACAACACCGTGCACCTCGCGGTCAGGGCCGCGCTGTCCCTGGCCGACAGCCACATCGGTGCCCACGACCGGGTCGGGTTGCTCGACGTCGGCCATCGGGTGCGCTGGGTCCAGCCCCGGCTGGGGCGCGCCCACCTGCACCGGCTCGTCGACGCGTTGCTGGCCATCGAGGTGGAGCGCACGTTCGGTCATCCCCGTCTGGCTCACCTGCCACTGCAGCGCCTGGCCCAGGGGACGCTGATCGTCGTGCTCACCTCACTCCTGGACGAGCGGCCGCTGTCCCTCGTGGCCGAGGTGAGAGCCCGCCGCCACGACGTGGTGGTCGTCGAGTGCGAGATCGGCGATCGCATGGCCGCCCCGGAGGGGATCACCGGAGTGTTGGTGCGCCGGCTCTGGGAGGTGGAGCGGGCCGCTCTGCGACACCGGCTGGCGTTGGTCGGGGTGCCGCTGGTGCGATGGGACGGCGTCGAGTCCCTGCCAGCCCGGCTGGCGGTGCTGAACGCAGCCATGGCGGCCCACCGGTGAGGCGGGTCGCCTTCGTGGCCTCGACGGCGGCGTTGTGCTCGTTCGTGGCCTACCTGACGGCGTCGATCTCCGCCGGCGCGGTGGAGACCTCGGGCTTCCCCCTCGTCGTCACGGTGGGGGGAGGCTGCCTGTTGGCGGTGGGACTGCTCACCGGGAACGGCCTGGCCCTGTCCATGGCCTTCCTCGGCCAGGTGGTGGGCGACATCGGCGGCATGGAGGCGGGCGGTGTGGGGCTGGGTCGGGCCGCCCTGGCCGGCGTGCTCGTGCTCGTGTCGATGGAGGCGACCAGGGTCTCCATCGACGCCCGCAGGCCCAGCCGGTTCGACGGGACCGTGCTACGCCGGCTCGTGCGCCGGATGGTTCTGGTCTCGGGCTGCGCCGTGATCGCAGCCGCCGTGCTGGCCGCGGTGTCGGGGGTCGGGACCCCCGATGCCCTGGTGACACTGGGTCTGGCTGTGGGAGTGGCGCTGGTGGCGGGCCTGGGCGGTGTCGGGCGGCTGCGCGGGGCCATGGCCGCCCGCCTGGCTGCGGGGGTGCTGGCCACGGCCGTCGTCGTCGGGCTGGCAGGGCTGGCCGCCACCGGGTCGGGTGGTATCGGCTCCGAATCCACGGCCGAGCCCGAGGTCGAGGTGGTCGCACAGCCGCCGGTCACGGGCGACGCCACCGCTGACGAACCGGTCGAGGAGGCCGATGTCGGCGCCGAGCTACTCGTCCGGTTGGTCGTGTTCGGCATGCTCGTCCTCGTCGCCCTGCTCGTGGGTGGCGCCCTGCTGCTCCCCCAGGCCGAGCTCGACCTGGAACCGGTGGAGGCCGAGCCCACCGATCCGATGCTCGTGATGCACGGATCTCCCATCGACGTGGACGAGGTCTCCGAGGACGTGGTGTCCGATGCCATCGCCGTGTTGGAGGGGGCGTTGGCCGAGCTGGGTGCGGAGGCGGATCCGGGGAGGGCTGTCCGGCTGGCCTATGCGCAGGCCCAGACTGGCTTCGGACATCTGGAGGGTCGAGGGCCCACCGAGTCCGAGATGGAGTTCCTGACCCGGATCCTGTTGAGGCTGGGCGTGTCCGCGCCGGCCATGCGCGAGCTCACGGACCTGTTCACCGAGGCTCGGTTCTCCGCCCATCGGATCGACGAGGCCATGAGGGACCGGGCCGTGAGCGCGGTGATGGCCGTGCGGGCCGATCTGGTGGCGACCAGCGCAGCCACCGAGACGGGAGCCCGAGGGTGAGCATCGCCGAGCTGGTGGCCGTGCTGGTGCTCGTCGTCGCAGCGGTCGCCTCGTTCCAGGCGGTCGTGGTCCTGTTCCGCCACCACTCCCTCGACGCCCGCCGACCGGGCCCACTGATCGAACGCATCCGCAGGCGTCAATACCGAGACCTACCGCCGCGGCTGGAAGCCCTCGAGCTGGAGGTGGCCGAGGCCATCACCGGACCGGTTACCTCGGCCAGGTCCATGCACGAGTCGCTTTCCCGCCTGGCAGCCGAGGCGCCGCACCCGGTCCGCATCGAGGGACCCGGCGACTCCAGGCGCAGGGCCGGGTGGCTGTCGGCGCAGCTGACGACTCTGGAGATGGCCTACGAAATGGCCCCCCGACCTCACCGAAGCCAGGCAACGGAAGAGTAGATAGGACACCCATCCCCGTGACCGACGACAGCCAGCGCTTCACACCCCGCCTCACGGTCTGCCTCAGCTTCGACGTCGACACCGTCTCGCTCTGGCTGGGCAGCGAGGACGCCACCGCGGTGTCGCGGGGAGAGTTCGGGGCGGTGGCCGTCCCCCGGATCCTCGATCTGCTCGACCGCTTCGACGCCCCGGCCACGTTCTTCGTGCCCGGCACCACGGCCGAGGTCTACCCCGACGTGGTCCGTGAGATCGTGGCCAGGGGTCACGAGCTGGGGCATCACGGCTGGCGGCACGAGAGCCCGGCCCGGCTCACCGAGGACGAGGAGCGGGTGGTGCTGGTGAAGGGCCTCGAGGTCCTGGCCTCCGTCACCGGCGTCACCCCCAGCGGATGGCGTTCCCCGGCCTGGTACACCAGCCCGCACTCCATCCCGCTGCTGATCGAGCACGGGTTCGCCTACGACAGCTCGATGATGGGGCACGATGTCTCGCCGTACTACGCCAGGGTGGGGGATCGGTGGGGGAAGGACATCGGCTGGATCCCAGGGACACCCACGCACCTGGTCGAGCTTCCGGTGCACTGGTCCCTGGACGACTTCCCGACCTTCGAGTACGTGCCGCCCCGCGGCGGCGGCCTGCAACCGGCGTCGGCTCTGGAGGAGGTCTGGAGGGGTGATCTGCGCTGGGCCCACGAGAACGCTCCTGGGGGCGTGCTCACCTTCACCATGCACCCCCAGGTCATCGGCCGCGGCCACCGCATGCTGATGCTCGAGCGCTTCGTGGCCCACGCCGCTGGGCTGGACGGGGTGGTGTTCTCCACCATGGCCGACGCCGCCGCAGCCTGGCGGGCCGCCCACCCCGGGCCCGGACCAGAAGGGGCCTAGCCGTTCTCTTGCCGTCCGGGGGCCGCCCTAGGAGTCGTCGGCGGGGCGAGTGGGGGCGCCTCGGAGGTGGTGGGCGAACCAGTCGTGCACGACGTGGAATCGCTCCACCCGGTGTCCGGGGCGGCCACCGCGGGTCAGCTCGTGGTCCTCTGAGGGGAACCGGACCAGCTCCACATCTGTGCCCGCCAGCTGGAGGGCCACGAACAGCTGCTCGGCCTGCTCGGGAGGGCAACGCCAGTCCTGCTCGCTGTGCACGATGAGGGTCGGCGTGGTGATCGACGCCGCGTAGGTCAGCGGCGAGTGGCGCCGCAGGCGCTCGGCATCGGTCGATGCGCCCGGACCGAAGAAGGACTCGGCGAAGGGCACCCCGAGGTCGCTGGTTCCCACGAAGGACGGCAGGTTGGTCAGGGCCCGCTCCACCAGGGCGGCCCGGTAGCGGTCGCTGTGGCCGATGGCCCAGGCCGAGATGAAGCCCCCGTAGCTGCCGCCGCCGATGCCGATGCGGTCGGGGTCCACGTCGGGCAAAGCCGCCAGATGGTCGGTCAGCGCCTCCACGTCCTGGAAGTCGCGCTCGCCGAAGGCGCCGACGATGTCGATGACCCACGCCTCGCCGTATCCGTCGGAGCCCCGCGGGTTGCCGGCCACCACGACGTACCCGGCTCCGGCTGCCACCTGGAATTCGTCGAAGAAGGTCCAGCCGTACTGGGCGGTCGGCCCGCCGTGGACGTACACCAGGCCAGGGCGCCTGTCCGCGGTGTCGGGCGCCGAGGCCGGAGGCCGCACCACCCAGGCGTGCACGCAGGTGCCGTCGGCCGATGCGACCTCGACCTCGGTGGGCTCGACCACGTCGACCTCGGCCAGCAGCGGGTCCGACAGCGAGGTGAGGCGCTCCTCGACGTCGCCCTCGGCCCGGAACAGCTCAGCGGGCCTTGTGGCCGAGCTGGCGGCGAACCAGATTGCACCGTCGGCTGCGACGGAGGCGGCCGTCACCGAGCGCTGTCCGTCCACCACGATCTCGTGCTGCTGGCCGTCGATGCCGTAGCGGTCGACGTGTACGGACCCCCGGCGCACCCCCGGCGCGTACAGGGAACCGTCGGCGATCACGGCCGGGCGGGGCCAGGACGCGACTACAGCGCGCGCCGTCACGTCCACGTCGACCAGCAACTCCGGCACCCCACCGGCGGGCGTGTGACCGGCGCCCGTGCCCCCGGCGGTAGACACGATGTGCGGCCGCGCGATGGCCACCGTGGCCCGGCCCGGATGGCCGAGCACCACGAGGCGGTCGCCGTCGGCGGTGAAGGTCGGCGCGCTCCAGCTGCCGGTGCCGTCGGTGAGTCGCACCGCCTCGCCGCCTGCTACGGGCACGATCCAGATGTCGGACCCCCCGACGAAGGCGGCATCGGGCTCGCGGGCCGAAACGAAGGCGATCATCGTCCCATCGGCGCTCACGGCCGGCTCGCCGTCGTCGGCGGTGCCGTCGGTGAGCTGGGTGGCCAACCCGCCGTCGGGGTCCACCTCGACGCGGAACAGGTGGTGTCGCCGATCGTGGGTCCAGCCTCGCCCGTTGGAGCGGTAGTCGATGCTGGTGATGCGCCGTGGCCGGGCCGCCAGCTCGTCGGTGTCGGCGTCGACCTGGTCGGCCGGACGCACCGCCGCCACCACGATCAACCCGCTTCCGTCGGGCAGCCAGACGTGCTCGTCCACACCGTCGGCCATGTCGGTGACCACGACCGGCTCGCCGCCCCCGAGGTGGAGCACCACCACCTGCGCCGGCGCGTCGAGCGCTGCCCGCCGGAACGCCAGCCTTCGCCCATCGGGGGAGAAGCGGGGGGCCACGTCGGCGTGGCCGTGGGTGAGAGGCCGATCCCCGCCGTCGCGGTCGATCAGGGCCAGGACGCTGCGGTTGCGGTCCGTGTCGCGGTCTGCCCAGGCCACGCTGTACGCCGCGATGCGCCCGTCGGGCCCGACGTCGACGTCGGTGACCTGGCGCACCGCGTATAGATCGTCGGGCCCGAAGGGGCGCCGGTGCGGGGTCACGATTCCGCGGGGCCGGGGAACTGGTCCCGGAGGATGCGCTTGAGGGCCTTGCCCGAGGGGTTGCGCGGGATCTCCTCCACGAACACGGCACCTCTGGGCAGCTTGAACCGGGCCAGCTTGCCCTCGCACCAGTCGAGCAGCTCGCGCTCGTCGAGGGAGTCGTCGCTGCGCACCACGACGGCCAGCGGCGACTCGCCCCAGCGTTCCGACGGGACCCCGATGACGGCCACGTCGGACACCTTGGGGTGACCGAGGACGACGTTCTCGATCTCGGCCGGATACACGTTCTCGCCTCCCGAGATGATCATGTCCTTGATGCGGTCGTGGATGTAGACGTACCCGTCCTTGTCCACGATGGCCACGTCTCCGGTGTGCAGCCACCCGGAGCGGATGGTCTCCGCGGTGGCGTCAGGCCGGTTCCAGTAGCCGAGCATGACGTGGGGGCCGCGCACGATCACCTCGCCTGGCTCGTCGGGGGCGACGTCCTGCCCCTCCTGGTCGACGACACGGACGTCGGTGAAGAAGAAGGACTTGCCGGTCGAGCCGGCCCTGGCCAACGCCTCGTCGGGGGAGATGAGGCATGCGGGACCGCAGCTCTCGGTCAGGCCGTAGACTTGGTGGATCTCGATGCCCATGTCGGCGAAGGCCCTGATGAGGTTCACGGGCACAGGGGATGCCCCGCTCATCATCCAGCGGAGCTGACCCGTCACGATGTCACCTACCTGCTCCCTGGTGGCGAGCATGAACTGGAGCATGGCCGGCACCAACAGGCCAGTGGTGATCCGCTCTGCGTCGATCAGCTGCCAGGCCCGCACCGGGTCGAAGGTGCGCATCACGACCTGGGTGACGCCGGCGTAGACGCAGGCGACCGCCGGGGTGAGAGCCCCGACGTGGAACAGCGGCAGCGCCACCAGGTAGCGGTCGTCGAAGTGCGTGTCCGCGGTGGCGTCGACGGTCAGGATGGCCCACAGGGCGGTGCGGTGGGAGTGCATGACGCCCTTGGGCAGGCCCGTGGTACCCGACGTGTACATGATGTAGAGGAGATCGTCGGCATCGGTGGCCACCTCGATGGGCTCCGCTGACGCCTCGGCGTGGCGCTGGGCGTAGTCCGCCGCCCACGGCGCGGTCTGGCCACCGACCTGGACCCACTCCTGGACGGGCGTGGACCGCTCGCGCAGCCCGGCCACGGTGTCGATCAGCTCGGACCCGAACACGACCAGGCTGGTCCCGCTGTCGGACAGGATGAAGGCGAGCTCGTCGGCCACCAGCCGCCAGTTGAGCGGCACGATCACCGCGCCCAACTTGGCTATGGCGAAGAAGGACTCCTCGAACTCGACGGAGTTCATCATGAGCAGGCCCACGCGGTCGCCGGCACCCACGCCCAACCCGCGCAACATGTTGGCGGTGCGGTTCACCCCCGCTTCGAGCTCGGCGAACGTGTAGCGGCGGCCGGTATCGGCGTCGACGATGGCCTCGCGGTCGGGGTTCAGGAAAGCGCGCCTGGTGACGAAATGGCCGATGTTGGTGTCGGGACCGGTCATGGCGAGCCTCCCATGGTGTCCTCACCGGGGTCGTGGCCGGGAGCGGGCGTTCCGCCGCATGCGAACCGGTCATCCCCGCCGTAGTCATACCCCACCAGGGCCGATGCCGGAGCCTCGGCGTCGAAGGTCCAGTACTGGCGGATCTGGGCGATGCTCGTCCCCGAGAACTCGTAGTGCTCGGACCCGCGCGCGGCGAAGGGGCCGCCGTCGCCTACGCCCGTCATCGTCCACTCGATGGCCACGGACGCAGAGTCCTCGACGACGGTGTCGACGTGCCACGTCGCTCCCCGCCACTGGGCCCGGATGCGGTCCCAGAAGTCCCCGATAGCGGCCGCGGTCCGCACCGGTGCGTGGTTCGTGTCGTAGATCACGGCATCGGCCGTGAAATGGGCGGCGATCTCGGTGGCCGACCCGCGGGTGCATGCCGCGAAGTAGGAGACGACCACCTCCGCCAGCGGACCCCGTGGCGGGGACGAGGGTGCAGGGCCGAGCGCCCGGTCGACAGAGCCGAGGGTCTCGGCCAGGGGCCCCTTGGCCACGGCCTTGCCGGCGCGCAGCACCAGGGCGTGGGTGAAGTCGTGCGGTACCTCGTCGGCGTGGTGCGTGACCAGCAGGATGGGCGGCGTGGCAGCCTCCGCGGCCAGCCGGCCCAGGTCGTCGACGAGGTGGGCACGCCCCGCCGAATCGAGGCCGGCGGTGGGCTCGTCCAACAGGATGAGACCTGGCTCCCCGAGCAAGGCCCTGGCCAGGAGAACCCGCTGCTGCTCGCCCGAGGACAGCGTGCCGATGGGGTGCTCGGCCAGCGCCGCCACCCCGACACGCTCCAGGGCAGCTACGGCTCGAGCCTCGTCGGTGTGGTCGTAACGGTGCCACCACGGCTCCAGGGCGGCATGGGTGGCTGTCATGACGACGTCGCGGGCAGTCACGGCGGGATGCAGCTGCTGGCGGAGCGCTGCGCTGGAGACACCGATGCGTCGGCGCAGCTCGCGGACGTCCGTATGTCCCCAGCGCTCGCCCAGCACCTCGACCGTGCCGGTGGCGGGGTGCTGGTAAAGGCTCAGCACCCGCACCAGAGAGGTCTTGCCGCTGCCGTTTGGACCCACGACCACCCAGCGCTGCCCGGCCTCGATGGTGAGGTCCAGCGGTCCCAGGACGGTGCGACCGTCGTAGACGACGGACACGCCGCGCAAGCGGGCGATGGCGCTGGCGGGGGGCATCGAGGCACCGATCCTATGGTCAGGTGGGCTAGCTGAGGTGGCCACCGAGGAAGCCGACCAGCGTCTCGTTCGTGAACTGCGGGACCTCCTCGGGGATGAAGTGCCCGCACCCCGCGGCGCGGGCCCGCAGGTCGGGGTAGTGCCGCCGGAACTGGTCCACGAAGGGGTTGCCGGTGGGCACGGTTGGGTCGCCCCCTTCCCGGCCGCCGCGGCCCTGGTAGGCACCGTGCATCCACAGCACGGGACCGCTGTAGGTGCGGTCGTGGTCCTCTGGTCCGAAGACCGGGTGCCAGGGGTGGTCTGGGTGCGCGGTGAGTCCCCCTGGGTGATCCCACTGGGCCGCCACCTGGCCCTCGGACAGCAGCTCGAAGGTCCCGTTGCGGTGGCGCCGGTGGAAGGGGAGGCCGTACCGGTAGTACTGGATCGCCGCCGCCCACGAGGCGGGGTCGGCGAAGGCCGCCGTGTAGTGGTCGAGGTCCTCTGGGTCGATCCAGGCCGGCTCGGACCGTGGCCCGGGCGCAGTGGGCCAGGGACCCTCGGGGAAGCCGGGCAGGTCGGCGCCGTCGCGGCCGCCGAAGAAGACCTCGATCATGGTCCGGTGATGAGTGGCGAAGTAGGCCTCTGGCCGCCCCTCGCTCTTGAACCACCAGCCGTGCACGGCGGCAGGCGACCAGACGCTGGGGATCGTGTCCAGCAGGGCCAGGGCCGTGACCCGCTCCGGTCTGTCGAAGGCGAGCTTGGCGGCGATGATCCCGCCCCAGTCGTGGCCGACCACAGCCGCATGCTCGAGCCCGAGCGCGTCCATGAGATCGCTGACGTCGCGGGCCAGCAGGCCCCTGCTGATGCGGACATCGGGCTTGTCGGTCCCCCCGAAACCCCTGTTGTCGGGGGCGAACACGGCGTACCCGGCTGCGGCCAGCGCCGGTATCTGGTGGCGCCACTCGCGGCTCGTCTGGGGGAAGCCGTGCAGCAGGAGGACGGGTGTGCCGGTCCCTTCCTGCAGGTAGGCGACGGTGATGTCTCCGGCGGTGACGTTGAGCTCGGTGGGCACGGCCGCTGTCTAGCCGGTGGGGCGGAGCTGGCGGAACGTCGCCCTGTAGGTGCTGGGAGGGGTTCCCAGGCGGTGGCGGAAGTGGTGGCGCAGCGTCTCGACGGTGCCGAACCCGGTGGCCTCGGCCACCCGATCCAGGGCCAGGTCGGTGGTCTCGAGCAATTGGCGCGCCGACGTCAGCCGCTCTTCGGCCAACCACCGCAGCGGGGTCGTACCCGTCACCTCCCGGAAGCGCCGGGCGAACGTGCGCGGCGAGAGGGCAGCACGGCGAGCCAGGTCCGCCACTGTCATGGCCTCGGCCAGGTTCGCCCGCATCCAGCCCAGGACGTCGTGCAACGGAAGGGTGTCGTCGGGCTCGGGCAGCGGGAGGTCGACGTACTGGGCCTGGCCGCCGGACCGGTGCGGCGGTACGACGGCCCGCCTGGCCACCATGTTGGCCACGGCTGTGCCGTGGTCGGTGGCCACGATGTGCAGGCACAGGTCCATTGCCGCGGCCGAACCAGCGGAGGTGAGGACGTCGCCCTCGTCGACGTAGAGCACGTTCTCCTCGATGCGGATGGTCGGGTACATGCGGGCCAGCTCGTCGAGGTACATCCAGTGGGTGGTGGCGCGCCGCCCGTCGAGCAGGCCGGAGGCGGCGAGCACGAAGGCGCCGCTGCACAGGCTGGCCACGCGGGCCCCGCTGGCGTGGGCGGCCCGGATCGCATCGAGCAGGTCATCCGGCGGCGCCATGTGGTCGCGCATGCGCCAGGCAGGGACGATGACGGTGTCGGCCGTGGCGATGTCATCCAGCCCGTGCGGCGCGGTGATGGTGAGCCCGGCGAGCGCCCGCACCGGCCCTTCCTCGACCTGGCAGGCCTTGAACTCGTACCAGCACCCGCTCAGCTCGGGGCGTTCGAGGGCGAAGATCTCGTGAGTGACGCCGTACTCGAACATGGCCAGGCCGTCGTAGACGACGACCGCCACCGTGTGGCCCTTCATGACCGCCAGCCTAGGTGGCAGGATGTTCACGGGCAATGGCGTTCCTGCCACTTACCACCGGTGGCGGTGGCGTCCACCATCGGGGCATGTTCCTCATCCACTGCTCCCGCTGCGACTGCGACGTGTTGGTCGGTGCCGGCAGCCTGCTGTCGCTGCACCGGGTGAGCACGGGCTTCGTCGCCTACGCCCGCTGCGGGTGCGGGCGGGCCTGTGTGGCCGAGATCCCGAATCGGACCGGCGCTCGGGCAGCGACGCCGGCCCCGATCGACTACGCGTTGACCGCATGACCGAGCACTTCCCAGAGGCGATCCGCAGCCTGCCCGACTTCGACGGACTCTTCGACGCCCACCGCTTGGCCGGTGAGGGCTGCGATGTCCTGTTCGCCATCTACCCGGCCGGCACCGAGATCGAGCCGCACACCCACGAGACCGACAACGTCGGCGTGGTGACCGCAGGGGAGCTCGTCCTGGCTGTCGACGGCGCCGAGCGGCGGTTCGCCCCTGGCCAGTGGTACCGCGTCCCGTCGGGAACGGAGCATGCAGCCCGCTTCGAGGTGGACACGGCCGAGATCGAGTTCTGGTTCGCCGCCGAGGGCGGGACGGCTTCGACGTAGGGGCCCCCGCTGGGGGACAATCGGGGGAAAGCACCCCCGGGGGAGACGATGGACCCGACCTACGGCGCCGCCGCCGAGCAGTACCGCGAGAAGATCCAGGCCTTCCTGGCCGAGCACCTGCCTCACGACTGGAATGGCATAGGGGCGCTCGACGCCGACGCCCGCCAGGAGTTCGGCGAGTGGTGGCGGGCTCTGCTGGCCGAGCACCAGCTGCTGGCCGTGTCGTGGCCTCGGGAGTACGGCGGGGCCGGGCTCACCGAGATCGAGCGGATCATCCTGTCCGAGGAGTTCACCCGGGCGGGCGTCCCTCAAGGCGGGGAGAACGACCTGTTCTCCATCGGCCTGGTGGGCAACTGCCTCATCGCCTGCGGCAGCGCCGAGCAGAAGGCGCACTTCCTACCCAGGATCATCAGCGGGGAGGACCGCTGGTGCCAGGGGTACAGCGAGCCCGACTCCGGCTCCGACCTGGCCAACCTGGGCACCCGCGCCGTGCTCGACGGCGACGAGTGGGTGCTCAACGGCCAGAAGGTGTGGACGTCGAGCGGTCACACCGCGAACTGGATCTTCGTGCTGTGCCGCACCAACCCCGACGCTCCCAAGCACAAGGGCATCTCGTTCCTGCTCGTGCCCATGGACCAGCCCGGCGTCGAGGTGCGGCCCATCATCAACATCAACGGCCGCCACGACTTCAACGAGGTGTTCTTCAGCGACGCCCGCACGGCCAAGGACAACGTCGTCGGCGACGTCAACGACGGCTGGCGGGTGGCCAACGTGCTGCTGGGGTTCGAGCGCGGTGACGGTGCCACCAGCGACGCCCTTCGCTTCCGGGAGGAGCTCGACCGCATCACGGCCGTGGCCCGCCAGCGCGGCCGCACCTCCGAGCCGCTGATCCGCCAACGCCTGGCATGGGCTCACTCCAAGGTCGAGATCCTGCGGTGGATGGGCCTGCGCAGCGTGACCACGGTGCTGGCCGGCAACAACCCCGGCCCCGAGTCGTCGCTGCACAAGCTGATGTGGTCCGAGTACCACAAGAAGGTGACCGAGCTGTCCCTCGACATCCTGGGCGCCGAGGCCATCACGCCTTCTGGCCACCCCGCCGTGAACGGAGTGTCCACCGACGCCGTGGGGGCCGCCTTCTCCACCGGTGCCTGGGTGCAGACCTTCATGGGGGCCCGGCCGGGCACCATCTATGCGGGGACGTCGGAGATACAGCGCAACATCATCGGCGACCGGGTCCTCGGCCTGCCCCGCGAGCCGCGGGCCGATGCCGGGCCATGGAAGGACCGAGCTCGTAGCTGAGCGGGACCGCAGATCCAGCCAGGCTGGGGTTCCGATTCGTCCAAGACAGCGAAGGGGCCGCGTCCGTACCGTCGGGCCATGGCAGATCGCACGACCGACCAGACGACCGATCAGGGGACCGAGGCCACGGCCCGCCGGGCCCTCCTGCAGATGGTCTTCGGGTTCTTCCCGGCCAAGGCCGTGAACGTGGCGGCCGAGTTGGGGATCGCCGACCACGTGGCCGGCGGGCCACGCCCGGTGCAGGACCTGGCCGCCGTCACCGGGTCCGATCCCGCCTCGCTGCGGCGTCTGTTGCGGGCCCTGGCGTTCCTGGGAGTGCTGTCAGAGCCCGAACCGGGCATGTTCGGCCTGGGACCGCTGGGCGGCCCGCTGCGCAGCACCGCTGATGGCTCGGTCCGCTCGCTGTCCCAGCTCTTCGGCGGGGACATGGTGTGGCGCTCCTGGGGTGATCTGGCCGCCAGCGTCCGCACCGGGGCGACCGCCTTCGACGACCTCTTCGGGATGTCCGCCTTCGAGTACATGGCCGCCAACCCCGAGGTGGCCGCCATGTTCAACGAGGCCATGGCCGAGGGGACCCGCATGGTGGTGCCGGGCATCGTCGAGGCCTACGACTTCGCGCCGTTCACCACGATCGCCGACCTCGGGGGTGGCGACGGCACCCTGGTGGCGGCCGTGCTGGCGGCCACGCCTGGGCTGCAGGGCATCCTCTTCGACGTGCCCGCCGGATCACGCGACGCCAAGCGGGTCCTCGAGGCGGCCGGGGTGAATGACCGCTGCGAGGTCGTCGTCGGCGACTTCTTCGATGCCGTGCCGGCCGGTGTCGACTGCTACCTGCTCAAGAGCGTCATCCACGACTGGGACGACCAACGCTGCGCGTCCATCCTGGCCAACTGCCGTCGGGAGATCGACGAGGACGGACGGGTGCTCATCGTCGAGGGGATCCTGCCGCCCAGGGCCGAGCCGTCGCCGGCGCTGCTGGGCCTGGTCATGAGCGACCTGAACATGCTCGTCTGCGCCGGCGGCCGCGAACGCACCACCGAAGACTTCCGGGCGCTGCTGGTCGACTCGGGCTTCGAGCTCGGCCGGGTGGTCGCCGTCCCGGGACCGACCAACTACAGCATCTTGGAGGCGGTCCCGGCCTGACCGCAGCGTCACCCCTCGGCGTGCCGCTGCCAGCGGGCCCACATTCCGGCGTAGATCCCGCCCTGGGCGACCAGCTCGTCGTGGCTGCCGAGCTCGACCAGGCGGCCGTCGTCGATCACCCCGATCCGGTCCGCCTTGCGGGCGGTGGACAGGCGGTGGGCTATGAGCACGGCGGTTCGTCCCTCCAGGAGGGCATCCAGCGCTCGTTCGATGCGATGCTCGGAAGCGAGGTCGAGGCTGGACGTCGCCTCGTCCAGGACCAGCACCCGCGGCCTGGCCAAGAAGGCGCGGCCCAGGGCCAGCAGCTGGCGTTCCCCCGTCGAAAGCGAGGCGCCGCGCTCGTGCACCAGCGAGTCGAGCCCGTCTGGCATGGCGTCGACCAGCTCGTCGAGGCCGATCTGGGCCACGGCCAGGTCCACCTCGTCGGGGGTGGCATCGGGGCGGGCGAAGGTCAGGTTGTCCCGCACGGTGCCCGCGAACAGGTACGGCTCCTGGGGGACCACGCCCAGCTGCCGGCGCAGAGACCCCAGGGTGACGCCGCGCACGTCGTGCCCGTCGATGAGCACGCGGCCGGAGTCGGGGTCGCCGAACCGGGTGATCAGCTTGGCCAGGGTGCTCTTGCCGGCACCGGTCGCTCCCACCAGCGCGATCGTCTCGCCGGGGGCGATGGTGAGGTCGATGTCGGACAGCACCTCGACCCCGGGCTCGTAGGAGAAGGTCACTCCGTCCAGGCGGATCTCCCCCAGGATCGACGGCAGTTCGACGGCGTCGGGTTCCTCCGGCACCGACGGCGGCGTGGTCACCAGCATGGCCAGCTTGCGCAGCCCGGCCTGACCCTGCTGATAGGTGTTGTAGAGCTGGACGAGCTGCTGGATGGGGGCGAAGAAGGTGGTGACGTAGAGCACGAAGGCGGCCAGCACCCCGAGTTGGAGGTTGCCGTCGAGGACCATCCAGCCGCCGACCAGCAGGACCACGGCCTGGGCGATCACTCCGACGGTCTCGGTGGTCGGTCCGTAGGTGGCGCCGATGCGGGCCGTGTACACGTTCGCGTCGCGGAACTCGTCGACGACCTCACGGTGGTGCACGACGTTGGTGATCCTGCGGTTCACGGCGGTGATCACCCTGATGCCGGCCAGGTTCTCCGACAGGTCGGCCAGCACGGCGGCGATGCGGTCGCGGACCCGGTCGTAGCCGCGCTCGGAGGCGTACCGGAACCAGACCGTGGCCACCAGCAACGGGGGCAGGACCACCGCCAGCACCAGCAGGGCCAGGCCGACGTCGTAGGCGAACAGGATGACGGTGACGACGACGACGGTCAGTCCCTGGGCCAGGAGGTTCACGAACCCCTCCTGGACGAGCAGGGTGACGGCCTCCACATCGCTGGTCATGCGACTGAGGAGCACGCCCGCCTTCTCGGTGGTGAAGAAGTCGATCGACAGCCGCTGCAGGTGGCTGAACACGTCCACGCGCACCCGGTACATGACGTCCTCGCCCAGACGGCCGGCCACCATCTGGCGAGCCCGCGAGAAGACGACGTTGGCCACGACGAGCCCGAGGTAGATGGCGACGATCATCATCAGCACGCCCTGGTTGCCGGCGATCACGCCGTGGTCGATGGCGAGCTGGGTCAGGACGGGGCCGGCCAGGGCGGTGAGGGTCTCTGCCACCAGCAGGGCCAGAGCCAGGGCCACGGTTCCAGCGCGT
>Ga0299914_10001276_pt1 | contig 16520 bp, 18 predicted proteins | sample RVTome_10_FD_201361 | JGI IMG/M metagenome (GOLD analysis project Ga0299914, IMG submission 201361) | Soil microbial communities from uranium-contaminated site in the Upper Colorado River Basin, Wyoming, United States - RVT153D57 (version 2) ...
ATCACCGCCAGCTTCGGGCCGATCCCGTAGCCGAGCCAAACTACGAGGATCGGCGCGATGACGATGATCGGAACGGTCTGCGAACCGATCAGCAACGGGTAGAACGCGCGGCGGAGAGCGCCCGAGCGATGGAGCGTGACCGCGAACGACGCACCGGCGAGGAGCGCGATCGCGAAGCCGAGGACCACCTCCTGAAGCGTCACCCAGGCGTTCTCGGCGAGGCGCGAGCGGTGCTCCCAGAGCGCCGCTGCGATGTCGCTCGGGGCGGGGACGAGGAACGGCTTGATCGCCAGGGCGTTCGCGATCAGGTCCCAGCGCGCCGCCAGCTCCCAGGCGCCGAGGAGGACGGCGACGATCAGCGCCGGGGGCAGGATCGTCCTCAGGGAGCTCATCACCTCCCGGACCCCCTCATGGCGTGGAGCGCCCGCTCGCGGGCGGCGACGAAGCCGTGTTCGGTGACGGCGTCGATCCGCGGCTTCGCCCGTGGCGCGGGCGCGCCGAGCTCGGCTTTGATCGATCCCGGACGCTGCGAGAGCACCGCGACCCGGTCGCAGAGGTAGAGCGCCTCCTCGACGTCGTGGGTGACGAGGACGACCGTCCGCGCGTCGGCGGCGAGCGCGTCGGCGAGCCACTCCTGCAGCTCGCCGCGCGTGATCGCGTCGAGCGAGGCGAAGGGCTCGTCGAGCAGCAGCACGGGCTTGCCGGCCAGCAGCGTGCGAAGGAACGCGACCCGCTGGCGCATGCCGCCCGACAGCTCGGCCGGGCGCCAGCGCTCGAACCCGGCCAGCCCGAAGCGCTCGAACAGCGGATGGACGGCCTCGCGAGCAGCGCGCCTTCGGGCGCCGCGGTTGCGAAGCGCGAGCGCCGCGTTGTCGATCGCGCTCGACCACGGCAGCAGGAGGTCCCGCTGGGGCATGAACGCGCAGCGCCGGAGGCGCTCTGCCGCGGCGTCCTCCCCGGCGACCCGAATCGACCCTCGGGCCGGCTCTCGAAGGCCGGCGATCAGCTCGAGCAGGGTCGACTTCCCGCATCCCGAGGGCCCGACGAGGCCGACGACCTCGCCCGGCGAGACGGCCAGGTCGACGCCGTCCAAGACCTCGAGGTCGGCGAACGCGTGCCCGAGCGCGTCGAGCTCGATCGCGACACCCTGCCGGGGCGTGTCGGCCTCGCCGGTCGACCGGCGCTCAGGGTCCTGAATCGATTGAGGCTCCGCCATGGGAGCCTCGGGGGTCAAACGCATGCTCCCTCCGCGCGCATTACCGCACAGGTTCTAAGGGTCAGCGCCGGGTGGTCCGATGCCAGAGGCGCTATCTCAGCCCGCTCGCCCGCGAGCCCCCCTGACTTCCACTGCGGGGCAGTGTACCTGGAGTGGACGCCGGGATTGGGCCCGGCGGCCTCGGCGGCGGCGCGTCGCCGCGGCGGTGAGGACCTCAGCCGTCCGGGCGCTCGACGCCACCGGCGACGACGTTCACGAACTGCTCGAGATGCTTCGTCGTCCAGCACTCGAAGGCGGCGGTGCAGTGGCGCTCGTAGGCGGCCATGACCGAGTCGCCGTAGTTCCAGTACAGCCTCGGTTCCGGGTTGAGCCAGAAGCTGCGCCCGGCGCGCTCGGTGACGCGGGCGAAGACCTCGGCGTGCGGCTCGCGCCCGTTGGTTCGCGCGTCCCCGAGGACGATCAGGGTCGACCGCGGGCCGAGGTCGTCCGAGATCGCCTCTCTGAGCTCGAGCCAGACGCGGCCGTAGTCGGTGTAGCCGGAGACGTCGGCGACGCCACCCTCGCGGCTGATCCGATCGGAGGTCGCGCGGAAGTCGCGCTCGCGCTCGAAGATCTCGGTCACCTCGGAGATCCGCTCGATGAAGACGAAGCTGCGCAGCTTTCGAAACGAGTCGTGGAGGGCGTGGAGGACCGAGAGGAAGAACACGCTCGCCGAGGTGACCGAGGTCGAGACGTCGCAGAGGACGTAGATCTCGGGCCGGCGCGGCCGCCGCGGGCGGTGCCTGAGCCGGAGCGGGACGCCGCCGGTCTCGAGCGAGGCGCGCATCGTCCTTCGGACGTCGACGGCCTGGCGGCGGCGACGCCCCCGCTGCTCGTGTCCGAGGGTCGCCAGCCGCCGCTTGAGCTGCGCGACCGATCGGTGGACTGCGGCCAGATCCTGCGACGGGTTGGTGGGCAGCGCCCGGTCGAGCTCGGAGAGCGGGCGCGAGGGGGGCAGCTTGCCGGTTCGCTCGATCAGCCCCCGCTCGAGCTCGCGGCGCAGATGGCGCTCGAACCGCTGCACCTGGTCGCGGTCGAGCTCCGGCTCGCCGTCGGGCTGTCCGCCGCGCTGGAGGCCAAGCGTCCGCCTGATCCGCTGGACGTCGACGCCGACGACGCCGGAGCCCTCGCCCCGGTCGCCGAAGGCGGCGATCGCCAGCCGCGCCAGGTCGCGCATCTCGCCGTCGCGCCCGGCGGCGATCGCCTCCATGATCGCGGCCCGGAGCTCGTCGACGTCGAGCCCCCCGGATCCCCCGAAGCGGTGCTCTTCGCCGATCCCGCGCTCGAGCGCCTGCGCCTCCGGGACGCGGAAGAAGAAGCGCTCGAACACGACCTCGAAGATTCGCCGATCCTCCTGCGACTTCGCGATCGTCGCCGCGAGCGCCTCGCGGAAGTCGGCCTGATCGGTCCACGGAACCGCCTCGAGGGCCTCGAACGCGTCGAGGATCTCGGCCGTGCCGACCGCGACGCCTTCGTCGCGAAGCTGATCGCAGAAGGCGACGAGCTGCGGCGCGAGCCCGCCGGCGACGGCGCTCATCCCGTCGCTTCGGCGCCGAGGTCCGGTCCGTCGAGGCGGACGCCGACGCGCTCGGCGACGAGATCGATGTCGGTGCGGTGCTTGACGATGATGCTCATCGTCCGCTCGAGGACGGAGCTGTCGAGCTGGTCGGCGCCGAGGAGCAGCAGCGCTCGCGCCCAGTCGATCGACTCGGCGATCGACGGTGGCTTCTTGAGGTCGAGCTGGCGGACCATGTGAACGATCTCGACCAGCCGCCGCGCCAGCTGGTCGTCGAGCTCGGGCGCATGCAGGCGGACGATCTCCATCTCGCGCTCGACCGACGGGTAGTCGAGCCAGAGGTAGAGGCAGCGCCGCTTCAGCGCCTCGGTGAGCTCGCGGGTGTTGTTCGAGGTCAGGACGACGACGGGCCGCGTTCGGGCCTCGATCACGCCGAGCTCGGGGATCGAGATCTGAAAGTCGGAGAGGACCTCGAGCAGCATCGCCTCGAACTCCTGGTCGGTCTTGTCGATCTCGTCGATCAGCAGGACCACCGGGTCGGGGGAGGAGATCGCCTCGAGCAGCGGCCTCGTGAGCAGGAACTCCTCGCTGAAGATCTCATCCCAGGAGCCTTCCGAGGCGACCGGGCCGGCGCCCGGGTCCGACCCGTCGGCGCTCGCCTGGATTCGCAGGAGCTGCTTGCGGTAGTTCCACTCATAGAGGGCCTTGGCCTCGTCGAGCCCCTCGTAGCACTGGAGCCGGATCAGCTTTCGCCCGGTCGCCCTCGAGACCGCCTTGGCGAGCTCGGTCTTGCCGACGCCCGCCGGGCCCTCGACGAGGACGGGCTTGCCGAGCCGCTGTGCGAGGAAGGCGACCAGAGCTGCGGGCTCATCGGCGAGGTAGCCGACGCTCTCGAGCGCCTCGCGCGCCTGCTGAGCCGAGTCCGGCTGTGCCGAAGCTGCCACGCGGGCGATGATAGGGGCCGATAATGAGGCATGCCCGCGATGCCCCCGGCCGCTCTCCTGCCGGAGTCGATCGACCCCTACGTCGGCCTGATGCTCGCCGGATTCGTGCTCGCGATCGTCGGCCACCTCGGCCGGGCGCGATGGCTGGTCGCGGTCGGCGTGATCATGATCTTCCTCGCCGCGCTGCTGTTCCCGATCGCCGTTCAGCTCCTCTCCGAGGAGCCGCCACCGCCCGGCCCGCGGGTACCGCCCGTCGGGCCGTCCTGACGGGGCGGGCGAGTCGCCCGGACAAGCCGCGATCGGAGAGGATGAGAGCGTGAGCCGCCTCGACGAGCTCGACCTGACGCTGTCGCTCACGAGCGAGGAGGAGAAGAGCGGGCTCGAGCGGGCCTGGAACCGGCTCGCCCAGCTTCGCCTCGCGCTCGGCGGCCTGCTCGGCGATCGCCGGCTCGGCCCGCCGCTATGCGTGCTGTTCGAGGGTTGGGACGCGTCAGGCAAGGGCGGGGCGATCAAGCGCCTGGTCGCGCCCCTCGACCCGAGGCACGCTCGCGTCGTGCAGTTCTCGGCGCCGACCGCCGACGAGACCCGTCATCACTTCCTCTGGCGCTTCTGGTCGCCGCTGCCCGGCTGGGGCGGGATGGCGATCTTCGATCGCTCGTGGTACGGCCGCGTGCTCGTCGAGCGGGTCGAGGGACTCGCGACCCGCGAGGAGTGGCTTCGCGCCTACGACGAGATCAACGGCTTCGAACGCAGCCTCGCCGCGGAGGGCACGATCCTCGTCAAGCTCTGGCTCCACATCTCTGCCGAGGAGCAGCGCCGGCGGTTCGAGAAGCGCGCCGCCGATCCGCTCAAGCAGTGGAAGCTCACCGATGACGACTGGCGAAATCGCGAGAAGCGGCCCGAGTACGTCGACGCCGTCGAGGACATGCTCGCACGCACCGACGAGCCGCCGGCGCCCTGGAGCCTGATCCCTGCGGAGTCGAAGCGCTACGCGCGTGTCCGGATCATCGAGACGGTGATCGAGCGGATCGAGCAGGGGATGCGCGACCACGGGATCGATCCTCCGCCGCCGCTCGGCGAGGACTGAGGATCGGCGTCTTCCGGGGTCGCCGGTGCGCGCCCTGACGGGGGGCTTCGCACTGCGGTACGCTCGCTGGGTTCTATGGCTCGGGCCGGGCCCAGGGTCAGGGAAGGCCACGGAACCTGACGATGGCCGACACCACCGATCGACCGGATGAGGGCGGGTCAGCAGGCGTGACCCCGATCTCGAAGGCGCGCCTCCGCGCCGTCGAGCGCGAGCAGGCCGGCGCCGCGGCGGAGGCCGCGCGGCGCGCTGCATCCGAGGTCGGCGAGGCGGCCGCCGACGCCCGCCGCGAGAGCGTCGCCGAGCTCGTGGGCGAGGTTCGTCGCCTCCGAGCCGACCTCGAGCTCGCTCGGGCTCAGGTTGAGGAGGCCACGGCCGGGGTCCGGGCGGCGGAGGCCGTTGGCGAGGAGGCGGGTGAGCGGGTCGAGCAGGCTCAGCGGGTCGCGGCCGAGGCAGGGCGGCAGGCCGAGGAGGCGGAGGCGGAGCGCCGGCGGGCGGAGGCGAGCGCGGTCCAGGCGACCGCCCGCGCCGAGGCCGCGATCGAGGCCGCGGCGAGCGCTGCCAACGAGGAGATCGCGAGCCACGAGGCGGAGGGCGAGCGCCGGATCGCGGAGGAGACCGAGCGCGTCCGGGCGGAGGCGGAGAGCAGGGTTGTCGAGGCGGAGTCCGAGGCGCAGAGCAGCGCTGCCGAGGCGAAGTCGGAGGCGGAGCGACTCGCGGCGGAGGCGCGGTCCGAGGCGGAGCGCACTGTCGCGGAGGCGGAGGCGGAGGCCGAGCGCGCGATCGCCGACGCGAGGGAGGAGGCCGATCGCAGGATCGCCGAGGCGAGGGAGGATCTCAGGGCGAGGGCGGAGGAGAAGCTCCGCGCCGTCGCCGAGCGTCTCAAGGCGCAGGCGAGCGATCGCGTCAAGCGGCTCGCTGCCGAGGCGGCTCGCGAGGCCCGCGAGTCGGCTCTCGCCGAGAGCGAGGAGAGGGTCGCCGCCGCCGAGCGACGCGCGACCGACGCCGAGGCCGCAGCGGCGAAGAGCGTCGAGGAGGCGCGCGAGGCCGCCAGGCGCGAGGTCGCCGAGGCGAGCGACGCCGCCAAGCGACGGGTCGAGATGGCCGCCGAGGAAGCCGAGCGCCGGATCGCCGAGGAGCGCGACGCGCGGGCGAATGCGGAGCGCGAGCTCGAGCGCTCCCAGGAGAAGCTGAACACCCTCGTCGGCCGCCTCGCGCGCGAGGCCGAGAAGCGGGCGCGCGACGAGGCCGAGACGCGGATGCGAGCTCAGATGGAGGAGCTCGAGCGGTCCTCCGCCGAGACCGCCGAGCGGGCGCGCGAGGAGGCCGACCAGCGCGCCCGCACCGAGATCGAGGAGCGGATGCGCGAGGAGGAGACAAAGCTGCGCGAGGATGCCGAGCAGCGCGCCCGCGAGCAGGCCGAGGAGCGCCTCGAGAAGCTCCAGGCGCGGATCGAGCGCGAGGTCGTCAAGCAGGCCCAAGCGACCGCCGAGGAGGCTCGCCGCGAGGCCGAGCGCCGCCAGGCGGAGCTCGCCGAGCAGCTCCAGCGCGAGGCGGAGGACGCAGCCCGCGCCGCGGCCGACCGCGTCCGCCGCGACGCGCTCGGCGGGACGGGCTGAGGCGCTCGCCTCGGGGCGGCCCGCGTACGCTCCCCGCGATGCGGTTCATCGTCGACGGCATGAACGTGATCGGGAGCCGGCCCGATGCCTGGTGGAAGGACCGAGACGCGGCGATGTTGCGGCTCGTCGACGCGCTCGAGCGATGGGCGGCGTCGAGCGGCGACGACATCACCGTCGTCTTCGAGCGTCCACCGAAGCCGCCGATCCGCTCGAGCGTCGTCGAGGTGGCCCACGCTCCGAAGCCGCGGCCGAACAGCGCCGACGACGAGATCGTCCGCCGTCTCGAGGCCGAACCCGATCCGGCGCGGGTCCGGGTCGTCACCTCCGACAACTGGCTCTCGGACCGGGTGCGGCTGATCGGCGCGACCGTCGAGCCGGCGAGCTCGTTTCGGTCCAGGATCGAGGACTAGGACCGGGGGCCCGTCACCTCCGCCTCGAGCGGCCGCTCGGTGGCCCGTGGCCGCCGGGCGATGCCGATCTCGTTACACGGTGTGCGCTCGTCGCGATTTCGCAGCATTCGGATCGCCCCCGCCGCCACAAGGCTGCAAATCTCGCTCGTCCGAACCCGTGAGGGGCCACCTCGTCGGGTGGGCCCGAATCGTGGCGGCGGTCAGCCCTCAGCCGCGCCCGAGCCGGCTGAGCCCCGCGTGGGGCGGCTGCACGACGACGTCACCGCTTCCGAGCATGCTTGCCTTCGCGTGGAGCTGCTCGAGCGCCTTCTGGCTGGGCTCGCCGTAGACATGGATCGACAAGAGCTCGACGAGGTCGGTGAACCGCCGGAAGACGGGGCCCGCGACCTCCATGTGATAGTCGAGCGAGGCAGCATCGGCGTGGACGTGAACGACCGTCATCTCGCTGCGATCGTCGCTCAGGTAGACGCTGTACGCGAGGATCTGCGGCTCGTTGGCATCGATGAACTTGACGAGATCACCGATCGCCTTCTCGAGCTCGTCGACTGCGCCGTCGCGGATCCTCGACCGGTCGACGTAGACGATGGACTGCGAGCGCTCTTCGTGCATGCGGCATCCTCGGTCGGTGGTTGGTTCGCGTGGCGGCCCGAGCTTTTCGCGGCAGCCCTCGCTGACCCTCACCGCCGCACACTACGGCGTTGCCGGCGACGGGCGTTCGCTCACCTCGGCAGCGTCGGAGCGACGATCCGGTAAGCCTTGATCCCGAGGCCGAGTCGCTCCCGGTCCTCGCCCAGCGACGGGTCGAGACCGGTGAGCTCGCGGATCCGGCCAAGCCGGTGGGCGACCGTGTGGCGGTGGGCGTAGACGGCGCGGGCGGTCGCGTTCATGTTGCAGTCGTTGGCGAGGTAGGCCTCGAGCGTTCCGAGAAGGTCGGTGCGGTACTGGCGGTCGTGCGTGACCAGGGGCGCGACGGTCTCGTCGAAGAAGCGCCTCACCTCAGCCGGGTCGGTCGCCATCGCCCGGAAGAGCAGCCGGTAGACACCGTCGCCCATGCCCTCCGAGAGCTGATCGGCCATCCGGTCGTCGCGCCCGATCACGTCGAGCATCAGCTCGGCCTCCGAGATCGCGCGACCGAGGTCGCCCGGATGCGCGCAGAACGAGGAGTAGGCGGCGGGGCCGTGAGCGCGCAGGCGTGTGGCGATCGCCCGCGCCGACGCCTGGGTTCGCTCGGCCGCGTCGCTCGCGCCGGCCGCCGGCAGCAGCGCGTAGACCCGGAGGCCACGGGGTGCCACCGCGCCCTCGAGGTCGGCGGCCGGAAGCGGCTCCGCGATCGCTCCTGGGTGCTCGCCGGTGATCAGCGCGGCGACGTGCCGGGGGCGCTCGGAGCGAACCTCGGCGACGAGGGCGATCGCTCCCGCCGACAGGTCGGCGCCCATCCGGGCCGTGCGGCGCACGGCGTCGGCGGGATCGGCGCTGCCCGAGCGCAGGTCCTCGAGCAGGGTGCCGCGGAGGTCGGCTGTGACCTCGTCGCGAGCGTCGGCGACCGCGACCTCGGCGAGGGCGGCGAGGGACGCCGTTCTCAGCACCTCCTCGCGATCGACGCTCACCGTCGGCAGTCCGTTGTCGGCGGCGGCGAGGCCGAGCGCGTATCCGATCGTCTGGCCGTCGGCCTCGATCGGGAGCTCGACGTCGATCCGTCCGGCCTCCGGATCGCCGTCATCCTCGCCGCGCAGCCGGGCGGCGACGATCCTGCTCAGCGCCTCGAGCGCGACCTCGTCGCTCGAAGCCGCGGCGAGACCGCGGGCCGGCAGCACGATCGCCACCGGCCCGCGAGCCTCCGCCGCCGCCAGGTCGACGATCCCCTTCAGCCCTTCCCCGGCGAGAGTCGCGCCGAGCATTCGGGCATGGAGATCGCGCATCCTGACTTGGCGTTCGGCTTGCTTGCCTCGTAGCGCTCCCTCGTCGAGCTCGCTAGAGCACCGGGAGGTAGCGGTCCAGCTCCCAGCGCGTCACCTGGATCCGGTACTCCTCCCATTCCTCGCGCTTGAGATCGACGTAGCGATCGAAGATGTGATCGCCGAGCGCCTTGCGAACGAGCTCCGACTCCGCCAGCACCTCGATCGCCTCGCCGAGGGTCTCCGGCAGCTGCTCGATCCCGCGCTCCACCCGCTCGTCATGCGAGAGGTCGTAGAGGTTCGTCTCCATCGGGTCCGGGATGTCGTAGCCCTTGTCGATCCCCTCGAGCCCCGCCTGCAGCATCGCCGCGAAGGTGAGGTAGGGGTTGCACGAGGGATCCGGGCAGCGCAGCTCGCACCGCGTCGCCTTCTCCTTGCCGGGCTTGTACATCGGGACCCGCACAAGCGCCGAGCGGTTGCGCTGCGACCAGGCGACGTAGACCGGCGCCTCGTAGCCGGGGACGAGCCGCTTGTAGCTGTTCACGTTCGGGGCGAACAGCGCCGCGATCTCCCGCGCATGCTTCAGCAATCCGGCGATGAACGAGCGCGCCGTGTCGGACAGGTGGTAATGCCCGTCGGCGTCGTAGAACGCGTTCGCGTCACCGGTGAACAGCGATTGGTGCGTGTGCATCCCTGACCCGTTCTCGCCGAACAGCGGCTTCGGCATGAACGTCGCGTAGACGTCGTGCAGGTGGGCGATCTCCTTGACGACGATCCGGTAGGTCATCGCGTTGTCGCACATCTGCAGTCCGTCGCCGAACCGCATGTCGATCTCGTGCTGGGACGGGCCAACCTCGTGGTGCGTGTACTCGATCGGGATCCCGACCGCCTTCAGCGCGTTGACCGTCTCCCGGCGCAGGTCCGAGGCCGCGTCGAGGGTCGTGAGGTCGAAGTACCCGCCCTTGTCGAGGATCTTCGGCCGACCATCTTCGCCGAGCTCGTCGGAGTCGAAGTAGAAGTACTCCAGCTCCGGGCCGAGGTAGTAGTGGTCGTAGCCCATCTCCTCCATCCGGGCGAGGGCCTTTCGCATCACGTACCGCGGGTCGCCCTCGTAGGGCTCGCCGCCGGGCCGCAGGACGTCGCAGAACACGCGGGCGACGTTGCCCTTGCCCGAGCCGCCGTCGTCGCGCCACGGCAGCACGGTGTACGTCGCGGGGTCGGGCATCGCGACCATGTCCGACTCCTCGATCCGGTTGAAGCCGGTGATCGACGAGCCGTCGAAGCCCATGCCGTCCTCGAGCGCCTCTTCGAGCTCCTCCTTGCCGACGGCGAAGCTCTTGAGCTGGCCGAGGATGTCGGTGAACCAGAAGCGAACGAACTCGACCCCGTCCTCATCGACCCGACGCAGGACGTCCTCCGGGCTCGTGGTTGGTTCGGTGGTGATTGCCATCTTCACGTGTGTCTCCTTTCGTGTCTTCCTCCGGCGCCGACGGCGGCGGGACCGACCCGGGGGCCGGCCCCGCCGCCTCGGCGGGTTACGTAACGGTCGGGCCGGCTACGCCAGCTCAGCCGCGGTGTGGGCCTGGAGGACCTCCTCGCCCTCCTCGCCGGTGCGGATCCTGATCGCCTCCTCAACGTCGAGGACGAAGATCTTGCCGTCGCCGACGTCGCCCGTTCGGGCGTGCCTGAGGATCGTCTCCACGACCAGTGGCTTGTCCTTGTCCTCGACCACCACCTCGAGCTTGAGCTTCGGCCGCACGTTGACCGTCAAGCTCGACCCGCGATAGGTCTCGACGACACCCTTCTGCCGGCCTGAGCCCTTCACCTCGCCGATGCTCAACGAAGGGAATCCCTTCTCGAGCAGCTCGGCGCGGATCGGCTCGAATGCCTCGTGGCGGATGTATGCCTCGATCTTCTTCACTTTGATTCACCCCCTCCTAGCTGCTCGTGGGTCGCTGGGGGACGGGTGCTCCCACCGCATGCCCCGCCGCAGTCCCGACCGGCGTGCCCGCGACGTGGGGCTCGACCGGGATCGTCGACGGGTACTCGGGCTGCGGGATGAACTGCTCCGGGTAGCCGTACATCCCGTGCGAGGCGATGTCGACTCCGGCCAGCTCCTCCTCCTCGGTGACGCGCAGCCCGATCGTCTGCTTGATCGCGTAGAACGCCGCGTAGGAGAGGGCGAACACGGCGACGAAGGTCGCCACGACGCCGACCGCCTGCACCGCGAGCTGTCCGAGGGTGCCGCCGAAGGCGACGTCGCCGTCGAACAGGCCGTACCAGATGCCCGAGGCGCCGGGGTCGCCCGTGAGGCGCGGGCTGGCGAACAGCCCCACCGCGAGCGTGCCCCAGATTCCGGCCGCGCCGTGCGCCGAGAGGGCGCCGACGGGGTCGTCGATCTTCTTCTCGATCGCGAGCACGCAGTAGACGACGAGGACACCGGCGAGGAAGCCGATGACCGGAGCCGCCCAGTACTCGACGAAGCCGGCCGGAGCGGTGATGCCGACGAGGCCGGCGATCGCGCCGTTGCCGATCATGCCGACGTCGAGCGCCCGCGACTTCAGGCGGACGATCAGCGCCGCACCGACGATGCCGGCGGCGACGGCGAGCTGGGTGTTCAGCATCACCTCGGCGAACAGGACGTCGTCGGTGGCGAACGTCGAGCCACCGTTGAACCCGAACCAGCCGATCCACAGGATCACGACGCCGAGACCGACCAGGGGCATCGAGTGACCCGGGATCGCCCGCGGCTTGCCGTCGGGACCGTACTTGCCGAGCCGGGGGCCGAGCAGCAGCAGCGCCGCGAGCCCTGCGGTTGCGCCCGTGAGGTGGACGACCGACGAGCCGGCGAAGTCGAGCACCGCCTTGCCGCCGATGTCGGAAAGCAGGCCGTCGGCCCACACGGCGTGGGCGACCAGCGGGTAGATCAGCGCGCCGAAGATGAACGCGTAGACCACGTACGCCCCGAACTTGATCCGTTCGAGCGTCGTACCCCAGACGATCGCCAGCGACACGGCGCAGAACGCGAGCCCGAACAGCATCAGGCCCGTGTCAGCGGCCAACACGGCATCTAACGCGTCGCCGGCGAAGCTGAAGAAGTACCCAGATTCGCCGAAGATCTTGTTGCCCGCGTTGTTGACGCCGTAGCCGATCGCCCACCAGGCGAGCGTCACGACGCCGAGGTTGACGAAGATCTTCGCAACCCCGGTGCCGACGTTCTTGCCTCTCGAGAAACCGATCTCGAGGAACATGAAGCCCGCCTGCATGAAGAAGACGAGGATCGTCGCGAGCATCACCCAGACGAGGTCGAGCTCGAGCTTGAGAGCCTCGGTGGCGTCCTGCGCCAGGGCGATGCTCGGCAATGCGAGCGACGCGACCAGCGCCAAGGCGGCACCGAGGCCTAGCCTCTTTGTCATCTAGTGCTTCCTCCTAGCCCGCCGGGCCGATTGTCCGGCGGTCGCGGTTGTTTCAGCGATCACCCCGACGCACGCCGGCCGACCACCTGGAATCGCTCCGCAAGCTAGAAGCGAGGGTTTGGGAAGTCTTTATCCGCCTGTCGAGACTTCTCCCGCGATCCTTGTACCGCCGGTAGAAAGCCCCCGCGGCGGCGCCTCGACAGGGTGGCCAGGTCTAGATGCGGCCGAGCGAGGCCTCGACCGCCGGCTCCGGGGCGACCGACCCGACCTCGAGCTCGCCTCCCTCCATCCCCATCTCGACCGCGGCCGGATCACCTCCGAGCTCGGTCCAGCGGCGGCGGGCCGTCGCGTGGAGGTCGTCGAGGAAGCCGTCGGTGTGAAGCGGATCGTGGTGGAAGAGCAGCAGCCGGCGCGCGGCGACGCGCTGGGCGAAGGTGAGCGCGTCGGAGACCCCCGAATGCCCCCACCCGGCGTGCTCGGGGTACTCGTCGTCGGTGTACTGGCAGTCGTGGATCAGCAGATCCGCGTCGCGCGCGAGGTCGAAGCCCGAGATCCACTCCGGCTCGAGGTCGTCGAGCGGCGAGCCCAGCGCCGGCTCGTGATCGGAGATGTAGCAGAGGGTCTCCTCGGCGTCGGTGATCCGGTAGCCGAGTGTCGGCCCGCGGTGGGTGACCGCCTGCGAGCGGATCGAGGCGCCACCGATCTCCCACTCGGACGCCGGCGTATCGCGGAACGAGACCGAGCACGGAAGCTCGCGCACCTCGACCGGCGACAGGGGGGCGGAGATGTAGCGGGCTACGCGGTCCTCGAGCGACGCCTCCGGGGACGACGGACCCCAGATCGTGATCTCGGCGTCGGAGCGGAAGCAGGGCGGGAAGAACATCAGCCCCTGGATGTGGTCGAGGTGGAGGTGGGTAAGCAGGATGTGGATCCGCCGTCTCGATGCGAGGTCGAGGCCGAGCGTTCGGATGCCGGTGCCCGCGTCGATGATCAGCTCCTCGCCGCTCGCGAGCGTCACCTGGACGCAGGACGTGTTGCCGCCGTAGCGGTTCATCTCCGGCCCCGGCGCCGGGACCGAGCCGCGGGCTCCCCAGACCTTGAGCCTCATCTCCTGCCCCTCACCAATGCGCAACCTATCGGCTCGGACCGTCTGCTTCCAGCGGCCAGAACAGCACCATCGCGCCTGACGACCCGTGCGGCGCGGCGACGATCGGCACGGCGCTGGCCTCGATCGGGACCTCGGTCCCGCGGGCGCTGCGGATCCGGAACTCGCCGTGTGCCGGTCGCCCGGCACGGATCGCGTCGGTGAGGTTGATCCGGTCGATCTCGAGCGGGCTCCCGTTCGGCGCCAGGGGGCCGAACGTCGAGCTCCATTCGTCGGCGCTCATCTTGCCCGTGTCCTCGAACGAGCGTCCGAGGACACCGGCGGCGGCCTCGTTGTAGAAGACGACCGTCGCCGCGCTGTCGAGCAGGAAGCCCGGCGTCGAGAGGTTGGTCAGGAGGTTACGCGCGAGGATCAGCTCGAGCGGACGCTGGGCGATGGGCGGGCTGGTGCGATCTTCGGCCGGCGGCGATGGCATTCGGAAGCCAATTCTGGCATCGATTGAGTCAATCGATACCCGCTCGGAGGCAATCGGGGATGTGAGATGCGCACGCTCTCCGACCGAGGCGGATCTTCACCGACTAGGAATGCAACTCCGCCTCGCCGCGGAGGTTCCCTCGCTACGCGATCGGCGCCAAGCGGGCTCTCCCGAGGTCGAACCGCTTGGCGCCGACCGTACCGCCGTCCGCTCCTACAGCTTTCCGATCTTGAAGATCTTCGTACCGCAGTCGGGGCAGACGCCCTGAATCGCCGGCCGGCCGTTCTTCATCGTGACCTGCTGGGGATCCTTGATCTCGACCTTCTTGCGTTCCTTGACGCAATAGCCCTGTGGCATGAGCCTCTCCTTTCAGGAGACGTTCGAGCGACGGTAGAGCGTCCGTCGGACGCAGGGCGGCGAGATCGTGCGATTAAGCACAAGCATGCCCGGATCCCGCGGGGGCGGCTCAGGGTCCGTCGTCGGGTGCGTCGGCGTCGGCATCGGCGTCCCCGTCGCCGGCGGCAGCGCTCTCGACGTCGGCCTCGAGGTCGAGGACCTGGTCGCGAAGCTCGCTGATCTCGTCCTCGAGGACGCCGAGCTCGCGCTGGCTCATCGTCTGGTCCTCGTTGATCCGCGAGAGCTGCTGCTCGAGGCTCCCGACCCGGTCGACGAGCTCCGAAACCTGCTCCTCGGCCGCGGCGGAGGCTTCCTCCTCGACGACGCCGAGCTGGTTTCGCAGCGCATCGAGCTCCTCGGTCGTCGCGCTGTCCTCGCGCAGCTGGAGGGCGAATACGAGAGCGACGGCCCCGGCCGCGAGGGCGAGCACCACCGCGGCGCCGAGCGCGTACGTGCGGATCCCGAGCTTGCGCTCGACGTCGGCGAGCCACGAGCGAAGGCCGTCGATCCGCTCGTGCGGGTCGGTCGGGACCGGGGTCCCCGGCCTCTCCTCGCCCGGCCTTCCGTCGCGCGGGGCTTCGACGCCGGGGGCGTCGGCGCCCGGGGCGGGCTTCACCGCCGCGCCCTCGCCGGGACCCGGCGCGGACCCGGCGGCCGCGGAAGCCTCGGCGCCCTCGCTCGCGGCAGCGCCGCCCGGCTTCGGCTCGGTCGCGCCCGCCGCGCCCGCGGCCGCGCCCTGGGGGTCGGTGTGCGGCTCCGACTTCCCCCGCCGCAGGCGGAACCGTGGGCGCTTCATGAGGCCGGGAGCGGCTCGCGGACCTCGCCGCCCTCGGGCTCGATCTCGAGCCCGGCGTCGACCCAGCCCCGGATTCCGCCGGCGAGGTTGTGGGCGTCGTAGTCGTCCTGGCGGAAGGCATCCGCGATCATCCGCGAGCGGTTGCCCGACCGGCAATAGAAGATCACCGGGCGGTCGCGGGGGATCGAATCGACGGCGGCGGTGATCTCGTTCATCTCGACATGCCGGGCACCCGGGATCCGCCCACCGTCCCACTCGTGGTCGCGCCTGGTGTCGACCAGGGTCGCGCCCGCGTCCACGAGCGCGGCGACCCGGCTCGGGTCGAGCTCGGTCTCGCTGCCGGCTGCACCCTCGTCCATGTGCATAGAAATAGCATTCGAGGCCGGTTCATCACCCCCGCGTCGAGAGAGAAGGAGGACTTGATGCCGGAACCAGTGATCGTCGACGCCGTCCGCAGCCCGGTCGGCCGCGCCTTCAAGGGCTCGCTCGCCCAGCTTCGCCCCGACGAGACGGCGGCGTTCGTCGTCGACAGCCTGCTCGAGCGCAACCCGGCGCTCTCCCCGGACGAGGTCGAGGACGTCTTCTGCGGCTGCGGGATGCCGCAGGGCCTGCAGGCGTTCAACATCGCCCGGATCATCGTCCTGCTGTCCGAGCGGCTGCCGCAGACAGTCAACGGCGTCACGTTCTCGCGCTACTGCGCTTCGAGCCTCGACGCGATCCGCCACGCGGCGAACGCGGTTCGCGCCGGCGAGGGCCAGGCGTACGTGGCCGCCGGAGTCGAGTGGGTGAGCCGCTACAACGAGCGCACCGAGCCCGCCGGCGCCGCCGATCGAAACGAGCGCCTCCAGGGCGGCGACGGCCGGCCGAACGCGTACATCGACATGGGCCTCACGGCCGTGAACGTCGCCAAGCGCTACGAGGTCAGCCGCGCCGACATGGACATGTACGCCCAGCGCTCGCAGGAGCTCGCCGTCGCCTCCCAGGAGTCGGGCTTCTTCGAGCGCGAGATCGTCCCGGTGCGCGACCACGAGGACAGCGAGGTCGCGAAGGACGACGGCCCCCGGCCGACGTCGACGCTCGAGAAGCTCGCCGCGCTCGACGAGGCGTTCGAGGGCGGGGGCGGGGTGACCGCCGGGAACTCATGCCCGCTCAACGACGGCGCCGCCGCGGTGCTGGTGATGTCGGACGAGCGCGCCCGCGAGCTCGGCCTCGAGCCGCGGGCTCGGATCGTCACCGCCGCCACGCACGGGAACGAGCCCGAGTACATGGGCGTCGCCCCGATCGGCGCGATCTCGAAGGTGCTCGATCGCGCCGGAATGAAGATCTCCGACGTCGACGTCGTCGAGCTCAACGAGGCCTTCGCCGCCCAGGTGATCCCGATCATGGACGAGTGCGACATCCCGCTCGCGAAGCTCAACACCCACGGTGGCGCGATCGCGCTCGGCCATCCCTTCGGGATGACCGGCGCCCGGATCATGACCACGCTCCTCAACGCGATGGAGACCGACGACCACCAGGTCGGCCTCGAGACGATGTGCGTCGCCGGCGGTCAGGGCGAGGCGATGATCGTCGAACGGGTCGGCTAGCGCCGTCCGGTCCGGGTCCGCCG
>Ga0299914_10001277_pt1 | contig 16506 bp, 16 predicted proteins | sample RVTome_10_FD_201361 | JGI IMG/M metagenome (GOLD analysis project Ga0299914, IMG submission 201361) | Soil microbial communities from uranium-contaminated site in the Upper Colorado River Basin, Wyoming, United States - RVT153D57 (version 2) ...
GTTGTACACGGTCTTCCAGGTCCCGTAGCAGCCGGGCAGGTCCCGCCACGGCGAGCCGGTCCGGGTCCGCCAGAGCACCCCGTTGATCACCATCCGGTGGTCGGCCCACCGCCCACCCCGCCGCGGCGTGCGATCCGGCAGCCACGGCTCCAGCCGGGCCCACTCCTCATCGGTCACATCATGACGATCCAGCATGTGAGCACGATCTACCGAATCCACCCGCAAAGATCCACAGGACACGCCCTAGTCGACGTCGAAGATGGTGGCTGACGAGCGGCGTACCTGCACAGCGAGTTCGCTCTCCCCGCCAACATGCGATTGGGAGGGTCCAACCCCCTCCACGTCCCCGATCCCGTACTGCTGGCGTTGTCAGGCTACGCGGCAGGCCGCGTCAATCCGCCGACAAAGACGCGGGCAAGAAGGCCAGCCCCAACCGAACCTGCAGAGCGAACAGTCACACGTAGGCAACGTCGAAGACCACCGGGGTCCGCTACGAGCGGGCTCGGCGTGACAACCGATGAGTCCGGGCCGCGGTCGCAGTCGACCTTGTGTACGCGACGCACGAGGAGCGGATCCGATGGACGAGACCAAGCAGGGCGAGTTGCGGGTAGTGCACGGCGTGCGGACAGGCGATCTGCCCCGTGTCATGACCGAGGGGCTCTGAGCATGGCGGTGATCGAGGACGTTCGGCCGCTGGGCGCCGGGTTAGAGCGCTCGTGCGAGGTGTACGTACGCGGCAGGTTGAAGTTCCGCGTCAAGCAGATCGTCTACGTGGCGTTCTCCCTCGACGCGAGGGTGATGGGCTTCGCGTTCCCCAAGGAGGAGCGTGCGGCGCTCGTCGCGAGCGAGCCGCACAAGTTCCAGATGCCGTCGGCGTCGGATATGCGCTTCAACTGGGTGCACGCCGACCTTGCGGCACTGGACCCGACCGAGGCCCGCGAGCTAGTCGCCAACGCTTGGCGCATGTTCGTCCCCAAGAGGCTTTCCCGCGCCTACGATCTCACCCATCCCAACGGCCCGGGCTGAAGCCCGCACTCCGTGACGACTCGGGTCGCGGGAGTCATCCGAGACCGCCGGTCCTTCGGGAACCTCCTTAAGGTCGCGCAGTGCGCGGGCCACGCTGCCCGCGCGATCCACCTTTGCTGCACCTCCCCCATCGAGTCGTTTCGCAGGGACGAGGCAAGGCCGCACGGGCGGACGCCGATCTACCATGCCTGTCGTGGGCTGCGGATCTCGCGGCCTCGCCACCTGGCGGAGGGACCGTGAAGGCAGTCGTTCAGGACAGGTACGGCGAGGCGGACGTCCTCGCCCTTCGCGACATCGAAGATCCGGCTCCCGGTGACGGCGAGGTGTTGATCCGGGTGCGAGTAGCGCCTAGCGCTTGATCGGCGAATCCGCCGGACCGCAACGCCGCAAGCATCGAAGGTGTCACAAGCACAACGCCCACTCGACTGACCCGCAGGCCCACGTCCAGCTGCCGGGCCAGGCTGCGGCCGAGCACACCCTCGCGTTCGCTGAACCACACGTCGATGCCAATTTCGGCAAGAGCCTTGAAGAGCTCCAGCGCAGACTCGGACCGGTCCACCCATACGTGGCAGAGGAAGACATCACGCGGACGGTCAACATCAGCCTCAACGACCTCTCGCACACCGTCCAGGAACTTTCGCTCGGATGGGCTATAGCTAAGTCGAGATGCTCGCTGTGTGAGCTGCCGAGGTGGAGTGCTCGCCGACAACCTCTGACGCGTGACGACTGGCTGGGTAACGACACGCTGTTGCACCGTAGTCCTCATTGTGATCCGCTGGGTCAGCTTGACGCGGATCGTTCCGATCTTGCGTCGATGGGCCATAAGAACGAAGGATCCCAGACGATGTGACAGCAAGGAGGGTCTCAGCTCGCGTGTTGTAGTGGCTGAGGTGTCTCGGGCGGCTCGTCGCGAGGAAACGCCGACGCGAACTCGACGTAGACGGTTCGCCGAGCGTCGAGAACCCGACGGTGTGGCCGCGTCGCGAGTGTTGCGCGAATGGCAGCTGAATCCAGATTGAAGCCGTCGGCTAGGGCTGTCAGAGGATGGCGGCGATCAGTGTGTCGGCGAGTTGTGCGGCCAGCTCGCCGTCTGGGTCGAGGTCAGGGTCGAACACGGTCACCTGCAGGCCAACGCATTGCGGCGAGCGGAGCAGCGTGGCAAGCAGCGCGCCTAGTTCGTCGTGGGTGGTTCCTCCTGGGTCTGGGCTGTCCACGGCGGGCATGATCTCGGGGTCGAGGACGTCGGCGTCGAGGTGGACCCAGAACCCGTCGAGCTCGTCGCGTTCGAGCCGAGCCAGCGCAGCGCGTGCCGTTCCGTGCGGGCCGTCGGCTCGAAGCCTTGCTACCGGCCAGGCGGCGATCTCGAGTTGTGCGAGCTCGTCGAGGTGCTCGTCGCCGTCGCGAACACCCAGCACGGCCACGTCAGCATCGCGCAGGTACGGCCGCCCGCCCTGAAGATTCGTGAGGTCGTCTTGGCCCCGTCCAGTGACGAGGGCGAGGTCTTCGCCGGCTGCGGCGCCGACGGCGGGGGAGTTGCCTGGGTGGCGGAAGTCAGAGTGCCCGTCCAGGAACGCCAGCCCGAAGCGGCCGCGGCGGCGCAGCGCCAGTGCGGTGCCGAGCAGGATGCTGCAGTCGCCGCCGAGAACGGTCGGAAACCGGCCGGCGTCGAGCAGCGCGCCGACCCGGTCGGCCAACCGCACCGAGTAGGTGGTGATGCCCGACGCGTTGGCCACACCGTCTCCGGGCGACCAGCCGTGGCGGTCGTAGCGCGGCGGGGTCACGCATCCCGCGTCCTCGGCGCCCAGCCGGTCCAGCAGCCGGCAGTCCCGTAGCGCGCCGGCGAGTTTGTAGCAGCCGGGAATTACACCTGGTGCGGGCGGGCGCAGGCCGAGGTTCGATGGAGCGTCGAGCACCGCCAGCGGGCGACGTGCGTCAGAAGGAGTCGGCATGATCGGTGGCCCATGTTCGAACGTTCTGGGTGGCCGGCCGGTGACTTGCTCGACGGTCGGCAGCACCTGCGATTCGTCGAGTTCGCCGTCGGCGTAGAAGCGGACGAACGCCTCGACGTACTAGGACACGGCCGCGGACATCTCGGCGCGCGCCTCGTCATCATACTGCGCCCCGAACCGCAGCTTGCGCCCGAGGACTTGGCCGAGGATGCGTACCTGGTCGGCCGGGAGGCGCGGCTCCGGTCCGGACAACTCGTAGGTGCGCCCGGCATGCTTGTCGCTAAGCAGGGCGGGGGCCACGACCTCGCCGATGTCGTACGGGTCGAGGCTCGCCACCGGCACGTTTGCGAACGGTGCCCGCACCATCACTGGCACGCAGATGCGGCAACCACCGCAGGGCGTTGGAGGCGAACGCCAAGGGACGGACGATCGTCCACGGGATGCCGGCGGCGTGCACAGCCTGCTCGGAGCGGATCAGGCAGGCCGAGATGGCGTTCGTCAGGTCGCCACTGGCCGCCGACCTACCCGACAGCTGGACGACGCGACCCACGTCGGCGGCGTACGTTCGCGCCACCAGCCCAGGCATGTCGCGGTAGCCAGGCAGCAGGAAGACTCCGCCACAGTGCGCAGCGCGTCGGCCATTGACGATGGGTCGTCGAGATCACCAGCTACGGGCTCAGCGGCCTCCGAAATCGTCGCGTGATCGCCACTTGGGCGGACCAACGCCCGAACGTCTGCCCCCCGGTCGAGGAGCGCTCGCACAACCCCTCGGCCAACGTTCCCGGTCGATCCGTGACGAGATACACATGCCCTCCAGCGTCTTGGTCAGTCGTAGCCCTTGGAACCGTCGTGATGTCGAGGTGGCCAGCGTGCCGGGCCGTCTCCTCGATCATGTGGATCAGCATCCACCGCAGGCTAGAGCAGCAGGGTGGCGGCGGACTGTGCTATCGACGCGCCCCGTGGTCGAGGGGCATGGTGTCGGCGCTGCTGCTCACCACGGCGCTGGCGTCGTTTCATCGGTGCCGGGCTGGCATTGTGGGGCTCGAAACGCTGTGCGCGGGCTCCCGCGTGACAGGCATCAATCAATCCGGCAGGTGGATGGTATGCACGGGCCAGACCCCGACAACAGGCACCCGATGGAAGGGTTTCCGCAGGTGTGCTTCATCAAGAACACCGTGCGCAATCCAAACATCATCGTCGGCGACTACACCTACTACGATGACCCGCAGGATTCGGAAGACTTCGAGCGCAATGTCCTCTACCACTTCCCGTTCATCGGTGACAAGCTGATCATCGGCAAGTTCTGTGCCATCGCTCGCGGCGTGACGTTCATTATGAACGGCGCCAATCACAAGATGTCGGGTATTTCCACCTATCCGTTCCAGATCTTCGGCAACGGCTGGGAGAAGGTTATGCCCGCGCCAGAGGAACTCTCCTACAAGGGCGACACAGTCATCGGCCATGACGTGTGGATTGGCTATGGCACGCTCATCATGCCCGGCGTCACGATCGGCAATGGCGCCATCGTGTCCTCGCGCTCGGTGGTGGCATCCGACGTGCCGGCGTACACCATCGTCGGCGGCAACCCCGCCCGGCCGATCCGGCAGCGCTTTTCGCCGGAGGCCGTGGAAACGCTGCAAGCGATCGCGTGGTGGGACTGGCCGGTGGAGGCGATCACACGCCATCTGGAGGTCATTGTCTCCGGCGACATCGACGCGCTGCGGGAGTGCGCGGCCGGGGTGTAGCCGGCGTCAGCCCGAGGCCCTTCTACGATCAGGCGGCCAAGGTCGAGGTAGGTGGACTACCACCGCATTGCCGCCAGGGAGCACCCGGACGTGGGCACAGGCAGGCTAGGGCTGGAGGGTCTTTCCGACGATCTCGTATAGAAGCAGCGTGGCGGAAACGAAGAGGAGCCCGGTGAACACAAGGTCCTCGAGCCAGTCGATGACGCCGGGCCGGCGCTCGAGCATGATCTTCGGGTTGTAGTAGAAGATCGACACGAGGATCACGACGACTGAGAGGACCAATCCTGCCCATGGTGCCCAGCTGAGTCCTGCGAACAGCGCGGCAATGACGATGGCGGCCACCACGTAGAGCACGAGGCCCTGGATGAAGCTGCGCCTCGAGTCGTGCCTGGAGGTACCGGCTCTGATGGTGACCCGGTAGAGCTCGTAGCTGAACGAGAGAGCGAACGTGATCAGCAGAACCCACGCCGCGTGTGTCACCAGAACGGTCATCACATCGCTCCTCGTAGACGACCCGCGCCCCCGATGACGAGCGCGACCCGTTCAGTGGCGGTGGCCATGGCCCCTAACCCGCCTGTCCGTGGTTGGGTGGTGCTGGTTCTTGGCCGGGCTCGACGACGACGAACTGGCCCATCAAGCCCCGGTCCTCGTGCCGGAGCAGGTGACAGTGGTACATGTACGGCGTACTCGGGTCGGCGTAGTCGGTGAACCGCATGATCAGTCGGATTGTGGTGCGCGGTGACAAGAAGGCGGTGTCCTTCCAGCCCGCCAGCTCCGGTGGCGGCGGTTCACCGTCGATATCGAGGACTTGGAACTGGACGTCGTGGATGTGGAAATTGTGGATCTGCCCGTGCCCGTTCTCGACCTCCCAGATTTCGGTGCTGCCCACGGTGACGACCTCGTCGACCCGGTTCATGTCCATCTGTTCGCCGTTGATCGTGCGAGAGCGGAGCTCGAACTGGCGGGTCTCGGAGGCATCGCCCGGGTCGAGGCGCGGGATGTCGACGAGCCGTTCCGGTACCGGCGGCGAGCTCTCTAGGATCGCCCCGGCTCGCAGCTCCAGGACGTCGAAGGAGTCCTCACCGCCGGCCTGCCGGTTCGTGGTGCCGTCCGCCCCCAGCTCGGGCGGATAGGACCGAAAGACGACGTCCTCGTCGGGTTGCATCGTCAGGACGATCTCCGCCCGCTCGCCGGGTGAGAGCCGGACCCGGTCGGTGCGGTGTGGCTCGGTCAGCAGGCCACCGTCGGTGCCGATCAGTGCGAAGTCGCGGTCGTCGGAGAACCCGAACGAGTAGGTACGGGCCGTGGAGCCGTTGAGCAACCGCAGCCGGACCCGTTCATGTCCGACCTCGTGGTACGGCCCGACAGTGCCATTGACCAGCAAGGTGTCGCCGAGCATCCCTGCATGCTGGCGGTTGCCTTCGACCAGCTGGCCGTCGTCGTCGAACGTCTTGTCCTGCACGATGACCGGGATGTCGTCGACACCGTAGTCGCGCGGCAGGTCGAGACCGGCTTCGATGTCGTCATCGAGGATGAACATGCCGGCGAGGCCCCGGTAGACGTGGGTCTCGGTCTCGCCGTGCGGGTGTGGGTGGTACCACAGCGTCGCGGCGGGCTGGTCGATGACCCAGCCAGGCGACCATGTGCCCCCGGGATCGATCTGCTGATGGGGCCCGCCGTCGGCCTCGGCCGGCAGGTGCATTCCATGCCAGTGCATCGTGGTGATCTCGTCCAAAGCGTTGTGCACGTTGATCTGGACGTTTTCGCCGCGGCGTGCTCTCAAGGTCGGCCCGAGGTAGTCGCCGTTCATCCCCCACGTATCGGTGGAGTGGCCCGGAGTGAACTCACTCTGACCGGCTTGCACAGTCAGGTCGAAAACTCGCCTGCCCTGCCCATCCACGGTGGACTCCGCCAACGGCGGGATGGCCAGCTGCTGGCTGAACTCGACCTCGCCGACCGTGCTGACCTGTCGGCCGCGCACGCCTTCGACGATGCCGCAACCGCTGAGCAGGCCGGCGAGTCCAGCCGCCACGGCGATCGCGACCACGGTGACAGAACGCTGTTGTCGGAATCGCGGTGTCATGCTTGTGAACGTAGGCAGGTACTCGGCCGGACCAGAACCCAGCAAACCCCCCACCTGGCGACGGAAACCCGCACGCTAGTGGCGTGGAGCACCGCAGGCGGCCGGCGGTCAGCCAGAGACCGACACGGTGGTCATCGGTTCACGCGTCTCAACCACAGGGTGCCTGCACCAGAGACCGCATCAGCCGGACGATCCAGGCAGGGACGTGACGTTCCGGCGTAGGCCCGGGCGCTGTCGTCGTCGTGGCGAAGAGTTCGCAGCGGCGCGCTGGGGTTGGCAGCCGTCAGGAGGTTGGCGACTCATCCTCGAGGTAGGTCAGGAAGCGGTGACGCGTCGGCTGATCTGTGAGTCCTCGTGGACTCCCAGCTTGAGGAAGATCGAGCTGACGTGCTCTCCACGGCCGATTCCGACAGGTGTAAGGCGGCGGCGACACCGGCGTTGTTCTTGCCTTGGGCCATCTCCCGAAGGACATCGAACTCGCTGGGTCGTGGTCACGTAGCAGCGAGCTCGCGGCATCGGCGCGGGCGTCGACGAGCGCCTCGACCACGCGTGGATCGATGGTCGACCCGCCGGCGCGACGGTCTGCACCGCGGCGAAGAGCTCGTCGAGGTCGCCGATGCGTCCTTGAGGAGGTAGCCCAGACCGTCGGTGCCATCCTTGAACAGCCCGAGGGCATTGCTGCCTTCGTCGTACTGTGACGGCTCGCTGGTCGTTCCGTCACCGACCCGGCTGTCAGCCGCAGATCGTCGGCAGCTTGCACGGCCTCAGGAGCCGCGCGACCGGCCCAACCGGTCACACCGGCGACGCACACAGCCACGGTCATCTTGTGCTCCTTCACTTCTAGAGGCTCCCGGACCACGCCCGGTGCACCAGTGATGCTTGTTCTCGACTGTCGCCACGAACCGAGGAACCCGGAGAACCTCAGCCCAGCAGCGCCACCGGCCACTTGTCGCACCCACGACACGCTCATCTCGACCTCACACGGTCGGGAAAGCGACAGGAAGCCCTCATGAAAGACCGGTCAGCTCGCCAGCGCTCGGGCGGCGTCTGCGGCGCGAGCCAGCGTGCGGGCCCGGAGTGCTGCCCGCGCGGCTTTGCGCTGCAGGCGCTCGGCCTTGCGTTGCCTCCGATGGTGGGCCTTCAGGCTGCGCACCAAGCGTTCGTGTTCGGCTTGGCGCCGACTCTCAAGCTGTTCGTAGCGCAGTGAGTTGGCGACGACGATGAGTGCTGCGTGATCCATCGGATCCTCCTAGCGGATCGTGCGGGCCGGCGTGGTCATGCCGTTACCGTGCTTTGCGGGGACGGCCGCGAGGCCGCTTGTGTGCGACGACTTGGCCGTTGATGAACAGCTGTCCACCCCACACGCCGTGTGGCTCGCGGCGGGCCGCCGCACCGGCCAGGCACTCGGTCCGGACGGGGCATGGCTGGCACAGCGATTTGGCCAGTTCGACGCCGGCCGGTGTGTCGGCGAACCACAGTTCGGGATCGGGTCCGCATGGCAGCACAGCGTCGGTGTCGATGGTGTGGCTAAGGGTGCTCTTGAGGCGCCCGGTCGTCACGTGCGTGATCACAGCGCTTCCGCCATCCAATCGGCGTCGGCCGCGCACTCCGCACACAGCAGCCGGTCGTGCACCTGGTCGCCGGTGCTGGCGGCCGGCAACATGCCGCGACAGTCCGCGCATCGGGAGTCCCACCTCAGCAACCGCGTGGTCATGATGTGTCCTCGCTGTTCTCGCGCAGCAGGCGCTCGGCCTGCACGGTTGTGCGCTCGGCGTTCCGGCGGATGCGCAGTTCTTCGTACATCTGCTTGGTCAGGACGTGGAACTGGCCGGCCAGGTAGTCGAGCTCGTCGGTGGGGATCTCGGTGAGCCGGTCCGGGCTGATCTCGCGATGTGGTTGTGGCCTCATATCTGTGAAGCTAGGCCGGTCATGGTCAAGCTAGAACCCAGCGGGCCGCCGATGCGCGAATGGAAACTCGCAGCTATTCGGCATGGAGTTGCCACCCGGGGACCGGTGGTCAACCACAGGGTCATGCGGTGGCGACCGTCAGCCGGTTGGCGGCCGACGCGACGTGGATGTCGTAGCCGGTGGTCATACCGTCGGGGGACGACTCGAGCCGGATCAGACCGCCGACCGCGCCGAGGTGCTGTTCGTCGAAGGTGAGCTGGGCGGCGCCTCGCTTTACCCGTAGCCGGGCTCCGACGTGCGGCGGCCGCAGGATGGTGACGTTGCTGGCTCCGCCGCCGATGCGGATCGGAACCCAGCCGTTCGGCTCGGACAATCGCAGGGTGACCCTTGACGCGCCGCCGGAAATGCCAAGGGACGCGATCGGCACGTTGGTGAGGCCAGCGTCGATGTCGTGTGCACCGCCGTGCGCCTGGATGACCCAGATTACGGCGGGGTTGAGGGCAACCTCGCCGGATGTGGGTAGTGCGCTGTGCGGGTAGCGGACGCTGACTGTTGCGCGGGCGACGGACACCGTCGGTTGATGGCCGTGGAACTTTGCCGTGAACAGCCGGCCCGGGTCCTGCTCGGCGTGGATGCGGAGTTCACTCGCGCCGCGTGTGAACTCCAGTTCGCCGGTCGTTGTGCGTCCCCGGGCCGCGGTGTGTTCGCCTGAGCTCATCTGGCCACGGTATGGATCACACAGTGGCCACGAGAACCCAGTAGGCCACCGACTGACCGGAGAAAATCCGCACTCTGTGCCGGGCTCTGTTCGGGGTGATGGTGCGGTCGAAGGGTCAGGACGCTGGGGGCTCGTCCTGCAGGTACGTGAGTACCGCGGCCACGCGGCGGCTGACTTGGGAGTCCTCGACCACACCGAGTTTGAGGAAGATCGAGCTGACGTGTTTCTCCACGGCCGACTCGGACAGATGCAAGGCAGCGGCGACACCTGCGTTGTTTTTGCCTTGCGCCATCTCGCGGAGGACGTCGAGTTCACGGGCGGTGAGATGGCGTAGCGGCGAGTTCGCGGCGTCGGCACGGGATTGGACCAGCGCTTCCACGATTCGCGGATCGATGGTCGATCCGCCGTCCGCGACGGCCTGGATGGCCGCGAGCAGCTCGTCAAGATCACCGATACGTTCCTTGAGCAGGTAACCGAGGCCGTCGGTGCCGTTCTTGAACAGCTCGAGCGCGTAACCGCCGTCGACGTATTGGGACAGCGCCACCACCCCTGTGTCGGGGAACTTGCGGCGGATTTCGTGGGCCGCCTGGATGCCCTCGGTCGAGTGGGTGGGCGGCATCCGGATGTCGGTGATCACAACATCTGGGTGGTGCCGCGCGACGGCGGTGTGGAGCTGGTCGGCATCGGCGGCTGTGGCGACGACGTCAACTTGCCCGGTGTCTTCGAGCAGGCTCCTGGTTCCCTCCCGGACCAGGTAGTGATCGTCGGCCAGCACGACGCGCAACCGGTCAGCCACGACGCCCGGCCACCTGGATAGGGAGGTTCGCGCGCACTGTCGTCCCGTGTCCGGATCGGCTATCGACGCGCAGCTCGCCGCCGATCGAGCCGAGCCGGTCTCGCATCCCCACGATCCCCGAGCCGGTCACCGCCCCGGGAACGCAGCCTCGACCACGGTCGGCCACTTCGACGGTGAGCTGCCTATCGTCCATGGCGAGCCGCACGGTGGCCTGGTCGGTGCCGGCATGTTTGAGCACGTTGGTCAGGCCCTCGGACACCACGTAGTAGGCCGCCTCTTCCACCTCGTCTGGGAATCGGGTGTCCCGCACGTCGGTTGCCACGTCGACATGCACGTTGATCGGCAGCAGTGCGGCCTGCGTCCGCAACGCTTCCACCAGGCCTTCGTGGGTCAACACCGATGGGTGGATGCCGCGGCTGAGCTCGCGCAGGTTGTCCAGCATCCGGTAGGTGTCGTCCTGCAACCCGGCCAGGGTGGTTTCGGCGACCGCTGGGTCACGGGTGAGCTGGTTGCGGGCTAGCCGGACCTTGGCGAGCGCGGCGATGATCTCCTGCTGCACACCGTCGTGGATGTTCCGTTCGATCCGGTGCCGTTCGGCCATCTGGGCGTGGACCAGCCGGCTGCGGGAGGCGGCCAGCTCATCGGCTTGCCGACCGAGCTCGTCCAGGCGGCTCTCCAGCTCCGAGGCCAGCCGCACGCTGCGCACCGCCAGCGCCGCCTGCTGGCTGACCGTGGTCAACAGAGCTTCGTCGGCCTTGGTCAGCTCTCCCTGGCGTTTCGGACCGCATTCCAAGAACCCCACCGTCTCGTCGCGGTCCGTCAGCGGCACCACAAGATCGGGTACCGCGGACTCGTGCTGGCCAACTCCGTGCATGGCGACCGGTTCACTCGGCCCGCTCCCGTCAGCTGACAACGACATCCGTGCCCACTCCAGGCCGAGGCTGTTGACGACGGTGCACACGAGGTTGTCGCCGAGCTGGCGCACGTCATGCGCGTCCTCCAGCGTGTCGCCGACCCGGCGCAAGACTTCGGTTCCGGCGACGCTGCTGCCGAACACCCAACGCCGCGCCCACGCATCTAGCCGTCGCCGAACGGGGTAGAACGCCACCACGGCCGCGAGCGTGACGGTCACGCCCACACCAACCGAGACTCCCTGGCCGGCCGCCCATCCCGCCGAGCCGGCCACGCCCAGATACGCCAACGCTATGACCGCTGAGGTGCCACCGAACAGGACCGTCCGTCGTAGCCACAGATCGATTCCGATCAGCCGATGCCGCACCAGCGCCACCAGAATGCTCACGGACAAGATGACCAGTCCCGGGATGAGGCCGAAGAACTGTAGAGGCACCCCTAGGATCACCGGCGACGGATCGAACTGGTTCAGTGATCGGGAGGCGGCATCGAGCGCTACCAGCGCCGCAGCTGCTGCTAGCGGCCATCTGAACTGGCGGCGCGCATCGGGGGAAGCCCGGCGGTAGCGGACCACCATGGCCACCACGCCGACCGCCCACAACGCGACATACTGCCACTGGAACGCGGTCTCGGCCAGGCTCCCGAGCGGTGACAGGCCAGGCACGAACGCCGGGTTGGTGTCATCCACCCCGGTCCACGTCGGCGCAAAGTACAGCGACGGCCGGGACACCAGCAGAAGCACGGGGACGAGGGCTGGGGCGATCCAGATCGTCCGCAGCACTCTCCGCTGGTACGGATAGCGATGGTGGTCGTCAGGGAATACCACCAGCACGGAGGCGATCGCAGCGGTCGTGGACAAGTTCGCGACCTGGACCGCTACTGTTCCGGCCACCGACCAAGGGACGCCCACCTCGCCGAGCTGCATCACCCGTCGGACAACCGTCTCGACGGCCAGCAGCGATCCGGCCGCTCCCAGCCAGCGGGCGCTGAGATGATCCGGACGCACAAGGACGGCCAGCAGTCCAACGAGGTAGAGCGGCGCCACGGCTCCCCAGGCCCAGGCCTGAGCCAAGATCGAGCCGTAGAGATGCGGCAGCGTGAACGCAAGCACCACGGTGGCGATCAAGCTGACGCCGCCCATCGCCACCAATGCACGGTAGGCATAACGTGCCATGGCCTCGATCGCCATCACCCCCACTCTAGACCCGGTGCAGGCGCAGGCCGAGCGGGAGAACCACACGCCGACCTGTGGATTCCCGCAGGTCGGCGTGTGAGCGACCCATCGCGGAGATGGGCCGCCTCTCGACAACTGGCGGTGGACATGGAGCCGATCCGCGGGTGGTGACAACTACCGATTCCGCGTCGAAACACTAGCGAGGCCACGAACAGCAAGACCCGCCACGCGGTCGTCGTCCCGTCGGATCACCTGCCGTTGTCAACGTGGCAGATTGCCCAACCTGTACTGGGCGACGCGCTTCGTCGACTCGGCGATCTCTCACCGCATCGGACCACATTCGCGGTCCTGCTGTTCGTCCGGATCGACCCGCTCGGCGTGGCCTGGGCTGCGGATCCCGTCCGCCGGGATCGTCCTGACGCTGAGGAGCACACGGGCGCGGAGCCGGTCCAGGAGCGACTGCCGAGCCCCAGGGTGTCCGAGGGCGGAACCGCCCGAATCTGGGGTGAAAGGAAGCGTCGTGCCCATTTCCGCGCGGCGGTGGTCCGCGCGCCGATGGTGTGGAATTCCGTCCTGAGGCCGGTGGCCAGCCAGGTTCTGGGTCGGCCGATCGCTCCGTACGGTCGCAGCCATGACAACCAAACCCCGCCGCATCACCCGCCGGACCGTCCTGAAGGCCGGCCTGGTCGGGGTACCGGCCACCGCTGTCCCCGCGGGCGGCGGGGTGGGATGGTGGTGGGCCAGCTCCGACCTCAACACATTCGGCGAGGTCGAGTTCGGCCGGTCGTTGACGATTCCACCGCTGGCCGACTCCCATCTCGACGGCGAAGGACGCCGGGTGTTCGAGCTCACCGCGCAAGCGGGCACGACCGAGCTGAGACCGGGCATCGTGTCCGACACCTGGGGGTTCAACGGCGGCTACCTGGGACCCACGCTGCGGGCCGCCCGCGGCGAGCAGGTGCTGATCAACGTGCACAACGACTTGGACGAGGCCACCACCGTGCACTGGCACGGCATGCACCTGCCGGCCCGGATGGACGGTGGGCCGCACCAGATGGTTGACCCCGGTGAAAGCTGGTCGCCGACCTGGACAGTGGACCAGCCGGCCGCGACCTTGTGGTACCACCCGCACCCCCACGGCGAGACCCGCGAGCACGTCAACCAGGGCTTGGCCGGGCTGTTCATCCTCGACGACCCCGGTGCCGAAACGTCCGGGCTTCCCTCGAACTATGGCGTAGACGACATCCCGGTCATCGTGCAGGACCGCAGCATCGATGACTCCGGTGATCTGCGCACCGGCAACATCGGCGACACAGTGCTGGTCAACGGCACCTACGGCCCATTCCTGGACGTCACCACCGAAGCGGTGCGGTTGCGGCTGCTGAACGGGTCCAACTCCCGTGTGTACAGCTTCGGGTTCTCCGACGACCGTGACTTCGATGTCATCGGCAGCGACGGCGGCCTGCTGTCAGCACCCGTTGAGCGGCAACGCCTTGCCCTGTCCCCTGGTGAGCGGGCCGAGATCGTCGTCTGGATGCAGCCAGGAGAAGTCGTGGTACTCCGCTCGTACGAACCCGACCTCGGTGTGAACTGGTTCACCGACGTCTTCGACGGTGGTAAGGACCGGCTCGACCTGCTCGAGCTGCGGGCCGCCGACACCCTTGACCCGTCCGCGCCGCTACCCGCCGCATTGGCCACCGCGCCAGCGCTGATGACCATCACTGACGACGACGTGACCGTTAATCGTCGGTTCGAGCTGCGAGGCAACACGATCAACGGCCGATCTATGGACATGGGCCGCATCGACGAGGTCGTCGAGGTCGACACCACCGAGATCTGGGTCGTGACCAACACCGACGGCGAATACCACAACTTCCATGTTCATGACGTCCAGTTCCAGATCCTCGACATCAACGACGCGCCACCACCAGCCGAGTTCGCCGGTTGGAAGGACACCGTCTTTGTCCAACCGGGCGACACCGCCCGGCTCGTGATGCGGTTCACCGACCACACCGACCCCGACGTGCCCTACATGTTCCACTGCCACCGGCTGCGCCACGAGGACCGCGGAATGATGGGCCAGTTTGTGGTCGTCGAACCCAGCCAGGGCGTTGCACAAGCCGACCAACCGGAACGAGGCGACCATGGCCACGACCACTGACCGAACCGCACTTGTCATCGGCGGCGGGGTCGCTGGCCCGGTAGCCGCGATGCGCTACAGCGAGCTGGCCTGCACGCCATCGTGTACGAGGCGTACGAGCGTCCGAGTCGCGACGTCGGCTCCTATCTGGGTGTTGCGACCAACGGGATCGACGCGTTGCAGGCGATCGACGCGCACCAGCCGGTGCTTGCTGCGGGTTCGAACACGGGGTCAAGGACGACGTCACGCACCTTGAGCGGCGCTGGTGTGGCCGTTGCCGGGACGTCGTCGAATGGATGCTGAGCCTCTATCACGGCGTCTCCTCTCCGCATGAGCCGTCGAACTCGGGTTCTAGGGTGGCAGCAGGGACGGACAGTTCGCCATGTTCTTGCGAGCCGAGCGTCTTCGTGGCGGGCTGTGCGATCCCGCGGCACCTGTAGCAGGCCCCTCGGTGTCATCTTGCTGAGATCGTCAGTGGTGCCGCCGACGTGCAGGGAACACGGCCGGCGGTGGAGTTTTGCGCCCATGGGGCAGCGGTGCCGTGCGCTGACGCTCTTAGCTGGTAGAGGCGCAGTTGGGGGGTCCGGACTACACGGCTCCCGCGACTTCCTGGCCGACCGTACCGGATCTCCCTAGTGCCGGGAGGATGTTGGGCGTGAATGGTGCCACGACACTCGCCGAGCCGACTGGACCTCTTCGACCGGTCGAGTGATAATGCTGATCAGAGGCGGTGCGCCATCAGGGACTCGAACCCCGAACCCGCTGATTAAGAGAGTGCTGATCTCGGCCTCATGCTGCCTCTACCTGCGACTTTGTTAACAGCATGGCTAGCTCTGGACGTGCCACAGCGCACAAGTTGACGCCATTTCGTGCCACGAACCGTGCCATGCAGGGTCCTATTACCTCGTCAACGTGCCTTTCCGGGCCTTGTTTGCTCGAATGCCGACCAGCCGAGTCTGCAGACCGTTGTCGTGACCATTCGGCCCCAAGGACCGCCGAAGGGCAAGGCGTAGGTAGCGCCAACGATGCACAAGCATCGGACGCGCACCCAGCAGAGAGTGTCCTGCGTCGTTCACCGAGACGTTTGAACGGGGCGCGGTGGCGCTCGTGAGGGACGCCTGGCAGTCACGCGCCGCGTTCTAATGCCGGGTGTCGCCGTCTCTCATACACCCGCCCATGCCGATGAGCGAGCGCACCGCTTTGGGCCTCGATGTCGCGAAGCCGATGTTCTTCTGACTCGTGACCTACGCTGGGCTCACCGTGACATTGCTGGCGCCGACAGGCGAATGGTCGCCACCCAAGGCTTACTGCCAGCGGTGATGACATGACGGGACTGACTACTATCAGAGCAAGGTCGAACGTGGAGCAATGTCGTGGTACGTGACCACGACCTCCCTGTACTGCGTAACCCACGCCAGTAGGCCGGTGCGGTCCACAAACTCGAGCTTGTCGCTGTCGTTTTGACCTTGGCGCCGCGACGGAAGATGAGTTAGAGACGGTGCTGGGGATGGACACCGTGCAAACCATCCCTGGCTACCCCTCATTGATGACTGGAATCGAAACTCATCAGCCGTCGACTGTCTGCACCAGTTAATCCACTCCTAAATGTCATGGATCAAGGAGTAAGGGGCAAGCTCTCTGCAACAAACTACGACCGCTCGGAATCCCTATTCAAGCACGGTCGCTATGTGCTCTTCCATTGTCGCGATCATGATCTTAAACTTCTCCGATCGACCTCTATAGCCGTTTGGGACGAGCGCGTGCGCCCCCGTCTCGGTCTGAGCCATTCGAGACTCGTCCGGATCTAGGCCCGGTGTTCAGTACGGCGGGTACCGATGTCGAGCATCTGGTCAACGGTGCGGACCTTGACCCGGGGTCGCCCCCGGCGCTCACCTTCGGTGACCTCGTACGCGTCCAGCCGCAGCCAGTCGTCCCAGCCGAAGTACCGCACCCCGGCCCGATCCAAGGTGACCAGCACGGCCGCCGGATCCGGCTCGGGCGGCGCCCGCAGCGTGGGGGCGTCCGCGAGCAGGGACCGCACTGTCTCGGCCGCGT
>Ga0299914_10001278_pt1 | contig 16505 bp, 10 predicted proteins | sample RVTome_10_FD_201361 | JGI IMG/M metagenome (GOLD analysis project Ga0299914, IMG submission 201361) | Soil microbial communities from uranium-contaminated site in the Upper Colorado River Basin, Wyoming, United States - RVT153D57 (version 2) ...
CGAGTAGCCGGTCAGCCGGGTGCGGTCGGGGTCGAGCCGGTACCGGGTGGCGACATCTGCCCAGATCTCGAAGAGGTTCGCCATCGCGACGCCCTGGTACCAGAGGCAGTCGCCACGCGCTCCGCCCGCGATGACCAGCGAGGCGGGCCCGCGCGTTGCCAGCTCTCGTGCGATCTGGGAGCCGAAGAGCTCGTGCTGGTTGTTGCCGCAGCCGTGCAGGTACGCGGTCAGGCCGTAGCCGCCGGGCTCGGGGCGTTCGGCGGGAACGTGCACGAAGTACGGTTGCAGCGCGCCCCGGAACTGGACCGAGCACTGCGGCGGGTCGCACGACCTCGTGCTGTTGGTCGTCTCGCCGCGACCCTGACCGTCGGCGAAGTGGCTGACGTAGATCCTGGTCATGGACCCGGTCACGGGCACCCCGCCTGGCTCGCCGGGCATGTCGTCGTCGACCTCATGGGCCAGCTTGGTGAAGTCGACGCGCGCGGCGAACTCGCTGATGTCGCCGTCGGCCAGCGCGGCCGACTGGTTCGAGTCGCGCCACCAGGTCGCGACCGGGATGCCGCGAGGATGTTGGCTCTCGTGGTAACGGAAGCCCACGTTGTACAGGGCGGCGCCGTCATCGGGCGCGCGATACCGCCCGGTGGCGGGATCCCACACGCCGGTGGCGGCGGCGACCCTCACGTCGGTCCGGCCGCTGGGATCGAACACGGCGTGTGGCACCCGCAGTTCGACCTGCCGCCGGTCGAGGTAGACCTCGACCGGCACGGTCGCAGCGACGGCCTCGCCGGTCGCGGCGTCGACGACCTCGGCCCGCTCCCCGTGGGCGGTCACGAACACCTCGGCCGGACCGCTTGCCCGCGCGCCGTGCGGCCACGGTCGCGGCCCCGGCGACGTCCCCAGGGCCAGTGTCGACGCGACGACATCGGGATCGAGCAATGTGTTGTAGGTGATGCGGATCGCGGTGGCATCGTCGAGCGGGGTGAGCCGGAGCTCGACGAAGTCGGCCGCGTTCCCGGCGTAGCGGGCGGGCTCGTCGGGGTAGGACGAGGACCCGTCACCGAGATCGTCGTAGAGGAAGTCCTGGTACAGGAACTCACCATCGCGGTACGCGCTCGCACCGGAAACGAGGATCGGTTCCGCCCGCCAGATTCCGGTGTTGTCCAGCTGCGGCGACCGCGCCACCGGCCAGTGCAGGACGTCCGGACCGCCACCCGGCAGCGCGGGTGTGTCAATGGGGCTCCGCGCGACGGCCGCGGGGGAGAGCCCGCTACCCGCGACGATCGTGGCTGCGATGAGCATGTAGATGCAGCGCCGCGCCCACTGGTCCGATCCCGTTCGACTACGTCGTCTCACCGGCGAATCTCCCTGCGTCGACCTGTCGTCGTTTGGGGGATTCGTCGTGACACGCCGAGAACCTTCCGAGACGGGTTACGAGACGTGGCGGAGATCGTGGTCGGGGTCGCGGCGGGCGGCGTGGAGCGCGGGGAGCAGGCAGGTCGCGGCGATCAGCGTGAGGCTGATCGCCGCTGTGCTACCGAGTTGCGTCCAGCGCACGTCGAAAGCCAGGTCGGCGTAGCCGCGCCAGAACAGCAGCGCCAGCGTGCCGAGCCCGGCCACCATGCCGATGCCGATCCCGGTGACGCCGAGCAGCATCGGCTCGGCCAGCACGGCGACCGTCAGGTCCTGGCGCCGGAACCCGGTGGCGCGGAGCAGTGCGAACTCCGCCCGTCGCTCGCTGACCGCGCGGTGTACCAGCGCGCCGACCGCGAACAGCGCCACCGCCAGCCCGGCTTGGAGCACCCTGGCGAAGACGTCGGTGAAGGTCGCGTTGATCGCGGTGATCTCCTCGGCGACCTCGGCCATCGGCCGCACCGTCAGCCCGGCCTGCCGACCGGTCTCGGTCAGCGCGTCGGCGAGCGTGGCCGCGTCGGTGCCGGGCCGTGCCGTGGCCAGCACCAGGGTCGGTCCCTGGTTCGCCACCAGTTCGTCGTACGCCGCCGGCCCCATCACGACGCCACCAAGCAGGTAGGTGTCCGCCACCGCGAGCAGCTTGAACGTCCGCTCGCCTCGGCCGACGTCGAGCATGACGTCGTCACCGGGCTGCGCTCCGTCCGGCGTGCTGTAGCGGTCGAGCACAACGCCGTCGCCCGCCAGTGCGTCCCGGATCGCCGCGCCGGTCGTCGGATACTCCGGCAGCGCGGCCGCGAGCCCGAACGACTGCGCCTGTGCCAGCTCGTGGTCGGCGCGGATGAGCCGCACTGGCCAGCGCAGGTCCGCGCGGGTTCGGTTGGTGCCTTCGGTCGCGAACGATCCTTCGTCGAGCATGGTGTGCTCGAGCGCGACCAGGTTCGCGACGCCGTCGCCGCGCGCGAGCGCGCCCGGGTCGACCGGGCCGACGGAGGTGCCGACGGCGTCGAAGCCGCCGCGCTGCCGGTCGACGTCGATCGCGGTGGTCCGCCCGAGCACCGACATCACCCCGACCATGAACAGCGTGACGGCGACCAGCCCGATCACCGCCCCCGACCGGCCGCGATGCTGCTCCGCCCAGGCGCCCGCGGTGCGCGTCGCCGCCTGCACCCTGCCGCGTGGCAGGTAGCCACGCACCAGCCGCATGACGCTACGCAGCCGGGTACCGGCGAGCACGGTCGCGCAGGTCACCGCGCCAGCGCCCGCGACGGCGAGCAGCGCGAACCCGGACTCGACACCGCCACCGAAGTCACCGAGCACAGCGGGCGCGATGATGAACCACGCGAGTCCGGCCGCGGCCGCCCAGGTGTCGATCCCACGACGTCCCACGGTCCGCCGTGCGTGCAGCCAGACCGCGACCATGAGCAGGCTCAGCCCAGCGAACCGCAGGAACCCGGCACCGGACGTCGCGGTGATGCCCATCCCGAGCAGCAACAGCCCCGCGCCCGCGGCCAGCGCAGGACGGCGCCCGCCGGAGGGAGCTCGCGCGGCGACCGACGGCGGTAGTCCCCGCAGCACCCGCTCGACGTCGAGTGATGCCACCCGGCGCGCCGCGACGAACACCGTGAACAGCCCGATGCCGAGCACCAGCACCACGGCGACGGCGAGCGCGGCGGGCCGCAGTTCGGCGGCGACCGTCGCGAACTCCCGGCCCCTGCCGAGCTCGATGCTGGCGAAGTGCGCCGCGACCCGCGCGGCGAGCAGGCTGCCGAGCGGGACCGCCAGTACTGTCCCGGCCGCCGACGCGACGACGGTGTACACCGCGCCCTCGGCGCACAGCAACGCCGTCACGGTGCGTTTGCTCGCACCCATGGCGCGCAGCAGCGCGACCTCGCGGCTGCGTTCGTAGCCGAGCAGCACGATGAGGTTCACCGTCAACGCCGCAGAGCCGAGCGCCACCAGCAGTGCCAGGCTCGCGAAGATGCCGATGAACTGACCCGACTCGTCGTCGGCGATGGCGAGCGCCTCGCGCTTGACCGCGACCGCGTCCAACCCGAGTTGGTTCTCCCACTCCCGGTACGCGGTGAGCAGCCGGTCCGTGGGACCGTCGGCGTGTAGCGCGGACACCTTGCCCGGCAGGCCGGTGGCGCGTTGCGTCGCGTCGAGGCGGGCCAGCACGTTCGCGGTGCGGCCGAGATCGGCCACCCCGTCGTCCGCCGCGATCCCCGCGACGGACACCCGCCACGGCACTGCGGCGGCAGCACGTTCCTTGAGCACCCGGCCGTCGGAAGTGTCCCACTCGGTGTGCGGCACCGCGATCGTCAGCGTGAGCCGGTCGCCGAGCGACAGCCCGAGCCTGCCCGCGAGCCGGTCGTTGACGATCACCTCGTGCTGGCCGAGCCGCGCCGTGCGCAGCGTGCCGGTGCCCGACAACGGCTCGGCGAACGTGCGTTCCTCCGTCGAGAGGCCGAGCAGCTGGGTGTGCGGGTCGCGCGCCGTGGTGTGCCCGGTGACGGCGGGCAGGATCAGCCGTCCCGCCCATGCCCGGGCCGGGGCCTCGCTGCCGATCAGCCGCGCCAGGCCCTCGTCGAGCAGCTGGTTCCCTGGCGCGCTGACCGTGACGTCGACCGAGCCCCACTGCGCCTTGGCGTCCGCGACGAACACCTGCCGTAGCGTGTCGGACGCCACCACGACGGCGGCGACCGTCAGCACCATCGCCAGCAACCCGCCGACGACGAGCAGCCCGCGTGCGGGGCGCCGCAGCGCGCCCCGCACCCACAGCGCTGCCGCCCGCCGCGTCACGGCACCACCTGGCCGTCGAGCAACCGCAGCACCCGGTCCGCCCCGGCGACGACGTCGGGATCGTGGCTGACGACGACGACCGTGCCGCCGCGGTCGACGACGCCACGCAGCAGGTCGAGCACCCCGGCCGCGGCCATGCTGTCCAGTGATCCGGTCGGCTCGTCGGCCCACACCACGGCGGGGTCGTTGGACAGCGCCCGCGCGATCGCGACCCGCACCTGCTCGCCGCCGGAGAGCCGTGCCGGAAACGCGTCGCCCCGGTCTGCGAGACCGACCGTGCCGAGCAACTCGACACTGCGTCGCCGGATCCGGTCGGCGGGCTCACCGGCGAGCACCAGCGGCAGCTGCACGTTCTCCGTCACGGTCAGTGCGGGCAGCAGGTCGAGCGTCTGGAAGCAGAACCCGAACCGTCGTCGTCGCAGGTCGGCGCGCGCGTCGTCGTCGAGCTGTGCCAGGTCGGCGCCGTCGATGAGGACCTCGCCGCGATCCGGGGCGGCGATACCGGACAGGCAGTGCAGCAACGTGGTCTTCCCGCTGCCGGACGGCCCGGTGATGACCAGCAGCTCCCCGGCGGTGACCGTGCAGTCGACCCCGGCGAGCGCGGTGACCGTGGCGTAGTCCTTGCCCAGCCCGCGCGCGGTGGCCAGGACGGTGGTGCGTGCTGCGAGTGAAGACGTCACGACCTGCGGTTCGACGCCGAACCGCGGCATCCTGCCTAGCTCGTGCCAGAATTCTGCTCCTGCGCGGTAGGAAATCGGACCGGTGGGGCGAATCGAGGAAGCATGTGTATCGGTTATCGAGCCGGGACCCCGGCCAACATGCGGGAGCTGGTCGGCAGACGAGGCTTCCTGAAGGCCAGTGCGGCGACGGCGCTGCTCGGCACGGCAGCGGTGGCGGGCAGCGGCACGGCGCTGGCGCACGGCAGCAGGCACCGGGTGCCGCGCGAGGAGATCAGCATCCAGCTCTACACCATGCGCGAGCGCATGGACCAGGACATGCACGCGGTGTTCGCGGGGCTGGCCGCGATCGGCTACCGCAAGGTCGAGCAGGCCGGCTTCCATGGCCGCAGCGCGAAGCAGTTCAAGGCCGCACTCGACGCGCACGGACTCCGAGCGACGTCGGGTCACCAGACGGTGTTCCCCTACGAGGAGTCGCGCTGGCGGAAGTCCATTGAGGACGCCGTCATCCTCGGGCAGCGCCACATGGTCGAGCCGCTGCCCGCGTTCATCGCGACTGGCCTCGTGACGCCGGTCAGCCCGCCGTCGCTGGCATGGGGCCAGTACGCCGAGCAGCTCAACAAGGCGGCAGAGCAGGCCTCCTACTACGGCATCAAGGTCGGCTACCACAACCACAACCCGGAGTTCCTGCCACTGCCCGACGCGCCCAAGAAGACCGGCTACGACATCCTGCTCGCCGAGACCGACCCGAAGCTGGTGCACTTCGAGCTGGACGTCTACTGGTCGTGGTACGCCGGAAAGGACCCGGTCGAGCTGCTGCGGGCACATCCGCGACGGTTCCGGCAGTTCCACGTCAAGGACATGGACAAGAACGGCGAGATCACCGCGCCGGGCACCGGGGTGATCGACTTCGGACGGATCTTCCGCGCCGCGGCCGACCTCGGCATCGCCGAGTACATCATCGAGCAGGACAACGCGGGCCAGCGGGCGATGCGCAGCGCCCGGCTCGGCCATGAGCTGCTGCGCACCATCCGATTCTGACCACCGAATGAGGACACGATGAGTGACGTCACGCCGTTCGAACCGGCGTTCATGCCGGTCGGGGTGTTGACGGCGGCGCTGCAGGAGCTGACGCCACGCGAGGTGCGCGACCCCGATCCCGACCGCGCCATCGAGGAGTGGCTGGCCTACGCCGCCGAGCTCGGCGCCGACTGCGTCCAGCTCTCGGCCGCGTTGCATCCATCGGTGTCCGACATCCCCGCCGAGGCGATGCTCGACCCGGTGGCCAACACACTCGACCTGCGGGAGCCGTTCGCCGCGCGGCGCGCCGAGCGGGTGCTGGCCGCGATCGCCGAGACCGGGGTGTCGATCGCCGACCTCGGCTACTTCGACGACATGCTGCACGCCGACCCGGCGATCCGGCGCAAGAAGCACGACTTCATGCTGCGGGTGATGGACGCCGCGGTCGAGCTGGGCGTGCCAGCGGTGTGCGGGTTCGTCGGGCGCAACCAGTTGTTGTCGATGGAGCAGAACCTGGCCGACTTCGAGGAGAGCTTCATCCCGCTGTTGCGGCAGGCGAAGGGCCGTGGGCTGAGCTACCGGGTCGAGCAGTGTCCGATGCCGGGCTGGACGCCGGGCGACAATGTCCACAACAACATCGCCTACACCCCGGGTACCTGGATCGCGCTGCACCAGATCTGCGAGAAGCACGGCGTCGGCGACCAGTTCCGGATCCACTACGACCCGTCGCACGCGATCTTGCTCGGCCAGGACACCCGATCGATCTTCGCCTACCTCAAGGAATCCGGGTACGGGTTCCTGGTCGCGGGCATGCACGTCAAGGGCCAGGTCATCGACCCGCGCGGGGTGTCGGCGTGGGGCTACGGCGGGCAGACCGTCGGGCGCGGCGATTGGGTCGACGGGACGGTCTCGGCCAACCCGGCCGACCTGGCCCAATCCTGGCGCAAGCAAACCGTGCTGTGCGAGCACGAACTGCCCGGCACCGCGCGCCACGACCCGCTGGCGTACCTGCAAAACCGCACCGTCGACTGGCTTGACCACCAGCTTGCCGCGCGCGAACTGCTCGACCTCGACGTCGCGAACACACCACTGATCGTGGAGCACGAGTACCCAGCGGCGAGGGTGCAGGACCCCGAGCAGCTGCGCCCGATCCTGGCGGGGTCGATCGCCTTCACTCGGCATATCGACCGCGCCGCGGCGAGCATGTACGCGCTGCAGCACAAGGTGCTCGCCGCGCAGGACATCCCGATCCAGGGCATCGGCCGGGAACCCTTCCGTAGCTGACCGTCAGCTCGGTTCGACGACCTCCCAGGTGGCCATCATGCCGCCGTCCTCGTGGTCGAGCATGTGGCAGTGGATCATGTACGGGCCGACGTGGTCGGTGAACTTCGCCGCCACCAGCAGCTGGTCGCCGGGGTCGAGCCGGAACGTCTCCTTCAACCCGGCCTCGTGCGCCGGTGGCGGCGCGCCGTTGCGTCGCAGCACCAGCCAGTCGACGTCGTGGATGTGGATGGTGTGCGACTGCATGGTGGTGTTGACCAGCAGCCACGTCTCGACGGAGCCGAGCTCGACCCGCGCGTCGACCCGGTGATGCTCGAACGGTCGCCCGTTGATCGTGTGGGCTCGCCTGCCGGTCGCCGGGTCGACGCCGTGGCCGAACACCCAGTTCCGCGCCGGGACGGGGCTGACGTCGGCCGCCCACTCCGGCAGCGGCCGCAGCCGTTTGGGCGGCGCGCCCGGTCCCGCGGTCCGCGCCTCGTTGCCGACCCGGAACTCGAGCAACCCCATCGGCAGCGCGGCCGGGTCGCCATGCGTTGTGTTGTCGCGCGGGATGGAGTCCAGCAGCACCCGCCGCCCGTCGAGGCCGGTGAAGTCGACGACGACGTCGGCGCGTTCGGCCGGTCCGAGCAGCACCTTCTTCCGCTGCGCCGATGCGGGTAGCAGCCCGCTCTCGGTGCCGATCTGGGTGACCGGCAGGATGTCGTCGCCCACGGTGAGCACCAGGTTGTAGAACCGGAAGCCGGAGCCGTTGTGGAACCGCAGCCGGTACCGCCTGGGCTCGACCTCGGCGTACGGCTTGTGTGCACCGTTGACCAGGTAGGTGTCGCCGCCGACCTCCCGTTCCGACGGCGGCAGCTCGAACAGCGACAGGTCGAGCTGGTTGTCGCCGTCGAAGGTGCGGTCGGTGATGAACAGCGGGATGTCGTAGCGCCCGCTCGGCAACGGCAGCGCCGCGTCGACGTCGTCGTCCAAAATGAACAGTCCGCCGAGGCCCATCCAGGCGTTGAAGCTGGTGCGGTAGTGGGAGTGGTCGTGGTACCACTGCGTCGCGGCGCGTTCCGGCTCGCCGCCCTCGGTGTGCCGGTAGACGTAGGTGCGCGCGGTGCCGGCCTGGACGACGTGCCTGCCGGGCAGGCCGTCGTGCTCGGACGCCGAGTGGCTGCCGTGGTGGTGGATCGTCAGGCTCTTCGCCTCGACCGGCAGATCGTGCACCACCGTCATCCTGGTCGACTGCCCGGACGGCCGCCGGATCGTCGGGCCCGGGAACGCCCCGTTGAACGTCCACATTCTGGTCGGCTTGCCCGGCAGGATGGCCACCTCGGTCTCGGCGGCGCGCAGCGTGATGTCGTTGCCGGTGAGCACATCAGGGATGGGCAGCGGCACGCCGAACTTCGGGGCCGCCTCCGCCGTGCCGAGCATCCGGGCCGGGGCGGCGAGCGATCCGGCGACGCCGAGCCCCAACGCGCCGTAGGCGGTGTAGCGGAGCAGGTCGCGACGGGACAGTGTCATCGTGAACCTTTCTTCGTCCGTGGTGCTCAGACGGTGTGGACCAGGCGGCGGCGGGTCAGCAGCAGCACCCCGAGGGCGCCGAGTGCGAGCGGCGCGCCGACGGTGCCGAGCAGGCCGGGTTCGCTGCTGCCGCCCGAAGGGCCCGAGGGCACCGCGGCGCTGGTGGCCTTGGCGGCCGGCACGATCCGGCTGATCCGGGAGTCGGAGTTGGAGTAGAAGCCGCGGCCGTACTCGGCGAGGTAGATCGCGCCGTCGGGGCCGATGTCGGCGTCGATCGGGTGGAACATCTTGGTGGTGGCCAGCGCCAGGTTGCGGGTGTCGAGCCGCCCGGTGCCGGTCACCGGCAGCGTCGCGGTCAGGTCCCGCGACCATTCCAGGAAGAAGAACTTGCCTCGGTAGGCGTCGGGAAGCCGGTACCTGCCGTCGCCTCGGTAGCGGTAGACGACGCCCGCCATCGCGGTGCGACCGCCGACGTCGCCGAGCTCCGGCCAGCGCTTCGACGCGCCGTACGGGTAGTACACCGTCGCCGGGGTCATGCCCTCGCAGGAGAGCAGTGTGCCGCCCTGCCCGGTGGCGTAGTCGTAGTCGCGATAGGACTTGTTGTCGGCGATGCAGCGCGGCCAGCCGTGGTGGGTGCCGCCGCCGGGTGGGACGGTCTCGATCTCGTCGTAGCCGCGCGGACCCCGGTTGGGGTCGTCCGCCGCCGCGTCCGGCCCGACGTTGCCGACGAAGGTGTAGCCGGTCGCCGGGTCGACGGCGATGCGGTACGGGTTGCGGAAGCCCATCGCGAAGACGTACGGGTCGTAGCGCTTGTCGCCGACGTGCGGGTTGGCCGCGATGCCGCGCTGGCTGCCGTCGGGCACGCTGCCGTCCGGCATCATGCGCAGCAGCTTGCCGCGCCGATCGGCCGGGTTGTTCGAGGTGCGATCGGCGTTGTAGGCGTGCATGCCTGGGCGCTTGTCCCTGGGGTTCCAGCCCTCCAGCCGGGGGGAGGTGTCGTCGCCGGTAGACAGCAGCAGCGTGCCGTCCGGCAGGAACTCGATGTCACCGGAGTAGTGGCAGCAGGTGAACCACTCGTTGGGGACCTCGATGATCGTCTTCTCACTGTCGAGGACCAGCCGGTTGTCGTCGGTCAGCGTGAACGTCGCAAGCCGGAACAGTCCCTCGTCCGGGGCGTTGCCCGAGATCGCGACGGTTCGCGGCACTGAGTAGTAGGCGTAGATGCGGCCGGACACGGTGAAGCCTGGCGCGAGTTCGAGCCCGTGCAGCCCGCCCTCTTCCGGCAGCGGCTCGGCGCAGTCGGCGCACGGTGCTGCCGCCACCGGGATGCGTCCCGCCTCGACTAGCGAGCCGTCCCTTCGGAGCACCTTGATCCTGCCGGTGCGCTCGGCGATCACCACCCGGCCGTCCCTGGCGGCTGCCACCGCGGTCGGGTCGTCGACCTCTGTGGTCAGTACCTCGACGGCGAGGTCATTCCCGGCGGGCTGGTCCTGCCGCGCCTGAGAGCTTCCGGTGCCGGCGAGCGCCACTGCCGCCACGAGCGGGATCGTCGCGACGACGCGGCCGAACCGGGAGCGCGATGAACAGGGCATGAGACGACAGCTCCTCGGGGTAGGTGTGCTCTCAGCCGGGATGTTCGCCGTCCTGCCGCTTGTTCCTGCCCGCGATGCGCGGGATTTTCGCCGTGGCGGACGTATTGACGCTGGCGTTCCGCTACTTCATATTAGTTAGGGTTCTTTACTTACTGGGAGGTGCCGGGATGACCACGATGGCACCGGCCACGCTGGACGCGATCGAGGACGTGATGCTGGCGGAGTGGGCGCGCTCCGGTGATGAACGCGCGCTCGGCGAGCTACTGCGTCGCTACACGCCGCGGGTGCGGCGGCAGGCGAGCCACTACTTCCTCGCCGGTGGTAGCGGCGACCGCGACGACCTCGTGCAAGAGGGAATGATCGGGTTGTACAAGGCCGTGCATGATTTCACTGGCAGCAAGGGCGTGCCGTTCGCGGCGTTCGCCGAGTTGTGCGTGAAGCGGCAACTGATCAGCGCGGTCCGCGCGGCGACGAGGTTCAAGCACGCACTGCTCAGTGACGCGGCGGTGCTCACCGACCATGCCGAGGCCCACTCGGTCGCCGAATTGACCATGGACCCGGTGCGGGTGATCGTCGCGCGCGAGACGCTCACCGAGTTCCAGAGCTTCTTCGACGCCGAGCTGAGCGCGCTGGAACGTGGGGCGCTGCGGCTGCACCTTGACGGGCTGTCGCTCCAGGAATCCGCAGCGCGGCTGCGCACCCGCTCGAAGGCGGTGGACAACGCGCTGCAGCGGGCCCGCCGCAAGATGAACGCCTGGGCCGACACCGTGGTCACCGGCGGGCGGCCCACTCGTGCTCGGTAGTAGGCGGGCGGCCGCGGTGACGCTGGCGTCAGCGCTGGCGTTACTGCCGCTCGCCCCGGTGGCACAGGCAGAGCCCAACGCCAAGCCGGTCACAATCCCCGCGCTGCGGGAGTGGTCGGGCGGTCGCGGCGGGTTCACGCTCGGTGGGTCGTCGCGCATCGTCGTAGCACCGTCGCAGCGGTCGGTGCATGACGACGCCAGGCTGTTCGCCGCCGACCTGGCGACGCTGACCGGCCGCCAGCTGCCGGTCGCCATCGGCGGGGCGGAGCCCGGCGACGTCGAACTCCGGCTCGGCTCGCCGGACACCGGGCTCGGCCGCGAGGGCTACCGACTTTCCATTGCGGACACTGTGGTGGTCAGTGCGCGGACCGACACTGGCGCGTTCTATGGCACCAGGACGTTGTTGCAGCTGTTCCGGCAGTCGGCGACGCTGCCCACGGGGACGGCGCGGGACTGGCCGCGCTATCCGGAGCGTGGCCTGATGGTCGACGTCGCCCGGCGTATCGTCAGCATGGACTGGCTCGCCTCGCACATTCGCGAACTGGCCTACCTCAAGCTCAACTACCTGCACCTGCACCTGTCCGACGACCAGGGCTTCCGGTTGGAAAGCGAGCGACACCCGGAGATCACGTCGGAGCAGCACTACACCAAGACGCAGATCAGGCAGCTCGTCGCATTGGCGGCGCGGCACCACATCACGGTCGTACCGGAGATCGACATGCCGGGGCACATGGCGGCCGCCCTCGAGCCATACCCGGAGTACCAACTGCGCAACGTCGCGGGCAGTAGCGGGCTCCGGCCGAAGCTCGACATCACCAAACCGGCGGCACGGGACTTCGCCACCAGCCTGGTGACCGAGTTCGCGCCGCTGTTTCCCGGGCCGTACTTCCACATCGGCGCCGACGAGTTCATGTACGCCGACTCCTACGCGTTCTATCCGCAGATCGAGAGGTACGCCAAGCGCCGCTACGGCCCTGACGCGACACCGAGCGACGCGGTGGTCGGGTTCGTCAACGAGGCCGACGCGGTGGTGCGCTCGCTCGGCAAGACCACCCGCAGCTGGAACGATGGCATCGACAGCGACGGCGTCGTCACGGCGAACCCCGCCATCACTGTCGACTGGTGGGCGGACTCGGCGCTCAGCCCGAGGGAGCTGCTCGCCAGGGGTCACGACGTCATGAACGCCGGGTACTACCCGACCTACTACGTGGTCGGCCCGCACGAGCAGACCAACAACCTCAGGAACAACACCGAGGAGTCGGCGTACGAGTCGTGGGAAGTACACCGGTTCGTCCCGGAGGACACCGGCACGACCTACCTCGTGCACCCCGGCGAGCCGCGCAACCTCGGGTCCAAAGTGCACCTCTGGGGCGACTGGAACGCCGCCCTGCCGTACGAGACCGAGGAGCAGTCCGCAGCGGGCATCGCAGGGCGGTTGCGCATCATCGCGCAACACACCTGGCGCTCCGACCGGCTGACCGACACCTGGGCAGCCTTCCAGCCGATGATCAATGCCGTGGGCCACGCACCCGGCTACACCGCCGCCGACTGACGTCGTGTCCCACACTCACGACGTCGAGTTCAACACTCCCGACGCGCCGCTCATGGCGCGGGCACGTACGTACCCGTTAGCACCCGCAGCAGATAACGGCCCGCGTTACCCACGTACTCGTCGGGGGACGCCGCGGCCGCGGTGATCTCCGGGAGTGCGGGCATCGCGCGGTCGCCGATGTGGGTGAGCGCGTTGATCGCCTGCAACTGGACACGGACGTCGGGATGCTCGCGCAACGTCGAGGCCAGGAACGACACCGACCGCTCGGTGTCGCCGAGCCGGGCCAGCGCCTCGGCCGCCGCGATGCGCACCTGGACCGACGGGTCATCGGCGAGCCGCTGCCGCAGCGCGTCCGCTGCGGCAGCGGCATCATCGCCGAGCATCGCGCAGCCCAGCACCGCCCAGTACCGCAGCACCTCATTGCGATCGCCGAGCGCCTCGACGAAACCGGGCAGGTTCGCGGGATCGAGCTCGATGGCCCTGCCCGCCAACCGCATGACGTCCGCGAGCGGATAGTCGCTCTGTCTGCTGGCCTCGTAGCCCTCCAACGGGGAGCTTTCCGGGATGAAGCCGTTGTCATTCACCGCGAGCATGTGTTGGTTGAGCGCTCGCCGAAGCCGCGTCAGCACGCCAGCGTAGCAAGGGTCGTCCGCCAGGTTGTGGACCTCGTCGGGGTCGCGTCGCAGGTCGTACAGTTCCTCGGCGGGCTTGTCGTGCCAGAACCGGTCGGTGACCTCGTCGAGCGCGCCGTCGAGATGCAGTTGCTCCCACTCCCGGTACGTCTCCTGACCCCACATGAACTGGATGTGCTGGCCGTAGATCAGATGCGGCTGGTAGTTGCGGATGTAGCGGAACCGCTCGTCGCGGACGGTGCGCTGCATGTCGTAGCGCTCGTCCATCCGGTTGCGGCCGCTGAACGCGTAGCGGCGGCTGCCGGGCCGTGGCCCCGCGAACGGCACGCCCGGCATGTAGTCGCGGACGTCGACGCCGAACAGCGTGAGCATGGTCGGCGCCAGGTCGACGCCGCTGACCGGCGAGTCGATCACGCTGCCGGGCGCAGCCGGTGCCAGGTGCCGCCATTTCGGCGGGAACCGGAGCAGCAACGGGGCGTGCAGCCCACTGTCGTAACAGAACCGCTTGCTGCGCAACAGCGGCCCACCGTGGTCGCCGTAGTAGACGACGATGGTGTTGTCCGCCTCGCCGTCCTCCTCCAGCTCCCGCAGCCGGTCCGCGACCTGGCCGTCCATCACGGTGATCATGTCGTAGTAGTGCGCCATGCCACGCCGGGTGGTCGCGGTGTCCGGCGCGTACGCCGGAATCCGGACGTCCTCGGCCCGGGTGCGCCCCGGCACCGCGGCGAACGTCGTCGTCTCGTGGGTGGTCTCGAAGTTGAACACCGCGAAGAACGGGGCGCCGGCCGGGCGGTTGCGCCAGTGCGCGGTCGCGCTCGATTCGTCCCATGTGGACGCGACTTCGATGGGCGCGTTGTAGTCGGTCTTGGTGTTGTTGGTGCAGTAGACGCCGGACTGTCGCAGGTACTCGGGAAAGCCGCGCAGCCAGCTGGGAATCTCACCGCTGGCACGCATGTGCATGGCTGGCCCCGCGCTTTCGGCGTGCATGCCGGTGATGATCGCGAACCGGGACGGCGCGCACACCGGAGATGTGGTCATGAAGTTCTGGTACCTGATGCCGTCCGCGGCGAGCCGGTCCAGTGTCGGCGTCCGCGCGGCAGGGTCGCCGTAGCAGCTGAGGTACGGGTTGTTGTCCTCACTGACCAGCCACAGCACGTTCGGCCGCTCGCCGGGCGCAGCCTGCGCGACGCCCGGCGCGACTGCGGCGAGCACGCCTGCCGCCGCAGTGCCGCGCAGGAACGTGCGCCGCCCGAGTGCGGGTGTCATCACTCCGTCCCGACGACGTGCAGGGTGCCGGTCATGTTCGGGTGCAGCGAGCAGTAGAACTCGTAGCTGCCCGGCGGTAGCGACGCGGCGCCCTCCACGGTGCTCGCCGAGCCCGTCGGGGTGTGCTTGCTCTGAAACACGGGCGTGCCGTCCGAGCCGAGCTTGCGCGCGGTGACGTCGTGCACGACCTGGTCGGTGTTGCCGAAGACGAGCGTGGTGTCCGGCACCATCGCTACCAGCGGCGTGAGGTAGCCGGCGGCCTGGCTGGCGGGCCCCGCCGCGATCACCGGTCCGATAGGCACGGGCGCGTCCCCGCCGTCGCCCGGCGGCCGGGAGCCGCGCTCGGCGCGCATTATGGTCTCGGCGAGTCCCGCGGGGTGGAAGGTGATCCCCGACGGCGCGTTCGCGCTACCCCATTGCCAGGCCCGTGCCGCCAGGCTGCCTCCCATGCCCACCGTGACGGTCACGTCGTGCTTCTTGGCGTCGGCCTGGTCGAGCAACCCGATGTCGATGACGCTCAGCTTGGCGACATGGAACTCGTGGTGGGAGCGGGTGACGTCGACGTGCGTCGGCCACGGCACGACCGGCTTGTCGTCGACCGTGATCCCCAGCGACAGCTCGATCGGATCCGGCTCGAACACCGACATGCCGTGCAGTCGCAGCGTGAGGCGGTCGAGCTTGCCCTTGTAGGTGCCGGTGAAGACGGTGTCGCGAACGGAGTCGCCGCCGGTGTCCGCCTGCTGGGTGGTGTCGAGGCTGACACAACCGTCACCACCTGGTCGTTTCGCCGACCAGGTCGACGCGCCATCGATCTGGGACAGCCCGGTCGCGCCGTCGCAGGTGAACCAGACCCGCTCCGTGCGCAGCGTGGTCCCGGCGTAGTCCGAGGGCTGCGCCGCCGCCTGCGCGGTCAGCGTGGTCACTGCCAGCGCGGCGGCGGCCAGCATGGCCAGATGTCGAGTCCGTTTCGGCATATCCGGCTATTCGCGCTCGGCGACGCCGATCCTGCCTACGCCCTGCTGGTCTGTTCGGCCTCGTTGAGCGCGACGAGCACCGCACCCACCGCGGGGGCGTCGGCGCCGAGCGTACCGGTGCGGATCCGCACGGTCGCCCGGGTCTGCCCCGACGCACATTCCAGCGCGGTCTCACGCAACGGCTCAAGCAGCGTCTCGCCCGCGTCGAGGAAGCCGCCGGCGACGACAAGCACATCGGGGTTGTAGAGGTTGAGCAGCCAGGACGCCGCGATGCCGAGCTCCCGCCCGACCTCGGCGAGCAGCTCGGTGATGCGCGGGTCGTCGGCGGCGCCGAGCCGGGCGAAGACGTCGTCGGCGGGGTACTCGGCGCCGGCAACCTCGGCGGCGCGGCGGGCAAGGCCGGTGCCGGACGCGATCGCCTCGAGGCAACCCCTGCCGCCACAGGAGCATTCCGTCGTCACGCCGTGCAGCCGGATGTGCCCGACGTCGCCCGCGATGCCCTGGGTGCCGTGGAACAGCGTGCCGTCGGTGAGCAGCGCGGCGGCGATTCCCTGGTCCTCCAGGAACACCACCGCGGAGTCGGCTTCGGTTCCCGCGCCGTATCGATGCTCTGCGAGCACGACGCACTGCGCGACGTTGCGCACGAACACCGGCAGCTTGAGCATGTCCCGCAGCTCATCGGCAACGGCGACGTCCTGCCAGCCGAGCTGCGGCGCGGCGTAGCAGGTGCCGGAGCGGGTCTCGACCTGTCCTGGGATGCCGATACCGAGCCCCACTACGCGCTTGCGCGCGACCCGCGCGCGCCGGATCAGCGCGTGCACCGCCTCGGCGACGGCGGTCAGCACGGCGTGCGACGAGCCTGCCGGCGTGTCGAGTCTGGTCCTGCCGACCTCCTGGCCAACCCCGTCGGCAAGCACCGCGGTGATGGCGCGCGCGCCGACATGTACCCCGACGACGAACTGCGAGCGTGGGTTGAACTCGAGCAGGATC
>Ga0299914_10001279_pt1 | contig 16504 bp, 15 predicted proteins | sample RVTome_10_FD_201361 | JGI IMG/M metagenome (GOLD analysis project Ga0299914, IMG submission 201361) | Soil microbial communities from uranium-contaminated site in the Upper Colorado River Basin, Wyoming, United States - RVT153D57 (version 2) ...
ACGCAGTCGTCCAACCATCGTGCTCAGGCTGATGGCGTTACTCGTGGCAGGGTGCATGTGCATCACGCTCACCGCCTGCACGAGTCGAAGCGACGATGGACAAGATGCCGGCGAGGGCACGGTCAGGTGCGAGCACACGGTGTCGCCATCGGCGGAGGTGCCGAGCCAGGTGGCGTTGGAGGCGGCTACGTCCGGGTGTCTTCACGAGGAAGGCCAGCACACCACATACGAAACGACGACCGTGCAGTGCGTCGACGGGCGTGTGCTCCACTGGAACGAGGCCGGGTGGGGCTACGACGACGGCACCTGGCATCCCGAGGGTTCAACCAGGTGGTGCCGATACCCCAGAGGAGCGCTGTGCCTGCGATCCGTAGCGGAGTATGCGTGTCCTCGATTTGCCGGTTTTGGCCGCGGCCCAGCGCATAACTGACGATCTCGCGCCGCGTCGTTCGGTGCTGCTCGGCTCGCGGGCGGCGTGCGCTCGGTTCGGGCAATCGATGCGCTGTGAAAGGGTGACCGGTCGGGCTGGACTTCAGACGAAGTTCACGACCATCATCCAGGCCGTAGTCGACCCCACCAGCTGACTGCTAGTCCAGTCCGATTTCGCTAGCGGTTCCCCGGATCGCGGAGGTAGATGCGGATGAACATTGTTCTGGTCCACGGTGCATGGGCAGACGGCTCCAGTTGGAGAGGCGTCATTGGGCGCCTTCAACAAGCCGGCCACAACGTGACGGCTCCGCAGTTCCCCCTCACGACCTTGGCGGACAACGTGGCGCGGCTGCGTCAGGTGCTTGCCGTCCAGGACGGGCCCACGGTCGTCGGCGGCCATTCCTACGGTGGCCAGATCATGACCGCCCTGGGCACGGACGCTCCGAACGTTGTCGCTCTTGTCTACGTGGCCGGTTTTGGGCTCGACGAGGGCGAGTCCATCGGCGCCCTGCTCGGCCAAGGCGAGCCGACGCCCGCGGTGGCACATATCCGCGTCGACGATCAGGGCTTCGCCTGGTTGCCACAGGACGACTTCCTGGCCCACTTCGCCCCCGACGTGGACCCGGCAGACGCCAACATCATGTACGCCGTACAGCAACCTTTGGCCATGTCTGCTTTCGACGACGTGATGGGGACGCCCGCGTGGAAGAACCTCCCCTCGTGGTCCGCAGTGGCACAGCACGACGAGGTGATCCCGCCCGACGCCGAGCGTCTGTTTGCACAGCGGATGGGGGCGACCGTGGTGGAGCTCGCGTCGAGCCACGTCGTGATGGTGTCCCACGCCGAGGAAACTGCAGACCTCATCGAGACAGCGGTCCAAGACGTGTCCGAGTAGCACCGAACTGCCTGATGGAGGATCTGGGTGGGCGTTGAGCGTGGGCTCGTAGCGTCCTGGGGTCTTGGTCGGCTGGCTCTCGAACTGCCTGCTGCTCGTGTGTCGGGTTGGCTTCCGAACGAAGCGCCGGCCGGTCGGGGTTCGGTCGCGGCGTGGCTCGAAAGAGGCGAGCAGCACCTTCATCAGGAGTGCCCGTCGTGACGCTCACACGCGTTTACGAGAAGGACTTCCATGACGGTGATCATCGGTGTCGACGCGCACAAGTCGACCCATACGGCGGTGGCGGTCGACCGCGACGAGCGGCCGCTCGCCCGGCTGCGACTGGTGGCTGACCGGTGCCAGACCCAGCGGTTGTTGGCCTGGGCTAAACCGCTGGGCACGCAACGGACCTGGGCGGTCGCCGCCAAGCTGCTGCGCAGCATCCGCCCCTAGGGGTGCGGCTGGGGTCCAACGCAAGCGTCTCGCACTGGAGCAGCTTTCCGGCTGCGAGCAGCTCCCGCAACAGCCGGGCGTCGCTGCGGTCGGACTTGGCCCGGTGCTTGCGACCACGGGCCGCCTGAGTATCGGCGGGCTCGGCCAGATGCGCCTCGAACCCCGCGGCCTCGATCTCCTCGACCACGTAGCGCCACCCAGTACAGCCCTCCACCGCCAACGCCACCGGCCCGCCCTCCGCTCGGCCGATCAGGTCGCTGCGCAGCCACCGCCGGAACCGGTCCCGATCGGGTTGCCAGATACGCGCCCCGCCACTCCCTGCCCGAGTCGACCTCGAGCGCATCGAAGGTGAACTGCCGCCGATGCAGATCCAACCCACATGCCATCGCCATCAGGGACCTCCTCGTTCGTCCACGGACACTTGGGCAACCAAATGGTTGTCCGCACACGAGCCGAGGAGGTCCTCACACATTGAATGTTCGGGGGCAGGGCGAGCGCGATCACACCACGCCGAGGGTGTTCAGGAGGTACTCCTGCCGGTTCAGCGGGTTGTTGTCGGTGCGGGGCCGTGTCGGCGGTGCGCCGCGCACTGGCTGGTGGCTGTCGAACGTGGATTCGAGCACCCCCTCGCCGCGGGTCAGCTCGGGCACTTGCGTTTGCAGGGCATGCACGAGCCCGGCGCGGATCTGACCGCTGAGAACGTGCGCCGAGCCGTTCGCAGTCTGCTCGAGTGGCGGCGCCTCTAGGCGGGCCAGTGTCGACACCATGCCCGGGAGCATGGCGGCGGGGACCTCGAGCTCGTAGCGATGGATGGGCTCGCAGACGACAGTGCCGGCGAGGCGGAGGGCGGCCATCAGAACGAGCGGCGTCAGGAGGCGGAAGTCGCTGCCGATGCTCGACATCGCCTTGCTGAACCCCTGATGCGAATGGCTCTGCCGTGGCGCGTACTGCGAGTGCGTAAGGGTGACGACGCAGTCGGTGACTTCCCAGCCGTGGATGCCTTGGCGCAGCGTTTGGGGCACGGTCTCTGCGATCGCGTTCATGAACGCAGCGGGCAGCGAGCCGAGCTCGATCTCGTATCGGAAGCTGACACCCGAACCAGCCGGTGCCGGATCGACGCGTAGGCCGACACCAGCGAGAAACGGGCGCTCCGCCGACCGGCCGTGTGGCATCGTCTCGATCGCCTTGCCGGTGCCCACGGGGCGTTCGATGCAGATCGGCGTCGTCTCGCGGAACTCGACGTCGAGGCCGAAGTCCTCGGCGAGGGTGGCCTGGATTACCTCCTTCTGCACCTCGCCGTAGAGCGAGAGGTGCAGCTCCTGCCTGACCTCATCGAAACGCAAACCGATGAGCGGGTCCTGCTCGGCGAGCTGGGTGAGCGCGGTATGCAGCGCGCGGCGGTGCTCCGGGTCTGGCACGACGACGGTCTCGAGCGTGGGCGGTGCGAAGTGGTGGTCGTCGCCGCGTCCGCATCCTTCCCCGATCGCGTCGCCGATCCGGACCCCACCCAACCCCCAGACCTTGGCGATTTCGCCGCCGATGGCACAGGACCGGCGGACTGTCGTACCGCGCTCGAACACCTCGATACCCGTCACCGTGTGCTGGCCCATACGGTCACGCACGCGGAGCGTGCCGCCGAACAGCCGCACGTAGGCAACCCGCTCGCCAGCCGGACCTCGGTCGACCTTGAAGACCGTGCCCGCGAGCGGGCGGTCCGCAGCACCCCCGGCGGCGGGCAGCAGCTCGGTGATCCCCTCGGTGAGGGCGTCGACACCTGCGCCGGTGATCGCCGAGCCGAAGAACACCGGGTGCACCTTCGCCCGCTCAATCTGCTCCACAAGCGCCCGGCACAGCCGGTCGTAGCAGGGCGCCGTCTCACCTACGAGCGCCGCGAGCACGCGGTCGTCGTGGTCGGCCAGCGGTGTGAAGTCGAGCTCCGTCGGGCCGAACGGCACGAAGTCGGCGGTGCGGGAGCCGAGATCTTGCGTCGTGCCCATCGCCACGACCGACGGTGTCAGCCTGTCGGCGATCGCCCGCAGCAGGGTGCTCTCCTGTGCGCCGACACGGTCGATCTTGTTGACGAACAGCAAGGTCGGGAGGCGTAGTCGCTGCAGGCTGCGCATGAGGACGCGCGTCTGCGGCTGGATGCCCTCGACTGCGGAGATCACCAGGACCGCCCCGTCGAGGACGCCGAGCGCACGCTCGACCTCGGCGATGAAGTCCGGGTGACCGGGCGTGTCGAGCAGGTTGATGGTGACGTCGCCGACCACGAACGACACCACCGCGGCCTTGATCGTGATGCCGCGCCGACGTTCGAGGTCGAGGAAGTCGGTGTGGCTGGTCCCAGCGTCGACGCTGCCGATCTCGTCGATGACGCCCGCAGAGTGGAGCAGACGTTCGGTCAGAGTGGTCTTACCGGCGTCGACGTGGGCCAAGATCCCGAGGTTCAACGTTCGCATGCAAATCCTTCACGCTCGTCATTGCAGGCACGGGCACGAAGGCAGCTCGCATGTCGTCTCTCCTCTGGATCAGCCGGGTCGGCGCATCGAGTCAAGCACAGCGCCTCTCCGGCGGCGTCACGCATTTTCGGAACGAGAGAAGGGGCCCACTGGCGGAAGATCCGGACGCTTGACACCTTGCACCCGGTGATACGAGACGCTTGTCGCCGTCGGCTGCTCTTCCATGGGTCTCGGGGTCGACGACGAGTCCTTCCCGAGTTGGTGGCTTGCTCGGTGATGGCGACGCCCGGGTGCGGCTTGATGCGCTGCGCGCTCTAGCGTGCGATCGCTGGAAGGACGACGCCTGTCGCTACAGCGCACAGAACGGCTTCGATCTCGCGCCTCGGCCGGGGAAGCGGTCTACGCCGTGACCTGTGCCGCGTCGAGCTCCAGCCTCCGGCCGAGCGAAGGCGCGTCGAGCTCCGCCCGTCGGTGGAACACGAGTCCCGACCCAGCCGTGAGATCGCGCAGTGTCGAGGTCACCCACACCTCGCCGGAGGGGGCGCGATCGGCGACGGTCTGTGCGACGGCCAGGCCATGGCCCGAGATGTGGACACCGCGGCGGGAAACCTCGGCGGTGTGCAGCCCGACTGAGAGGTGAAGGTTGGCGGAAGCGGCCCGCTCGGTGAGCGCCAACGCACAGCGCACGGCTCGTGCCGGACCATCGAAGGTGGCAAGCACCGTCGCGTTGTCAGACACGGCCGGTACTCCTCGGTGCTCGTCGAGAGCGTCTCGTAAGATGCCGCGCACCCACGCCATGTCGATCGACTCTTCGACGTGGACGGCCAGGAGTGTCGTCAGCGACGTCTCGCTCGGGGTGGCCGATGCCACCCCGCGGACGAACTCCTCGACCGGATCGAGGATCTGGTCTGGATCGACGGCGATGAAGTGGTCGGTCCCGTCCAGCTCGATGAAGCGGGCCCCGGGGATGTGCTCGGCAAGGTACCGGCCCTCATCGACCCTGGCGTCGATGTCGTTGCGGCGGTGCAGCACTAGCGTCGGTGCCCGCACGGCACCGAGCACATCACGAACGTCGACGAGCGAGTTCATCTCGATGAGAGCACGCGCCGCGCCCGGACTCGTGGCCGCACGACAGCGCTCACCCCACCACCGGGCGAGCTCCTCGTCGGCGCTTGGGCACATGTGGCGCATGTCGGCCTCCCAGGCCCAATCCTGCTCGAGTTGCTCGGCGTACCGTTCCCGCTCCTCAGGACGCAATCCCCACGGGTAGTCGGGCGCCCACAGCCGACGCGCGTAGCTCGAGTAGATGACCAGCCCGTCGACGCGTTCTGGGTAGCTGGCTGCGTAGAGGATCGACATCGGCCCACCCTCGGAGTACCCGAACAACACGGCCCGCTCGGACCGAGCCGCATTCATGACCGCCACCACGTCGCCCATGCGTGTCTCGAGATCCGGAAGCGCACCCGGGCGGTCCGACATGCCCGTGCCCCGTTTGTCGAACCTGATCAGGCGAGCGAACGAGCCAAGGCGGTGCAAGAAGTGCGCGTGCCGTCGCTCGGTCCAGTCGAGCGTGAGGTGCGAGACGAAGCCGGCCACCAGCACGAGATCGACGTCGCCCGCCCCGGTGATCTGGTAAGCGATGTTGAGCCCGTCGCTCTGGGTGTACCGGATCGGCGAGCCGGCGTCGGCCGCGATGGCGGCCGCCTGGTCGGCTCCGACGGACACAGAGGGCGCAACCTCCCCTTCTCGATCGGACGGGATCTCGTCGAGCGGCGCTACGAACCGGTACCCCCGGCCGTGCACGGTGCGGATGCATCGCTGCATCTGGCCGTCGTCGCCGATCGCCCGCCGAGCCGCCTTGAGGCGGCTCGTCAACGCAGACTCGGACACGAAGCGATCACCCCACACCTCGTCGAGCAGCTCTTCCTTGCTCACGACGCGGTCGCGGTGGCGCACCAGATGTGCGAGCACCTCGAACACCTGCGGCTCGACCTTGACCGGCTCCCCCGCGCGGCGCAGCTCGAACCCGTCAGTATCGAGCTGACAGTCCTCGAAGGCGTACCGCACCACACCGAGTCTGGCATGGTGCTCCTGACGACCCTCGTCGGCGCTCAACGCCGAACGCTGGATGACGGCCGGGGCAGGAGGCGAGCGTCGGATCCACGAACGTCACGAGTCAGCGTGCGCGGTCAGCGCCTCGCTGAGCGTGATCTTCCCCGTCGCGCATTGAGCGAGGCGATCGTCTCGTCGACCCACGCCTGATGGGCTCGCTCGAGGGCGATGCCCGCAGTGACTGTGAGGTACGGCCCCACCCGGCGGACGGTCTCGAGGAACTGCGCCTCGGTGCGGCCGCGCAGCATGTCGTCGCGGGCGGCCAGATATCCGTCGAGCTTGCCATCGACAGGCCGCCTTGTCGCGGTCGCGCGACGACCCCGTGGGCATGCCCCAATCCTCGGCAACCGAGCGGGCATCCGCCACTGGTTTCTTCGCCAGCGCCCCCGAACAGGAAGCCGATCACGGTGGCGTGCCAGCTGCTGGGCGATCGGCACGACCTCGTCACCCCGGCTCGGCGGGCATGTTCACCGGAGCGCGCCGGGGACGGGGCATGGCCGAGGGGGACGTGTCCACCTCGGGCAGCTCCAGGTCGCGTGACAGCACCGCCCGCTTCCAGCGCTGATGCTCGTCGTCACGCTCGACGAACTCGGGCATGACCTCGGCCGCGAACAGCTCCAGGCTGGCGCAGATGTCCTCGTGACTGTTGCGTCCTGCCTGGTTCAGGAGGATGACCTGGTCGACGTTGGACCGCTCGAACTTCCGGAGCTTCGTCCTGATGGTCGCCGGCGACCCCATGAGGCCCCCGGCGTGCATCCGCTGCGCCTGGGGGGATCGCCGGAAGGATTGGTACTCCTCCCACAGGCTCGGTGCACCGGGCTCGCCGGGCGGCCGCGTCGCGTAGTAGCGCAGGGCGAAGGCGAAGAAGGTCCAGCCCTCGGCCTTGACGTTGGCCTCCTCGTCGGTCGGGCAGCACATGAACCCCGACACCACCGCGATGTTCGGGTTGGTCGCGTAGGCAGCGAGGGGGGTGAGACGCTTGGTGTAGGCGTTGTAGTACGCGGCAACCCACGCGTGGGCCTCGTCGGCCTGACGAACTGGAAGCTGAGCGCACCCATGCCCCATCGCCCCGCAGCCTCGATCGTGTCGCGCTGGGAGCACGCGACCCAGAGCGGAGGGTGCGGCTTCTGGAAGGGCTTCGGGAGCACGTTGCGCAACGGGAAATCGAAGTAGGTGCCGTGGTACTCGACCGGGGCCTCGCCGAACATCGGCACCAGCCCCCGCACGGCGTCCTCCCACACCTCACGCTTGTCGCGGAATCTGCGCCCGAACGGGTGCAGCTCGGCCGTTGTAGCGGCTTCACCCACACCCAGTTCGACGCGCCCGTGGCTCAGCAGATCGAGCGTCGAGACCCGCTCGGCGACCCTCGCCGGGTGGTTGGTGGGAAGTTGGATCACCCCGTGGCCGAGCCGGATGCGCTTCGTCCGCTGGCTCGCAGCGCCGAGGAAGACCTCGGGTGCCGACGAATGGGAGTCCTCCTCGAGGAAGTGGTGCTCGACTTCCCACGCGAAGTCGAAGCCCAGGCGGTCGGCCAGCTCGATCTGGTCGAGGGACTGCTGCAGCAGTTCGTACTCGCTCTGCGCGTGCCAGGGACGCGGCAACTGGTGCTCGTAGAAGATCCCGAACTTCACCCGCGAGAACAGTACCCTAAATACCCGGCAGCGCGCCGAGTCTTGCCCGGGGCTCTAACGATCCGCCACGGCTATGTGCCCGACCCTCAGTGAGCGCCGATTCCTGACGGGGATCCGCAGTCGTTCGGCGATGGTCAGGAGGTCGTCGTCACGCACGACGACGAAGCTCTGGCCTGCCAACAGCGCACTCATCGCCGCAGGCGTCCAAGACGACCGTTGGCGTTCGTTGGCCACCGGATCAGCGCGCCCGGCAAGGGCCGCAAGAACGCCGGCCAGTCGGCGGCCGGCTGTCGCGGACAACGCCGGCGCCTGGTAGTTGACGACGAGGCGACTCCCGGGCGCCGACCGTCCACTCAGCACGCGAGCGACCTCGACCGCGCTGAGCCCAGGCATCCGCCAGGCCCGTCCGTCGAGGCCCGCCCCCAGGATCACGACCTGAGCCGTCGGCCGCTCGGACACGGCATCGTCGATCCCGACGGTGCGAGGCACCATCACCTCGGCGTTGGCACGCAGCATCTCGTACTCGATCCGGTCTCGCCAGGCGTTCGGTGCGACGCCCGACCGGACCTGTTCGACGGGCCGACGCTCGTCCTCGCGTAGCAGTCCCATGGCGGTCGGGTCGTCGAACCGACCGACAGCAAGCCGCCCGTGCGCAACCGCACGACCCTGGCAGACCAGCACCGCAGTACGGCTCGCCTCGTCAGGCATGGGCGAACGAGCGGCGGAACGGCATTGGCGTCTCAGCCTAAGACCGGGGATGCCGGCCAGTGCGCCCTTCTAGGCTGGGTCGCCATGCGGGTTCTGGCCGCCTGCTCGCTCGGCGGTGCCGGTCATCTGAACCCGCTATTGCCCTTCCTCGCCGCGGCCCGACAGCGGGGCGACGAGACGCTCGTCGTGGGGCCGCCCGCACTGCGGGATCTGGTCGAGTCGGCCGGCTGCGGGTTCCGGGCAGGAGGGGAGCCGTCGGAGGCAGCCGTGGCGCCCATCAGGGAACGGCTCCCCGTCGCCCCGCCGCGGGAAGCGTCGGTGCTGGGCAACCGTGACCTGTTCGGCCGGCTGGCGACCACAGCCATGCTGCCGGTCATGCGGCAGGTATGTGGGGACTGGACTCCGCACATCGTGCTGCGCGAGCCGTGCGAGTACGCGTCGGCGGTCGTCGCCCATCACATGGGGATCCCGACGGTTCAGGTCGCCATCTCTCTCGCCGAAGCCGAAGCCGCGTCGATCACTGCCGCGGCTCCGGCGCTCGAGGACCACCGGCGGGGCCTGGTACGGGAGCTGCACGGCTCGCCGTATCTGACCCGATTCCCCGCCTCCCTCGACCCATCGCCCTTTCCCACGACGGTGCGCTTCCGAGCGCCTGGCATGGTCGATGGCGAAGCGTTGGACGACTGGTGGGACGGGTCGGACGCACCGCTCGTCTACGCGACGTTCGGGACGGTGCTGGGCCACATATCGATCGCCGCCGATGTCTACCGGATGGCGTTGGCGGCGGTGAAGGAACTCGATGCGCGGGTGCTACTAACCGTGGGTCGCCGGTTCGACCGCGCCGGTCTCGGGCCCATACCGGCCAATGTCCACATCGAGGCCTGGGTGGACCAGGCGAAGGTGGTCGATGAGGCGGATCTCGTCGTGTGCCACGGAGGGTCGGGGACCGTGTTAGGTGCACTGGCGGCGGGCGTGCCGGTCGTCGTGGTGCCCCTCTTCGCCGACCAGTTCGAGAACGGTCGCCGCGTCGCGGGCTGCGGTGCCGGGCTGATGATCGAGCCGGAGGAAGGGGACGCCAACCGCCCCCGCCGCATCCTCGGGCACGCAGATGTTCCTCGCATCGTCGACGCGATCAATGCAGTGCTCGGAACTGTGTCCTACGGGCGCAATGCTCGTCGCATCGCGCGCGAGATGTCGGCTGCGCCGACGGTCGACCAGGTCCTCGAAGCGCTGCTCACGGATCGCATCGACGGCATGCGATGACCGTTCCCGATCCTTGCCCCCTGGCAGTCGTCCTGGTGAGGTGGAGAGGTGTCCGAGATCGAGCGCAAGTTCCGGGTCGCCCAGATTCCGACCGGCCTCGGGAACGGGGCTTCGCTCAGGCAGGCCTACGTCGCCGTCGACGGCGACGTCGAAGTGCGGGTCCGGAGTGACGGCACCCGCCATGTGCTGACGGTGAAGGGTGGCGAGGGCCTGGAGCGAGCCGAAGTCGAGGTGGCCATTGACACCGCCGCGTTCGACGAGCTGTGGGGGCTGGCCGGCGACCGGCATCTCGAGAAGACCCGTCACCGGATCGACCTCGACGGCCTCACCGCGGAGCTCGATCTCTACGCCGGCGCGCTGGCAGGACTGGCCGTGGTCGAGGTGGAGTTCCCCTCCCGCCGTGAGGCCGAGGCGTTCGATCCGCCCGACTGGTTCGGTGTCGAGCTGACCGGGCGGCCCGGCTGGTCCAACGCCTCATTGGCGCGCGACGGCGCCCCGCCGGATGCCTGACCCGCCGGTGTTCGTCGCGGGTCTCTTCGAGCGCCGAGATCGCGCCGACGACGCGGAAGCCGTTGCTATGCCGACCTGGAGAGGTTCGGCATGACCTCAGCGGCGAGACGCTCCATCTGTTCGGGCTCGTCGAAGAAGGGGGTGAACAGGATCAGCTCGGCACCAGCGTCTGCGACCTGCTGTACGCCCTCGATGCAAGCGTCGGGGTTCCCGGCGATGGCGGCCGGTTCGAGGCGTCTGCCGAAGTCGCCGTAGACGTCGACAAGCGAGGCGGCGACACGACGACGGGCTCGGTCGGTGTCGTCGTCGACCGCGATGTAGACGCGTTTCGCGAACCCGAAGCTGGCGGGGTCCCGCTGCGCCTTGGCGAGCGCCTCCTGGACGATCGGCACCTGCCGGGCGAACTGGTTCGTGGCCGTCGACCCGGCGCCGAAGAAGCCGTCCCCATAGGTGACGGCCCGGGCCAGCGCGGCCGGATGGTTGGCGCCGATCCAGATCGGAGGGTGGGGCTTCTGGAATGGCCCGGGGGTCATGGTGGCGCCCTCCAGCTGCCAGAACCGCCCCTCGAACGTGACGTCGGGCTCGGTCCAGAGTGCCTTCATCAGCCGTAGGCCCTCGGTGAAGCGTGACACCAGGCTGGCGGGATCGACGGCGAACGCGGAGAACATGCGTGCCCGCCCCCCTGTGGCGACGCCGACCTCGACACGGCCCCGGCTCAGCTGGTCCAGCGTGCTCACGCTCTTGGCGAGGTGGACCGGGCTGTACAACGGGGTCACGAACACCGCACAACCCAACCGCAGCCGCTCGGTGGAGGCGGCCGCATAGGTCATCGTCTCCATCGGGCCCAGGACGGGCGCCGTGCCCAAGACCTGCTCGACGGTCCAGGCACTGTCGAACCCCAGTGCCTCGGCTCGTGCCAGGTAGGCCCGGAGACCGGCCGGATCGAAGGCCCCGTCGGCGACGAATTGGGGAATGGAGACCGCAAACCGCAGCGTGTCGGGCATGGCTACCTCCTAGCGCCTGAGCTCTACCGGTTCTACCGGTTGGGCTGTCGGACCGGCCCGCCCAGCCCGACGAGAACACCCAGGAATGCAAGACATTGCCCGCGCACGTCCGGACCGACAACGTGAACGTCCGTCGCAGATACGAACGGCGGGGGTAGCGGCTGCACTACGCTGAGAGCGGGTCGGTGCATGCATGGAGATTTGCACCGTCTCTTGGGGAAGAGCCGCATGGGTACGACGTGGCTGAGGACATGGCTCGTGGTCGTGGCCGGCTTCGTCCTGATCGTGTTGGTTTTCGACAGCTCCGGCTTGCTGTCGGAGGACGGCGAGGTCATCGTCGACGACGCCGCCCAGCTCGTTGCCGGACTCTCGGCAGCGACGCTGTGCTGGTGGACGTCGCGCCGCGTGACGGGTGTCGAACGTACCTGGCGCCGCCTCATGGCCGTCGGCATGCTCGGTTGGAGCGTGGGCCAGGCCTTCTGGTCGTGGTACCAGATCTTCTCCGATACGCCATTGCCCTCGCCCTCGGTCGCCGACATCGGCTATCTCACCATGCCGGTGCTGGCGCTGCCGGCGCTCCTGGCGCTGGACATCGAGCCTCCCCGCCACTCCGGACAGGTGCTACGCCGCGACCGGCTGGTGTTCTCGCTCGACGGGGCCATCGTCGTCGGGTCGCTGTTCACCCTCACCTGGGCTACGTCATTGGGCGCGGTCGTGCACGCCGAGACCCCCAACGTCCCGGCGCTGGCGGTGGCGATCGCCTACCCCTTGACCGATCTCATCCTCGTGGTCATCGTCGTGCTGCTGATCGCGACCGGACGGGTGCCGCGCCAGCTCCGTCCCCAGCTGTGGCTGTTGGGCTCGGGCCTGGTGGCCATCTCGGTGTCCGACAGCATCTTCGCCTACCTGGTCAGCAGCGGCGCGGACGAGATGCCGCCGCTCACGAACGCCGGGTTCATCGCCGGTCCCCTGCTCATCGCGGTGGCCGCGTTGGCAACCGCGGACGGGTGGCCGACGGCCCGCCACATGCGTCCGCGCGTCGCCGTCGATCGCGCCCACCTGCTGCTGCCGTACGCCCTGGTCGCGCTGACCGGGGCCGTGGTGGCGGGCCAGATCGCCTTCGGCTCGAGGATCGACGCCATGGAGGCCACGGCGGCGGCGGCGGTGTTGGTGCTCGTACTGCTCCGCCAGGTCATCACCCTCCTCGAGAACGCTGCTCTGCTCGAGCGGGTGTCGGCCGCGCAGGCGGAGCTGGCGCACCGGGCGCACCACGATCCCCTGACGGGCCTTGCGAACCGCGCGCTGTTCGACGATCAGTTGAACCAGGCCATCGAGCGCCACCGCGCCTACGGGTGGCCCTTCGCCCTCATCGTGGTCGATCTCGACGACTTCAAGGTGATCAACGACACCTTCGGCCACACGACGGGCGACTACCTGCTCTCCGCCGTCGGCCAGCGCATGCGAGGCTGCGTACGCAGCGGCGACACCGTGGCCCGGCTGGGTGGCGACGAGTTCGCCATCGTCATCGACGGCGACAGCAAGGCGGTCGCAGAGCGCATCCTGGCGGCGTTGCGCCAACCGTTCCGGATCGACGGGCACGTCGTGACCCTGGGGGGCAGCCTTGGCGTGGTAGCACCCCAGCGCCGCGAGGTGGGGATAACGGCGGACGCGCTGGTCCACCGGGCCGACAGCGCCATGTACAGCAGCAAGCGGCAAGGCAAGGGCGTCGCGGTGCACTACCGCCCCGAGGTCACTCCGGACATGCGCTCCGCCCCCGACCGCGCCAACCTGGCGGGGTTACGCGACAACACAACCCCCGTCGTGCCTGAGGTACCCGAGGTCGTTGCCGACATACCGCAGGCGCAGCCTCGGATCGGATCGGGCAGGACGCCAACTCACTGAGGACCCGAAGGTGAGGACCGAAGGTGATGCCGCGGGCAGGCTGCGCCGACAACGACCCTGGCGCGGCCCGTCAGGCTGCACCTCGCACGGGCGGCCGAGTCGGCGGCGTCAGTGCGGCAGCACGCCGAAGATCGTGGCCGTCGAGCCCGAACCCGCCTTGTGGCGGGGCCCGCCCACGAGCACCCAGGCGCCCTTCGGGGGCAGCGAGCCGAGGTTGGCCAGGTTCTCGAGACTTATGCGGTGGCGGTCGTAGAGCGCGACCGACACGCCGAAGTCGGTATCGACGCCCCGGTCGGGGCTGAACGTGTCGGTGCCCAGCGCCCCGCGCCGGTCCAGCCGACGGGTCTGGATGAGCCACTCGACCGTCTCGAGCAGGAACCCGGGCTGGTGGATGACGCCATCGGCGTCCAGATTGGGATAGGCATCGGTGCCCCACTTGTCTTCCCAACCCGTCCACAGGATGACCGCCGCTCCCTTGGGGATGCGGCCGTAGCGCCGCTCCCACCGCCTGACGTCGTCGATCGTGGCGCCATAGTCGGCGTTGCGCGCCGCTTGGGATCGGATGTCGATCCTCACCGCCGGGAGGAACAGGTCCTCGGGGTCGAGCTGGTCGGCGAGTAGCCCGCCTTCCTGGAAGTGACCCGGGGCGCCCCAGTGGGTCCCCGTGTGCTCCCCCTCCCGCACGAACTGCATGTAGAACCCGTCCGCCGGGATGGTCGCGATGACCTCCAGCGTGAACGCGGGGTCGCCGGGGAACAGGCTCGTCGTCGCCGGGTCGTTCACGTGCGACAGGTACACCAGGCCGAGCCGGCTGAGCGCGTCGCGGCCTCCCCCGGCCGGCGTCGCGGCGGCGGCGCCCGCCGCCCCCAGCGCGTGCCCGCCGATCACGCCCGCCATCCCCACCGCAGACTTGCGCATCAGATCTCGTCGTTCCACGGGCCTCACCGCTCCCCCATCTCGAATCCCTCTCTCGGACGCCACCTTATGGGACCTGATCGGTGTGGTTCTTGCGGTGAATGCGGTAGTGGAGAACGAGGAACGGGAGCCCGAAGACCCAGAAGGCGTGCTCGGCGCGTAGTTCGCCATCGTGCACGTACACGTCGAGCTGTTCGGCAAAGCCACGGACCGCCAGCGCGGTGAGCTCCCGGGTGGCGGCGTCGACGAAGGTCAAGTAATGGCCGGGATGGTCGAGGTCGCTGCGGCTGGTGAGCACCAGCCCACCGCCGGGCCGGGAGCGGGGAACCAGGGTGGCGGTGAAGCTCGCCTGCGGGAGCGGGAATCCCACGCTGACGTAGCCGCGGCCGTCGTGTCGGTAGGTCGTGTAGATCCCGACGTAGATCGGTTCGTCGTTGTCGGCGAACGACCGGATCCAGCCCCGTACGGCGACGGCACCATCCTGATCCATGGTGATCGTGTCGATGCGGCTGCGGATACCCCGTAGAGCTTCCCGCTGGTTCATCGGGACGCTCGCCTGCCCGAGAGGACGGGCGACCAAGCCCCGATACAGCAGGTAACCCGGGCGAACCCATTGCCGCCACTCGGGGACGATGTCAAGAGTGAACCGCGTCGTGTGCTCGTAGAACTCCCGAACCCGTGGGTCGACGGTGTCGGGATCGAGCTCCGGCCCGGCCAAGTCGTCCATGGACGCGACGATGCCGACGTCGGAGGCGTCGGCGGCATAGGTGCCGCCGAGCACTTCGCTCAACTGCTCGACGTAGCCGGTGCCGACGTAGCGGGAGCGAGCCTCCAGAGGCACGACGAAGGGAAGGTCCTCGGGCCGGACCCGCTCGGCGAGCAGAGTCACCTGCGCGTCACGGAACAACAGCGCCGACAGCAACCGATACGTGAGCACCGTGCTGCTCGCCACCGCCCCGGCCGGCACACGTCGCCGGCGCCGAGCGGCCACCAGGCCCACGGCGGCGCCGACCAGCGGTCCCATCGCCACCTTCTGCGGGCGCAGGCCAATCGCGCCCGCGACCGTGCCGGCCGACGTGCCGACCACGGCCGGTCCGGCGCCCGTGAACCGGCCGGCGGCCCACCCGAGCGGGGCAACCAGGGCGGACGTCATCGCGATGCGCTGCCACAGCGCAGGGATCTCGCCCGGACGCTGCCGCGCTCGAGCCACGGCCTCCGAGGCTGCGAGCCCGGCCGCGCCCACCACGGCACCAACCGCCCCGGGCTTCCTGCCCCGGTGGCCGGTGAGGGCGGCGCCGGCCAGCCCGCCGATGACACCCGCGAAGACGACCGCCCCGCCGCGGCTGGGGGTGGCCGCCTGTTGCTCCACTGCCACGAACGGAACCTAACCAGCGCGCCGTCGCGGTGGAAGGGCCGGGGCTGGATCCGCCAGACACCGGCGCGCCCGGGCGCCACACCCTACTGGTTGACGACGATCAACCCCGACGGCAGCCCGCACGTGATGCCGCAGGGTCGTCCCCTCGACGGTGTACGCGCTCGGCACCGCGGAGCCCTACGGCGCAACCCGCTTCAACCTGGGGCGTCACTCCCCGACCGGCTGACGCCGAACGGCGGATTCCCCTCGGCCGCTGGGGGTAGTAGCCGGAGAGGCGGACCCCACGAAGACGAAGACGGAGACGGAGACGATGGCTGTCACCGCATTCCAGGACCTTCCGCTGACCGACCGGGACCGCGAATGGGATGGCGACGCCGCGGAAACGCGGGTCCGGCGATGGGCGGGCGCCGACGAGGGACCCAACGCCAAGTACCGCGATGCGCACGTCTGGTACGACGCGGACGCAAAGGACGAGTTCGGCTCCTACAAGTTGCTGGTCGCCGACGTGATCGACGGTCGGCTGACTGCCGTTCCTCGGGGCGTCATGGCCGCAGCGGCGGTCATGCAGGGCTCGCGGGGCGGCGTCGATCTCCCGAGCAACGACATCGATCGCGTCAGGTCCCACCTGGCCAAGTACTACGCCAAGATGGACGACACCGCGCCTTGGGAGCGGCGCTCGTAGCTGACGGCGACGGGGCCTCGATCCAGCGGCGTTCACTCACACCCCACGCGGACTACGCGGACTGGCGTTCACGGCCACGGGACTCGCGGCCGCCCCGCTTCCCGGCCTTGGCTCCCTTGACACCGTCTTCCAGGGCCTGCGTCAGGGCGATGACATGGGAGTCAGCCTCCTCCTCGGGCTCGGTCGT
>Ga0299914_10001280_pt1 | contig 16502 bp, 18 predicted proteins | sample RVTome_10_FD_201361 | JGI IMG/M metagenome (GOLD analysis project Ga0299914, IMG submission 201361) | Soil microbial communities from uranium-contaminated site in the Upper Colorado River Basin, Wyoming, United States - RVT153D57 (version 2) ...
GCCCGCGGACTTGAGGAAGCCCTCGAACGCCGACGACCCGAGGACCTGCTCCATCAAGCCGCCGTTCTCCGAGGGTGCCGGCTTCGCACGCGAACGGGACGTCTCGCGCGGAGCGGGCGTGGGAGGCGGCACCGTCGGGGTCGGCAGCCGGCCGAGGATTTCGGCCTCCAGGCGCTGCTCCTCGGTCATGGCCTCCGTTTGTGCGGGCGCCAGCGGTTCGCCCGGGCCTGCAGCGATCTTCTCCGTCAACCGCTCGTACGCGGACTCGCGGTCGACGGCCTCGGCGTACTGCGACGCCAGCGGTGAGGCGGCGACGATCGCGGACAGGACCTCCGGTGGGGACGGCGCCATCAGCGACTGCGGCGCAGGCAGCATCGTGTGTGCCACCGGCGTCGGCGCGCCCTTCTCCGACATCACCGTGACCACGGCCTCACCGATGCCGACGTTGGTCAGCAGCTCCTCGAGGTCGTAGGACGAGGTCGGGTAGGTCCTGACGGTGGCCTTGAGAGCGGCGGCGTCGTCGGGCGTGAACGCGCGGAGCTGGTGCTGGACACGACTGCCGAGCTGAGCCAGGACGTCCTCGTGGACGTCCTTCGGTGTCTGCGTGACGAAGAACACGCCGACGCCCTTCGAGCGGATCAGCCGAACCGTCTGGATCAACGCGTCGGTGAAGTCGCGCGACGCGTCCTTGAACAGCAGGTGCGCCTCGTCGAAGAAGAACACCAGCTTCGGCTTGTCGACGTCTCCGACCTCGGGCAGTACCTCGAACAGCTCGGCCAGCAGCCACATGAGGAAGGTCGAGAACAGCACCGGCCGGTCCTGCACCCCCGGCAGCTCGAGCAGTGTGACGACGCCATGCCCGTCGTCGGTCGACCGCATGAGGTCGGAGACGTCGAACTCCGGCTCACCGAAGAACGCGTCGGCACCCGACTCGGCAAAGTTGATCAGCTCACGGAGGATCACCCCCGCGGTCGGCTTGGCCAGTCCCCCGAGCTCCCGGAGATCCGCCTTGCCCTCGTCGGAGGTCAGGTGCTGGATGACCGCACGCAGGTCCTTGAGGTCGAGCAGGGGCAGGCCGGCCTTGTCGGCGTAGTGGAACACAAGCCCGAGCGAGCTCTCCTGCGTGTCGTTGAGCTGCAGCACCTTGGACAGCAGGGTCGGACCGAACGAGGTCACCGTCGCCCGCACGGGCACACCCGTCCCGGCATCGCCCAGCCGCAGCACCTCCACCGGGTACGCCGTCGGCCGCCAGTCCTGTCCGATTCCCACGGCACGGGCGGCGATCTTCGCCCCTGGCTCTCCCGGGGACGCCAGTCCGGAAAGGTCTCCCTTGATGTCCGCGGCGAAGACCGGCACACCGGCCATCGACAGTTGTTCGGCCATCAGCTGCAGTGTCTTCGTCTTGCCCGTTCCGGTGGCGCCGGCGACGAGTCCGTGCCGGTTCAGCATGGCCAGCGGTACCCGCACCTTCGCATCGGCCCGGGGTACGCCGTCGACGACCAGCGCTCCGAGCTCCACACACGGACCGTCGAAGGCATACCCGTCTCGTACCGTCGCCACGATGTCCGTCTCGGCCTCGGGCATGCGGACCTCCAGTGCGAGATGTCCCGGCGCTGCCTGCGCGGGCAGCCTAGCGAGCATTCGAGAGCGGGCACCGCCGAGAGATCGCCCGGGACGGAGCCACAGCTCGACCGGGCATCTTCTCGCGTTCGGGCACCTAGAATGCGGCGCGTGATCTTCAAGCGTGTCGGGGACGGACGTCCGTATCCCGACCACAGCACCACCTTTCGCGGATGGTCTGAGCTCCCGCCCCGCCAGGTCCGGCTCGACGACCTCGTCACGACCAAACGCACGCTCGACCTGGAGGCACTCCTCGCCGAGGATTCGACGTTCTACGGCGACCTGTTCGCCCATGTCGTCGAATGGAACGGCGAGCTGTACCTGGAGGATGGCCTGCACCGCGCCCTCCGTGCCGCCCTGCATCAGCGGCCCGTCATCCACGCCCGTGTGCTCACACTCGACCGTGAATCGGGCGAGCGCCGCGACTAAACTCACAGGACTGACGGCGAACCATCGGGAGGCTCCATGGCCTTACCTCCCGACCGCCGACCCGCCCCGCGCCGACCTGCCGGCCACCGTCACACCCGGACGGCCGTCACCCTGCTCGCGCTGGCCGGATTCGTCCTCCTTGCCGGTTGGATCGCCTGGAGCAGCCTCACCGAACCGTCCGACGCGGACGAGGTCGACAGCGCCGCACCCACCTGCCTTCCGGCACCGACCACCACGCCGCCGGCGCCCGCCGACATCAGGATCAACGTCTACAACTCGACCGATCGCAATGGCCTGGCGTCGAGCACCGCGGGCGCGATGCGCGAGCGCGGATTCGCCATCCTCGACATCGCCAACGACCCCCTCGGCAAGGAGATCACCGGTACGGCCGAGGTGCGGGCAGGCGTCGACAACCAGGGCGCCGCCAGCGTGGTCATGGCTCAGGTGGCGGGCGCCGTCTTCGTGCCCGACGACCGCACCGACGACACCGTCGACCTGGTGGTCGGCGTGGCGTTCGAAGCGCTCGCACCGCCCGGTGCCACGCCGGTCCCGCTGCCGAACCCGACCGGCACGGCGGCACCGTTGCCGCCCTGCTGACTGCCCTGATGCGGTTCCACGAACCCGGGGCACGGTCGGCTAATCGTCCGCCTTGCGTGGCCTGCGCCGGAACGGCGTGCCGTCGCGGTCGGGCTTGCCGCGTTCACCGAACCAGCCCGCCAGCCGGCCACTGCGGCTGACGGCCCGGATCCGTTCCTCGGTCGCATCCCGCAGCCGGCGTGGCGCCACGATGAGCACCTCGTCGCCATGGCGAAGCTTCGTGCGGGCGTCGGGAACGAAACTGCGGTCGCCGCGCACGACCAGCGCCACCGACACGTTGTTCGGCAGCCGCAGTTCACCGACCTCCACACCGTGCAACCGGGACCGGGCCGGCACGCGTACCTGGATGAGATCGGCTTCGAGGCGGTCCAACGGCGCCGACTCCACATCCGTGTCCTGGGCCTGTGCGTCGCCGCCCACACCCAGTGCCCCGGCCAGCCACGGCAACGTCGACCCCTGCAGCATCGTGAAGACCACCGTGACGACGAAGACGACGTCGAACAACCACGCAGCATCGTCGACACGTTCGGCGAGCGGGATCGTCGCCAGCACGACCGGGATCGCACCTCGGAGCCCTGCCCAGGACAGGAACACGCGTTCTCCCCTGGGCACACGGAACGGCAACGTCGAGGCGAGCACGGACAGCGGGCGGGCGAGGAACGTGACGCCGAGTCCGGCCACGAGGGCGGGCAGGACCGCCTCGGGCATCCGTGAGGGGGAGGCGAGCAGACCGAGCATGACGAACAGGCCGATCTGTGACATCCAGGCCAGGCCCTCGGCGAACGAGCGGATCGCCGCCGGATGTGGCAGAGCGGAGTTGCCGAGTATCAGCGCCGTCACGTAGACGGCGGCGAACCCGCTGGCGTGCGCAGCCGCGCCGGTGGCGTAGGCGAGCACGCACAACGTCATCACCACAAGGGGGTAGAGGCCCGACGCGGGCAGGGCTGCCCGGCGGAGTACGGCGGCCCCCAGCCGGCCGACGACGTATCCGATCACGCTGCCGGCAATCAGTTCGTAGATCACGACAAGGGCCACACCACCGACACCCAGCCCAGCGATCTCCCCCATGCTGACCAGACTCACGAGGACGACGGTCGGTGCGTCGTTGAGGCCGGACTCGGCCTCGAGTGCCCCGGACAGACGTGGCCGCAACGGCACTCGGCGCAGCATCGAGAAGACGGCGGCCGCGTCCGTCGGAGCGAACACCGCACCGAGCAGGATGGCGAGCGTCCAGTCGAGACCGAGGACGTAGCGGCCGATCAGCGCCATGACGACGGTGCTGACCGCCACCCCGACGGTCGCGAGCGAGATGCCTATCGCGGCGACCGGACGGAACGCCGACATCCTGGTGGTCAAGCCGCCCTCGGCCAGGATGACGACCAGAGCGGCGTAGGCGAGCGACCGTGCGAGCTCCGCATCCTCGAACTCGATGCCAATCACGGACTCGCCCAGCAGCAGGCCGATGAGCAGGTACAGCACCAGGCTCGGCAGCCCCAGCTTCACACTCACCCGCACGGCGATAACGGCAGCGACGGTTACCAGAGCACCGGCAAGCAGGAAGGCGTTGAGCGAGTCGAGATCCAACGGCTCGCCCCTTCCTTCGGGCAGGCGACGAGCCTAGTCGAGGCACGCTCTACCGCCCGGCGATCGACTGCTCACGCATCCTGTGGCTGGTTCGACACGCCTCGCTCGCCCCGACACGTTGCGGACCCGCCACAAGTCGACGGGGGTAGTGGCTGGCGATGGGCGGTGGCGGTGGGATTCGAACCCACGGTGGAGTTGCCCCCACACACGCTTTCGAGGCGTGCTCCTTAGGCCGCTCGGACACGCCACCGGGGCCGAGGTTACCGGAGCGCGAAGATCGCACGAAAACGATCACGACTGGCGGTGGGTGCCGAAGAACTCACGGAGTACGGCACCGCACTCGTCGGCGAGCACGCCGCTGACGACCTCGGGACGGTGGTTGAGCCGCCGGTCACGCACCAGATCCCAGAGCGAGCCGACGGCACCCGCCTTGGGGTCGGTCGCCCCGTAGACGACGCGAGCCACCCGCGCGAGCACGGCGGCACCGGCGCACATGGCGCACGGCTCCAGAGTGACGACGATGGTGCACCCCTCGAGTCGCCATGACCCGACAACCCTGGCGGCGGCCTGCAGCGCGAGGATCTCGGCATGCGCCGTGGGGTCGGCCAACGCCTCGCGTGCGTTCCGGCCGTCACCGACGACCGCGCCCTCGGCGTCGAGAACGACTGCCCCCACCGGAACGTCACCACTCGCGCCGGCGAGCCGGGCCTGGACCAGTGCGGCGCGCATCGCCTCCTCGTACCGGTCGCGGCCCGACATGGTCGGTAGTGTCGCGGCTAGCCCAGAGCCGCGTCGACCGCCCGTCCGTACTCCTCGCCGAAGCCCAGCCGATCGGCCACCTGGGCCAGCATCTCGTCCGGATACAGGTCGGGGTCGTCACAGATCGCCGCCAGCGCCATCGGTTCGAGCCCGAGGTCGGCGAAGATCGCGACGTCGCCGGCCGGCTGTACACGGTCGTCGTCGTCGGGCAGCGGCAGCGACAGGCGGTGCAGCAGCGCACGCGCAAGTGGCGAGTCGGCCGCCGCCGTCACGTCCGAGAGCAGCAGGTGGGTGTCGCCGCCGGCCACCCGCACGGCGATGAAGAAGTCCTCGTCGACCGAGACCAGGCCGATGGCGCCGCCGTCGCCGGGGCGCTGACGCACGACGGTGATCAATGCCTCGAGATCGCCGGCGACCTGCGGTGGCAGGGACTCCACCTGCCAGGTGCCATCCTCGCGGTAGGCGGCCAGCGCGAAGTCGATCCCGCTCCCGACCGGGCCCTCCGCCATCACGTCCTCCCGCGCCGCACCGTTGCACCACCACCAGAATCGTCCCGAAAAGCCAGCACCGACGCCAGCATGTCCACCGCCCGGGGGAAGTCAGTTCCAGAAGGTGGTCTGCCTCAACCGGGCGCGAAGGCGGATCGCCCGGGTGCGCCAGGGCGTCGCCCGGGCCAGCAGGGCGCGTGCTTCGCCGAGCTCGCGCAGAAACACCGCACGCTGACGCAGCCGGTCGGGATCGGTCGCCGGATGCCCTGGCCGGCACTGCCCCACCGGCCACTGGACAGCGTCCACATCAACGTCGAGATCCGTGGGTTCCGGTGCAGGGACGGCACCCTCGGGCATCAGGCCTCCTCGCACGCGAATACGACGAGCGCTGCGACGCTAGCACCGGTGGACCACGGCCGTCGAGACCCGAATGATCTTCCGACGCGGTAGTTTCGCGCCATGCGCCTGCTGGCAGTCGATCACCCCCTGGTCGCACACAAGCTGACCGTGCTGCGCGACGAACGCACCGACTCCCCGACCTTCCGACGCCTCACCGAGGAACTGGTCACCCTGCTCGCCTACGAGGCCACCCGGGACGCCCGGGTCGCGCCGCTGGACATCACCACTCCGGTCGGCCCGGCCACAGGCGTGAAGCTGTCGGCCCCGAAGCCGCTCGTGGTTCCGATCCTGCGCGCCGGGCTCGGCATGCTCGACGGGATGGCACGCCTGCTCCCCACGGCCGAAGTGGGATTCCTGGGCATGATCCGCGACGAGGAGACTCTGCAGGCCACCACCTATGCGACACGTCTCCCCGACGACCTCACCGGCCGCCAGTGCTACCTGCTCGACCCGATGCTGGCGACGGGCGGCACGCTCGCCGCAGCGATCCACTACGTCGTCGAGCGGGGTGCCGACCAGATCACCGTGGTATGCCTGCTCGCCGCACCCGAGGGCATCGCACACGTCGAACGCGAGACCGAGAGTCTTGGGGTGCCCGTCACGGTCGTCACCGCTGCGGTCGACGAGAAGCTCAACGACAAGGGTTACATCGTTCCCGGCCTCGGCGACGCGGGCGACCGCCTCTACGGCGTCGCCGGCTGAGCCCGCCTCAACGCGGGCATCGTCGCATCTTCCGGATACGGGGAGCGCCCGACCGCGTCGTCGACCGAGATCTGCCCGGCGGCGACGGCGCGGACCAACTGCGACACGATCGAGAGCTCGTCCGCTGACGCCGGGCGTAGGCGTGGTCGACCGGCTCCCCATGTCCGGGAACGACGACGGCCGGCTGAAGCGCGAGCACCGCGTCGAGTGTGGCAGGCCACTCGAGCGGATACGCATCGTCGCCGATGACCGGCGGCGCTCCCTGCTCCACGAGATCGCCCGCGAACACGACGCCGGCGTCGGGCATGTGCGCGACGACGTCGTTGCCGGTATGGCCGCGCCCCGGGTGTGCCAGCACCACGCTGCGGCCACCCAGGTCCAGCCGGACGTCGCTGGTCAGCACGTCGGTGGGAAGGATGGTCGTGGCGGTCTCCCGGTGGGCCGCGAGGTCGGGCCGCCCAGCCGCCGCGTAGTAGCGGAGGCCTCTGGCACGCATGTCCCCGGCGCTGTCGGCGAGAACGGAGCGGCATCGATCGTGCGCCCACGCAGCACAGGGCATGAACGAGACCGTGCCGAAGAAGTGGTCCCAGTGCGAGTGCGTGATCAATGCCGTCCACTCCAGTGGCGTCACCTCACGGACCGCTGCCGCCATCTCGGCGCCGTGAACCTCATTCCCGCAGTATCCGCCGACCTCGCCCAGGTTCCTGTGATCATGTCGACTTTGCCACCGAATTTGGCAGCATTATCGACATGATCACGGGGAGAAGTTGGCGCGCCTTGTCGTGGTCAGACCGACTTGACTGCCGCGACGATCTTGGTGAGCGAGTCCTTCGCGTCGCCGAACAGCAGCGTGGTGCGCGGGTCGTAGAGCAACTCGTTCTCGATCCCCGCGAATCCCGGTCGCATCGAGCGCTTGAGGAAGACCACCGCCTGGGCCTGGTCGACGTCGAGGATCGGCATGCCGTAGATGGGTGCGCTGGGCGAGGTTCTGGCGGCCGGGTTGACGACGTCGTTGGCACCCACGACCAGAGCGACATCGGCCGTTCGCAATTCCAGGTTGGCCGTCTCCATCTCGCGGAGCTGTTCGTACGGCACGTTGGCCTCGGCGAGCAGGACGTTCATGTGGCCGGGCATGCGGCCGGCCACGGGGTGGATGGCGTACGAGACGTCGACGCCGCGTCCCTCCAGCAGCGTCGCCAGTTCATGCACAGTGTGCTGCGCCTGCGCAACCGCGAGGCCGTACCCAGGAACGACGACCACCTTGCGGGCGAACCCCAGCAGGATCGCCACGTCCTCGGGACCCACAGAGCGCACGGGCCGGTCGGCACCAGGCCCGTCCGTACCCGCCGTCGAGCGGCTGCGGAACGCGCCGAACAGGATCGAGGTCACCGACCTGCCCATCGCCTGCGCCATGAGCCGGGTCAGGATGGTGCCGCTGGCGCCCACCAGCGTGCCCGCCACCAGGAGCAGCGTGTTGTCGAGGACGTAGCCGCCCGCCGCCACCGCCAACCCGGTGAACGCGTTGAGTAGCGAGATCACGATCGGCACGTCGGCGCCACCGACCGGCAGAACCAGCAGCACACCAAAGGCGAGACCGGCGACCGCGAGCAGCACGGCCGGCGTCGCGTCGCCCGTCCTCACCACCAGGACCGCCAGACCGACGGCCACGGCCAGGACACCGGCTGACAGATAGGGGCCGCCCGGAAAGGTCACCGCACGGGCCGTCATCAACTCCTGGAGCTTCGCGAACGTCACCGCCGATCCGGAGAACGACACGGCGCCGATCAGTGCCGTGAACGCGACCGCCGCCAGGCTCGCTCGGGGCAACGGGTCCGCGAGCTCGAGCAGAGCGACCAGGGCGGCTGCTCCCCCGCCGACGCCGTTGAACAGCGCGACGAGCTGCGGCATCGCCGTCATGGCGACACGGCGTGCGAACAGGGCACCGACGACCGAGCCCAGCGCGAGCGCGCCGATGATCCAACCGAGGTGGTCGACGTCCTCGACCAGGAAGGTGACGACGACCGCGACCAGGGCGCCCGCAACTCCCACCAGGTTCCCGTTGCGCGCAGAACGCGGCGTGGAGAGCCCCTTGAGCGCGAGGACGAAGCACACGGCGGCGACCAGGTAGGCCAGCTGCGCCCAGACCGGAATCACTCGGCGTCCTCGCCCGTTTCCCTCTCGGCGGACACCACAGGACGGCGCCCGCGGAACATCTCCAGCATGCGGTCGGTGACGACGAACCCGCCGACCAGGTTCATCGCCGCCAGCACGACCGCCACCAGTGCGACCCCGAGCACGGCCGTCGACTCCGCACGGCCGGCAACGATGATCGCACCCACCAGGATGATCCCGTGGATGGCGTTCGCACCCGACATCAACGGTGTGTGCAGCGTGGACGAGACCTTGGACACCACCTCGAAGCCGACGAAGACCGCCAGTACGAAGATCGTGAGCAGCGCGATCGACGAATCCATCAGCCGACCTCCCCGAGCAGGTCGCGGGTGTAGGCGTGCCGCACCTCACCGTCATGGGTGACGCAGGCGCCGTCGACGATCTCGTCGGAGAAGTCGGGCTCCACCCGGCCGTCGGTGGTCATGAGCAGGAGGATCTCGACGACGTTCGCGGAGTAGAGCCGGCTCGCGTGAACCGGCATCTGACTGGGTACGTTCCTTGCGCCCCACACCAGCGTGCCGCCGATCATGACCTCCTCGCCGGGCCGCGACCCGTCGACGTTGCCACCCGACTCCGCTGCCAGGTCGACCACGACGCTTCCGGGCGTCATCGCCTCGACCGCCGAGCGCTCGACCAACAGCGGCGCATGCCGACCCGGGACGGCCGCGGTCGTGATGAGCGCGTCGGCGGTGGCGACGTGGGGAGCGAGCAACTCGCGCTGCCGGCGGGCGTGTTCCTCGGTCATCTCCCGTGCGTACCCACCGGTGCCCTCCAGGCTCGGCAGGTCGAGCTCGACGAATCGCGCACCCAGGCTGCGCACCTCCTCGGCGGCCGCGGCCCGCACGTCGTAGGCCTCGACCCGCGCGCCCAGCCGCCGCGCGGTCGCGATCGCCTGCAGGCCGGCGACGCCCGCACCGAGGACGAGCACACGTGCGGGCGGGACCGTCCCTGCGGCGGTCATGAACATCGGGAAGAAACGCGGTAGTCGTTCTGCTGCGACCAGAGCCGCCCGGTAGCCGGCCACGAGGGCCTGCGAGGACAGGGCGTCCATCGCCTGTGCCCGCGAGATCCGCGGGATGTACTCCATCGAGAACGCGGTCGTCCGCCCGTCGCGGTGGGTGCGCACCAGAGCCAGTTCCTGCGACGTCGGCAGGAAGGAGATCGTGATCGCTCCCCGGCGCAGGCGCCGGACCCTGCCGACCGGCAGCGGCTGGACCGAGACGACGACGTCGGCGGAGCTCAGCGGACCGTCGCCATCGCTGACGACCGTCGCGCCGGCGGCCGCGTACGCCGAGTCGGGATGCCACGCTCCTTCACCCGCGCCGGACTCGACGAGCACGTCGAGGCCCGCCGCGGTGAGCCGGCCCACCAGTTCGGGGACGATCGCCACCCGGCGTTCGTAGGGCCCCATCTCCCGGGCGACCAGGACCTTCATCGCCAGGCACGTTACAGGTGGGACCTACCCGGCTGGAGACGTTCCCCCGGCCGGAGACTCGATGGTCACACCCCCACGGGCGCCGGTGGTGCTGAAGCGATCAGCGCTTGCCGCCGCCGAGCAGGCCGCCCAGCAGATCACCCAACCCGCCGGCACCGGCCTGACCACCACCGGATCCACCGAGCAGGCCGCCGAGCAGATCGCCCAGCCCGCCGGCTCCGCCGGTCGTCGAAGCCTGGCCGGTCCTGCCTCCCTGGGCCTGCTTGGCGAGGAAGGCCATCACCAGCGGAGCGAGCATCGGCAGCAGCTTGCCGATGATGTCGCCCGCCCCACTCCCCCCACTGCCGGTCTCCGAGAGTCTGCTGACCACCTGGTCACGATTGTCTCCGAAGACGTTGCTCACGATCTTGTCGCCGTCGACGGTGTCGACCTGATCGAGGTCGACCCCTCCCTCGATCAGGCTCGAATCGTGTTCACCGACGGCGCGGCTGAGCGAGGTGGCGCCGGCCGGGTCCTGCGCGTTGGCCTGCATGCCGCCGAGCAAGGCAGGCAACGCCTGCCGGGCGGCCTGTTCGGCCGTCCCCTCGTCGACGCCGAGCTGGCGGGCGAGCTGGTCCATGGGGATCTGGGAGAGGAGGTCATTGAGGTCGGTCATAGTGTCGTCGCCCCTCGGGTACGTCCAGCCTGTCTAGATGGTCGATCTTCGCAGTATGCCGCGCTTCCGGCGTCCCTGGCACGCCATCCCGGGATCGGCCGCCCGCAGTGCATACCCTTCGACTGTGGACGACGCGCCGCCACCCGCTGCCCGCAGGGTGGCACCGATCAGCCGGTCCGGCGCCGTCGTCGCTGCGTTGGTTGTCGCTCTGTGTGCCGGGGGAACCGTTTCCTGTTCGTCTCCGGAGCAGCCGGTGGCGGCCACGCCGACCGGAGTCGTGCCCGACGCGGTCGAGCTACCCACGCTCGAGGTCCGGGCGCCGGTGGAGCCGGTCGATCTCGGCGCGGACCGGGTGCTGGTCCCACCTGACGACCCGGATGTGCTCGGCTGGTGGGAGGCGGGGAGACGGCCCGGTTCGCACCACGGTTCCGCGCTGTTCACGGGCCACACGATCTCCACGGGCGGGGGTGTGCTGGAGCGCCTCGAGGAGCTTCGGGTCGGCGACCCGGTCGTCGTGCGGTCGGACGACGAGGCCGTTCAGTTCGAGGTGGTCGACGTCGAGGTCATGTCGAGGGCGGATCTCGCCGAGCGTGCCGAGACCCTGTTCGACCAGGACGGCGGTTCACGCGTGTTGCTGATCACCTGCGAGGACTGGGACGGGAAGGACTGGCTCAGCAATGTCGTCGTGCAGGCGGTTCCGGTCACACCGTGACGGCTGTCTGCGTCTCCGCGAGCTGCGGCGCGGCCCGGACGAGCTCCCCCGCGGCGCGTCGGATCCGGTCCTGGAGCCCGGGATCGGGCAACAGGTCGGCCGTGCAGTCCGAGGCCGTCGCATAGACCGCCGTGGGGACCGTCAGTGCCTGGAAGAACGCGAACAACGGCCGCAGCTCGTGGTCGACCACCAGCGCGTGCCGCTCCGACCCACCCGAGGCTGCGAGCAGCACGGGTGTGCCGGCCAATGCCCGCTGATCGACGACGTCGAAGAACGACTTGAACAGCCCGGTGTAGGAACCCCGATAGACGGGACTGGCGACGATCAGCAGGTCGGCCTGTTCGACCGCCGTCACGGCATCGCGCAACGCGGGCGTGTCGACTCCTGTCAACAGCATCCGGGTCACGTCGACCGCGTGATCGCGCACGTCGACCACGCGGACTTGCGCGACGCGGCCCTGCTCGCCGAGCAGCCGACCGACCTCGGCCACGAGGTGGTCGACCAACAGACGGGTCGCGGAGGGGCGGCTCAGCCCGCCCGATACCGCCACCAGATTCACGGTTGTCATGCTCATCACTCAGTCCGGGATGTCCTGCTGCGCGTGCCGCAGCTTGTCGCACAGACGCCCCAGGGTCCGTAGTTCGTCGTCGTCGAGGGCGGTTCCCACGTACCTGCCGATCGTGCGAACGTGCTGGCGGCCGATCCTTCGCTGGACCTCTGCTCCCTCGGGCGTCAGGGAGATCACCGTTCCGCGCCGGTCGTCGGCCGAAGGCTCGCGCCGCACCAGGCCCGTCGCCTCCAGGCGCTCGACCATCCGGCTCAGGCTCGGCTGGCTGAGCAGGATGTGCTCGTTCAGCTCGTTGAGCCGCATCGGGCGTGGGCCGCACCTCGACAGCGTGAACAGGACGTCGTACTCCCGCATGCTCAGCTGGGCCCACAGCGCGTCACGGGAGAACCGTCGCATGACCGCCACCTGCGCCCGGAACAGCGATTCCCAGGCCTCGGACGCGAGCCCCATGTCGCTGCGGCGGACGTCGGTCGTCGTCACGGGGTCACGTCCGCGGCTTGTCCGGTCGCGTCACGGCCGGTCGTGGCATCGACCGTTGCACCCTTGGCCGCCTTTCGGCCGGCGAAGGTGGGAGCGTCCGGAACACCTGTGGGCCGCAACGCCTCGAACTCCTTGCGCAGCACGGGTACGACCTCCGACCCGAGAATGTCGAGTTGCTCGAGCACTGTCTTCAGCGGCAGGCCGGCGTGATCGACGAGGAAGAGCTGGCGCTGGTAGTCGCCGAAGGACTCGCGGAAGGTCAGCGTCTTCTCGATCACCTGCTGCGGGCTGCCCACCGTCAGCGGCGTCTCGTCCATGAACTGCTCGAGTGACGGCCCGTGACCGTAGACCGGCGCGACGTCGAAGTACGGGCGGAACTCGCGGATGGCGTCCTGCGAGTTCGTCCGCATGAACACCTGCCCGCCGAGCCCGACGATCGCCTGCTCGGGGCCGCCGTGGCCGTAGTGGGCATAACGCTCCCGGTACAGACCGATGAGCTTCATGAAGTGCTCCTTCGGCCAGAAGATGTTGTTGGCGAAGAAGCCGTCACCGTAGAACGCCGCCTGCTCGGCGATCTCGGGGCTGCGGATCGAGCCGTGCCAGACGAACGGCGGCACGCCGTCGAGAGGACGCGGGGTCGCGGTGAACCCCTGCAACGGGGTGCGGAACCTCCCCTGCCAGTCGACGACGTCCTCGTCCCAAAGCCGCCGCAGCAGGTGGTAGTTCTCCACGGCGAGCGCGATGCCCTCGCGGATGTCCTTGCCGAACCACGGGTAGACCGGTGCCGTGTTGCCGCGGCCCAGCATGAGGTCGACCCGGCCGTCGGCCAGGTGCTGCAGCATGGCGTAGTCCTCGGCGATCTTGACCGGATCGTTCGTGGTGATCAGCGTGGTCGCCGTGGAGAGGATGATCCGTTCGGTGCGTGCGGCGAGGTAGCCGAGCATCGTGGTCGGGGAGCTCGGCACGAATGGAGGGTTGTGGTGCTCGCCGGTGGCGAAGACGTCGAGTCCGACCTCCTCCGCGTGCTGGGCCATGGTCATGATCGCTTTGATCCGCTCGTGTTCGGTGGGCGTGACACCGCTACGAGGGTCGGGCGTCACGTCGCCCACGCCGAAGATTCCGATCTGCATCCGAGCTCCCTGATCTATTGACTGCCGCCGCGGGCGGCCGGCACATTCCATGCGTTTGCATTCACTCCGCCTGCTCCAACGTGCTCGACGGCCGACCTGTTCCCGGCGACCGCCCGTATGGTCGGCCTCGTGACCCTGACGAGCTACGACGTCCACACCGTCCGCAAGCACTACCCGGCACTGTCCGACGGCTGGGCCTACCTCGACGGAGCCGCCGGTACACAGGTTCCCGAGGCCGTGATCGACGCGATCGCGAGGGCCGGCAGGGGCGGCATCGCCAACCATGGCGGCGTCTTCGCGGCCAGCAGGCGCTCCGACGGTTTCGTCGACGCCGCCCGCGCGGCGATGGCAGATCTGGTCGGTGGTATCGACGCCCGCGGGGTCGTCCTCGGGCCCAACACCACGACCTTGGTCTTCCGATTGGCGCAGGCGATGTCCGACACCTGGCGGCCGGGCGACGACGTGGTCGTGTCACGACTCGACCACGACGCGAACGTGCGGCCATGGGTGCGGTGGGCCGAGCGGGCCGGCGTCACGGTGCGGTGGGTCGATCCCCGTACCCCGTCGACAGACCTGGAGGCCGAGGCGTACGACGGCGTCGTCGGCCCTCGCACCCGTGTGGTCGCCGTCACCGCCGCGAGCAACCTGACCGGATCGATACCCGACGTCGCCGCGATCGCCGACCGGGCCCACGCCGTAGGCGCCACAGTCGTCGTCGACGGGGTGCACGCGACGCCGCACCTCCCGGTCGACATGGTGGCGCTCGGTGCGGACGTATGGCTGACCTCCGCGTACAAATGGTCCGGCCCGCACGTCGGCGCGTTGGTCGCCGACCCGGCATTCCTGGAGCCGTTGCGTCCGGACAAGCTCGCGCCCGCCCCGGACGAGATCCCGTGGCGGTTCGAGACCGGCACGCCGCCGTTCGCGGACCTGGCCGGGGTGTCGGCCGCGGTCGACCATCTGGCCGGACTGGCCGGCTCGCCGGATACGACCGGGTCGAGGCGGGAGCGCATCGTCGCGTCGATGAGTGCCGTGGCCGCATACGAACTCGATCTCTTCAGCCGCCTGCACGACGGCCTGGCGGCCATGGACCACGTCGAGATCATCGGGTCGCCCACCCGGCGTACAGCGACGGAGTACTTCCGGATCCGGGGTCGCCACCCGACGGCGGTAGCCGAGCATTGCGCGCGAGCACACGTCAACGTGTGGGCAGGCCACATGTACGCGTGGGAGCTCACCGGGCTGCTCGGCGTCCGCGACACCGGCGGAGGCGTACGAGCGGGCCTCGTCCACTACAACGACGAGAACGACGGCGATCGGCTTCTCGACGCCCTCGACGATCTCCGCTGACCCGATCTCAGGGTGCAGGCGGCAGGAGCTCCTCGAGCCAGGCAGTGACCGGGTGGTCCCACTGCGCGTGCACCTCGGACGAGACGTCCCGCAATGCGCGGCTCCACGAGAGCGCCCGGCCGACGCAGGCCAGGCGCACTGCGGCGTCGGCGACCGGGCGCAGCGCTCGCGGGTCACCCCACTCGGCGAGGTAGACGTCACGGATGGCGTCGAGCCGATGGTCGTCGGGCTCCCAGTTCAATCCTGTCCCCAGCCACTTCACGGCCTGCAGGCTCATGAACGGGTGACCGATCGCGGCGTCGCCCCAGTCGATCACGCTCACCCGGCCGCCGGCGTCGACGAACACGTTGGCGTCGTGAAGATCGCCGTGCTCGACCGTGGCGGGAATGCCACTGGTGTCCAACGTCTCCCCGAGCGGCGTGAGATCCAGAGCCAGCAACTCCTCCGCCCGCGACGACAGCGGGGCCAGCCGGCCGAGCCCCGCCAGCAGTGACGGCGACGAGTGGTCGGGCACTCCGGCACCGAGTGCCACGTCGCCGGAGCCCACGAACGACCGCTGCAGCCGGGCGTACCGGGGTAGCACGTCCAACCACCGCTCCACGACCTCGTCGTCGCTGCCCCCGATCTCGCGCATCGACCGTCCGGCGTCGGCGAGCAGCGTCCAGCCACGCGATGGTTCGGTCGCCACCACGACCGGCGTGAGTGGCCGGCCCTTCACCAGGTCGAGCAGCGCCGGTTCGTATGTCGTCCCGCCTCCATTGATCTTGAACCAGAGCTCGCCGTACCGGTAGATCCGGCCCCACGGCCGCTCCCGGACCAGCGAGAGCTCGTGCAGCGGCCCGGCATGAGCGGCGACCCACTCAGCGGGCGCGGCGAGCGTCGACAACGGTTCGTGATCTCAGGACTGTGAGGGAAGGACGGTTCCGCGTCACGGCTTTCACCTCGCCGGGATGGCCGATGCCTCCGACCGATCCTAGGACGCCCCCGGTCACAGGGAGGGCACCTGTGGCACAGCGTTCACAGGCGCACGCCGACGTAGTCGGTCAGATCGGCCAGCCGGTGTGAGTAGCCCCACTCGTTGTCGTACCAGCCGAAGACCTTGACCAACGTGCCGTTCGCCTCCGTGAGGCCGGCATCGAAGACGCACGACGCCGGGTTTCCGACGACATCGCGGGAGACGATGGGGTCGGACGTGACGTCGAGGACCTCGCAGAGGGGTCCGGCCTCCGCGGCCGCCGCGTACGCGTCGTTCACCTCGTCGCGCGTGGCCGGGTTGTTCAGCACGGCCACGAGGTCGGTCAACGAACCGTCCTCGACGGGAACCCGGACGGCGATGCCGTCGATCCGGCCCGCAAGCTCGGGGATGATCAGCCCGATCGAGCGGGCCGCGCCGGTGCTCGTAGGGACGATGTTGACCCCGGC
>Ga0299914_10001281_pt1 | contig 16502 bp, 11 predicted proteins | sample RVTome_10_FD_201361 | JGI IMG/M metagenome (GOLD analysis project Ga0299914, IMG submission 201361) | Soil microbial communities from uranium-contaminated site in the Upper Colorado River Basin, Wyoming, United States - RVT153D57 (version 2) ...
GCGCGGAGCGCGTCGAGGCGACGCGCGCTCGATCCGTCAGGATTCGCTCGGCTCGATCGGGACGCGGACGCGGGTCCGCTCCCATTCCAGTTTGAGCTCGGCCCGCGCTTCTCCCAGCGGCTCGAGGCCGATCGTGAGCGCCTCCACGTGCTCGCCTGTCGCCTCGACGGGCACCGTCACCCGCCCGAGGTCGTGCGAGGCGACCCAGTCATCGAGCGGCGCGCCGGGGCGGTCCACGAGTCTGTTCACCGCGATCGTCCACGCCGACTCCCCCGGGACGGCGTAGAGCGACACCCAGCCCGGCGCGATCTCCACATCGCCGAACCGGACGGGGATGTCGGTGCGCAGGAGCGTCGGCTCATTCGCTCCCATGCGCCAGGGCTCGCCGAATCCGACCAGATCCCCCATCACGGTCCGACCGCGGGCCGCGGGGCGGCTGTAGCACACCTTGACCCGACCCGCTCCGATCGCGACCTCCGCGGAGTCGGGAGGACTCGGACGTGCGCGCAGGTCGTCGACCGTCCCCGGGAACGCGCAGGCGAACCGGCCCGCCGGGGTGTCGGGTGCCCCCGGGAGGCTTTGGACGGCCGGCTCGCGCAGGGGGCGCGTGGCGACGATCATCCACATCCGGTGGGTGTGCCCGTCGCTCTCCTCGTCGATGAACCGGGGCTCCCGGGCCGAGATCTCGAATCCGGCCTCACGAAGCTCTTCCTCCGCGAGAGGGAGAGCGAGGTCGTGGTCTTCCACCTGCGACTCCCTGGTCTCGGCAGGGTCCGCGGGAGGGTTATCGAGGATCACCAGACGGCCGCCGGGTCTGAGCGCCCGCCGAATTCCGGCGAGGATGGACTGGTGCTCGACCATCTCGTGATACGCGTTCACGATCAGCGCGCCATCCAGCGTGCCGTACGGGAGCCGCGGATCGTCGGTCTCTCCGAGCACGAGCTCGACGTTGCGGAGACCTTCCCCTTCGACGGAATGCCGGAGCCGGTCCAGAGTCGCCGGGACGATGTCGACGGCGAACACCCTCCCCTCCGGCCCCACCGCGGTCGCCAGGCGGGTGGTGAAGTAGCCCCCGCCGGCCCCGATGTCCGCGACCCGGCTGCCGGGTCCGGCCTCGAGCGCGGTGAGCACCGCTCCCACGCGCTGCCATTCGTCGCGGTGCGAGTCCCCCTGCCCGGAGACGGAGGTGGGGAGCGTGAGCGAGACTCCGAGCGCGATCGCCATTCGCAGGGCGCGGGAGAATCCGGGTCGTGGATGCATCATGCATGTCCTTTCCGTGAACGTCGTGCGTTCCACAGGTATACCGGCAATCCGCCGGCGATCACGCCCAACCCGGCGAGCGAGGCTCCCGGCTGGTAGCGGATCGCCTGGACAAGCATCGCCGCGCCCGCAACCAGGAACGCGATCGGAGTGAGCGGATATCCCCACACGGCACCCGGGCGACGGAAGCGGCCCGGACGACGGCGGAGGACGAACAGCGAGGCGACGGCCACGGAGCTGAACGCCACGATGGCGAAGCCCGTGTAGGCGATGAGCGCCTCGAAGGTCCCGGTCAGCGCCAGGACGCCGCTCCAGATTCCCTGGAGCGCCAGGGCGAGCACCGGCGCACGCGTGCGCCCGCCCACGCGGCCGAGCGCCGACGGGAAGCAGCCGTCGCGCGCCATGGCGAAGTAGACCCGCGGGCCGGTCATGATCATGGCGCCCACGGCGCTCGCGAGCGCGAGGAGAACGAGGACCGCGACCACCTCCGCCGCAGCGTCGCCCAGCAGCGCCGCCGCCGCGGTATCGGCGACCGCCACGTTCCCGGCCAGCTCGCCGAACGGGATCACCCGCAGGTAGGCGAGGTTGAGCCCCAGATAGAGCAGAGTGACCCCCGCCGTCCCCAGCAGGACGGCGATACGAAGGCTCCGCCGCGGGCTCCTCATCTCGCCCGCCAGGTACGCGGGCGCGTTCCAGCCGCTGTACGTGAACATCACGAGGACGAGGGCCACCAGGAGCTGGTCGCCTCCCGATGAGGCCGCGGCCGGAGCGGGCGGGGACAGAGGACCCGGCGAGAGGAGACCGACCACGATCAGACCGACGATCAGGAGCGCGCTCGAGGCGGCGAGCGCGTTCTGGATGAAGCGGGCGATGCGCAGCCCGCGCATCTGCGCGGCGGTGAGCACCGCGATCAGGGCCAGCGCCACCACCACACGCGGGGAGGCTTCGACGCTCAGGAGACCCAGCGACAGGTCGAACACGGCCCTCTCGTCCCCGGCACCCGGGATCAGTCGATCGAGGTAGGCCGCGAACCCCACCGCTGCGGCGGCGATCGCACCGGAGAACCCGGCCACGAACGAGGTCCACCCCGACAGAAACCCGGCCAGCGGGCCGAACGCGTTCCGGATGTACACGTACTCGCCGCCCGCCTCCGGATAGGTCGCGCCGAGCTCGGCGTAGACCAGCGCGCCGCACAGCGCGAGGAGCCCCCCGAGGGCCCACAGCCCCATGAAGGCACCGGCGTCGGAGATCATGCCGGCCACGATACCCGGCGTCGTGAAGATCCCGATGCCCACCACGTTCGCGACCACGAGCGCGGCTCCGTCGAGCGGACCGAGTCGGCGGGACAGCGTGTCGGGCATCGGGCTCACCTGTCACTGACGTGATCACGGACGCGGGGCGGCCGTGACTCGCCGCCGAGCCGGATGATGCGTGATCGCCACCCGGGGGCGGTGACAGGGAGGTGCGAATCCTGTGAGAGTTTTGCGAAGGCGGGGACGGCCGCAGGCTTCTACGGATCGAGGCGGTAGCCGATCCCCCAGACCGTGATGATGTGGGCGGGCTCGGACGGGTCGTCCTCGAGCTGTCGCCGGAGCTCGGCGATGTGGGCATCCACCGTGCGGCTGGTGACCGGACGTTGGAATCCCCACACGTCGCGCAGTAGCTCGAACCGGGAGGCCACCTTCCCCCGGCGACGGAGCAGCGCGACCAGCAGCTCGAAAGCCCGCGGCGTCACGTGCAGCTGCTCTCCGTTCTTCGTGACCAGCCGGGCATCGAGGTCGACCCGGACGGCGCCGAAGGCGAGCTCGCCAACATCGCCACGCCGTCGGGCGGCCTCGGGGCCGTGTCGGGCCAGGAGCCGCTTCACCCGCTCGAGGAACTCCAGGAGCCCGAACGGCTTCGTCAGGTATTGATCGGCGCCGAGGCGAAAGCCGCGAACCTTGTCCGCCTCTTCTCCGCGGGCGGAGAGGATCAGCACCGGGGCCTCGAAGCCCTCCTTCCGCAGCCGGGCGAGGAGGTCGAATCCGTCCAGACCCGGGAGCATGAGATCGAGGACGACGAGGTCGGGGTCCGTCCGGCGGGCGATCTCGAGCCCGCTCGGGCCATCCTCGGCCACCTCTACGTCGAACCCCTCCATCTCGAGGTTGTAACGAACGGCGGCCGCCAGCTCCCGGTTGTCTTCGACGACCAGGATGTCAGCCATGGGCCTCCGGCAGATCCACCCGGAAGCGGGCGCCGCCGCCCGGCGGATCCTCGACCGTGACGGAGCCACCGTGGAGCCCGACCAGGTCGCGCACGACCGAGAGGCCGATGCCGCTGCCACCTTTTCCGGATCGTCGCGCGCTCTCGCCCCGGTGGAAGGGCTCCCAGATTCCGTCGCGGTCCTCTGCCGGGACGCCGGGACCCTGGTCGTCCACCGTGATCCGGGCGCCTTCGGCCGTCCGGCCGAGCGCGACCGTCACCGTCTGCCCGCCGGGTCCGTACTTGACCGCGTTCTCCACCAGGTTGAGGAGCACCTGCCGGAACGCGTCGCGGTCGACGGGGACGATCACCGGCACCTCGCCCGGGTCGAACCGCAGCTCGGCCCCTTCCGACAGCGGTCCATAGTCGACGAGCGCCCGCTCGATCTCCTCGGCGAGGTTCGCGGGCTCGGGGTCGAGCTTGAGCCGGCCCTCGTCCGCCTGCGCGAAGCGCAGCACGTTGTCGACCAGGTGCGTGAGCCGGTGGGTCTCGCGATCGATGTTCTCGAACGCCCACTCCCGTCCTTCCACGGTTTCGGCCCGTCCCAGCCTCAGTGTATCGAGAAACACCCGCTGGAGCGCGAGCGGCGTCCTCAGCTCGTGCGACACGCTCGACACGAAGCCGGCCCGCATCGCCGCGAGCTCGTGCTCGCGCCGGAGCTGGAGGAACGCGACCACCAGCAGCCCGGTCGCCAGCGCCAGGAACGCCACGAGCACGGGCAACCGCGAGCGCGGCAGCCCGCCGATCACGAGGTGCTCGGCCGCCGCCGGCAACAGCCCCACCGAAGCGCGGAGGGCGCCGCCCGTCCCGCCGACCGGCTCGCTGGCCACGTACCGTTCGGGGAACCCGTCGGAGGAGCGGAACACCACCGGTCCGCCGGGGACGTCCACGCGGAGCGACAGGAGCTCCTCGCGGGGCAGGTCCCCGACCAGCGGCTCCGGGAGGAGATCCCCGCACAGCGCCCGCCCGAGAGCGTCCTCCAACAGCGCGGGCTCGAAGAACAGCGCGTACACCGCGGTGTCTCCGGGGACGTACACCCGCGACCAGGCTGCCAGGAGCGTTCGCCCGCCCACTGTCACGTCGGCCAGACCCTCGCGGCCGCGGAACCCGGGACCCCGCCGCACGTCCTCGGCGATGGCCTCCCCCGCCGCGGCGGCCTCGCCCGGTGGTATCCCGATGCCGAGCACCTCCATGGTGCCCGACCTCAGGGTGTACCGCGCGGCGTCGTACAGCGCCCCCAGATCCGAGCACTGACAGTCCTCGCCGTGCGGTTCGTGCAGCACGAGGCGGGTCGGCGGCAGCTCCGATCGCACGAAGTCCGCCGGCTCGTCGTGGAGCGCGCCGTGGAACAGGTGCTCGACGATCGAGTTCAGCTCCGTCTCGGCCTGACGTCCGTAGTTCCAGGCGGCCGTGCGCGCGTAGTCGGTGAGGAGCTTGTCCACCGTCGCCCGGTGCGACCGGACGGCGGCGTGGGCCTGGTAGGCGACCGCCACCAGGAGCACGCACCCGAGGGCGAGCAGCACGATGGACGGCTGCAGCCACCGTCGCTCGCGCCACCGCATTCGATTCGCACCGGCTCGACGGGGCCGGCCGTTCGACCAACCACTCAATGCGCACCTCCGCACTCCAGGACGCTCGCAAGATAGCGGCGCGCCGCCGGGACGGGTCAGCGGCCCGTACGAAGAGTGTGAGAGAAGTGTGAAGGCTCCGAGCGTCGAGGTCCCCACGCCCCGATCCCGACGCCGGCAAGGGCCATGACTCCGGAGCCCGGCGCGCGCGAGGACGTGCAGCGACCCGACTTCCGGCCTTCGAGGATTCCTCACAAGACTCTGACGGCGGCATCACCTGCGGCCTCCCCACCACCGCCATCGTCGCATGCACGCCCGGCTTCGCACGGTCGGAGATTCCTGGCTTCGAGGAGGTGCAGCATGGATGGCACGACTGGAACCGGATCCCGTACGAGGGCCCCCGATTCGACGACCGGTGGGGCGTGGTCGGACCGGAGCGCGGCCGAGTCGCGGGAGCGCTGGCGCGACGCCTGGAACGTCCTCCGGATCGGGGCGGCGCTGTGCTTCATCGGGCACGGCGCGTTCGGCCTCATCACCAGGGAGGCCTGGGTTCCGTACTTCGGGCTCGTGGGGATCTCGCCCGACGTCGCGTACACGCTGATGCCGGTGGTGGGAACGGTGGACATCCTCGTCGGCCTCGCGGCACTCGTGCGCCCCTCCCGCGTCGTGTTCGCGTACATGGCCGTGTGGGCGGTGTGGACCGCCGCCCTCCGTCCGCTCACGGGCGAGCCGCTGTGGGAGCTGCTCGAGCGGGCGGGAAACTACGGGGTGCCGCTCGCGCTCCTGCTCATGGTGCGGACGCCGCGGACGCTCGGCGACTGGTGGAGGCGGCTCACGACGGACGATCTGCGGGCGCGGATCCCCCGGCCGGCGCTCGTCGCGCTCCACGCAACCGCCGTGCTGCTCGTGCTCGGGCACGCCGGGTATGGGCTCGAGGGCCGCGAGCTTCTCGCGCGGCACTACGCGGTGCTGGGCCTGGACGCGACCGCGGTGTACGTCGGCGGCGGCCTCGAGCTGGGGCTAGCGACCGCGCTCGCCGCCGGGGTCTCGCCCCTCCTCCTCGCGTTCACCGCGGTGTGGAAGATCGGGACCGAGCTCCTCTACCCGCTCGCCGGCCACCCGGTGTGGGAGTTCGTGGAGCGCTCGGGGAGCTACGCGGCGCCGATCGCGCTCGCGTTGATCCTGTCCCGGGCCCGGTCCGCGGAATGGCGAGCCGGTTCGGCGCGATCGCCGGCCACGCCGCGACCGGGGTTGGCGGCCACGGCGGTCGCGGTGGCTGCGGTCGCCATCCCGGCCACTGCGGTTGCCTCACGGGACGCGGGTGCGAGCCTGGAGATCGTCGCCGACACGGTGTGGGACCGCATGGACGGCCGGGAGATCGCCGCCGACACGGTGTGGGACCGCATGGACGGCCGGGAGCTCCTCGCAGAGTTGCGGGCCGGCAGCCTCGTCCTCGCATGCCGGCACGCGATCACCGACCGCAGCCGGGGCGACGCCCGGCGGGTGGATCTATCCGATCGCTCCACGCAGCGAAACCTGTCCGATCGCGGCGAGCGCCAGGCGCGGGAGCTCGGCCGCGAGATGGCCGAGCTCGGGATCCCGGTCGGTCGGGTTCTGAGCAGCCCCTATGCGCGCACCTTCGAGAGCGCCGAGCTCACGTTCGGACGGGCCGAGCCCAGCGATGCCCTGTACGGAGAACGCTCCCGGAGCCTGCGCCGGCCCCTGTTCGCGGACGCGACGGAGGGCGACGGCAACCGGGTGCTCATGACACACCAGTACGTGCTCCTGCAGGTGCTCCGGGTCTTCCGCCCCGGACAGATCGAGGAGGGCGATTGCGTCGTGGTGCGGCCCGTGGGCGGCGACGGCTTCCACATCGCGGCGCACCTGAGCCCGGGCGACTGGCGGGCGCTCCTGGGCGCAGGAGAGGGAGGAGCGGACTTCGCGGCGGCTCCGGGCGGGTGGCCCGACCACGTGAACGGACGTCAGGATGCGCGGCTGGTCGTGAGCGAGCCGCTACTCGTCTCCGACCCCTCGTCGCGGATGCCCGTGGTGGAGCCGCACCTGGCCGTCGATCCGCGTGATCCGAACCGCATGATCGCGGGCGCGATCGTGGTGGATTCGGCGGCTGCGGGGCCCGCCGGAGGATCTCACATCTCGATCTACGACTCCGACGACGGCGGAGCGACCTGGCGGTCCCGTTCGCTCGACATGCTGATGGGGGCCGACCCCTGGCTCACCATCGACGGAGGTGGCAACGCCTACCTGTCATACCTCGGTAGGTTCGACCACGACGGCGACGAGATGGAGCTGTGGATCCAGCACTCCCGAGATGCGGGTCGGACCTGGGGAACACCGCGATCCCTCGGACCGGGGCACGACCGGGAAACGATGGTCTCCGGCGTCGTCGGGGGACGGCAGGTCACGTTTCTGTCCAGCAGCCTCACGCGCCGCATTTCCGACCGCGCCACGCTGGCCTACGTGTACGTGGCGCGAGCCGAGGATGGCGGAGACCTCGAGCCGTGGGTCGAGATCCTCCCCAACAACCTCCAGTCGAACACGCTCTGGATGGCCTCGACGCCGCGTGGGTCGATCGTCGTCACGCTCCTCGACTACGCGACCGGGTCGTTCGAGTTGCTCGCGTCCAGGCGAGCCTGGGTGTTGGTCCTGGAGCCCGGAAGCGCGTCGTTCTCGGAGCCGCGCTTCGTGGCCGAGGGAATCGCCCCCCGCACGGCGTTCGTCGTCGCCGCCGACCCGAGCGGGCGCTACGCGGAGGAGCGGATCTACGCCCTGTGGCCGGCGCGCCGTTCGGACGAGCTCTCGGAGCTCAGGCTTTCGAGATCCGATGACCTCGGATCGACGTGGTCGGAGGCGCGGGCGGCCGTCACTCCGGCGGACGGCGCCCGGCCCGCGGGGCGGGCCGGACTGACAGTGGACGCCGAGGGCGTCGTCTACCTGGCATGGATGGACAGCCGGCACGGGCAGGACGAACGTCGGGTCGACCTCTACGCGGCGGCCTCCGTGGACGGCGGCGAGACCTTCCTCCCGGCGATCCGGGTGACACCCGCGACCTCGGACAACGCGACGGCCGCGAACGGGCGCGTCGCCGAGGTCTGGGGGCAGGGTGGCCACTATTTCGGTCTGGCACCCCTGCCGGACGGAGGGGCGCAGCTCCTGTGGGCCGACAGCAGGACCGGGCTCTACCGGCTGTACACGGCCCGCCTCACCGTCGACCGCGCACCGGGGGCCGGCGGTCGCGCCGGCTCATGAGCCGACGCAGGAAGCGTCGAGCCCGTCCACGCTCGCCCTGTCGAGGAACTCCGCCTCGAGCGCGTCCGTGCAGTCGTTCCCCGGACCGTGACCGCCCCCCGGCACCACGATGTGGAGGCTGTTGGGCAGGTGCTCGGCCACCGCATCGCCCCACTCGGGTGGCGTGACCGGGTCGCGCTCGCCCGAGATGATGAGGACCGGGAGGTCGCTCTCGACCGGCTCCCAGAACGACGCGGGCAGCTCGGCCACGTCCCACGCCCGGCACACGTCGCGATAGCCCGCAATGAGGTGGTCGCCCATGAACGTCCCGGCGGAGAGGCGCTCGACCTCCTCATCGGTGAGCGGGGCGATGTCCTCGGGACACAGGGCCGAGAAGTGGTACCCGGCCTCGCCGCCCTCGCCTCCGACCCAGCCCGCGCGCTCGAGGTAGTAGCCGGCCACCTCCTCGAAGTCGCCTTCGTACGCGCGGTCGATGACGCCGGGCACCTGGTCGGCACGCCCGTACAGGAGCCCGCGGAGCGCGTAGGAGAAGTCGCCCTTCGTGAACGCGACCGGCACGCCGGCGACCTCGAGCTCGGCGGGTGCCCGGTCGAGCCGTGCCAGCACCTCGTCGAGATGGGGCCTCAGCTCGGGGTGCTCGGACGCGCAGGCGGGAGTGGCCGCGCACCCCTCGACCACGAGGTCGAGCGAGCGCTGGAGCGAGCGCGCCATGTACACGTAGCCGTGCATGAACACCGGCGCGACGCTGTTGAGCGTTACCGTGCGGATGGCTTCCGGGTGGCGGCGCATGTACACCTGCGCCACGCGGGTACCGTACGAGGTCCCGTTCAGGTTGACGGACTCGTAGCCCAGCCATTGCCGGAGCTCCTCGAGGTCGTCCACGGAGTAGTTGGTCGTGTACAGGTCGAGCCGGGCGCGCTTCGCGAGCGTCTCGCGACACGTCCGGATGTGATCGGGCGGGAACACGGTGCCGAACCGGTCGGCGAGCGGGATGTCGAACGCCGGGCAGTCGAGCGATTGCGATCTGCCGACGCCGCGCACGTCCACGAGCAGGATGTCGCGCGACCGGAGGAGGTGGGCCGCCCCGCGGGCCACGAACGCCGCCCCGTCCGTGAACGACTGTCCGGGCCCGCCCGGGAGCGGGATGACGACCTCGCCCTCGACCGGATCCGGCCCGGTCGCCTCGAGGATCACGAACGCCAGGTCGACCGTGCGCCCCTCCATCGCCTCGCGATCCTCGAACACCCGGTAGGTCCCGCAGCGGGCCGGGCTTTCGAGACGCTCGAACTCGCACGTGACGACCTCGCCGCTCCCGGCCGGCGCGTCGGGCGCCAGCGCGGGGAACTCCTGCGCGGCGACGCCGTGGGTGGCACCCCGCGCGACGAGAACGACGGGCAGCCCGACCAGAGCCACCACCACTCTCGACAGGACTCGCTTCGACAAGACCGACCTCCCCGTAACGGACCGACATTCCTTCGAAACCGACCGCCCCTCGCGCCTCCTCGAGGCTGCACGCGTTCCCCAAGATCCGGCGATGGGACCCGTCCGGCCACCGTCTCGGGGGTTTATGTCACCCTCCTCCCATTGACCTTCTAGGGATACATGTGGTATCTTCCCCTCGACCTGCTATGGGAACCGGCCATGGGACATGGGGACCCCGACACATGACCGCACGAACCACCGACGAGCGCCTCGATCTCCTCCAGGGGACGCTCGACATGCTCATCCTCAAGGCCTTGACGGCGGGACCTCGTCACGGCTACGCGATCGCCCGCTGGCTCGAGGACTCCACCGCGGATGCCCTGAGCGTCGAGGAGGGTTCCCTGTATCCGGCCCTCCATCGCATGGTGGGACGCGGGTGGGTGACGGCCGACTGGGGTCTGAGCGAGAACAACCGGCGCGCCAAGTACTACACGCTCACCGCGAAGGGACGCGCACAGCTTCGCGCCGAGACGGCGAAGTGGGGGCGGTTCGTGGACGCGATCGCGCTCGCCCTGCGGGCCGAGCCCGCCTGAGTCGGGAGAGAACTCGATGAGCGACCGAACGGGCGATCCGTACGCCGAGCTCCGCCGCATCCTGAGCAGGAGCCGCATCGACGAGGACGTGGCCGCCGAGCTCGAGCACCACTTCGACGCGCTCGTCGCCCGGAACCTCGAGCGCGGGATGTCGGAGGACGACTCCAGGCGGGCCGCGCTCGAGCGCTTCGGCGACATGGACCGCATCCGCGAGGAGACCCGCCGGGTGGACCGCCACGTCGGCCGCGTGGAGGCGCGTTCGGAGCACGTGGCCGACGCGGCGCGCGGGGTCCGGTACGCCGTCAGGCGGCTGCTCCGGAGACCCGAGTTCACGCTGTTCGCGGTCCTCACCCTCACGCTCGCCATCGGGGCGTTCTCGGCGCTGTTCACGGTGCTCGACGGCGTGGTCCTGAGCCCACTCCCGTACGCCGAAGCCGGCGAGCTCGTGCGCCTCGAGAGCGCGGTGCCGTCCATGGGCGAAGATGCCGTTTGGGGGCTTTCGCAGGCGGGCTACTTCGACTTCCGCGACAACGGCGAGGCCCTCGTGACCATCGCGGGGTACTCCGCGGGCGGCGCGAACTTCGTCAGCGAGGCCGGACCCGCCCGCGTCCGCTACGCCGCCGTCACGGCGACGCTCGGCGACGTGCTCGCGCTCCGCACCGCGGCGGGCCGCTGGTTCGATCCCGGCGAGGACCTCCCGGGAGCCCCGCGGACGGTCGTCCTGGGGTACGGGTTCTGGCGGAACCAGTTCGGCGGCGATCCCGGCGCGCTGGGCTCGACCATCGATCTCGACGGCTTCTCGTACGAGGTCATCGGCGTCCTCGAGCGCGGCCTCGGGCTGCCGGAGGGGCCGGTCGATGTGCTCCGGACGCTCAAGCTGGACCCCTCGGACGCGCCGGTGAACGCGCACTGGCTCTCGGCCGTCGGGCGGCTCGGGCCGGACACTCCTGTCGCCGCCGCGCAGGCCGACCTCGACCGGCTGACGTCGATGTTCAGCGAGAAGTTCCCGGGCGCGTACCCCTCGTCCTTCATGGACGGAACCGGGTTCCGCACCCGCGTCGTCCCGCTCAAGGACTACGTCCTCGGCGACATCGGCCGGACGATGTGGATCCTGTTCGGGGCGGCCGGCCTCCTCCTCGTGATCGCGGTGGCCAACATCACCAACCTCTACCTCGTGCGCATCGAGGCCCGCCGCCGCGACTTCGCCGTGCGCGCGGCGCTCGGCGCGCGGCGACGCCATCTGGTATGGCAGAGCCTGTCGGAGACGCTCGTGCTGTGCCTGTTCGCCGGCGCGCTCGCGCTGGGCGTGGCGCGGGCCGGCATCGCGCTTCTGAACGCGAACGCCCCCGCCGCGCTTCCGCGTCTCGAGGAGCTTGGTCTGGCGGCCCCCACGGTGTGGTTCACCATCGGAGTGAGCCTCGCGCTCGGGGTGATCCTCGGTCTGGTCCCGCTCGCCTACGGCGCGTTCGACCGGGCCACCGATCTGGCCCGCGAGTCCGGGAGCCGTACGACGCCGTCGCGAAGCCGGAACCGCGTCCGACGGCTCATGCTGGCGGGCCAGATGGCGCTCGCCCTCGTACTGCTCGCCGCCGGGGGCCTCATGCTCCGGAGCCTCGAGCGGATGCGGTCGACAGAGCCCGGCTTCGACCCGTCCGATGTGCTGGCGGTGGAGATCTTCCTGTCCCGCTCGCGCTACGGGTCGTACGAGGAGGTGGGCGCCTTCTATCGCCGCTTCATCTCCGAGCTCGAGCGCCTGCCGGGCGTGATCCACGCCGGCGCGACCACGCGGCTCCCCCTCATCGACGGCGGCCCGTGCGCCGCGTCCTACATCGAGGACCGGCCGCCCGATTCCGGCGAGGAGCCGCCATGCATCGAATACGCGCTCGCCGCGCCGGGCTTCTTCGAGACGCTCGACATCCCGGTGGACGGAGCCACGCCCGGCTGGACCGAGATGGAGGCTGGGGCGGGTGGCGTCGTGGTGACGCGCGCGCTCGCCGATCGTCTGTGGCCCGGTGAGTCCGCGATCGGGAAGGGGATCAAGGGGAACGGCTGGTCGCAGCCGTTCTACCGGGTGATCGGCGTGGCGGACGACTTCCGCTCCGAGGGGCTCGACCGGCCGCCGTTCGAGGCCGTGTTCTATCCCATGTACCCCATGGAGGGCGCCCCGTTGTGGTCGCCCCCGAACGCGATGCGGGTGGTCGTAGAATCGACCGCCGACCCGGCCGGTCTCGTGCCCGCGGTGCGCCGCATCCTCGGCGACCTCGATCCGGGCATCCCGATCGGTGAGGTCGACGTGCTGGATGCGGCCATCGCCAACTCGCCGGCCGTCTCCCGCGTCTCCTTTACGCTCCTGCTGCTCGGGATCGCGGCCGCCATGGCGCTGCTGCTGAGCACGATCGGGATGTACGGGATCGTGGCGCAGCTCGTGGTCGAGCGCTCGCGGGAGATCGCGGTGCGTCTCGCCCTCGGCGCGCGGCTCGAGCAGGTGATCCGCATGTTCCTCGGCCAGTCGCTCGGGGTGGCGATCGTGGGCGCCGTGGCGGGCCTGGCCGGCGCCCTCGTGGCCACGCGCGCCCTGCGCGCACTCCTGTTCGAGGTGGCTCCCGGCGATCCGCTGACGCTGGCAACCGCGACCGCGCTGCTCCTGGTCACCGTGGCGGCCGCGACGTACCTCGCGTCACGCAAGGCCGGGCGCGTGGACCCGATCGAGACGCTCAAGGCCGAGTAACTCACCCGGCGGCTCTCCGCAGGATGGAACCCGCCGGCCCCCCGGCCCGTATCCTGGTGCCGCCAACGGAACCGGAGACCGGGGAGTCGCTTGACGCCGTCCACATCCGCAGATTCGCCAGCCGGGAACGCGCCGCCCGGGGTCGACTACGCCCGCAAGTGGTGGGTGATGCTCGCCGTGGCCATGGGCATCTTCCTCGGCACGATTGACGGCAGCATCGTGAACGTGGCGCTCCCCACGCTGGTCGAGAGCTTCCACACCACGTTCGCGCACGTCCAGTGGGTGGTGCTCGGCTATCTGCTCACGCTCGCGAGCCTCGTGCTCGGGATCGGACGCCTGGGCGACATCGTGGGGAAGAAGCCCATCTATACCGTCGGGTTCGGCCTGTTCACGCTCGGCTCGGTCCTCGCCGGGCTGTCGCCGAGCGTCGGTTGGCTCATCGGGCTCCGCGTCTTCCAGGCCCTCGGCGCCGCCATGGTGTTCGCGCTCGGCTTCGCGATCATCACCGAGGCGTTCCCTCCCGCGCAGCGGGGCCGCGCGCTGGGGATCGGCGGGGCGATCGTCTCGGTGGGGATCGTCATCGGCCCCACGCTCGGCGGGTTCCTCATCGACAGCCTGGGCTGGCGGTGGATCTTCTTCGTCAACCTCCCGATCGGGATCGTCGGTACGTGGACCGCCGCGCGGTTCGTCCCGAACATCCCGCCCCCCGGGGGCGAGCGCTTCGACTTCGTCGGCGCGGGCGCGTTCTTCACCGCGCTTCTGAGCCTCATGCTCGGACTCACCTTCGGGCAGTTGCGCGGATTCGCCGATGGACTCGTCCTCGGTCTCCTCGGCTTCGGGCTCGCGGCCCTCGCCGCGTTCATCGCCATCGAGCGCCGGGTGGAGCAGCCCATGCTCGACCTGTCGATGTTCCGGAACCGGCTCCTGAGCGTGAACCTGTTCACCGGCTGGGCCAGCTTCGCGGCGATCGCGGGTCTCCTCGTGCTCCTCCCGTTCTACCTCGAGAACGTGCTCGGCTACTCGCCGCGCGAGGTGGGGCTCCTGCTCGCCTCGGCCCCGCTGGCGCTGGGCCTGGCGGCCCCCGTGAGCGGGTCGTTGTCGGACCGCGTCGGACCCCGTCCGGTCACGGTGGCGGGGCTCGCCGTGCTCCTGTGCGGATACCTGCTCATGCTGACGCTCGATCTGGAGACGAGCGCGCTCCACTACCTGCTGGTCCTGTTCCCGGTGGGGCTCGGGATGGGGATCTTCCAGTCGCCCAACAACAGCGCGATCATGGGCTCGGTCCCGCAGCAGCGGCTCGGTGTGACCTCGGGGCTTCTCACGATCACGCGCATCACGGGTCAGCTCAGCGGGATCTCGATCCTCGGCGCGGTGTGGGCCGCCCGGGTCGGAGCCCACTCCAGCACCGCCGGCGAGCCGAGCGCGGCCGCGCACGCCGCCCAGGTGGCGGGTCTGCACGACACGATCCTGGTCGTCGTGGCGCTCATCGCCGGCTCGCTGACGCTGGCCGTCTGGGGACTCGTGATCGAGCGCCGACGGAAGATCGAAGCGCCAGGGCCTACGGCGAGCGAGTAGGCGCCCCCGCGACGGCGATCGGCGTGGCGAGCACCGGGATGTCGCGACGGTACCGAAAGATCCGCCGACTCCTCACGGGTTCGCCGAGCGAGTCGAACGCAATGAAGATCCCCCGTTCGATCCCTTCCGGCGGGTTTCGGCGGGGGACACCGATCGTCACGCCTCCGGCCTCGCCGAAGACACCCACGTGCAGCTCTCGGGTCCTGACCGGAGGACCACCGCCGCGCGGCGAAACCAGGAGGTCCTCCGCGAGCTTCAAGTGCCAACGTGCCTCCTGCGGGATGATCTGCGGTACGAGCACCAATTCGGGTGGACCGGACACGCGAGGCTCCCCGAGCAACGCTTCCACCCACCTCACGGCCTCCTCGGGCGTGGGCAGTACCCAGCGCCTGTCGATGGTTATCCCGCGACCCGAGAAATTGTTACCGAAGGGCTGCGGCAAGACGAGACGGTCCTGCCGCACATGGACATCCGTGGCCCATGCATTGACGGCCACCATGACGGAAGGACCGGAACCGTCGCAGAAGACGACGAGCCACTGTGGCCCGAAGCCCTTCCTGACGACGAGCGGAAGGCTGCTGTCGGGAGTCGCGAAGGGAGTCGCCGCATAGAAGACACGTCCGCACGGCTCGAGGGCGTTCATATCGATCTGGGCATCGCGACCGCGTTCCAGGTACGCCTCCCCCGCGAAGTCGCGGATCCACAGCCGCGCGAATGTCCGTGCGGTGGCGGCGGAGATCTCGGGCGGCGCGTCCGCGAGGGGGCGCCGAACCACTTCGAGGGGTCCGTCCTCGCCGAGACCGGGGGTCGATGCTCGACCTGATGCCTCCGACCCCGGCATGTGCGCCGGGTCGCGATCGGCGCACGCCAATGCTGCCATCGTGAAGAGGACAGAAAACCACTTCACCACGGGCGTCGGGCCGCCCGGCTGGCGCTGTCGTCGTCGCCGTACGTGATGCATCGGTCGCCACCCGTCCACTGCGATCGAGTGTTCGCTCGCGATTGACGCTAGCGGGGAGCCACAGCATAGACCATGCGGCTGCCCCGCGGCCCCCCTGCATTCCGAGTTCCCCGTCTTGCGGATGATCCCGATGCGGGGAATCACCCTCGCGCGCGGAGTGCGTCTAGGCTCCAGGGCCCGGGACCCGCGGCCGAGAGATACAGAAACATGAACGCGTAGAACACGGCGGGCGCCCCCTGGTTGAGGACCGGCCAGAAACCCAGGGGCGCGTGCCCATAGAAATAGGCCACGGCCATCTCACCCGAGAGCAGAAACGCCACCGGACCCGTGAACAGCCCCAGGAGCAGGAACGCGCCCCCCACCGTCTCGAGCAACCCGGCGACGCCGGCCAGCGAGGCGAGCGGCGCGGTGCCTCCGTCCGGCATGATCGCTCCCGGGAAGGCGAACAGCTTGGCGGTCCCGTACTGGATGAACACGAAGGCGGCGACGATCCGCAGGACGCTCCGAAGGCGTGGCGCCCACGAGCGCGTGAGCGACCACCCGGTGCCGCGGGACGACTCGCCCGGCATGGACGTCTTCGACATCGGAATCCCTTTCGCTCTCGCCGTACGCCACGGCGGTTCACATGTGTCGTTCAGGGATGGTCGTCCGGCGACGCCGGGAATCGACGGCACCGGTCGCGTGGGAGCGCGTCGACACGTGGTTCCGGCCGCATCTCCGGCGGAGATCTCGGGCGGCACCCGAAATCGACCGGCGTCGGACGCCCGCTGACAGATCCGGTCAGGGACCCCCATCGGGCGGCAGCGTGTGGATCACCGCTCCGCTCTCGTCGAGGAAATCGATGCGCGCGACGTCGGCCGAGTCGACCTCGATCCGGAGCCGCGGCC
>Ga0299914_10001282_pt1 | contig 16496 bp, 21 predicted proteins | sample RVTome_10_FD_201361 | JGI IMG/M metagenome (GOLD analysis project Ga0299914, IMG submission 201361) | Soil microbial communities from uranium-contaminated site in the Upper Colorado River Basin, Wyoming, United States - RVT153D57 (version 2) ...
GAGGAGTCGGGCCGGGGTGGCGAGGCCGCGTCGCTCGAGCTCGTCGGCCACTCGGCGGGCCGGCCCGTGGCTCACGACACGGATGCGCCGGCGTCGGCGGCACGGAGTGCGGCGCCAAGGGCGCGCGCCTCCGTAGCATGCCCGGCCGCGAGGACGATCGACTCGATCGGGGTCGAGCGGCCCGCCGCGACGAGCGCGGGGAGCAGGATCGCCGCGGCTTCGTCGGGCGCAAACGCTCCGGTCTCCACCCCGAGCAATGCGACCGCGATGCGCTTGAGCTGGAGCGGCTTCGCGAACGCCAGCGCCGCGTCCACCGCGGCGCGGAGGACCTCCGGATTGGCAATGCGGTCATGGCCGACGGCGACCGCGTGGATGACGTACGGGGCCGGCAGCCCGCCACCCGACGTGACGATGGCCGATCCCGGTGCGATCGGCCCCTGCTCGACGGCCGCTCGCTCGATCTCGTCGCCGCCGTGGCGCTTCACCGAAGCAGCGGCGCCCGCGGTCATGAAGAGCGACTCGGACGCGGCGATCACGAGCGCGTCGACCTCGAGCTCGGCGATCTCGCCCTGCCAGACGTCGATCTCGATCCGTTCAGACATGGTGTGCGCTCCGGCGCCACGCCCCGCGTCAGTCGGCCCCGAGGTGGAGTCGCGGGAGCCTCTCGCGGAGTGCCGTGGTGACCTCGTAGTTGATCGTTCGACGCTCCTCGGCGACCTGCTCCACGGTGATGTGAGCTCCAGCCTGCTCGCCGATGAGCACAAATTCGTCGCCGTAGGTTACACCAGGGACTCCACCGACATCGACGGTCAGGCCGTCCATGCTCACCGCACCAACGATCGGCACCCGTTGTCCGCGAACGAGCGCGAATCCGTTGTTGGCGTGCGCGCGCGGCCACCCGTCCCCGTAGCCGATCCCAACGGTTGCGATCCGCGTCGCGTGGCGTGCGCGGTAGCGCAGGCCATACCCGATTCCCTCCCCGGCGGCGAGATCGAAGATGCGGAGCGGCAGCGCCTTGACCGAAAGCGCGGGGCGAAGCCCGATCTCGCGGTCGGCGGCCCAGGCGGGCAGCAGGCCATAGAGGGCCAATCCGGGCCGGATGGCACCTGCGAACCCGATCCGGCCGGCCAGGATGCCGCCCGTGGCGCTCACGTGCACGATGCCCGGATCGATGCCGGCGGAGCGCATCGAGTCGATGGTGCGCGCCAGGCGCAGCAGCTGTACCTCGGTGTAGGCGTCGTCCTCGCCGGCCATGGCCAGGTGGCTCATCGTGCCTGCAAGGGACAGGCGCGGGCTGCGCTCGATCCGGGTCGCGAGCTCAACGGCGGCCTCGGGCGCGATCCCCTGTCTGCCGAGGCCGGTGTCGACCTTCAGGTGCACGCGCACCTCGCGCGACGCGCCGTCCAGGAAATCGACGGAGCGCTGGTCGTACACGATCGGCTCGAGATTCGCGGCAGCCAGCGCCTCGACGTCGTCAGGCCCGATCCCCCAGAGGACCAGGATCGGCACCTCGATCCCCGCCTCCCGAAGCCGTTGCCCCTCGTCGACGGTCGCCACCGCCAGCCGCTCCGTCCCGGCACCGACGAGCGTGCGCGCCACCGCCACGTCGCCGTGCCCGTAGGCATTGGCCTTCACGACGCCGATGACCTCCGCGTCGGGCGCCAGCTCCCGCAGGATGCGGAGGTTGCCCCGGATGGCGGCGTGATCGATCTCGACCCAGGCCCGATGCGGGCTGCGCGGGCTGGTCATCGCGTGCGCTCGCCACGCAGGTGGGCGATCGCCTCCGGCAGCAGGTTGGCGATGTCGCGCGCCATCACCCCGGTCCGCCCGATCCTCTCGGCCGCCAGCAGCCCGGCGGCCCCGTGGACCGCGACACCGCAGGCGGCGGCCGCCACGAGGGGTGCACCCGCTGCGAGGAAGGCGCCGATGCACCCGGCGAGGACGTCACCGCTCCCCGCGGTGGCGAGCGTCGATGTCGCGACGTCGGAGCGAAGCACGTCGCCTCCAGGCTCGGCGACGAGCGTGCGCGCGCCCTTGAGGACGACGACCTGGTCCCAGCGCAGGGCGGCGCCCGCCGCGGCCTCGGCGCGTGCCGCGTCATCCCCGCTGTCCGGCGCCGGCTCCCCGGTCAACCGGCTGAACTCGCCGGGGTGCGGCGTCAGCACCAGCGATGAGCCCATGCCCTGCCACCAGCGCACCTCGGCCGCGAGCGCGTTGAGCCCATCGGCATCCACGACGGCAGGGACTTCAAGGGACGCGATGAGCTGGCGGGTCCGCCGCACCGTCGCCGGCTGGCGGCCGAGGCCGGGGCCGATCACGACGGCGTCGAACGACGCAGCCTCGGTCGTCACTCGGCGCCAGCCGCCGGGAGCAATGAGGCCGGGCGCCTCCTCGTCGAGGGACATCCAGGTGAGCTCCGGGACGGAGCCCGACACCCGAGCGGCGACCGACTCGGCCGCCGCCACGCGGACGACCCCGACCCCGGAGCGCATCGCCCCGAGGGCGGTGAGGACGGCGGCACCGGGATAGTCGATCGAGCCGGCAACCACGAGCAGGCTCCCGAAGTCGCCCTTGTGCGCCCGGTCCGAGCGCGCGGGCAGGTTGCGAGCGACCCAGCGCTGCGTGATCGAGCGCGGCGTGGCGGCCATCGCTACGCGTGGCGGCGGTGGGCCACCGCCACTGCGACCGCCATCCGGCGTTCGTGAGAGATCGAGACGGTGACCTCGTCCAGCTCCATCGCATCGGCGCGTCGTGCGGCCCGGCCGTGGAGGTAGACCTGTGGTGCCCCGGCCCGGTTGGGCAGGATCTCGATCTCCCGCCAGCCCACGCCACGCACCCCGAGCCCCAGGACCTTGCTGATCGCCTCCTTCGCCGCCCATCGACCCGCCAGGCGCTCGACGCGCCGGCCGACATAGCGCTGCTCGAGCTCCGTCAGCACGCGCAGGCGGAAGCGGTCGGGAAAGCGGCTCACCACGCCGACGATGCGGTCGATGTCGATCAGATCGATCCCGACCTCGTGGCGGCTCATGGACGGGGCGCAATCGGCGGCGCTATTCGACCGTCACCGACTTGGCGAGGTTGCGCGGCTGGTCGACATCGGTGCCGCGCGCGACGGCCACCTCGTAGGCGAGGAGCTGGAGCGGCAGCACCGCGATGACCGGGCTGATCGCCTCGGGTGTCTCGGGGACGTAGATGACGTCGTGCGCGTAGTGGTCGATCTGGTCGTCGCCCTCGGTGGCCACCGCGATGATCGGCGCGGAGCGGGCACGTGCTTCGGCCACGTTGCTCACCACCTTCTCGTAGATCGCGCCGGCCGTGGCGACCGCCACGAGCGGGGTGTCGCCGTCGAGGAGCGCGATTGGGCCGTGCTTGAGCTCACCGGCGGCGTATCCCTCGGCGTGCACGTAGCTCAGCTCCTTGAGCTTGAGGGCTCCCTCCATGGCGATCGGGAAGCCGACGCCACGGCCGATGAAGATGAAGTCGTTGACGTGCGCATAGCGCTGGGCGAGCTTCTTGATCTGGGGCGCGAGCTTCAGGGTCTCGGCAGCGAGCCGCGGCAGACTGCGCAGTGACTGGCCGAAGGTACGCATGCGACTCTCCGCCAGCGTGCCTCGCAGGCGGGCGAGGTGCAACGCGATCATGTCGAGCAGGAGCACCTGGGTGACGAAGGCCTTCGTGCTGGCGACGGCGATCTCCGGTCCCGCCTGGAGGTAGCAGACGGCATCCGCCTCGCGGGTGATCGCGCTGCCGACGACGTTGGTGACCACGATGACCGTCGCACCCCGCTCCTCGGCCAGGCGGAGCGGTGCGAGCGTGTCTGCCGTCTCTCCCGACTGGCTGACGCCGATGACGAGCGTGCGCTCGTCGATGGGCGGCGGACTGTAGCGCATCTCGGACCCGATCTGCATCGCCGCCGGGAGTCCGGCCCAGTCCTGGACGAGGTAGGCGCCGACCTGCGCGGCGTAGCTGGCGGTGCCGCAGCCAACGATGTACACGCGGTCGACCTGGCGCAGCTTCTCCTCGATGGGGTCCAGCTCGGGAAGGGTGACCACCCCGTTCGGGTTGACGCGCCCGCGAAGGCACTCCTGGATGGCGTGCGGCTGCTCGTAGATCTCCTTGAGCGTGAAGTGCGCGAAGCCGCCCTTCTCGGCGGCCTCGATGTTCCAGTGGATTTCGGTGACGTCGCGCCGCACCTCGGTCCCATCCAGCGCCAGGATCCGTGTCCCCGTCGGCGTCACGTCCGCGATGTCGCCCTCGTGCAGGATCACGACGTTCTTCGTGTGCTCCAGGATGGCCGGCACGTCGCTGGCGAGGAATCCCTCGCCATCGCCGAGGCCGACGATGAGCGGCACGTTCATCCGCGCGCCGACGATGCGATCGGGATGCTCCGTGTGCATGACGCCGATGGCGTAGGCGCCGCGGACCTCGTTGAGCGCGGTCCGCACCGCCTCAACCAGGTCGCCGGAGTACTTCGTCTCGATCAGGTGAGCCAGCACCTCCGTATCGGTCTCAGAGGTGAAGCGATGGCCCTCGGCCACGAGGCGCCGCTTGATCTCGGCGTAATTCTCGATGATCCCGTTGTGGATGAGGGCGAGGTTGCCGCTGCAGTCGGTGTGGGGGTGGGCGTTGGTGTCGTTCGGGCTGCCGTGGGTCGCCCAGCGCGTGTGTCCGATCCCGGGATGTCCCGCCGGCGCGTCGCCGTTCAGCTGGTCGGTCAGGTTGCTGAGCTTCCCGGCCTTCTTCTCGATGAAGACCTCGCCGTTCCCCGTCACCACGGCGATACCGGCCGAGTCGTAGCCGCGGTACTCCAGGCGCCGCAGCCCGTCGATCAGGATCGGCGCGGCGTCACGGGGCCCCACGTAGCCGACGATGCCGCACATGTACCCTCCTCACCACGTCCCGCGTGGTGCTAGTTGAGACGTGCCTCGGCGAGCGTCGCGAGCTCGCGGGCGATTCGATCGATCTCACCGGCGTCGTCGCCCTCGACCATGATCCTGATCTTGAGCTCGGTGCCGGAAGGGCGGACGAGGATCCGTCCCCGCTCCCCCATCTGGGTCGTGGCCCGCTCGACCGCAGCCACGAACTGCTGATCCTGCCGCCACTCGTCGCGGCGACGGACGGCTGAGTTTATCACCACCTGCGGGAGCCTCGGAATCCGGGCAGCCAATTCAGAGAGCGGCTGGCCCGAGGCGCGCATGGATCGCACGAGCTCGATCCCGGTGAGGAGGCCGTCGCCGGTGGTGGCGCGGTCGCGGAAGATGATGTGTCCGGACTGCTCGCCGCCGAGGACCGCGTCGTCGCGCTCCATCGCCTCGAAGACGTGACGATCACCCACCGGCGTCCGTACCATCCGGCCTCCCGCCTGCTCGACGGCACGTTCCAGGCCGCCGTTGCTCATGACGGTGGCCACCAGGAGGTTGTTGCGAAGCGTTCCGGCCGCAAGCCGCTCGAGGGCGCAGATCCCCATCACCGCGTCGCCGTCGACCAGCGCCCCGCGCTCGTCGACCGCGATCAGGCGGTCCGCGTCGCCGTCGAGGGCAAGCCCCACCTCGAGGCCCGCCGCCGCGACGGTCTCCGACAGCCGCTCGGGGTGGGTCGACCCGCATCCGTCGTTGATGTTCGTGCCGTTCGGGGCGTCGAAGAGGACCGTCACTTCGGCACCCATCGACCGGAACAGCTCGGGGGCGACGCCACTGGCCGATCCGTTGGCGCAGTCGATCCCGAGGCGAAGGCCGGCGAAGGCATCGCCCGCCACGTCGCGAAGGTGGTGCAGGTAGGTCTCGAGCGCGTCGGCGTCCGTGCCCATCCGCCCGAGCTCGTGGTTGGCCCGCGACGGGATCTGGGCTCCGGCGTCGATCAGCCGGTCGAGCTCTTCCTCCGTCGCCTCGTCGGCCTTGCGCCCACCGACGACGACCTTGAGTCCGTTGTCAGCCGCGGGGTTGTGCGACGCCGAGACCATGATCCCCGCGCTGTACCGTTCGCCTGCGCTGGCGTGGACGAGGCAGGGTGTGGTGACCACGCCGAGATCGACCGCGCCGGTCCCGGTCGCGGCCAGACCGGCGGCAAGGGCCGCGGTGAGCATCTCACCGGATCGCCTCGTGTCGCGGCCGATCACCACGCTTCGCCCCGGCCCGCCAAGGCGGTGGCCGACGGCGCGCCCCAGGGAGAGCGCCAGGGGCGCATCGAGCGCCGGCCCGACCTCGCCGCGGATTCCGTCAGTCCCGAAGCGTCCCGGCATCTACGGTGCTGGGGTCGGCGTCGGGACAGCCTCGGGCGCCACGATCGTGACGGGCACCGCGCCGGGCGTGATGCTGATGAGCTCGACGCCGCTCGGCAGGCCGAAGATGGCCGGCGTCAGCGTGTGGTTGCCCGGCGCCAGCCCGGAGGCATCGAGAATCGGCGTCACGTCGTCCGCCGTCAGCGCGCTGAGCGCCTCGCCGCTGCCGCTCAGCGTGATCGTGAGCTGCTCGATGCGCGGGAGGCAGGAGTTGGCGCCGGCCCCCTGGCAGATCACGCCGACGATGAAGGTCCGGCTGGAGACCGAGGGGACGATCGAGGCCGTCACCGTCACGACCGCCGTCTCGCCTTCGGCGAGCGAGACGCCGTCGGGAAGCTCGAGCGCGACCTCGAAGGTCTGATCACTCGAGGCATCGTCGATGCTGATCGGCTCGGTGAGGATCGCCCGGATCTCCGCAAGGTCCTCCGGCAGGCCCACGATGGTGACCGCGGTCGGCGTCACACCGAGCGCCTCGAGGGCGAAGCCGGGCGCGGGCGTCCCCTCCAGGTCGATCCGCACCGCGACCGTCGTCTGCGTCTCGACGGCCCGCACGTCCACCTGGACCGATACGGTCTCCGGGTCGACCTCGACCCTGCCGGCCCCGACCGGCTGTCCCTCCACATCGACCAGCGTGAGGTCGACCGCCTCGTTGACGTCGATCCCCGAGGCCGGGATGCTGATGAGGGCGGCGGCGTGGTCGATCCGCTCGACCAGGGACTCGGGCCCGCGGACCTCGACCTCCGAGAGGTTGACCACCGGATCGTCGATCTCGAGCCCGTCGGGGATCGTCCCGGGCTCGACCTCCACGGGCACGCTTCTGACGACCACGCGGTCCACCTCGACCCTGATCTCGGTGGGGTTGACACTGAGGACCTCGATCCCATCGCGCAGCGTCGCCACCTCGATCGGCAGCTGCTGCGGCTCCGGCGCTCGCGTCATGTCGTACTCGGTGAAGTCGACCCGCGCGATGAAGTCCGCCTCCGACACGCTGGACCCCAGCTCGGCGGCGGCGCGGAAGCGGACGTCGACCAGGCCGAGGTCGCCGGAGAGGACGAAGGCGTCGCGCGACACGTTGGCCTGGTCGACGCGCACCTGGATGCTGTCCTCGGCGAACGACCCGGAGAAGACGAATCCGGTGTAGAGCACCGTCGCCAGCAGGATCGCCGACAGCTTCAGGTGCCAGTTGCGAAGCAGGAAGCGCATGGTCAGCGCCTCACGGGTGGAGGCTCGGCCGCTCCGGACACGACGCGGGCATCCGGATCGATCGGCTCGCGCTCGTCGGTCACGTCCTCGCGGAGCTTCCAGCGACCGTCGATCGAGCGCCGCAGGAACGGCACGACGCGGCGGGGCGTCTGCGGCCGGATGAGGTTGAAGATCCGCCGCCGGAGCTGGTCCTCGGTGAGATTGCGCTCGATCCGGCCCCGGACCACGAGGCTGATCGAGCCGGTCTCCTCGCTCACGACCACCACGACCGCATCGGTCTGCTCGCTGATGCCGATCGCGGCGCGGTGCCGGGTGCCGTACCGCTCGCTGTCGAGCACCGTCTGGCTCATCGGCAGCAGGACGCCGGCCGAGGTGATCTTCTCGCCCGAGATGACGACGGCGCCGTCGTGGAGGGCCGTGCCGCGATAGAAGATCGTCACCAGCAGCTCGGCGCGCAGGTCCGCGTGGACGGGCACGCCGGACTCGTTGGCCAGGTCCTGGAGGCCGGTCTCTCGCTCGAGCGCGATGAGCGCTCCGTGCCGCGACCCGGCCAGGATGCGCGCCGCCCGGCTGATCTCTCGCGCCACGCGCTCGGCACTGGCAACCTCGCTGCTGACGAAGAAGCGGTTGACGCTGCCGATGCGACCGATCTGTTCCAGCGCACGGCGCAGCTCGGGCTGGAACACGACCACGATGGCGAAGAGGCCGGCGAGCGCCGCCGTCTCCATCAACGTTCGGAGCAGGTCGAAGCGCAGGAAGATGGCGGCCAGGTAGACGAGGTAGAGGATCGAGATGCCGATGACGATCCGCACCGCGCGGGTGCCGCGGATGAGGATGAACAGCCAGTAGATGACGATCGCCACCAGCCCGATGTCGACGATCGACGTCCAGCTGCCCCCCAGGTAGGTGTCGAGAAAGTCACCGATGCCGTCGATCACGAATGTGGTGTGCCTGCGTCCCTGCGGCGATTCGTGCTCGATGATACCAAAGCGCCCCGGCGTTCCCGCCGGGGCCCAATGGTCCTGGAGATGGCTCGGAAGTCCTAGCGCTTCGTGTACTGCGGCGCCTTGCGAGCGCGCTTGAGGCCGTACTTCTTGCGCTCCTTGGCCCGCGGGTCGCGGGTCAGGAGGCCCGCCTCTCGCAGTGCGGGTCGAGCATCGGGATGGGCGCTGAGGAGCGCCCGCGAGATTCCGTGCCGGATGGCGCCGATCTGGCCCGACACGCCGCCACCGGCGACGAGCACGCTCGCTGAGTAGCGGCCCTCGGTCTCGGTCACCCGAAACGGAAGCAGCAGCGCGGATTCGCTCGCGCCGCCACCGAAGTACTCGCCGGATGGCTTGCCGTTGACGATGACGGTACCGTCACCCGGCAGCAGGCGGACGCGCGCGACGGCGGTCTTGCGCCTGCCCGTCCCGTAGACGTAGTTCGTGCTCACGTTCGTCCTTCCTACAGCTCGACCGAGGTCGGCTGCTGTGCCTGGTGCGGATGATCCGCTCCCTTGTAGACCTTCAGCTTCTTGAACATCGCCCGGCCGAGCCGATTCTGGGGCAGCATCCCCTTCACGGCGCGCTCGATGACGAGCTCCGGCTTGCGCTCGAGCAGCCGGCCGAGAGTCTCCTCCCGCAGGCCGCCCGGGTAGTTCGAGTGGCGGAAGTAGCTCTTCTGCCGCAGCTTGTCGCCGGTGACACGGATCTTCGCGGCGTTGAGAACCACCACGTGGTCCCCGGTGTCGAGGTGTGGCGAGTAGATCGGCTTGTGCTTGCCCTCCAGCAGGGTGGCGATGCGCGTCGCCAGCCGGCCGAGGGTCTGGCCGGTCGCATCCACGACCCACCAGCTGCGCTCGATCTCGCTCGCCTTGACGGCGTAGGTCTTCACGTTCCCTGCTCTCCGGTCTCGTCCAGGTCTGGCCCGGCCGCGCCTCGTTGGCGCCGTCGGGGCTCGTTCTCTTCTTGCGTTGTCTGGCTGATCGATCCGTACACGACCCGTTCGAGGGTGAGGCCCCGAGCCGGCGCCGCCCGTCCGTGGAGGGCGCGGCGCCCATCATCGAGCACTCCGTCGACCGCAGCAGGCTCGAGCCGGCCCCGGCCGACCTCCATGAGGAGGGCCATGATGCTCCGCACCATGCGGCGCAGGAAGGCGTTCGCCGTGACGCGGACCTCGACGAGATCCCCGCGCCGTGCTACCCGCACCTCCGCGAGGTGACGGACCGTGCGGCCCCGCGCATGGCTGCCGAGGGCCGCGAAGTCGCGTTCCCCGACCAGGCGCGCCGCCGCCGCCTGCATGGCGGCGACGTCGAGTCGCTCGTCGATCTCGTGCGTCCGATGCCGCTCCAGCGGCCGCGACGCCCCATTCATCAGGATCCGGTAACGGTAGACGCGCCATCGCGCGTCGCGCCGCGGATCGAAGCCACGGGGCGCCGGTCGGAGCGAGCGGATGGCCAGATCGGGCGGCAACGCGGCGTTCAGCCGGCGCCGCAGGGACGGCAGACCCAGCGCGGCGTCGCCCGGGCGACGCCGTACGCAGAATGCCGCGACCTGGCCGGTGGCATGCACCCCGGCATCGGTTCGCCCGGCGAGACGGACTCGCGTCCGCTCGCCGATCAGCCTGTTAAGGGCCTCCTCCAGCTCTCCCTGCACGGTCCGAGCGTTCGGCTGGACCTGCGAGCCGGCGAAGGCCGTCCCGTCGTACTCGAGGGTCGCCCGGACGCATTGCTGCGACCCGGCGGCCATCGGTGCGTGTCGGTGTTCTGTTGGCGAGCCCGTCCTAGACGAGCTCGATCTGGACCATCGCCGCAGCGTCGCCCGCCCGCTGCCCGATCTTCACGATCCTCGTGAAGCCGGATGCGCGATCCGCGTACTTGTCGGCGATCTCGCCCATCAGCTTCTCGACGATGAGCGGCTCGTGTGGCATCCGGCTCACGAGCTGCCGCCGGGCATGAAGGTCGCCACGCTTGGCCAGGGTGATCATCCCGTCCACGAGCCCGCGGACCTCCTTGGCCTTGGCCTCGGTGGTCTTCACCTTCTCGTAGCGGAGGATCGCCACCGCCAGGTTGCCGAGCATCGACATCCGATGCGCGTGCGGGCGGCTGAGCTTGCGTCCGGCGACGCGATGCGGCATCGATCTATGCCTCTCGGTCGAGCTCGGCAGCGGCGGCCTCGTCGAGCTCTGCCGATGCCGGGAGGTCCGACTCGTCGGTGCTCATCGAGGTCGACTCGGGGCTGATGAAGCCGCGGAGCGCGAGTCGCTCCTTGAGCTCGTCGAGGCTCTTCTGGCCGAAGTTGCGCATCCGCAGGAACTCGTCGTCGCTGAGCGACAGGACCTGGCCGATCTTGGTGATCGAGTTGCGCTTGAGGCTGTTGTAGGCGCGCATCGGCAGGTCGAGCTCTTCGATCGGCGCATCCAGCAGGTTCGCCGCCGGTGCGACCGGGGAGTCCTCGCTGCCGGCGGCTGCCGGGCGTCCGATCTCGGCGAAGCGACCGAACTCCCTGACGAGGATGTCGGCAGCCTGGCTCAGCGCCGCCTGCGCGGTCGTGGTGCCATCGGTCTCGATCTCGAGCATGAGCTTGTCGTAGTTCGTCATCTGGCCGACACGGGTCTTCTCGACCTGGTAGTTCACCCGTCGCACCGGGGAGTAGATGGCGTCGACCGGCACCACGCCGATCGGCATCTCCTCGGTGTGCTCGGCCGGGCGGTAGCCCATGCCGGTCTCGACGGTGAGGTCCATCTCGATCGAGCCGGAGTCCGAGTCGAGGGTGAGCAGGACGAGGTCGGGATTGATGATCTCGACGTCCGCCGACTCGGCGATGTCCCCGGCGGTGACCGGCCCGGCGCCGCGCTTGACGAGCTTCAGGGTCAGGGCGTGGCGCGCGAAGGAGCGGAGGCGGAGCTTCTTGATGTTCAGGACGATCTGGGTGACGTCTTCCTTGACGTTCTCGATCGTGCTGAACTCGTGGAAGACGCCGGCGATCTGGATGCTGGTGACGGCCGCTCCCTCGAGGGAGCTGAGCAGGACGCGACGCAGCGCGTTGCCGAGCGTGACGCCGTAGCCCTCCTGGAGCGGTGTCACCTCGAAGTGGCTCAGGTTGCCCTCCGAACGCACCTCCTCGATGCGCGGGGTGGGCGCCGGCTGCTCATGCTGTTGCGGTGTCTCGAGTTCGATCATGGGTACAGGTTGACTCCTAGCGCGAGTAGTACTCGACGACGAGCTGCTCGTTGAACTCGAGCGGCATCTGCTCGCGCGCCGGTTCGGCGAGCACGGTGCCCGTCATCTTCGACGGATCGGCGCTCACCCACTCGGGGATCTGGGCCGCCTTCATGGTCTCGACGGCAATCTTGAAATACTCGCGGCCGCGACGGCTGTCGCGGACCTCGACCCGGTCGCCGACCTTGGTGGCGAAGCTCGGGACGTTCGTCGGGCGGCCGTTCACCGAGAAATGGCCGTGCGTCACGAGCTGGCGGGCCTGGGCCCGGCTCGAGGCGAAACCCATGCGGTAGACGACGTTGTCCAGGCGCATCTCCAGCAGGCGGAGGAGGTTCTCCCCGGTGACCCCCTTGCGCTGGTCCGCCTTCTCGAAGTAGTTGCGGAACTGACGCTCGAGGACCGAGTAGCTCTTGCGGACCTTCTGCTTCTCTCGCAGCTGAAGCCCGTACTCGCTCACCTTGCGGCGGCGCATGGTGTTCATCCCCGGCGGGGTGCTGCGACGCTCGAAGGCGCACTTGCGGCTGTAGCAGCGGCTGCCCTTCAGGAAGAGCTTGAGCCCCTCGCGCCGGCAGATGCGGCAGACCGCATCGGTATATCGTGCCATTCGATCCCTCCTAGACCCGGCGCCGCTTGGGCGGCCGGCAGCCGTTGTGCGGGATCGGCGTGACGTCGGTGATGGCGGTGACCTCGAGGCCGGCCGACTGGAGCGAACGGATCGCCTGCTCTCGCCCGCCGCCGGGACCCTTCACGAAGACCTCGATCTGGCGCATGCCGTGCTCCATCGCGCGGCGCGCGGCGAGATCCGCCGTCTGCGCTGCGGCGAAGGGCGTGCTCTTGCGCGAGCCCTTGAAGCCGACCAGGCCCGCGCTGCCCCAGCTGATGACGTTGCCCGTCGTGTCCGTGATGGTCACGATCGTGTTGTTGAACGTCGACTGGATGTGCGCGTGCCCCGTCGGCACGTTCTTTCGCTCGCGCTTCTTGCGCTGAGCGCGCTTACGCTCTGCCATGGAACTCCCGTATTACTTCTTGCGGCGGACGCCGACCGTCTTCTTCGCGCCACGGCGCTGCCGCGCGTTTGTCTTCGTTCGCTGGCCGCGGACCGGCAGGTTGCGACGATGGCGAAGGCCCCGGTAGGAGCCGATCTCCATCAGGCGCTTGACGTTGAGGCTGACCTCGCGACGCAGGTCACCCTCGACCTTGAACTGGCGGTCGACGATCTCACGGATTCGGTTGACCTCGTCATCGGTGAGGTCGCGCACGCGGGTGTCCGGCGACACGTTCGCGGCGGTGATGACCTTCGACGCGGAGGTCGGACCGATCCCGTGAATGTAGGTGAGGCTGATGATCACCCGCTTCTCGCGGGGGATGTCGACACCGGAAATTCGAGCCACGGTCCTCCTACCCCTGCCGCTGCTTGTGCTTGGGAATGACGCAGATGACCATCACCACGCCGGAGCGCTTGATGACCTTGCATCGCTCGCAGCGGGGCTTTACCGAGGCAGAAACCTTCATCTCATCCTGTACGTGATGCGACCCCGGGTGAGGTCGTAGGGGCTGAGCTCGACGCGGACGGTGTCACCGGGCAGGATGCGGATGAAGTTCTGGCGCAGCTTCCCGGAGATGTGTGCGAGCACCTCGTGCCCGTTCTCCAGGCGCACCTTGAACATGGCGTTCGGCAGGGGGAGGATCACCTCACCCTCGACCTCGATGGCATCCTTCTTCGCCAAGCGACACGCAACCTCGTTTCAGCAGAAATCAGTGGAGTGGGGATTTGACACAGGGAAAGGCCGCCGCGCCACGGCGACCCGAACGGAGAGTATACAACAAGCCCCCAGAGGGGTAAAGGAGCCTCACCTGGGCGCCGTCAGCAGCTCAGGACCGGCGTCGGTGACCGCGATCGTGTTCTCGAAATGGACCGATAGCGCACCGTCGGCGGTGCGGACGGTCCATCCGTCGTCCTCCACGAACACCTCGTCGCCGCCGAGGGTGAACATCGGCTCGATGGCGAAGCACATCCCCGCCTCGATCAAGAGGCCCGTGCCCGGCCTCCCGTAGTTCGCGACCTGCGGCTCCTCGTGCATCGAGCGGCCGATGCCGTGCCCCACGAACGGGCGGACGATCCCGTAGCCACGCTCGTGCGCCACCGACTCGATGGCGTGGCCGATGTCGCCGAGACGGTTGCCCGGCACCGCGGCGGCGATCCCGGCCTCCAACCCCCGCCTCGTGGCGTCGACCAGGTCGCTGACCTCGCGCGGGACCTCACCGACGATCCAGGTGCGAGCGCAGTCGGCATGCCAGCCGTCGACGATGCAGCCGATGTCGATGCTCACCAGGTCGCCGTCGGCAACGCGACGGCGAGGCGACGGGATGCCATGCACGACCTCGTCGTTGATGCTGGCGCAGATGACGCCGGGAAAGGGCGGATTGCTGCCGTAGCCCTTGAAGGAGCTGACCGCACCGGCGTCGCGAATCATGCGGGCCGCGATCTCGTCGAGCTCGCCGGTGCTCACCCCGGGGCGCAGCTCGGCGCGAAGGACCTCGAGAATGTCGGCGAGGATGGCCCCCGCGGCCCGCATCCGATCGATCTCTGCCGGGCGCTTGATGGTCACCGCTCCCGCGTTCCTCATGTTCGTCACCGCCTCGCCTCCCGCACGCCGACGTGGCGCAGGATCTCGGCGGTCACCGCCTCGATCGGCTGCCGTCCGTCGATCCGGTCGACGATGCCGGCGCGCTCGTAGTGCGCGACGACCTCGAGCATCGGCGGCACCTGGCGCTCCAGGCGCGCACGCACGACCTCAGGCCGATCGTCGTCGCGCTGCCTCAGCGCGGACCCGTCGTGGTCGCAGCGCCCCGGGACCTTGGGCGGGTCGTCGTCCTCGTGATACGGCGTCGCGCAGGTGGGGCAGATCCAGCGGCCGGCGACGCGCCGGATGAGGACGTCGGTCGGCACGTCGATATACACCACGCTCCGGATCCGCTCCCCGCCCCGCGCCAGGGTGTCGTCGAGGGCATTCGCCTGGCCGACGGTGCGCGGGAAGCCGTCGAGGATGGCGCCGCGTGACGCCTCCGGGTGCGCCAGCTCGTCCATGAACATCCGGATCGTGATCTCGTCGGGAACGAGCTCGCCGCGCTCCATGTACACGCGCGCCTCCTCGCCGAGCGGCGTCCCCGCGGCCATGGCGGCCCGGAACAGGTTGCCCGAGGCAAGGTGCGGGATGCCGAGCTCGCTCGAGAGCGCGGCTGCCTGCGTGCCCTTGCCCGCGCCGACGGCACCGACGAGGAGGAGGATCAGGCGCTCGCCGCCTGCCGGGCCGGGCCCGGAGGGCCCATCGGTCACCTGATGAAGCCCTCGTAGTGGCGCATCATCATCTGCGCCTCCAGCTGCTTCATGGTCTCCACCACGACGCTCACGATGATCAGGATGCTCGTCCCGCCGAGCTGGAGGTTGTTCGTCCCAGGGATGATGGCCGTGACCGCGAACGGCATCACGGCGATGACCCCCAGGAAGAGCGCGCCGCCGAGCGTGATCCGGTTCGTGACGCGTCCGAGGAACTCCTCGGTCGGCTTGCCGGGCCGGATGCCGGGGATGAACCCGCCATTCTTGCGGAGGTAGTCCGCCGTCTGGTCCGGGCGGAACTGGAAGGCGGTGTAGAAGTAGGTGAAGAACACGACGAGCAGGAAGTAGAGCGATCCGTACAGCGGGATGTTGTTCGTGCCGTTGAGGTTGAAGGTGATCCACTCCGCGGCGCCGCGGACCCAGTCGACCGGGCTGCTGGCGAAGTAGCTCGCGATCTGCGCCGGGAAGAGGAGGATGCTGATGGCGAAGATGATCGGGATGACGCCGGCCATCGTCACCTTCAGCGGCAGGTACTGGGTCTGGCCCTGGTACATCCGACGGCCGCGGACGCGGCTGGCGTACTGCACCGGGATCCGACGCTGGCCCTCGTTGATGAAGACGACCGCCGCGATGACCACGATCGCCACGATCACGAACGGGATGAGCCGCGCGAGCGCGTCGGGACCCTGCATGATCGGGCCAACCTGGCCCGGGATGCTGCCGACGATGCCGGCGAAGATGATGAAGCTGATGCCGTTGCCGAGGCCGCGCTCGCTGATCAGCTCGCCGAGCCACATGAGCAGGATCGTGCCGGCAGTGAAGCTCAGCAGCAGGCTCAGCGTCTCGACGCTGAACAGGTCGTTGGCCGGGATCACGCCCGCGCCGCTCAGCACGATGCTGATGCCGTAGCCCTGCGCCGCGGCCAGCGGCACGGTGAGCAGGCGGGTGTACTGGTTCAGCTTGTTGCGGCCGTATTCGCCCTCGCGCGACAGCTCCTCGAGCGCCGGGATCACGCCGCGCATGAGCTGCATGATGATGCTGGCGTTGATGTAGGGGTTCACGCCAAGGCCGATGATCGAGGCGGCCGCCAGGCCACCGCCGGAGAACGTGTTCAGGATCTGGAGCAGCGGATTGTCGGTGAACAGGTTCGTCAGGGCGGCCGTGTTCACGTTCGGGATCGGAACGTTCGTCAGCGCCCGGAAGACCAGCAGGATCCCGAGCGTGAAGAGCAGCTTGCGCCGGATATCCGGCGCGCGGAAGGCTGCGACGACCGTCTCGATCAAGCCTCGGACTCGCTTTCGGCCTCTGCCGCGTCATCGGCCGCCTCGGCGACGGGGGTCTCCTCGACCTCGACGTTCGGTGCCGTTCCAGTGCGTCGAGCGCGACGTCCGGTGCGGGCGCGCGGCGGCTTGGGAGCCGGGATCACGTCGTCGAGCGGCGCGTTATCCGGCCAGCTGAGGCGCTGCGCCGTACTGCCG
>Ga0299914_10001283_pt1 | contig 16495 bp, 34 predicted proteins | sample RVTome_10_FD_201361 | JGI IMG/M metagenome (GOLD analysis project Ga0299914, IMG submission 201361) | Soil microbial communities from uranium-contaminated site in the Upper Colorado River Basin, Wyoming, United States - RVT153D57 (version 2) ...
CATCGAGCAGCGGCCGCAGCCGCCGGGGCCCCAGGTGCAGGCTGCGAGCATGACGACGGCGACAACCGGCCTCGTCATCTGGATTGCGGAGGATCTGGTGTTCCGGGGGACGCTTCCGGGCTCTGTGCACGCGTTCCTGCAACTGGGTATCCCGTGGCTGTGCGGCGTGCTCGCGGCCCGGATGACCTACCGACGGGCAATCGGTCGTCTCGACTGCCGCTAGGCGCACAGAAGGGCCCCCGGCCGTTCGGCCGGGGGCCCTTCTGTGTCGCTGAAGCGGGCAACGGGGGCACTGTACCCGGGGGGTCGGACACTGGGTAGTGTGACGGCGGGCGTACGCCCCCCTGCCTGGGACGGCTCCGCCTGTGAGTGGCGGGTCGCAACCGTCCCAGGCACGGGCCCTATCCGCGTTCTTGCAGGAACGCGACCGCCCGGTCGGGCGACCAGCCCTTGTTCATCGTCAGATCGCGGAACGATGCGGCCATGGCCTTCGCGGTGGCGGACGAGTGGAGCAGCTGCAGGCCCAGGCGGTCGACCGCGTCGGCGGGGAAGCTGTACGCCTCGCCGTCGCCCAGGTGCAGCACGACGACCGGATCCCCGGTGATGTCCAGACCTACATGGACTTCGGTGTGTACGTGGTCACTGTCGCCCATGAAGCGTCACCCCTACCGTGTTGCCCTCGAATGCGAACGGTCCGTGCTCCCGGTCGATGGCTGTCAGCAGCGCGCCGGCGGCCGCTTCGTCGTCCAGCGGGCCCCCGCCGCTGAGCCACGCGTCCACGACTGCCTGGGATTCCGCCGGCCCCAGTTTGGCGCGGAACGTGCGGTGTTCGGGGGCGGTGGTGAACCGGGCCGCCTCAACTTCGGACAGCCCCGGCGGTTGCCCGTTGATGTACCGGGATCTCTTGGGGTCGGCAACGACGACGGCATCGATCTCGTACATCTTCGGGTAGCCGCGCTTCGCGATGATCCCGGACCGCAGGGGGGAGACGATCAGCCGCGTGTACGCGGCTTCCAGGCGCCCCAGATTCCGGGTGCCGATCTTGTGCTTCCCGGACAGCATCTTTCCCCAGGACGAGTAGGGGATCCCGGCCGCCCGCGCGGCCGCCCGCCGGTCGCCTCCGTACGCCTTCATGAGGCGCCCCATGCGGGCCTTGACGCCCGTGCGGGTCGCCGTGGTGGACCGCAGCTCGCGGAACCGGTAGCGGCCGCACAGGGCGTCGCCCAGGGCTGCTGTGAAGTCAGGCATCGTCGGCCTCGTCCTGGCCGGCGAAGTAGCGGCGCGTCATGCGCAGCGTGCCCAGCCGCTTACGCGTCGCGTCCAGCCGGAGCGGTGTGTTCGGGTGGGCCAGTAGCGCGGTGAGATCGCGGGTGACGAACGCCATGCCGTCCACGGCGTGCCCGGCGCCCCCGACGGCGACCGGGGCGTGCCCGGACCCTGTCAGGTGCGCCAGATAGGCGCGGCGCCACAGGTTCATCGCGGTCTGGGAGCGGACGGTGTGGGACCAGTCCGGCCGGTACGCCTTGTTGCGCTTCTGGCACTTGTTCTTCGGGGTCCCCTTGGGGTCCGGCGGCGTCATCCACATCTGCTGTGCTTGGGAGTAGCCCAGCTTCAGGGCCTCGTACCCGTCGCGGTCGCCCTCTTCGATGTACTGGGTGCGCAGATCGCGCATGACGTCCGTCCACCCCGTATTGCGGCTGTTGTAGAACCGGAAGTGCGTCTGGCTCACCCAGTTGTCGTGGACGGTCGCGTCGGGCCAGTGCCCGCCGGGGTACTGGTTCGTCCCGTACGTGAGGTCCCGGATCAGCCGGTAGGTGGCGTGCGTGACCCACACCCGGTCGACACCTTCGAGGGCCTGGGATCCCAGCGGGGATCCGGGGGCCGAGAGCTGCCACGGGTGGACATCGATCAGGTAGTAGCCGGGGAGGATGAAGTCTTCCGGCCCGATGGGGTGCGTGTGCTCGAGGGGCCCGTGGGCGAACGTCGCGGACGCGGCGGCCGACAGGTAGGCGGCGTTCGTGTCAACGTCTGTCATCGGCGTGCCCACGGGAGGCTGCCAGCCGCCGGCCCAGTTCATCGTGGGCACGTGGACGCGGTCCATGATCTCTCGCAGCGTGGCGGGTGTGGGCGGCACCCAGAGCGGGGGCCGGTGCCGGACGATCGGCGCGAGGGCGCCCTTTTCCAGCCAGTCGGACACCATCAGGGTGCGCCCGTCGGGGGTGCGCCGCAGCGGCACCCCGCGGAACGTGCGCTGCTCGGTGGTTTCGGTCATGTCGTCTCTCCCAGGGTCGCTTCATGGGTGATGGAGATCTGGCCTGCCTGGGCCGCGCGCTGCCTTCCGGCAGGGGCGGTGAGCCCCCGGGTGGCACTGGCGCACGGGTGAGTTCCGGTGCAGACCGTGTGATCGGTGGTGCTGGTCGCGTGCTGCCACGCGTACCGGATGGCCCAGCGGATCGCCCGGTTGCGGGACGTGCCCAGATGGGCCGCAATGTCCGCGGCCATCTGCGCTTCGTCCGGCGTCATGGCCAACCGGGCACTTTCCGTGATGCCGTCCGACGGTCGGGCCATGTCAGGCGTTCGCCTTCATGGCGGGGTCGAAGTCGGCCCGGACCCACGTCGCGTCCGGGTCGTAGGTGTTGACGTAGTGGTGTTCGCCGCCGTAGCGGTGGGCGCGGGCGTTCTCGCCCCCGCCGCACTTGTCGCACGGCGGGCACATCAACGGCGGCTCCGGCTTCTTCTGTGCGTCCGGGAGCCGGCGGTATTCCATGTCCGTGATGGCCGCTACGACCTCGTCCTTGCGCCACTTCTCCGGGGGGTGGACGCCACCCATGCCGCCCAGCCGGCGGAACAGCGCGCACAGCACGGCCTTGTTCTGCCGGTTGAGTTCCCGGGCGCGGCGCCGGTGGTACTGCATCTGAGTTTCCCTCACGGGTGCTGCCTTTCCGGGGAGTTGGGCTTACGCGAATACGGTACCGCAAACCCAGGGCAATACGGTACCCCTTTGGGGGGAACACTTCGGCCCTCCCGTCCCGTGAGTGGGAGAAGACGAGAGGGCCGAAGCGAGGGGGACACCCGGTGCGGGTGGGGGGCACACCGCCCCGGGCGCCGGCGTACCCCCGTCACGGGAACGCCAGTGCAGGGGTTACGTCAGCTTCCGCAGCTTGATCCCGCGCTCCAGGACCAGGGTGCACTCCGGAACCGCTTCGCCATCCACGTAGAACGTCGGCTGCAGCCGGTCGCGGGGCTGGTCGTCGGCCATGATGACCAGCGCCCAGCCGGCGAACGGCCAGATCTGGGTGACCGCCCCGTCGTCCGAGGTGAAGTGCCCGTGGGAGTACTGGCCGCTGGGGTAGAACGCGGCGATATGCGCCCGGAACGGGATCCGCGGAAGCGGCGTGGCCAGCGTCTCCAGGACGACCCGCGCATCCATCGTCCCGTCCTCGGACTGCCGGGCCAGCGCTCCGATGATGCCCATGATCCGGGCAGCGAGCGTGTTGCGCGCCTGCAGCTGCGCCGCGCGCAGCACTTCGCGGGAGACGGACGCCGTCACGCCGTCGAGCAGGTGCAGATTCATCGTGGACACCTGCAGCGCGTGCGCCGTCTCATCGTTCGCGGCCGCCAGCCGGTCGGCCATCGCGTCCACGTCGGCGTTGTGAAGCCTCGCGATGAACGAGGCCGCCTCGTCCTGTTTCATGCCGGCCAGCGCGTCGCGGACCTGGGCCGCGAACTGTGCACCGGTCTCCGGCTGCTGAGTCATGACTGTCATAGTGGGTCGCCTCCACTGATCGGGTGATACATCCGAACGTAGTACGAAGTGGCCGAATCTCGCCACCCGTTGTGCAGAACTGGTGACGATGCGCGAACAACAGAGCGACCCCCGGGGGGGGCCCAGGGGGTCGCTGCTACCAGGGGAGGAACGGGCCGAGGATGAGCGGCTTTCGGCCGCCGCGGCCCTCCCACACGCCGTACAGGATGATGTAGCCGGCCACCACCAGCAGCGCGCCCAGGGCGATCGCGGTGGGCTTGTGCTTGATGACCGGGTGACGGACCCTCACGACGCCGGCTCCGTCATCAGCCACGCCACATCGGAGGTGTCCGCGCCGTCGCTGGACAGGATGGTGAACGAGGTCCCGGCAACGCGGGCGGAGACCTGCAGGAAGCCGGGCGTGCCGCCCGGTTCCTGACAGGTGAGGAAGATACGGCTGCTCGCGGTCACCTCCGTGGTGGCCACGGTGACGGTACCGGCCACAAGGGTGGCCACACCTTGGCGGGCGTTGGCGCCTTCCTTGATGAACAGTCCGCCGCCGGCGACGTCCATGACCAGATCGCCCTCCGTCACGAACGTGTTGACGGTGTGGAGCCGGGTGGATCCGTCGCGGAAGAGTGCGACATCGACGGCGGTGGTGCCGCCTCCCCACTCGATGCGGCCGTCTGCGTTGATGACGAGCTGGTTCTCTGCGTCGCCGTCGACCTTGGCCGTGATCACGTCGGATGCGGCCGCGGCACCGACGAACGCGAGTGCCGTCGCGACCAGGTCGACCGCCTGCTGAAACGACACCTGGCCGGTGAACGTGGTGGTGGACGCGGCCGGGTTGCTGCCGGACCCGCGCACGGTGTCGACGGTGAGCGTCCCGGGGAGATCAACGTTCCCGTCCTCGTCCCAGCCGCCAAGGTCGCGCCCGGGATCGTCGCCGTCCCGGACCCTGAATGGTGCAGGCATGTTCCCTCCCTCGAGGTGAGACCGGCCGCGGTACCGCCGTACCGCGGCCGGCGGTTACGGGACGACGACGTACGTGATCCGGTAGTCCTCGGCGGTCGTCAACGCCGCGTCCGCCAGCACGTTGAAACCGGCGACGGTCACGTCCGACGCCACGCAGATGACGTTGTCGTCCGGGTCGGTGATCGCCTCACAGGTGATGAGCACCGCCCCGGGCACCGCCGCGTACGGCTGGACGAACCGCACGGTGGCGACGTCGCCGGCGGCCTGGGCGCCGCCACCGGTCACCGGGGACAGCTCGAATACCCCCCTGCGGTCGTTGCAGGTGAAGCCGGACGGGATGGCGACGGTGGGGGCGGCGCCGGCCGCGGTGGTGCCGGCGATCGTGCCGGCGGTCGTCACCGACACCGCGGCGCCGGCCAGGGCCGCACCCAGGCCCGGGTTGACCTCGTGTCCGACGGCGTCAAACTTCTGCACTGCCATGGCTGATCAGCCTCTCTACTTCGCCCCGGGTACCCATACTTTGTCTCCGGGCTGAATCTTCGTCGGATCCTTGCGCTTGCTGCGTAGGGACGCGTTCTGGGGCGCGCCCCACACGGTCTGCCACGACACTTTCGGGCCGAGCAGTTTGTTCGTGATGCCCCACACCGTGGAGTTCCACGGCGCCTTTTTGCTGTTCCACTTGGCCACCGTGACCCACTTGCCGACCGGTGCCTTGGGGGCCGGCTTGGGGGCCGGCTTGGGGGCCGGCTTCGGCGACGGGATCGTGGGCCGTGGTGTGGCCGGGGGGGGTGTGGGTGTGGGTGTGGGGCCCGGGGTCGGGGGCCGGCCGCCGCCGGGCGGCATCTCGGGCCACGTGATGTTCGTGGTGTGTTCGTCCTGGAAGACGTACGTCGGCTGAATGCTGTCGGGCATGTTGATGCCGCTGACCGACGTCGCCTCTTCGTCGGCCGCTTCGCCGTCCGCCTTGTTCCGCTGCCAGGACGAGTAGGCGACGGCGGCGCCCAGGCCCAGCCCGCCCCAGGCCCAGTTCGGAAGTGGCCCGGACTTCTGCTTCCAGAATTCCAGCGCCATCAGTCCACCCCCTTGACGGCGTCCACGGCGGCCGCCAGAACGTCCGGGTAGCAGCGGCCGCGGAACGCCTCGTTGCAGGACATGGGGGAGGCGGTGCCGTGCACGCCGGGAACCAGCGGCAGGGCGACCATGGCCGGCGGCTGCCCGGGGTCCAGCCACGACTCATCCGCGTCGTCGTTGGCGAACTTGTGCCAGGTCAGGAACCACAGACCGCCGAACACGGCGATACCGCCCACAACGAGAACCGGCACGTCGGGAACCTTCATCGCGACCGGCCCCCCTGAATCTGCGTCGTCTGGGAGTACGACTGGCCCGTGTACTGCCCGGACCTCAGCCGGTCCTGGCGCGCCGTCGTCATCCGCGGGTTCTTGTTGGTGTAGCGCTGCACCGTGATCAGGGCGGAGCGCTTCGGGTCGGTGTGCAGGCCCACCGAGACGCGGTGCACCGGCTGAATCAGCCGGCCGTCGGGCAGCGACCGGTATCCGGGCGCTATCTCGGTGGTGTCACCGCCCGGGTTCTGCAGATTCCTCGTGGACGAGTTGCCCTGCATCAGCCGGTACGTCGCGTCGCGCATGTGGAGCTCGGGCCGGCACGGGCCGGCCATCGTCCAGTTGACCCACGACTGTCCGGCCGCGACGTAGTTGTCGGAGGGGAACCACGGCATCTGCTGCCGGTGAATCTCGGTGTCGTTCGTCGTCCCGGAAAACCGGGTGGCTTCGCCGTCCATGCCGTCGACCAGCGTGCGCCGGACCAGGACCGGCACATCCCCGCCCACCGAGTTGCGGCGCCGCACCGGGCGCGCGTTGAACGGTGGCGGTGTGCGCTGTCGCTGGGAGAGGTCCATGTCCGCCCCTTACTTCGCGGCCCAGCCGCCGCCGCCGGTCGCCGCGTTGACCAGGGACGTGGTCCCCTTGGTCAGGCTGTCGACCAGCTTCGGGCCCTGGGACCCGGGACGGACGAGGACAAATATCGCGGCGACGTACAGGATGCCGATCATCCAATCGCCGATTGCCTTACCCATGGCCTCTCACCTCTCTCACATATCGGTGACATTGCGGACGATTGCCGCCATGCCCTTGGAAAACAGGTCGACCGCATCCGCGGCCGCGGACCGCGGGCGTACCAGGACGTAGATGATGACGATCAGGAAGAACGCGGCGACCCAGTCGCCCAGGACGCTCTTCACGTCGCCACCACATCGGGCCCGGCGTCCGTCGACTCGTCCGGCCCGAACCCAGACGCCGGATCAGCCTCGCCGCCCTCATCGGGCGCGTTGAGCAGCTGCGCCATCTTTCCGAAGGCCTCGCGCTGGTCGACCAGCAGAACGAGAGTGACCAGCCCGCCGAACATGGCGGCTGCCTTGGCCGCGCCGGCGCCGGCGGACGAGACGAGACCCAGGATCACGAAGAATGCCGCGGTCGCGGTGCCGCGCTTCATGAACCGGACCGGCCCCATTTCCCCGGGGCCCTTGGCCAGCGGGGACAGTCCCAGCAGCAGCATGCAGACGATGAACTCGGCGATCAGGGCGCGGCGGTACGTGCCCTGAGACCTGGTCGCGGGCCGCGTCCGGCCGGCCGCCGGCTTCTTTTGGCCGCGGTCCTTCCACGGCCGCTCCGGCATGTCCAGATCGGGAGCTCCGCCGGCCTTCTTCCCGCCGGCCGCCGGCGCGGTGGCCGGCTTCTTCGGGGGGACCTTGCCCGCGGCCGGTGCCTTCCCGCCGGCCGTACGCGCGGCCGCACCCTTCCCGGCCACCTTGCCCGCCACTGCGCGGCCGGCGGACGCGGCTGCCGGGGCTGCGATCGCCATGTCACTCCCCCTTTCGCATCGCGCCGGTGACCTGTTGGTAGACAGCCCACGGGGTCGATGCCTGGGTGCCGTGCGCGGCGACCCACAGCAGCGCGCAGCCGATCCACAGGAAGATCACGGCGAGTGCGAAGCCCATGCCCTCACGTCTCCTCGTCCACGGGAGGGCCCGCGTCGATGTCGCGGCGCAGCTCACGGACCAGGACGACGACGCAGACCAGCGCCGCCACGACGACGACCCAGTCCAGCGGCTCCAGCTCGTACAGCAGGTCAAGGCCGGCCGCGGGCGCGGCGGCGCCGGCGGCCGTGCTCATGCCGACTTGCCCTTGATCATTCCCATGACACGGGACGGCGGGAAAAAGAGGGCCAGCAGCCAGCCGGCCACGAACCACATGATCAGCTTCTTGTTCATGGCTACCTCTCAGACGATGCGGTTGATGACGAACCGGAGCGCGCCGAAAGCAATCACTTCGAGCACGACCAGGACGAGGAGATTGGCGACGGTCGGGGTCCAGGACTTCGTCCCGGCCAGACCGCGCCCGGATGACTGGGACACGGAGGACTCCTGTACGTGAGCGCCCAGGCCCGAAGAGGCGGGCGCGGCGGTGGAGCGGATCGTTCGATTGATCACGGCGGATCACCCGGTCCTAGATGGATTCGAGTTCCATCGGCACCGGGCCGACGGGTACGACCTCATCGGTGATGATCTCCACGGTGCCGGGCACGTTGTCCGCGGATGAGGTCGTGGTCGACTCCCAGATCAGGTAGGTCGCGTTGGTGGTCGCGAGCCACGACTGTCCGACCATGCGACCGGGCTGGTAGTACCGCGGGAACACGTAGATCCCGGTCGGACGAGTCGACGTTCCCGACTGGAAGAAGTCGTAGAAGTCGTTCATCTGATTGAAGATCTCGTCCGGCGCGAACACGCCCAGCGACCGGTTGTCCAGCCGCCAACGGACCGGGTCCGAGAGGTAGTCCTGCCGCGCCGAGTTCGAGTCGCGCAGGATCATCACCGCGCCGCGCAGCTCGTTGCCGACGTTCGTCAGCTGGAACTGATTATCCGCGCTCGCGCCGTTCAGGGTGAAGATCTGGTGGCGGCGCAGCGTGGAGAGGTTCAGGCCCGGGGGCAGCGGTTCGATCTGGTTCCCGTGCAGGTCGGCGGCGTCCGGCTGGGCCCAGGTCTCCAGGTAGTTGGTCACCGTGACCGTGGGCGCCGTGGATCCGGACGTGATCACGGCCGCATACGTGTTGAGCGTGTACCGGATCCGGTACAGCGCGCGCGCGTCGGTGTTGGCCAGGACGCCGGCGGTGTGCCGAATCTCCGGCTTGATGAACAGCGAGAAGGAGGGGTTGACGCCCTGGGTGTAGTCGTAGCGCGAGGCAGGGTCGCCGTCCCACGGCCGGAACGCCCAGCTGCCCGTGTAGTAGGCGTAGCCGTTCATCGGGTACATGATCGGCGCGCCGTCGATGTTCTCCATCGTGATGGAGGAGAAGACGTTCCAGGGGGAGTCGGCGGCCGCGGTGCCCCCGACGCCGCCGGTGGACCGGACCTGCAGGCGTACGCCGCGCAGGAAGCCGCCCGGGTTGATGTTGTGCGTGTACTCCTGTGACGCCGTGGTCAGCTGGAAGGTGTCCGTCGCGAACTTCTCGACGTACAGATTGCTGCCGTAGGTGAACGGGACGGTGCCGCCGGCGCCGGCGCCGTCGGACGGGGCGACCGGGTAGCTGCCGGACGCGCCCGCTACTGCAGAACCAGGCATGTTCCTATTCCTCTCCGAATTCCGTCACGAATTACGCGCGGATTTCAGTACTGAAATGCCATCGCCGTTCCGAGCGTGTGGGCGGAGCCGTTGTTGCTCGCCACCAGGTGCAGCGACAGAAGCCGCCACGCGGTGCCCACCAGGAGAACGGCGAGGAAGGTGTTGAGGGCCACGACGGCATTGAATCCGGTCGGCATTGCCCCTCCCTTTTCGTCGGTTTATCGCAGGATAGCCGCTAACTGATCCGCGGCGCCCTGGGCCGCGTCCCCGGCTCCCTCTTCGCCTCGTCCGACTTCGGCGCCGGCGCCTTTTTCTTCGCCGGACCCTGGGGCGGAATGTGAGATATGTACGCCTCGCGGGTCAGATTGTGGATCAGCAGGAATTCCCGCTTCTCACGGTCGAGATCCTGCAGCACTTCGCGATAGTGCTTCTTGTCGCCGGCGATCTGCGCCATGCGCTCCGCGTCGTCTTCGTCCTTCGGCGCGAAGAACACGCACCACGCCGACTCGGAGTGCACGGCGCGCGATACGCCGGCCGGCCGCTGGGTGGACGCCACCACGGTGATGCCCAGGGTCCGGCCCTCGCGCATGTACGTCGTCATGTGGGTCCGCAGCCCCAGTTCCTGTTCGACGTAGGCGATCTCATCGACGGCCAGGATCACGTTGGCGTCTTCGTGCCACAGGCCGTCCAGCAGCTCGATCACTTTCTCCTGTTGCCGGGCCAGCGCCGCCCGTCCCAGGCCACCGGAGCGCGCGTGGTAGATGACCTGGGCGTTCTCCTTTTTCCACTGGGAGGGGGGCCACGTGGTGACGACGGGCCAGTCCATCGACTTGATCGTCTTGTCCGCCGGTTTCGTCAGCAGGATCACGACGTGGGAGCCGCGCAGCTTGGCCCGTTCCTGCAGGATGTGCTTCTCGAAGTAGCTCTTGCCGGACCCGGTGGGGCCCAGGATCTCGATGTGCTCCGGCTGGAAATCCCCGTTGGGCCGGCCCCAGGCGTCCAGGAAATCGGCGCCGAGCTCCGCCCAGTCCACGCGCTGCGGATACAGCCGCCCCGCCGCGGTCACCCGCGCTTCGGTCGGCGGCGCCTCGTCCTGGTCAGGGCTGGTAGGGGGGGAACTGGTCCGGGTTGAAGGGGACGCCACCGGCCTCGTCACCTCCCCTGGGTGCGGAGTAGTGGCCCCAGGCGGTCATGACGACCGGCCGCAGCGTCATGCACAGCGAGAGGATGTCCGCGAGGATCCCGCCCTCCCGCACCTTCATCAGCCACCGTGGGTTGCGGGCCAGGATCTTGACCAGCTTCTCCGCAATCTCCGGCGTCGCCTGCTCCAGCGCGTCGCCGCACGGCGGCGCCTGCAGTCCCCACGCCAGGGCGAACACGTTGAGGAACGTCTCAAGCTCCTCCTTCGCATCGTCGCGGTGCTTCTTGGTGACCCGCGGCACCTCCCCGCGCACCCGGCGCGGCCCCTCCTTCCCGGGCGCCTTCCTCGGCGGCGCCTCACCGGGCGCCGGATCACGCCGCGGATCGTCCAGCGCCGGCCCCTGATCCACTGGCAACGGCAAATCGTCACGATATTCGTCGTCGTATTCCTCCGACAATTCATCGGAATCTCCATCAGGAATACGAAGCTTTTCTAGCACCTTCAATTCGGGCCTCAATTCACTCGAATACTTCTGCGCCTATATCGGTTAGCATAAGCCCGAAACCGTCCACCCTGGGAGAACACATGGGCAAGCGACTGTCCGACGACGAACGCACCTTCCTGGAAAACCTCCTCGCGTCCGATGATGACGACGAAGAGGAAGAGGAGACCGAGGAAGAGGAAGAGGAGACCGAGGAAGAGGAAGAGGAGACCGAGGAAGAGGAAGATGGGGACGACACCGTCACCATCAACGGCACGACCTACCGCGCCGTACCGGCAAAGAAGACGGCGAAGAAGACAGCCGCGAAGAAGACCGCGCGGCGCACGCCGGCGAAGAAGACCGCGGCAAAGAAGGTGGCCGCGCGTAAGCGCACCGTCAAGAAGGCGGATCCGCCGCCGCCGCGCCGCCGTTTCGGCGCCGGCATGTGATCAGGGAGGGCCCATGGCCGGAGAAGTCGCCGCGGCGATCGCCGCGGCGAGAGCAAAACTCGGCGCACCCTACGTGTGGGGAGCGACCGGCCCCGCCACGTTCGACTGCTCCGGCCTGACCCAGTGGGCATGGAAGCAGGCAGGGGTGTCCATCCCCCGCACCTCCCAGCAGCAGGCCGCGTACGGGCGCCCGGTCGCGCTGAAAGACATTCAGGCCGGCGACCTCGTCACCTCCAACTGGGGCAGCGGGCCCAGCTCGCACGTCGCGCTCTACATCGGCGGGAACAAGGTGATCCACGCGCCGGCCCCGGGCAAAACCGTGCGCATCGCGGACCTGAACGCGAACTACCGAACGAAGATCAACACGATCCGGCGGGTACCCGGCGCGAAAGGCGGCGCCGGCACCGTCGGCGTGGCCGACCTGGGCGACGTACCCGGCCTGGGCACCGTCGGCGATCTACTGGACGCCGGCGGATCCCTCGCAGACGTTCTCCTCGGAGAGGGCGGCATCCTCGGCCCGCTCAAGTCGGTCGCCGCATCCACCGGGCAACTGGCAGCCGGCTTCCTCCACATCGGCGACCTGGCCACATGGATCCTGCGCCTGGCGCTCCCCTCCACCTGGGTACGCATCGGCTCCGGCATCCTCGGGATGATGTTCCTCTTCCTCGGCCTGGGCTTCCTCGTCCGCGAATCAAGGGCGGTGGCCTGATGGCACTCGTACCGGTCGACAAGCTGATGTACGGCATCCGCCAGATCGAATCGGGCGGGCAGAAAGATCCCTACCGCGTCGTCAACTCCATCGGCGCGCACGGCGCCTACCAGGTGATGCGCGCCAACATCCCCAGCTGGACAAGGGAAGCCCTGGGCCGCACCCTCACGCCCGCCCAGTTCCTCGCGTCCAACAAGGCCCAGGACGACGTAGCCCGTCACTACCTGGCCAAGCACATGAAAAAGTACGGCAGCTGGGAGGCAGCGGCCGCGGTCTGGTTCTCCGGACAGCCCAACCCGAACTCGTCCTCGTCCGACGGCGGGAACACCGTGCGCCAGTACGTCGACAAGGTCGCCCGCGCCATGGCCGGCTACCGCGGCGCCGGGCCCGACACCCCGGGCGGCGCGACCCCGGTCGTCTTCAACCCGCTGGGGCCGGCCGTCAACTCTTTGACGGGCGCCATGTCCGGCATCGCCGGATCCCTGGTCGACATGGCCAAGTCCGTCACCATATTCGGCGATCTGGCCACGTTCCTCATCAAACTCGCACTGCCGACCACGTGGGTGCGCATCATGTGCGGCATCCTCGGCGGCGCGTTCCTCCTCCTCGGACTCCTCGTCCTGGGCAAAGAAGCAAGGGATACGAAGTGAAGACACGACTGCAGGCCGGCGTAGAGATCGACATGATCAACAAAGATGAGATGAAAGAGGTCCTGCAGACCGTCCAGAAGGACTGGTTCGCCCAGGTCGCCCGCGGCGGCCGCTACCCGCGCTTCTCCGCGGCCGCCACCATCGCGTCCAACGCATTCACCATCGACGGCACCGAGCGCGACTACGAACGCATGGGGCCGGCGGAGGGATTCGTGTGGGCGGTGCAGCGCCTCGCCGTCCACGGCCTCACCACCTACACCGAAGGCACCCTGGATACAGAGCCGGTCGCCCTGTACCTGAACGACACCGGACCCAGCTCTCTCATCCACCCGGCGCTGGTCGGCTACCACGACTTCTCCCAGACCCAGTTGGTCATGTACCCGGGGGACACTCTCGTCATTGTCGGCGAGGATCTCACCGCGACCGGACAGGTCACCGTCACCGGGCAGGCGCACGAACTGCCCATGCCGCTCGCGTGGCGGATTGGCGGCTGACGTGTATCTGGGCCAGCGGACCAAGGCCGGTGCGCTGTCGACCGACAACCCGTTCCTGTCCGGCGGGTGGGCAGTCAGCTTCCTGCCGGCCGATCTGGCAATCCAGGAGCCTTTCGAGATCTTCCACATTGCCGTACGCGGCCCCGCCCAGCCGTCCTGCAACCTCCAACTGTGGCTGGATACGACGTTCTACTCCACCACGCCCCGCGGCGACATCAACGACTACGACCCCAATTGGGGCATACCCGTACGCCCCGGACAGACCGTCAATTTCTACTGGAACACAACCACAAACCCCGCCCCAGTCGTGGCAATTTTCTGCAGACAGCCGAATCCTTTCTGACCATAAATCACCTAACATTTCGCTATGGAACTCTCGTTCGCTCCCAAAGAGCAAAGCGGGTGGCGCGGCCGCGGTGCACCGCGCAAGAAAGTCCCGGACGACATCCTGCGCGTACTCCGCCACACCGAGACGACCGGCGACGTCGGCATCATCGATGTCCGCGACGATACCGACGCCGACATACGCGAAGCCAAGCTCGCCCTGCGCGCCGGCGCCCGCCACATGGGCCGCATCCTGCGTCTCCAACATGACGAGGAAGCCCACCAAATCCGGTTCCAACTCGCCCCCCGGAGCGCCCCGTGACCGACCCTCAGTTCCACGCCCCCACCGACGAAGTCGCAGCCGCCGCCGCGGATCCCGAGTTCGTCGCCCGGTACGGGCCAGTGGCCAGCGCCATGTTCACCGCCGCGCAGGTGCACGCACCGAACAAGGCATGCGGGGCCAGTCCTGGGGAGAAATGCCCCCCGCAGACCGTGTGCGTCGACTGCCAGACACCCACGTTCGGCGACGGGGAACCTGCACCCGACGCGCCGCCCCCGCCGGCCGCCGCGCCCCCTACGCCGCTCGTGGCCGGCACCTACGCCCTGTACGAGGATGGAGTGGGCGGCGTCTTCCTCGTCCTGGGCCAGTCCACCGGAGAGACGCTGCGCCACCACATACCCGCCGGCATGATCAAAATGGCGGAACGATTCGGCCCCGGTGGCGGCCTGGGCAAGCTCTTCGGACTGGGCGGCTGACATGGGCTGGTCCAACGACCAATTCGACGGCAGCCTGACACTCCCGACCGGCTCGACCAGCGGCCAGCGCATCGTCCTGGACGGAACGTCCACCCCCGCATCCATCACGGTCTACGACGCGAGCAACAACATCGTCGCCCAGATGACGACGGACATTCCCAATTTCGCGGGTGACAGTGGCGGATTCTTCACACTGGACCCCGCGACTCAAAAGATTGTCGGGATCTTCGGGGAGGCAATCCAGTTCGGAGACGCGATCAATAGCTTGGTCAACGCTCCGACAATCTTCTATCAATACTTCTCGATACCCGGCCCGGACGTCACACGACTGCAACTCCAATCCGGCCGCGTCATAGCAAGCCAGACGTCCGCCCGCCTGAATCTCGACTGCTCCACAACAGGATTCCGACCCGAAGTATCCATGGCGTCCGCCGCCGTGGACATCGACGATTTCCTGTGCACCATCTACGGCGATCTGGAAATCAAGAGAAACCTCAGCATAGACGGAGTGGACCAGGGCCGCGGACCCGTCAGCTACACGCCGATCACATCGAACACGGGCACCGTCACCACCACGGAAACCATCGCCATCGACACCCCGGCCATGACATTCGTCACCGGACGCGCCTACCGCATCACGGCCAAGGGCCTCGTCCAGTCGTCCATATCCGGCGACGTCGTCCGCGTCCGCGTCCGTCAGACCGGCCTGGGCGGCGCTCTGCTCTACGACTCCCACGGAGGGCTCGCCATCACCGCGAACAACGGCAACACGGCGTTCTACCAGGGAAACATCGTCCGCAACGACACCGGATCCGACATCACGGACGACATCGTGTTGACCTACGTACGCCAGTCCGGCACCGGCAACGCCCTTATCGCAGCCACCGCCACCCAGCCGGCCTATCTCGACGTCGAAGACATCGGCGCATCCTCGTCCTTCGCCAACGCGACCGCCCTGTGAGGACCCATGATCCCCCGACAGATGAAAGTAGACCTGTTGGTTATGGCCATATCCATGGCCATCATCCTCCATTCGGACCGCGAAAAGGGATACCTCACCATTGCGCGCGCATTCCGCGCCTACGGAAGCCTGTGCCGCGACACCGGAAACTGGTTCTACACACAAGCCATCCACGCCGACAACGCCGCCCAGGAACTGGTGTCACCGTGAAACGCACCATTCAGCAATCACGACTCAAAATCCCGGGACGCACCCTTGTACGCAACCCCGAAGGAGTCCCGCTCCCCTGCTGTTGGGACGAATGCGAAAATCCCGGATACGAAGAAAACAAAGTGATCGTCCGCGAACCGCAAAAGACGCTGCACTACATATTTTGCAGCGACCGGCACAAGCGATACCACATCAACGGCCACCGCGACTATGGGAACCTACGCCCATGAAGTGGGACCGAGAAGCCGTTTTCGTAGGGATCGCCCTCACGCTGACGTGGGCAGTCATTGCCATCATTGTCATCGCCGGCGTCGTTTTCGCCGTCGCCGCGGTCGCGGCCGCAGCACGGTACGGATGGGAACTTGCCGCATGACTGCCGACGAACCTGGCCGTTCGCCCACGGATCCCCCAATCAGCCGATAGAGTCTGCCGTGTCGGGCGCCCCCCCTGTGTACCCCCCGTGAGGGGGGCCCCGGCCCCCCTTAAACCGGCCCCCCGGCCTGCGTCCGACATTCGCGCCGGGGGGTCGATGGCATTCCTTCCCTGGAGAGACACCATGACAGACACCATGCGCGCCGCCTGGGCACGCCTTCGCCGCCCCCGCCCCCGGCCGCCGGCCGGCGGCGCCCAGATCCTCCCCTTCGCCGAACACGCCACCACCCACGACCCGTTCACGATGCTGCAGTCCGTCGTACTGCAGGACACCGACGAAGAGGGGGAGCCGCTCACCGGATACGAGACCTTCCTCGCGCTCAAGTACACCGAGGAACGCGCCCGCCGCGCCTTCTGCACGTCGGACGAGGCCGCGGCCGCCGGCGACGTGGAAGCCTGGGACGCACTGCGGGAACGTGAGCTACGGCGCGAGCTGCTGGGCGCGCAGGGCAAGTTGGAAGGGGGATCCGGCCCCGGTGTCATGGGCACCGATAATGGGCCAGATGTTCGATTCGACGGCCCGGCATGACGTAC
>Ga0299914_10001285_pt1 | contig 16478 bp, 21 predicted proteins | sample RVTome_10_FD_201361 | JGI IMG/M metagenome (GOLD analysis project Ga0299914, IMG submission 201361) | Soil microbial communities from uranium-contaminated site in the Upper Colorado River Basin, Wyoming, United States - RVT153D57 (version 2) ...
CTCTTCGACCCCGTGGATCGAACACTGGCATGGTCTTCTGCCGGCCATCCACCGGCACTGCTCCGGGATGGTGCCGGCCAGGTTGGCCAGTTGTGGCGAGAGCCTCAGCCTCCATTGGACGTCGTTCTTGGGTTCCAGTACGACGAGGGACGCATTGAGGTCGAACCCGGCAACCTGCTCGTCTTGTACACCGACGGGCTCATCGAACGACGCGGGGAGAGTATCGACGTATCGATCCGAAGACTCGTCGATGCGCTCGAATCTGCACCGGATAGTCCGAAGGCGGTAGTCGATCAACTCTTGGATCGGCTGCCGACTTACCCGTCGGAAGACGACTTGGCCGTCTTGGTCGCCCGCTTTCCTTGATCGCCAAGCGGGTGAGGTACACCAGATGGTCTACTGAAAGCCCCGGTCAGAGAGGCGGCTTGTCCCCCAATCGGTCGCGAGCGAGGCCCACGCGACCGCGGGTCGCTCAAGGATGCTGACGCTCCTCCCGCTGCCGGACCAGGTCCTCGACCGCGCTGGGCAGAGTCGTCTCGAAGTCGATCAGCTTCGCCCAGGTCGGGGTCACGACGATCCGGACCATGCCGTCGCGGTAGAGCGAACGCACCTCAGCCTCCCACTCGACCCGTTGCTCGGCCGTCATCTCGTAGCTGCCGTTCGCCTGGAGATACTCGTCCGGGATGCCATCGACGAAGTCCAGCTCGGCCGGACCGCGGATGAGCAAGATCTTGGGCGGGTGCACCTCGGTATCGATTGTCAGGGCAACGATCGGGTTCTCGTCCAAGGACCGAAGCTTCGGAGCGTTCTTCGTAGTGCACATGACGATCTCCGAGCCGTTCCAGGTGAACCCGATCGGGACGTTCCGCGGTGTGCCGTCCTTGGCAACGTAGGCCAAACGGGTCACATCGCGGGCCAACAGTTCCTGACTGATCGGTCGGTTCAGGACCTCGGTGATCTCGTTCGGTCGCACGGCTATTCCTCCCGATGTCGTTCTCGGTTCATCCAAGCGGATCGTTCTGGTTGGTCACAGCGAGACCAGATCGCCCGGCGAGGGCCCGCGTCGCCGTTGTGCAGGGCGAGCTCAGCTTCGTACAGTGCGGTCTCGACCCAGAGTAGGAAGTCGTCACGGTCGGTCATGGGGTCAGCATGCCAGAACGCCCACGCCAAGGCGATGGGCACGACGAGAGTGATCCTGCCCCCAGCACAACGGCGCTGGGCGGTTCCGCCGGCCCGATGTCCACGGTCGGCCCCACCGTCCCCACCCCCACCAGTCGAAGAAGACGACGGAGACGACAGGTAGGCCCAGCAGACTCCCGTGGCTCCGGAGACCAGGCCCGAGCTCATGCGAGACGGATACCCGCCATTCCGGCTCGACACGGGGCGCCGAGCCGGGTGTGCCACCTTCGGATCCGATGGCCGGACCCACCGATGGAGAGCGGGACGTTTGAGAATTGACCGGCCTCTCTGACGGTCACCGAGAAGCCAGCACGGAGACCCGGGGTCGTACGGGGGTCTTCCGGGGTGCCGATCGAGGACCTTCGTCCCTGGTGTGGCACGGCCGAACTGGGCAAAGTCGGAGTCATGACATCCACTACGTCACGGACCGGTCCGGCCGTTGCGTCCGCGTCGCCGATCCACATAGAAAGGAAGAGACCTTGGCTAGGGCTGGGATTGATCGTGCTGGGATTGGGAGCGGCACTGGTCGCCGTCCTCGGCCCTCTCGTCGTCGGGGTGATCGATTACCACGCCTCGGAGGAAGCGGTCAACCAGATCGTCGGAGGTGACGTTGCGGGCCTCTTCCTGGTCGCTCCGGTGTCAATCGCCGCCGGCATCATGGTGTGGCGGGGTCGCCTAGCCGGATTCTTTCTAGCTCTCGGACCTGCGTTCTACGCCCTCTACATGTGTAGCCAACTCGCCCTGGGAGGAGACATCTCCCGCTACCCCGGCAACAGCGAACGGTTCTTCCCCCTCTATGTCGGCTTGTTCCTACTCGCCGCCGCTATCGCTATCCCCTCGTGGCAGGCGGCCGAGATGGGCGACCTCCCCGCCACCAACCTCCGCGTCAACCGGACGATCGCCGTCTTCTTCCTAGTGGTCGCCGTCTTCCTGACGTTCGGTCTCCACCTGCCCGGTCTGATCGACGCTTGGAGTGCCGACCCGATCAGTGCCGAATACCTGGCCGACCCGGTGGTGTTCTGGCTGGTCAAGTTCATGGACCTCGGCCTGGTGGTGCCCGGCCTGGTGGCCACCGGAGTTGGGATCCTGCGCGGAGCGCCCTGGGCGGGAAAGGTCAGGTATGTCGCGGTGGGCTGGGCGGCGCTGCTCGGCTCCTCGGTGGCGGGGATGGCCATCGTCATGCAAGCCGCCGGCGACCCGGGCGCCACCATCGCCAACACGATCGCCTTCTCCAGCTTCGCCGCCATCGCCATCGCTATGGCTTTGATCGTGTATCGGCCGCTGTTCCGCCGAAACCGGGCAGCCGGCCGGCGGGCCGCATCCCGTTGAGAGCCTGGGGTCTGGTCACGTAGTCGAGCTCGGTCGCCGACTGCACCAAGCTCGCAGGTGTGAGAACCCGAATGATCGGGTATCGGTGAGGATGGCCGGCATCATCATCACCCTGCTCGTCATCTGGGTCGTTCTCGCCATTCTGGGAGCTGTCCTGGAGGGGCTGTTCTGGCTCACCGTGGTCGCGATCGTCCTCTTGGTGGCGACCGGGATCTACGGGTGGCTGAAGCGAAAGACCACCGGATCCCCCCAGAGCTGAATCTCGCGCAAGCCAGCACGGATCCGCTCGCCCGCTAGACGCACCGTCCGGTCAGTGGGCGACGTCGTAGACGAGCTTTTGGATCCCGTTGTCGTAGGACTCGCTTTCGACCAGCGTCATCATCTGCTTTTCCTTGTCGGTGTCGCTGAACATCCGCTTCCCGGCGCCGAGGAGTAGAGGGAACATCAGCAGGTGGTAGCGGTCGATCAGCCCGGCGTCGGAGAGGTTTCGGCTGAGTGTGGCGCTGCCATGGATGATGATCGGGCCGCCCTCGGTCTTCTTCACAGCGGCCACCTCGTCCAGCGATCGGAGGATCGTGGTCTCGGACCAGTTCGACACCAGATCGTCCTCGCTCAAGGTGGTCGAGACGACGTATTTGGGCATGACCTTGTAGTCGGCGAACTCTTCCATGTCCGGCCAGATAGGGGAGAACGCCTCGTAGCTGATCCGACCCATCATCATGGCCGCGGCCTCCTTCTGCTCCCGGCCCTTTATCTCGTAGGCCTCCTCGATGAACTGGAGGTCTTTGAACGTCCAACCGCCGCTGCGATGAGTCTCCGCACCGCCGCCTCCGGGGGAGTCGACGACACCGTCGAGCGAGACGAAGGCGGTGTAGATCAGAGTGCGCATGTGCTGTCCTTCCGTGGGGGTGTTCTCACAACTAATACGAACGCGAGCGTCTCAAATCGACAACACGACAAGCCAGTGACCCAACAAACATGTGGGTTTCGATTTGGAACCCGTTGTCTACCTGGTGCTTCCCGACGCTCTCGTCGCCAGGCCGTCGACGCCATCCAGATTCCTGCGGAATCTATCCGACGACCTTTTCGAGGAAGGCGATCACGGTCTGCTCCCATCGATCCGGATCCACGTCGAGCCCCTCGATGTGATCGGCGCCTGGAACATTCCACACCGACACGTTTTCGCCGGAGTCGCGTAGGTATCTGGCTGCTTTCGCCTCATCCGGTGCGTTACCGGCGGTGATTAACAGAATCGGGGTCGGATCCGCCTCCGCTACGGACCACGCCAGCGCACCGGGCTTCTCGGAGTCGGTGAGCATGTCGGTGACGGCGTACTGGACCCACTCCAACCTGAGCTGGACCCAGCCTCGCCACCCGTAGGCATCGGAGAACCAGCGCTTGTCCTCGTCGGTCCTCGCCGTCGCGCCCTCGGCGACAACGGCTGCGACACGCCGGTCGGCACTCGCGGCGCCGATCGCCTCTTCGCCCCCCATGCTCATGCCCATGACGACAATGCGGCCGGGGTCGACCTCAGGCTGGGTGAGGAGGAACGTCAACGCTGCTTCGATATCACTGTCTCCGTTCCAGCCGAAGTCCATTGCCCGGCCTCCACTCTGACCGTGTCCCCGGGCATCGGTGATGAGCACGCCGTAGCCATTGGACACCAACACCCGAGCCTGCGGGAGGACGGCAGAAGCCGTTGACCCGGATCCGTGACGAAGGATGATCGTCGCCTCATCGGTCGAGGGCACATACCACCCGGCGAGCTCGACGCCTTCGCTGGTGGCAAAGCGAACATCGCGAGCGTCGAGCCCGTACTCCGCGGGGGTTGCGGTCCGGTTGGTGGGAGGCACCACCGTGGCGATGACGGCAGGTGTGAGTGTCCAAATCACCACAGCCAACAGCGAGGTGGCAAGACCTCTGACGAACCCTCTCGCCCACACCGACAGGCCCCTACCCAGCCGGGCCACGCCCAGCCCCACGCAGACGGTGCCGACGAAAAGAGCCAGTCCGGCCAAAGCAGACTCCCATGTCAGGACCCCGGCGCGCAGCCAGCGCACGCCAACACCGATGCCGACCACCAGCCCCACGATGCCGAGCAGCAGGAACAGCCCCGTGAGCCAGCGAGAGACCTGCCGGGTGCCTGGGCGAGACCGAGATCTCACGACCCGTGGCATTTCGACTACCGCACGCTCAGATGCGCTCTGCCAGATCGTGTCAGCGGGAGCATCACGATCGCTATCGACCACGCAATCAGAAGCGGGTGCATGATGGGATGGAACGGGACCATCACCAACTCGATCAACTCGAATGCGAGCAGAACGAAGCCGATCGCTATCGACGCCAACCAGGGCCAGCGATGCCCGATGGCGCTCTCGATGGGCGACGCCCAACGCCACTCCCAGTCCGAGACCAGGCCCGGGACTGTGATTGCCGACGCGGTCGCTATCCCGATCAGGAACATGCCCGGCCAGAAGTAGTCGCCGACCGGCGTCCTGTGCAGGTAGTCGGGCGACATCCCCAGGGGGTCTATCGGGTTCGTGACCATGGCGATGCCACCTTGCAGAGCGCCGATCACGAGCAGCCCCAGCAGCACCGCCAACGCATTCACCGTTCCTGGCGGCCAGCTGTGTCCTCGTCGGGTACGGCCGTGAAATGTCGAAGAAGTGGACATGATGCCTCCTTGGCTCCGATGACTATCCGACGGCCGGCAGCGTCTGTGTAGAGGAATTTGGCACCAACCCGCGAGCCCATCGATGGGACGAGTGTGGGCCACCAAATGACCAATGGCCCTATCAGGCAACCCTCCTCTCCGGTCCAATCAGACATAGAAAGGAGGAACAATGTCACTGGCACACATCGACGTCGCCCCCGAGCTGAAGCGTGTGGGAAGACACTTCGGATACGCCGTCGCGATCCTCATCAACCTCGCGATGCTGATCTTCGTCCAGTACATCCTCGACTGGGGCTGGCTCCCGTTCCTGACCGACGAGTTCGCCGAGCTGATCCCGTGGATCAGCCTCTCGCTGATCGCCGCGATCGCGGCAAGTCTGGTCTACCAGTTCAACGACACGCGCACGGTGAAGTCGACGGGGCAGATCCTGGTCAATCTGATCAGCCTCTTCGTGACCTATCAGGTCTATCAGGTGTTCCCGTTCGACTTCTCGGGATACTCGTTCGACTGGGAGATCGTCGCCAGGATCCTGCTGATCGTCGGGATGGTCGGAGCCGGCATAGGTGTGCTCGCTGAGGCGGTAAATCTCGCCTCTGACGAGTCTCAAAGAGAAAGGAGGTGACGAGTGTCTACGGCATCTGAGTCGATGCAACGAGAAGTGCAGGCGGAGCCCCAAGCCGCGAGAAGGCTCTATCGGAGCAACAACCAGCGAGTGATCGCCGGCGTCTGTGGCGGGCTTGGCGAGTACTTGGCGATCGACCCCGTGTGGTTCCGTATCGGCTTCGTCGTCCTGGCGCTGGGAGGAGGATCGGGAATCCTGATCTACCTGCTGATGTGGCTGGTCATCCAGCCTGCGCCGAATGGCTACACAGCCCCGTCCCCTGGACGTGGCTTCGTGACTGGTGCGGCCGTGATCGGCGTGGTGCTCATGAGCGTGGGCACCATCGCACTCGTCAATACAGCTGTCCCATGGATGGGGCAGTACATCTGGCCGATCGTCTTCGTTTTGGGCGGTCTGGCCTTGTTGTTGGGAGGTCTCAATCGTGACAGTGACTGAAAGACCCCCGACCCCGGAGATAGAAACCAAATCTCCACAACCGAGTCGTCGGCCCTCGATGCCTCAGATCGTAGGTGGCGGAGTTCTGATCTTCATAGGAGCGCTCTGGCTTCTGGAGAGAACCGGTGCCATCGACATCAGTGTGACCGCCGTCCTCGCCCTGGGGACAATGGTCATAGGCATCTCGCTGATGCTGCTCGCCCGTGAGGGTCCGCACCGCGGACTGATCGTGTTCGGAACCATCCTGGCGCTGATCACATTGTTGACCGCTGCGGCCCCATTCGAGGGGTTCCAAGGTGGGGTCGGTGAACGCGTGATCGAAGTGTCCTCGGTGAGCGACATCCGCGCCGACTACAACCTCGCCATGGGCAATCTCGTCATCGATCTCAGAGAGGTCGAAGACCTGAGCGCAGCCACTCCCCTCTCCGCCAGTGTTGGCCTGGGTGAGCTAGTGATTCGGGTGCCGGAAGGCACCGAAGTCAGCGTGAGTGCCGAGGTGGGAGCGGGTCAGCTGGAGATATTCGGAAGGGTCACCGACGGGGTCGGGATCGACGAGTCGTACGAATCGCCGGGATTCGAGCAGAGCTCTGAGAGTCTGTTGCTCGACCTCCAGGCATTCACTGGACGTGTGGAGGTGACTGATGGATGACCGATTCCACATGCCAACCTTCCTGTGGGGTGTCATCCTCACGGTGGTCGGCGGAGCGCTTGCCGCGGTCGGGTTCGGGTGGTGGGACATCTCATCGATCGATCTTCGATATGTCGGGCCCTCGTTCTTGATCCTGATTGGGATCGTCATGTTGCTCGGTGTGGTATTGCCGGCGAAGAACCGGAGCTCGCACTCCGACTCTGCCGGATAGGTCGGGGGCGAAGTGGAGCCCGGGCCCGAACGGCCCGGGCTCCACGCCATGAGAAAAGGAGTTGAGTGAGTGAGTGTTACGGACAGAGACAGGAACTACCTTCTGGTCTCGGCAGGGTCGAAGCATGGGTCCACGGCAGAGATCGCCGAGAGGATCGGCGCCGTACTGCGCGACAGGGGAAACGACGTTGACATCGCCGATCCCGACGACGTCTCCGATCTCGGTCGCTACGACGCCGTGGTGCTGGGAAGTGCGGTTTACGCGGGACACTGGGTGGAAAGCGCCAAGCAGCTCGCAGAGCGCGTGGCGGAGCTCAGCCCGATGATCCCTACCTGGCTCTTCTCCAGTGGTCCCATAGGTGATCCGCCGAAGCCGGAGGAAGATCCTGTAGATATCGCCGACCTCCTGCAGGCAGCGGGAGTACGCGAACATCGGGTTTTCTCCGGGAAGATCGACAAGTCCAAGCTGAACTTCGCCGAGCGGGCCATCCTGGTAGCAGTGCGTGCACCCGAGGGTGACTTCAGGGACTGGGACGAAATCGATGAGTGGGCGACCGACATCGCCGAGACGTTGGTGAAGGAGACGAGCGATCAATGACCGACGAACAGACCCCCAAGGAAAAGCGTTGGATCGACGACGCAGAGGAGGCGCTCAATCGGACCGGCGAGACCCTCAGAGCTGCCTGGGACGGCACCCGCGAGGCGCGGACGTCGACTCTGGAAGCCGCCAAAGAGGCGGCAAACCGCCTTGGTGCCGCCATCGACCAGGGGATAGCAGTCGCCAGGGAGACGTGGGACCCCTCGACGCAGGAGGAGCAGACAGAGCAGGCTCCGTCCGGTGATGAGGAGGAGTGACATGAACCAGCACATCTCAAATCCTCTCGACGAGCTGGAGGAGGCGGATCAGGGACACGACCTCTATCGAGCACCGGGGCATGACCTGCACATCGAGCAGGCGGCGGAACAGGCAGAGGAGTCGGGTTGGCTACCACCGAATCTCGTGTACGACCAACCTTCGGTCGATACGCGTAGGGACATCGTCGATCGTCGACAGGATCTCTACGAAGCGATGCGCCAACTCGAGACGAGCGTTGCGCGGGCCAGCGGTCAGCCCGATTGGGCGGCTCGAGTTCGCGATGCATTGCGCGGTCTCCAGACATCCCTGGAGAGCCACGTCGAGCAGACCGAAGCCAAAGACGGGCTCTTCTCAGTGGTGATCGAGCGGGCACCTCACCTGGCCTCGGCGGTCGAATCACTTCGTGAGGAGCATCAGCGGTTGATCCTGGCGTGTCGCAATGCACTCGAAATCGCCAAGGCCGACGATGTCGAGGCCGAGGAGATCCGTCGCAAGGTGGTCACAATCCTGGGACGTCTGGCTATTCACCGCCAGCGCGGCGCCGAGTTGCTCTTCGACACCTACGACGTGGATCTGGCCGCAGCGAACTGATCTCGCCCCCATCCACCAGCTCACAAGGCTTCAGAAGACGCCTGACTCGCGGCGCGAGCATCCGTCCCGGCTTCGCCTGAGCTCTCCGTGATGAAGGACCCGGCCACGACCTGCAGCCTCGACACGTAGGCGGCTGCTTCACTTCGTCGCTCCATGCCCAACTTCGTCAGGACGTTCGACACGTAGTTCTTGACTGTCTTCTCGGCGAGCACCATTCGCTCGGCAATCTCCCGATTCGTCAGACCCTCGGCTAAGTGCCCGGCCAGGATTCGCTCCTGGGGCGACAAGAACTGAAATCGCATCGCGAGCCCGGAGGACTCGACCTCCTGCTCGAAGAGGTGCTCCCCTTCGACGACTCTTCGCAGATCGCCGACGATGTCGGAGGCTCGCACATTCTTGAGCAAGAAGCCGGATGCGTGGGCAGTGACGGCAGCAGTCAAGGCCGCTTCGTCCGCAAATGCGGTGAGGATCAGCACCTTCACATCCGGGAATCGAGTGGTTATCTCATGACAAGCTGATATGCCCGAGCGATCGGGGAGCCGCACATCCATCACTACGACGTCGGGAAGGCTCGTCGCCACCATCTGCACGGCCGCTTCGGCGGTTCCGGCTTCACCGGCAACCTCGAAGGTGCCGTCGAGCTCGATCAATGATCGGAGCCCGGATCGAACCACCTCGTGATCGTCGACGATGAGCACCCGAGGTCCTCCATGGGCTGCGCCAGCCACTTTCTCACCATCCGGCCGGCGGCGGCGCTCTCCGAGAGTGATGGGGCGATCGGCCGCTCCGTCCGAGCTCGGTGTTTCTGCCATGGTTCGATCCACTTCGACTCCGCGTCTCTTGCCCTCAATGTGCCACCAACCGTTGGGGCGAGGTAGGGGCGAAGGTCATGGCCGCATCGGGCCAAGATCCCCAACCTGTGTGAATCAGGTGGGAGCGGACAAGACTTTGCCATCCTCGCCCCGTGGAACTCGCGGGGCCCTTGGCGACGCGGAGAGGGAGGGGGCGCCTCGAGGACGTTCGGTATCACCTCTCCCGGCGCGACGAGCGGCGCCGGCGCGGCCCACGGGCACGACATTCCAGAAGCGGCTCGGGGCCGTTGGTCCCGCGGCTTTCGTGACTTCCGGCCCTCCTCGTCTCCGGGTCGGAAAGTGATCCTGTGACCAGCCGGCTGAGGTCCCATCCAAAGTCGTCTTCCAGTATCCAAGGAGTGAGCTGAATGCCCGAGAGCAACTCGAGTCGTGTCTTCGACAGGAGTCTCATGGTGATGGCGGTCTTTGCGGTGCTTACCGCGGGATTGGCCCTCATCGCCGCAGTCCGAGCGCCTGATGGTGCCCAAGCGACAGATTCCAGTTCCGATGGAGAACCAGTCGTGGCGACCATAGCGCTGACTGAATTCGCCATAGACGGTGATCTCGAGATACCGGCCGGTGATGTCCAGATCGCCTTGTCCAACGACGGCGCCGCCCTTCACAACCTCGTCTTCGAGAACGGGCCTTCGTCCGAGGACCTCAACAGCGGTGAGACGACCACGTTCGACGTCGGGAATCTCGAGCCTGGCACGTACACGATTTTCTGCGCAGTTCCCGGGCATCGGGACGCAGGCATGGAGACCCATCTCGTCGTGGGGGCGCCGGGCTCTCAGCCCACATCGGAGCATGATGAGATGACACCGGCCCAGATGGATCAAGTGATGATCGACTCCATGCTGGCCTTCCCCGCCGCGACGGAAGGAGCGGGCAACCAGCCGCTGGAGCCGTCAGAGGTCGAGTCAGATGGAACCAAGATCTTCGATCTCACGGCATCCATCATCGACTGGGAGGTGTCGCCGGGCGAGTTCGTCGAAGCGTGGGCCTACAACGGGCAAGTTCCCGGACCCTGGATCAGACTCGAATTGGGCGACTCGGTCGAGATCAATGTCACCAACGAGACACCACTGTCCACTGACGTTCACTGGCATGGCATATCCACTCCCAACGAGACGGACGGAGTCTCTCCTTACACCCAGGATCCGATCGGGCCCGGAGAGACTTTCACGTACGCCTTCGAGGCGACGCGGCCGTCCATCGGGATGTACCACGCCCATCTGCACAGCCAGATCAGTGTGCCCAACGGGATGTTCGCCCCGTTCACGATCGGGGACACCCCGCTGCCATCAGGGCAGACCGTTTCGGGCATCGAGGTGCCCGCCGACATGGTGCCGGTGAGGGAGATACCGATGGTTCTCAATGACGCCGGGACCATCGGGTTGAGTCTCAACGGCAAGTCCTTCCCCGCGACCGAGCCGTACGTGGTCGCCGAGGGAGATTGGGTCGTCTACCACTACTACAACGAGGGCCTTCAGGTCCACCCAATGCACCAGCACCAGTTCCCCCAACTCGTATTCGCCAAAGACGGATTCCCGCTCGACAACCCCTATTGGGCCGACACCATCAACGTCGCCCCGGGTGAGCGCTACTCGGTTCTGGTGCATGCCGACGCTCCGGGCACATGGGTGTGGCACTGTCACATTCTGACCCACGTCGAGAGTGACGAAGGAATGTTCGGAATGGTCACTGCCCTGATCGTCGAGCCGTCGGAGTCGTAGCCCTCGAGCGCGCCGACGGGAAGGTGCACACCGATGGCCCCGATGGCGGGATGGCCGGCGAGTATCCCGCTTTGTTTCGCTCAGGTGTCGGCGGGCTGGAACAGCTCGATGATGTTGCCGGAAGGATCCAAGAGCAAGATCTGGGAGCCGCCTGGGCCCTTGACGATGTCGTTGCGGAACTCGAGCCCGGCGCTGCGAAGACGGGCAACCTCGGTGGCGAGATCTTCGACGATGAAATGGATGCGGTTCCAACCTTTTGGTCCTGGTTTGGCACCGTCGGGCATCGCCCGTCCGGCCGAGCTCGCCGGACCGCTGAGCAACAGCCGCAGGTGTCCTCGGGTGACATCTGCAAAGGCGGGTGCAGCGCTCGAGCGCAGCTCGAAGCCGAGGTGTTTGGTGTAGAAATCGATGGACGCTTGGACGTCGTCGACCATGTATCGGACATTCACCATTTGGTCCGGTTTCGTCATGTCTCCTCCTTTGGGGGTCCGATTTGGCCAGGGAGCGCTTTACTCCCACCACCCGGAAACCGAGCAGGATCCGAGAAGCGCTCGGGGCGCTCATTCCTTATGTTGGCGAACATGAAGCTCTCTCCGCGGATTTAGGGTGAACCAGATGCATCAAGCCGACAGCCATGACCTGATCCGGGTGACCGGGGCACGAGAGAACAACCTCCAAGATGTCAGCGTTGCGATTCCGAAGCGCCGTCTGACGGTGTTCACCGGTGTCTCGGGATCGGGGAAGAGCTCTCTCGTCTTCGACACCATCGCCGCCGAGTCGCAGCGGCTCATCAACGAGACCTACAGCGCCTTCGTGCAGGGCCTCATGCCGACACTGGCACGACCCGAGGTCGACCTGCTCGACGGCCTCACTACCGCGATAATCGTCGACCAGCAGCGCATGGGCGCCAATGCCCGTTCCACCGTCGGCACCGCCACCGACACCAACGCGATGCTGCGACTCCTCTACAGCCGGCTCGGTGAGCCGCAAATCGGCCCACCTCCCGCGTTCTCGTTCAACATCCCGACCCGGACGGCGAGTGGGGCGATGACCGCCGACAAGGGCAAGGGTGAGCGGACCGTTGTGCGCAACGTCGTCTATCAGGGCGGCATGTGCCCGCGTTGCGAGGGAATGGGCTCGGTGAGCGACATCGACCTCACCAAGATCTATGACGAGACCAAGTCGTTGAACGAGGGCGCGATCACCGTACCCGGCTACAAGGCGGGCGGCTGGTCTGTTCGCTACTTCACCGAGTCGGGCTTTCTCGACCCGGACAAGCCGATAAGCAAGTACTCCAAGAAGGAGCTCGACGACTTCCTCTACAAGGAGCCGGTGAAGGTCAAGATCAATGACATAAACCTGACCTACGAAGGGCTGGTCCCGCAGATCCAGAAGTCGATGCTCTCCAAGGACGTCGACACTCTGCAGCCTCACATCCGTGATTTCGTGGAGCGCGCAGTGGCGTTCACCGTCTGCCCCGACTGCGATGGCACACGGCTCAATGAGGCGGCGCGGTCGTCGAAGATCGCCGGGAAGAGCATCGCCGACCTCTGCGCAATGCAGATCAGCGATCTCGCCGACTGGATCCGGGAGCTCGACTTGCCGTCGGCCAAGCCCCTGCTCGACACCCTGCAGGACACGCTCGATTCGTTCGTCGACATCGGCCTCGGCTACCTCTCCCTGGACCGGCCGGCGGGCACGCTGTCGGGCGGCGAGGCGCAGCGCACCAAGATGATCCGCCACCTCGGTTCCCCGCTCACCGACGTCACCTACGTCTTCGACGAGCCCACCATCGGCCTCCACCCCCATGACGTCCAGCGCATGAACGACCTGCTGCTCCAGCTGCGTGACAAGGGAAACAGCGTGCTCGTGGTGGAGCATGAGCCGGAGACCATCGAGATCGCCGACCACATCGTCGACCTTGGCCCCGGCGCCGGCAAGGACGGGGGCACCGTCTGTTTCGAAGGGACCGTGGCTGAGCTTCGATCGAGCGGAACGCTGACGGGCAAGCATCTCGACGACCGAGCTTCGCTCAAGTCGGAGTTCCGCAAGTCGACCGAGAGTCTCCAGATTCGAGGCGCGAATCTCCACAACCTCCAGGACGTCGATGTCGATGTGCCGCTGGGCGTCCTCGTCGTTGTCACCGGTGTCGCCGGCTCCGGCAAGAGCTCGCTCGTCCAGGGCTCCATCCCCGAGGAGTCAGGTGTCGTCGCTGTGGACCAGACCGACATCCGGGGGTCCCGGCGCAGCAATCCGGCGACCTACACCGGGATGCTCGACTCGATACGGAACGCATTCGCCAAAGCGAACGGGGTCAAGCCAGGGCTTTTCAGCCCCAACTCCGACGGTGCCTGCCCCAACTGCAACGGCGCCGGCGTCATCTACACCGAGCTGGGCTTCATGGACACCGTCGCCACCACCTGTGAAGTGTGTGAGGGGAAGCGGTTCCTGGCCGAGGTCCTCGAGTACGAGCTGGGCGGCAGGAACATAAGTGACGTCTTCGAGATGTCGGTCACCGAGGCCGAGGAGTTCTTCGCCGACGGTGGGGCCCGGGTGCCCAAGGCGCACGCGATCCTGGAGCGGATGTCGGCCGTGGGACTGGGATACCTGAGCATCGGTCAGCCGCTGACGACACTGTCCGGTGGCGAGCGGCAGCGGCTGAAGCTGGCGATCCACATGGAGAAGAAAGGCGGGATGTATGTGCTCGACGAGCCGACCAGCGGGCTTCATCTCGCAGATGTCGACCATCTCCTCGGTCTCCTCGACCAGCTCGTGGACTCCGGCAAGTCGGTGATAGTGATCGAGCACCACCAGGGTGTGATGGCCCACGCCGACTGGATCATCGACCTCGGCCCCGGAGCCGGGCATGACGGAGGCAAGGTGGTGTTCGAGGGCACACCGGCCGATCTGGTTGCCGATCGATCGACCCTCACCGGCCAGCACCTCGCCGAGTACGTGGGTGCGACCTAGGGCCCTACGCGGCTCGATCTGGCTGTCGGGCTGGACGGGTAACCTGGCTCCAATGAGCGTCGACCTGGACGAGTTGCGTCTTCTGCGCCAGGCCCGGGACCGGATGGACCGCGAGTACGCGCAGCCACTGGACGTCCCGGCGTTGGCCCGCACTGCGGCGATGTCGCCGGCGCATTTCAGCCGTCGCTTCCGCGCCGCCTACTCCGAGACGCCATACTCCTACCTGATGACCCGCCGGATCGAGCGGGCCAAGGCATTTCTGCGTAATACCGACATGAGTGTGACCGAGGTGTGCTTCGCAGTCGGCTGTACGAGCCTTGGCTCTTTCTCGACCCGGTTCACCGACCTCGTCGGCGAACCCCCGAGCGCGTACCGGGCCCGTGACCACGAGGAATTGGTCCCGCTCCCCAGCTGCCAGACGATGGTGGCAACCCGGCCACGCAAGGACCGGCGCCAGGGCGGCGAAGAGAGCAGTTTTCGAGAAGCAAGTTTGGCCGCACTCTCTTAGGGTTCGCGGCATGAGCGTTTCACTCAGCACAGTGCACATCTATGTCGACGATCCCGACGCCGCCCTCGGCTTCTACAGGGACACCCTTGGCCTGACGGTCCAGGACGAGGTCGAAAACGAGGGCTTTCGCTGGATCACCCTCGTCACCGAGAGCCAGCCGGAAGTCAAGATCGTGCTGTCGCAGCCGCATGCCGGCCGCTCCCAGGAGGACGGGGACGCTCTCGCTGCGTTGCTCGCCAAGGGTGAGCTGCCCGGACCCTTCTTCCGAACCGACGATCTCGAGGAGACCTTCGACCGAACCGCCGCCGCACCCGGGGTCGAGGTGCTCTCTGAGCCGGCCGATCAGTTCTGGGGTGCGCGCGATGCCGCCGTTCGCGACCCGGCAGGCAACATGATCCGCATAGAACAGGCTTAGAGCCGGGTCGAGGAGGGCGGCGCCGTGTCGAGCACCAGAACGCTTCGAACAATCAGCTGGGGCGAGTTTGCCGAGCATGAGCCGGAGTTGGCACGGTTCGGGGCTGACAGGCTGACCGCATCCCCCGCATATCTGGCCACGATCCGTCTGTCGGGGGCGCCTCGAGTCCACCCTGTGACACCCATCTTCACGGCCGCTGGCCTGTTCCTCTACATGGAGCCGACATCTCCCAAACGGAGAGACCTCCTGGAACGAGGCTGGTTCGCCTTGCACAACGGCGTTCCGGACAACGCCGGCTCCGGTGGCGAGTTCTGGGCCGCCGGCCGTGGGCACGCCGTGGACGATCCTTCAATGTGGTCGCTCGTGGCTGATTCTGCCAGCTACACGCCGGCAGACCGCTACGTACTGTTCGAGCTCGACTTGAGCGAGGCTCGCTGCCACGGGTATGGCGACGTGCCCCTGCCCTCCACACGCCGGTGGTCGGTCGACCAGTAGTCCTTCACCGCATTGCTGTTGCAACGGCCTCCGGCGCAGATCCCCCCAGGGGTGGCTCGGGAAAGGGGGGTGAATCGTCAATGGGCCAGTGCTGCGGAAACCCAGTCCGCGATCCGCTCCACAGCTGCAACGCCCTCGGTCCAGTTGGACCAGCCATTGCTGAGGACGGCGATTGCATATCCCTCGGTCGTCGCCGGTTCCTGGACGAACCCAACCGAGTTGGCGATGTGCCCGGCGAACCCGTTCTTCTGAGCCACGACCCATCCGATGGGAACGCCCTCGGTGACCCCCCAGGTCTGGGACGACACGACCGACGTCATCAAGCCCCATGCCACTTGGCGATACGGCTCCCGGAGTGGCCCCCACTCCCCCAGGAGCAGTTGACGCATCAGATCCACCTGATCCTTGGCGGAGGTCGTGGTCCGACCCCAGACGCCCGCGCTGTCGCCCACTGCATCGGTCTGCTCGAGCCCGAAGATCTCGGTTTGGCGGGAAAACCAGGGAGATCCTCCGAAGCTGCGCCAAAGGGCACGAACCGGTGCGTTGGCAGACTCGGTGATCATGGGCTCCAGTTGGCCAACTTCCCAAGGGGTGAGCGGACGCCCATCGTTCTGTGCCTCCAACAGGGTCCCCGCCATGACCATGACCTTGAAAACGGACGCTGTACGTAGACGCTCCCCGGAATTCATCTCGAACACGCAACCTGAACGAGTGTCGTAGACGTAGGCCGTGAAGGATTGACTCGGGTACCTGGCCTCGAGTGCCGAGATGCGCGCCAGGGTGAAGGGATCTTCACCGCAGCCGACCTCGTCGAGATCCACTGCGACAACTGACGACCACCCCCGCGTGTAGCCATCACCAGACCGCAACGGAGAACCCAACGACCCATCCGACCGGACGTCATAAAACCGGAACAAACCATCATCCCGATAAAAGAACATCTCATCCTGACCGTCAC
>Ga0299914_10001286_pt1 | contig 16478 bp, 12 predicted proteins | sample RVTome_10_FD_201361 | JGI IMG/M metagenome (GOLD analysis project Ga0299914, IMG submission 201361) | Soil microbial communities from uranium-contaminated site in the Upper Colorado River Basin, Wyoming, United States - RVT153D57 (version 2) ...
GCGACCACGACCACCGGTGGTGACGCCGAGGGGTCGCTCGCCGAATTCGGCGAGACCACCGATGCCGACCCGGCGCTGGTGGAGAAGGCTCTCGGCCCGGTGGGTGAGGTGCCGGACATAGTCCTGGCGTCCATTGCCCGGGCCGGTCATGACCTCGACCAGGCCACGATCGACAAGGCGATCGAGTGTTACACCAACGCCGTCGAGTGCGACACCGGCACCGGTGGCGACGTGATCATGGGTTATGCCGATGGCGGCGGGCTCAACGTGTGGCGCCAGGTGACCCGGATGGAGGCGATCCTCCAGGCCCTGACCTACCCGGAGATCGGCACGATCGTGATGCGCGACGCTCAGTGGTCGACCGACCCGGCGGTCCCGATCGGCGACATCAACTACATGGTCGAACGTGGTGTCACCTTCATCATCGGATACCCCGACTGGGGAATCGCGCTCGGCGACGCCATCAGGGCAGCCGAGGCGGCGGGTATCCCCTATGTGCCCTACTCGGCGGGTTGGGTCGGGCTTCCAGGCCAGGATGGGGCGCTCATTCCGGGCGAGGACTACCTGACCATCGTCGGGGAAGACCTGTGCGCGCTGGGTGAGAGCTTCTCCGAGGTCATAAACGAGGGTGTCGGTGAAGGCACCATCGGGGTGCTCGGTGGCACACCGGGCAACGCCCTGTCCCTCGGCTGGCAGCAGTGCCATATCCCGACGCTGGCAGAGGGGATCGATGTGATCAACCCGCCCGCGGACCAGAACTCGACCACCGGTGACACCTACTGGGCCAACGACATCGCCCGGGAGGTCGTCAGTGGATGGCTGTCGACCAATCCCGATCTCGCCGGGTTCAGCTACGAGTACGCCGACGGGCTCTACACCGCATTGGACGGCGTGGAGATCGACGAGATGACGATCGCAATCCGCACCGATGAGCAGACGCTGTTCTGCGACTGGGCGGAGCGCAACAACCCCAACTACCGCATCTGGTACTCGGCCGGCGGCAACTTCCAGTCGAGGACGGCAGTGACGGCCCAGATGCTGAATCTGGCCGGGTACGAGGTCCCGGAGAACATCGTCGTGCCTCACGTGATGCGTGAGGTCGCGACGGCCGACTGCAACCCGGATCGGGTCACCCCGACCGTCTCCAACACCTCGTTGGTGCCGGACGACGTGCTTGCCCTGATGTATCCGGGCGGATGAGCGAAGGCGGTCCCGAGGGAGGGTCGACGGCCGAGATCGTCCTCGAACTGGCGGGCGTGTCCCGCCAGTTCGGGGCGGTCCGGGCGCTGATCGACGTCAGCTTCGATTGCCGTGCCGGCGAGGTCCACGCCCTCGTCGGCGAGAACGGCTCCGGGAAGTCGACCCTCCTCGGGATTGCGAGCGGGTTCGTCGAGCCCGATCGGGGCACGGTGCGCATCGCAGGGAAGCGATTGCGCACCGACTCCCCGGCGCTCGCCCGCAAGCTGGGTCTGGCCATGGCATACCAAGACACTTCTCTGGTCCTGGCCCAGCCAGTGAAGAACAACCTATATATGGCGGCTCCCCCGGAGGACAGGCCGCCTTTCTGGCGGAGGAAGAAATGGGCGCGCAGACTGCTCGGGGAGTTCGACCTCGACATGGAGCTCTTCCCCGACTCGCCGGCGGGGTTCTTGACCCTCGCCGAGCGCCAGTTGTTCGAGGTGGCCAAGGCGCTCGTCTCCAACCCGAAGGTCCTCCTCCTCGACGAACCCACGACCGCGCTCGGGCCCGACGAGGTGGAGTCGCTGCATCGGACCGTGGCCGCGTGCAGGAGGCGCGGCGTCGGCGTCGTGTACGTCAGTCATCGGCTTCCCGAGGTTCTCGAGATCGCCGATCGGATCACGGTGCTGCGCGACGGCAAGACACGCGGCACCTTCGATGCCAGGGCGACCAGCGAGCACGACCTGGTCGAGCTGATAGTTGGCCGTCCCTTCGAAAGCGCGTTCCCGGCTCCAGCTGAGACCTCCGGCGAGCGTCGTGAGGTTCTCGTGGTCGACTCCTTCCAGGGCCAGTCGTTCGGCCCGGTCAGCTTCACGCTGAAAGCGGGCGAAGTGGTCGGGATCGCGGGGGCCGAGGGCAACGGCCAGCCCCAGCTCTTCGACACCCTTTCCGGGCGGACACCGCCGCGGGCAGGTCGGGTCGTCTGCGACGGTGAGGAGCTGACCCTCATCTCGACCCACGAGGCGGTCCGGGCCGGGATCATGCTGCTTCCCGGGGATCGCAAACGCGAAGCCCTGGCCCCGGTGCTCGGGGTGCGTGCGAACTCGACCATCCAGTCCTTGCGCCGCTTCAGCCTGCTCGGGTTCCTGCGACGGCGCGCCGAGCGAAAGGCGGTCCTCGACCTGGTCGCCCGGCTCGAGATCCGGACTCCGTCTCTGGAGCAGCCAGTCGAGTTCCTCTCCGGGGGCAACCAGCAGAAGGTCTCGGTGGCCCGGACCTTTCTCCGCGAGCCGTCGGTGATCCTGGCCTACGAGCCCACCCAGGGTGTGGATGTCGGGTCCCGGTTCGACATCTACCGGGCGCTACGGGCGCGGACCGACGCAGGTGCCGCCCTTCTCGTCAAGTCGAGCGACCCCATCGAGCTCTCCGGTCTCTGCGACCGGGTGCTGGTCATGTCGCGAGGGACCATCGTTGAGGAGATTCCCGGCGACGAGCTCGACGAGCTTCGCATCGTCGAGGCGATCGTCCGCGGTCCCGGTGTGTCACGATCCGGGCGGTCCCCATTCGGTGTCGCCATGCCCAAGGCCCCGAGCCAGCAGTCCGACTCGTGAGCCGTCTTCTGGAAAGGACCCGCCAGGAGGTCCGCAAGGTCCTGCGCAACGCTCGGGACAAGAACAAATGGCGCAAAGTGATCAGGGTCAGGCTTTGGATGCCGGTGGCGCTTCAGGTCCTCTTGATCGTCGGCGTGCTCTGGTTCACCGATTCCCAATTCGAGGGGTTCATCAACCGGACCAACACCGTCAACATCCTCCTCATCGCCATACCCCTCGCCGTGGCGACCATGGGCCAGATACACGCTCTCCTGGTCGGCTATCTCGACCTGTCCATCGGTGCGATGATCGGCCTGGCCGTCGTCATCGCCTCCTTCATGATCCGACCCGAGTCATCTCCGGTCGCCATTCTGACCGGGGTCGGCACCATCTTCGCCTGTGCCCTGGCAGTGGGTCTGGTCAACGCCGCTCTGGTCCGTGGGGTGAAAATCCCTTCGATCATCGCCACGCTCGCCACGTTGAGCATCCTCGACGGGATCTCGCTGACATTGCGGCCCACTCCGGGGGGGACGATCGACCCTGAGTTCACGGCTCTGCTCCGTGGAGGGATCGGGCCGGTACCCCTCGCTTTGATCGTCGTCGTGCTCGGCGCCGGCCTGCTCGACCTCTGGCTCCATGCCAGTGGCTCGGGGCTCAAGCTGAGCGCGGTGGGCTTCGACGAGCGCTCGGCGAAGCGAAGCGGAGTGAGGACCAACTGGATCAGGGTGAGGGCCTTGATGCTCTCCGCCCTGTTCGCCGCGGTGGCCGCCATGTTCGTCATGACGCGTTCCTCGGTAGGCAACGCCCAGATCGGGACCAGCTACACCCTGAACAGCATCACGGCTGCCGTCCTCGGTGGAGCAGCCCTCTCGGGGGGGCGAGCAACCTTCGTGGGCGGCACGGTCTCCTCCATCCTCCTCGCCGTGATAATCACGGTGCTCCCATTTCACGGTCTCTCTCCCGACGTGGGGCCGATGGTGATCGGGGTCCTGGTGTTGATCGGGATCATCCTGTTCCAGGTGGGGGACATCAAGGAGTTGGTGAAGCGCAACTACCGACGGGCCCGTCGCATCGTCCTCGGGAGCCGGCCCCCGAAGAGCGCCGAGCTGCCTGTGCTGTACCCCGAAGGGACCAACTTCGCGGTGACGCCCATTGGGCGGAAGCTGATCAAGGGCGGGATCGTCATCAGCCTCGACCCGGCGGTCGGTGACTTCGCCAAGGGCGACGTCCTGATCGACGGCGACCGGATCGCGGCGGTCGGTCCCGGTCTTGAGGTCGATGGCGCCGAGGTGGTCGACGCCTCGCGGATGATCGTCATGCCCGGATTCGTCGACAGCCACCGGCATATCTGGGAGGGGATACTGCGCAACATCGGCACCGACGTCCCGCTGGAAGGGAGGGTCAGCTACATCTCGTTCGTGCTCCGGACACTGGCGCCCGCCTTCCGGCCGGAGGATGCCTATGCGGGCAACATGGTCTCCGCCGTCGGGGCCATCGACGCCGGGATCACCACCCTCCTCGACTGGTCCCACATCCAGGCCTCACCGGCCCACACCGATGCGGTGATCCAGGCGCTGGAGGACTCGGGCCTTAGGGCAGTGTTCGCCTACGGATTCCCCTGGTGGGGCAAGTGGGAGGAGCGTCAGCCGAGCTGGTTCGTCCGGGCCGCAACCGAGCACTTCTCCTCGAAGGACCAGATGCTGACTCTTGCGCTGGCCGCCCCCGGGCCAGAGTTCACCGACTTCGAGGTGGCCCGGGATCATTGGAAGCTCGCTCGGGAAACCGGTGCCCGGATAACGGCACACGTCGGGGTGGGGACCTACGGTCAGGATGCCAAGGTGCAGGAGATGGGTGAGGCCGGGCTCCTCGGCCCCGACACCACCTACATCCACTGCACCACGCTCAACGATACCGAGATCCAGATGATCGTCGACACCGGTGGGACCGTGTCCCTCGCCTCCCCGGTCGAGATGATGATGGGCCACGGCATGCCCCCGATACAGAAGTTCCTCGATCGTGGCCTCAAACCCTCGCTCAGCATCGATGTCGAGACCAACGTCCCCAACGACATGTTCACCCAGATGCGCTCGGTGATCGCCCTCCAGCATGCCCTGGCCAACCACGACGGCAAGCCGGCGATAACGATGCGGGATGTCCTCTGGTACGCAACGATGGAGGGGGCTCGGGCCAACGGGTTGGAGGACGAGGTGGGCAGCCTCACCGTGGGCAAGGCGGCCGACCTGATCATGCTCCGCACCGACAAGATCAACGTCACCCCGATCAACGACCCGGTGGCGGCCGTGGTGGCCGGGATGGACACCTCGAACGTCGACTCCGTGTTCATCGCCGGCCGGGCGATGAAACGCGGGGGAGAGCTGCTCCACGTCGACTGGCCGGCGGTCCGCCGGATGGTGACCGAATCCCGCGACTACGTCGTCGAGAAGTCCGGGTTCAAGCTCCCCAAGATCTGACCGCGTTCCTAATGCAGGGCGTCACGTATTCGTGACGGGTTGCATAAAGAAATCCGGCCAAAATGGTAAGTCTTGACTTACGGTAAGTCGTCACTTACGCTATGCGACATGGTCGACACGCAACTCGACGCCCTCGCCGTGGAGACGAGGAGAACCATCTACACGATGCTCCTCGAGGCTCCGCTCTCGGTCGGCGACATCGCCGACCGACTCCCGGTGAGCCGGCCCGCCGTCTCCCAGCATCTGAAGGTGCTGTTGGGGGCCGAGCTGGTCCGCGTGACCTCGGTCGGCAACCGCCGCGTCTATTCGGCGGACCCGAGGGGGATAGTGGCCCTTCGGGACTGGGTCGATCGGATGTGGACCCTGGCGATGGGCAGCTTTGCCGATTTCGCCCAGAGAGAGATGGAGGACGATATGAGCAAGGGAGAATCGGGACGACTCGAGCCGGTCGTGAAGATCCTCACCGTCCCTGGCGAGCCCGGCGTGGCCTTCGAGCTGTTCACCACGAGGATGGGGGAGTGGTGGCCTCTGGACACCCACTCGATCGGGGGCGACGATGCGGTCGACGCCCGCCTCGAGCCCGAGGTCGGGGGCAGGATCTACGAGGTCACCAGACAGGGCCAGGAGCACGACTGGGGTCGGGTGGCCGGATGGGAGCCGGGCAGACGGGTCGCCTTCGACTGGAACCCGGGTCTACCGGTAGCCCAGTCCACCCATGTCGAGATCACGTTTCGCCAGACCGCCGAGGGCACCGAAGTGACCCTGGTCCACGACGGTTGGGAGGCCCGGGGCGACGAAGCGACTCGCAGGCGAGCCGAGTACGACACCGGATGGGATCACGTCCTGGCCCAGGTACCTGGGGCCAGCCGGATCTCACTTCCCGCTTGACCCGGGCTTGTCACCGTCGGCGAGGGTCGCCTGGATGGGCGTCGTGGAGGCCGACTTCGTTCGAACCGAATGCAGGGCGTCACGGATCCGTGACGCCCTGCATTAGGAATGCGGGGTCGGTCCGATTCCTTAATCGCCTCGTGACCGGTCGTTGACCTCCCTGTAACACAGGGCCCATAGCCTGCCTCTCATCGATCCGGTCGGTGCGATCGACGTATCCGAGCCGGTAGTGCGATCGGTCTGGTGCTCGCAACGGGCACCAGACCTGGGGCAGGGCAGGCGGACCGTATCCTCCTCCTCGAGTGTCGGGACAGCCTGCCCGCCCGATCCCTGCTTCCCGACGACCCGTTCCGCTCTGCGTAACCCAAACCGGCTCCCCGTCGATTACTTGTTGACAACGAGCCGGAAGAGCCCCAGGACATCATGCGCAGAATCCAACGTACCGGGATCATCACCATGCTCGTGGTCGGCCTGCTGGCCGGCTCCGGCGTCGCCCTGGCCCAGACCGAGGAGGTCATCGAGGTCGAGGCCACCGAAGAGTCGAGCGAAAACGACACCCTGTTCAACTTCGGGTACGACCTGATCAATCGCATCTTCCTGTGGGGCCTGTCCACTCTGGACGGGGTCTACGACTGCACCCTGGAGAACGGCCCGCTCACCGCGACCTACGGTGAAACCGGCGATGACGACTTGATCCCCGTCGACCAGCTCGACGACGAGGCCGGGGTCGTCTCGTTCCCCAACCGACCGGCGGATGAGGTCGCCGACGATCTGGAGCCTGCCGACGCCCCGATCGAGTACTCAGGGGCCGACGGTGAATGTGGGGTCAGCGGGGGCGAGGTGTCCGGACCCAACGGCCAGATCAATCACGGCATGTTCATGAAGCTGTTCAACCGCCTCTACGAGGGCACCGGTCGAGGCTGTGTCGTCCGTCATCTCGCCCAGTCCGAGCTCGGCAAGGGCGATCAGCAGGTCCAAGCAGGTGACGACGATGTCATCGACCCGGTCGAGGCAGGAGACACCGGCACTGTCGACTTCACCAGCGTCGAGGCCGACTGCGAGCGGGGGAACCAGGACAGGGAGGAGGCCGGGGACACCGAGCTCGCCCAGTCCGGGAACTCGAACGGGAAGCCGGATCATGCCGGCAAGCCCGACCACGCAGGCAAGCCCGACCATGCCGGCAAGAAATCAAGTTCTCCAGGGAATTCCGGGTCCGCTCCGGGTCACAACAAGTGACCAGCTCTCCCTGACACCCCGCCCGGAGCGGAGAAGGGGGTGGCTATCCAGCCACCCCCTTCTCGTTTTCCCACTCAGCCCTCTCAGTCAGATGCTGCGATGTCGACGTTGTACGCCTCGTAGACCAGGTCCGAGCCCGCTTGACGATGTCGCGTGAGTCTGCCTATGAGTGCCACCACCCTGCGTCGGACCAGTGCCCGGGCTGCCGGGCCCTCCTCACGCGCCGCTCGCACCGTTGCCTCCGCCCGGAGCCAGGCTCCGAGAAGCTCCATGTGGTGGTGCCGGAGATCTTCGGCCTGGCCGGAGAGCCGTGGGGCCATGTCGACGATCTCCGCCAGGAGGCCGTCGGCGCCTTCCACCTCTTCGATGTGGGCGTCGAGGGCGAGACGGAGATCGGCCAGGCCCCCTTCTACCCGCACCAGCCAATCATCGGCGGAGGCCGGGCGCGCCAGAACCTCTTCGAGGTCGGCCATCTCCTCGGCGAGGACGCGCCGCTTGTCGGTGGCCCTGCTCAGCCGATCATGCCCAGCCGCGGCGTCGCTCTGGCTCATCCCCCAATTATGTGCACAACGCCTGTCGGGAGGGTAAGGGCCGTTAGTCCCAACACGTCCCTACCAGGGCCAGTGGCCCTTAGCCCCCGGCTTCCGCGACCATGGTGGGAAAGGAGGTCTCCACATGGTTGTGGTAGCAGGAGTCGACTCCTCGGCCCACGCGGTGAAGGTCCTGGGCAGAGCTCTGGACGAGGCGAGGCGGAGGCAAGCCGAATTGCATGTAGTCCACGTCTTCAATCCGCCCACCATCTACATGGAGGTGCCCGTCGACATGGGGGAGATGGCCGAAGGCGAGCGCAAGGCAGTCTGGTCCCAGTTGGAGGCGTCCCTGTCCGGCGCCGGTGTCCCGGTGACCAAAGTCGACCTCGAGGGGTATCCTCCCGACGTCCTGGTGGCCTACGCCACCGACGTCGATGCCTCGGTCCTGGTCCTCGGGACGCGAGGTCGCGGCGACTTCGCCTCACTGATCCTCGGCAGCACCAGCCATCGCGCCATCCAATTGGCCACCTGCGACGTTCTGGTGGTGAAACCCGACCGGGAGTCACCGAGCGCCTGATCGGGATGTCGGGGTGGAGGGCACCCGGTCCAGGCCTACCTACCCCCGGGTCCTTCATAACCTGGCCCGATGATCGCTGATCGCTACGAGCCGATCGAGCAGATCGGGACCGGCGGCATGGCCACGGTGTGGAGGGCGAGGGACACTCATCTGGGTCGTTTCGTGGCGATCAAGCGGCTGCTTCCCCACCTGGCCGGCGATCCGGTGGCCGCGCAGCGGTTCAACAGGGAGGCCCGGGCCGCGGCCGGCTTGAGCCATCCCGGCATCGTCACCGTCTTCGACAGCGGCGAGGACGAGGAGGGCCCGTTCCTCGTCCTCGAGTTGATCGAAGGGCCCACACTCGCCGACCACCTGGCCGAGACCGGGCCACTCGACCCCGCGAGCGTCGTCGACATCGTCTCCCAGGTGGCTTCGGCCCTGGAGCACGCCCACGCCCAGGGCGTCGTCCACCGGGATGTCAAGCCGGCCAATGTGATCCTCGAAGCGGGGGGCCGGGCTCGCCTCGCCGACTTCGGCATCGCCCGGACCATCGAAGACCCGGCCACCATCACCGACTCGGGCGAGTTGATCGGGAGCATCACCTATCTGGCTCCCGAGATCCTCTCGGGTCAACCGGCTACTCCGGTCTCCGACGTGTACTCGTTGGGCGCGGTCGCCTACGAGCTGCTCGCCGGCCGGCCTCCCTACCAGGCCGAAACCCCCGCCGCCCTGCTCGACGAAGTCCGCCAGGGGACACCCCGGAGCCTGCGGGGGATAGCCCCGGACCAGATGGCGTCTGCTATTTCCTCCGCTATGGCCAGGGACCCGGCTGCCCGCCCGGCGACCGCCGGTGCGCTCGCCGCCGCCATGGTCGGCTCCGCCACACTGGTGATGAGGCCCGAGGCGGGCTCACCTGCTACCGGTATCGCGGGCGGGTCCGATGAACCGACCGTGGTGAGCGCTCTGCCCTCTGCCCCGGCCGCAGGCGTGGAGCGGGCTCCCACCAGCCGGATTCGATGGCTGTTCGCGGCCGGTCTGCTCGCAGTTCTCGCCCTGGCCGCAACCGCGATGACGATGGACCGCGATCCGGGCCTCGCCGAGGAGGGCGGCGCTCTGGTCGCCGCCACCACGACCACCACCTCCACGACCTCTACGACCACGCCGGTCACGACGACGACGGTTCCCGACACGACCACCACCATCCCCACCACGACCACGGTGTTGGCCGACACGCCGGAGAGCTTGGCAGACGACATCGCCGGTCTGCTCGCTGGTCTCGAGCCTCCGGAGTTTCGGCCCCGGGAGGTACGTCAGATCGAGGAGCGTCTGCAGCGGGTCATGGAGGAGTGGGAGGACGACGATCGCGAGGATCTGAGGCGGGAATTGGAGCGAGCATTCGAGGACGTCGCCGACCTCGAGCCATCCGAGCAGCGGGAGGAGTTGATCGCCCGCCTCGCCGAGTTGGCCGAGCTGATGGGCTTCGAGGTGGAACAGGGGGGCGGGGGCGACGACGACGACTGAACCGTTGTCCCGGTAGGTTGAGCCGATGGCAACCGCACGAGACATATACCGGGCCGGGGCGACGACGGATGAGATCGAGGACCTGCTCACCAGACGACTCACGGCGACCATCGGCACGCTCAATGAGGACGGGTCGATCCATCTCGCCTATGTGATCTTCCTCTATGAGGAAGGGCGGTTCTACTGCGAGACGGCTTCCGTCACCCGCAAGGCCCGAAACGTGAAAGCCAGATCGACGGCGTCGTTCATCGTCCAGGGCCAGGTGTCGTCAGGACGGAGCGTTATGGCCGAGAACGAGGGCACCGCTCGGCCAATCGATGGTGACGAGGCCCGATCGATCAACCGGAGGCTGAGGGCCAAGTACATCACGGCTGCCGCCCTCGACCAGGTGGACAACGCGTGGAACGAGTTCGACGACGTAGCCATCGAGATCACGCCGGGCCCGAAATGGAGATCGTGGTGCGGGGAACTGTTCAGGGAGCAGACCGCCGAGGCGATGGGTGGGAACACGAAGGGGGTTTGGCTCCCCGACGACTAGGAGAGCTGCGTTTTCCCCGATGTACCGTGAGCTCACCATCGAAGGCGAGAGAGGCCCCGCTCTCCAGGCCAGCCTGGGAGGGCCGGACGGCGGAGGTCAGGGGATGGTCGTCTTTGCTCACGGGAGCGGGAGCAGCCGGCACAGCCGGCGCAACCGTCATGTCGCAGAGGTGCTCGCCGGAGTCGGGCTGCGAACACTTCTGCTCGACCTGCTCACGCCCTCGGAGGACGAAGTGGATCGGCGCACCGGGGAGCACCGTTTCGATGTCGAGATGCTCGGCGCCAGGGTTGCGGGCAGCATCGATTGGCTCCGGAAGACCGAGACGGCGCCAATCGGGCTGTTCGGGGCATCGACCGGGGCGGCAGCGGCACTCATCGCCGCTGCCGCTCGACCCGATGATGTGTCGGCGGTCGTGTCCCGGGGTGGGCGCCCCGACTTGGCCGGGGCGGCGTTGCCACTGGTGCGTGCCCCGAGTCTCCTCATCGTCGGTAGCCGGGACGTCATGGTGCTGGAGCTGAACCGGGAGGCGCAAGCCCGGATGACCACCGAGACCTCGCTCGAGGTGATCCCCGGTGCCACCCATCTCTTCGAAGAGCCCGGTGCCCTCGATGTCGTCGCAGACCTCGCCGCTGCCTGGTTCAGACGCCTGCTCATTGAGCAGATCTGATTCCTGGGGTCAGCCGCGCATCCTCTCCAACGCCGGTTCGTACACCCCGGAGGCGTAGTCCCGAATCATGCGAGCTGCGCTGACCTTGGGTCCGAGAGTGCGCCAGGAGTGGCGGATCCGCTCGTGAAAGGCGGGACGGTCGGTGTGGTAGATGTCGAGGATGGAGGAAAGCGTGTCGTACATGGCCGCCGCCTCGGCTGAGTCGCGCAAGTCGGGGTCTTCCTCTTCGCTGGCCGGGATGGCCCAGCCATTGGCCCCGTCGTACATCTCCGCCCACCATCCGTCGAGGATGGAGCAGTTGAGCCCTCCGTTCAGAGCGGCCTTCTCACCGCTGGTCCCGGATGCCTCCCGGGGTCGGATCGGGTTGTTGAGCCATATGTCACAACCCTCCACCAGGGTGCGGGCGACTGTCATGTCGTAGCCGGGCACGAAGGTGAACCGCCGATTGGCCGCGTCCGATCTGGCGTACCCGACGATCTCCGCTACCAATGCCTTGCCCGTCTCGTCCTGGGGGTGTGCCTTGCCGGCGAACACGAAATGCACCGGGCGCGACTCGTCGGCCAGGAGATGGCTGATCCGATCTGGTTCCCTGAGGAGCAGGGTGGCCCGCTTGTAAGGGGCGAAGCGTCGGGCAAAGCCGACGATCAGGGCATCGTGGTCGAGGGTGCTCCCGGTAGCGGTCTCGACCAGTTCGGACAGACGGCTGGAGGCGGCCGTGCGGACGGCCCTCATCCGGCCGTCGTCGAGCTCGTCGACACGGGACCATGCTTCGTCGTCCCCTTCGGCCCACGTTGGCCCGAGCACGTCGTCGAACATCGCCTGGATGTCTGGGGCCACCCAGGTGCGAGCATGTACGCCGTTGGTGATGGAGGCGATCTGCTCCCCGATCCCGATGCCGGCGAACAGCTTCCGGCTCACCTCTCCGTGCAGCCGGGAAACGCCGTTGGCATGGCTGGCGAGCCGGAGGGCGAGTGCGGCCATGTTGAACATGTCACCGTCTTCGGGATCCTGCCCGATCGCCCAGATCTCCTCGGTGGTGATCCCCCATCGCTCTGCCCAAGGCTCGAGGTAGGGGAGGATCAGGTCCCGGTGAAAGCGGTCGATCCCGGCCGGGACCGGGGTGTGAGTGGTGAAAACCAGACCGGGGCGGACCCGATCCATCGCCGCGGCCAGGTCGCCGCCCTCGATGACCCGGTCGATCAGCTCGAGGGCGATGAACCCGGCGTGACCCTCGTTGAGATGGTGGACCGGTATCTCCCATCCCAGGGAGGCGAGGGCGCGGGCCCCGCCCACACCGAGGACCATCTCCTGATCGAGCCGATGGCGCCGGTCGCCGCCGTAGAGACAGTCACCTATGGAACGGTCCTCCTCGGTGTTGGTATCCACGGCGGTGTCGAGAAGCAGAAGCGGCACCCGGCCCACGTCGAGACGCCAGACCCGGGCGTCCACATCCCGTCCCGGAAGAGGGATCCTCACCACCACGCCCGTGTTGTCCGCCCCGACATCGACCGGATCGACGCCGGGGTAGCTCTCCGCCTGGCCACCATCGGCGATGGCCTGGTCGAAATACCCGAACCGATAGAAGAGGCCGACCCCGACCACAGGCATGCCGTGATCGCTGGCCGCCTTGAGATGATCACCGGCGAGGACCCCGAGGCCGCCGGAGTATTGGGGGATGAGGGCGTCGATGCCGAACTCCGGGGAGCAATAGGCGATCTCGGGCGTGACCGGGTCGGCCAGTGCCCGGTCGAGGTCGGCGATTTCGGCACTGACCCGTTCCATGGTTCCGGCGTCGGCAAGGAGAACGTCGAGTTGCTCCGGCTCGAGGCCGGCGACCGTCCGTGCCGGGTGCTTCGCCGGCGCAGCCTCCGGAAGGGAGAAGAGAAGGTCCCGACAAGGCGAGACCCAGGTCCAGCGGTGGTTGGCGGCGAGGCGGTGTAGCGCCTCACGCAAAGCAGGCGAGTCCAAGTTCTCCCTCCTCCTCATCCCACAACAAAGGCCATCGAAGCTCGATGGCCCACTCCACATCGGCCAGTGTAAAGGCAAGGACCGGCCCTTGACGCAACCGTCGACGGCTCGGCCGGCTGTCCCTAGCACTCATGGCTCTCTGTGGGTGCTGAAGGAGGGCAGTCCAGCACGGTCGGGCGGCGGCCACCCGCTGCTGCACTTATCCTCGAGTCGTGAACGTCACCGGCGACCCGCTCCAGGAAGCCCGCGCTTCCCTCGAGCGAGGTTCCTGGGGGAGCGCGTTCGACCACCTGTCTGCCGCCGACCGGAGGGCCGGGTTGGACCCGGGGGACCTCGAACGGCTTGCGACCGCGGCGTATATGACCGGCCGGGACGCCGACGCCGCCGAGGCCTGGTTGCGGGCGCACGATGGCCATCTCCGTCTGGGCGACACGGCACGCGCGGCCCGCTGCGCATTCTGGCAAGCGACGTGTTTGCTGTTCCGGGGCGAAACTTCTCCCGCGATGGGATGGGTCGCTCGCGGCCGGCGGCTGCTCGAGGACGGCGAAGGCGAGAGTGTCGAGCTCGGCTGGCTCCTTGCGCTCACGGCGTTGCCAATGGTCTTCGAGGGCGACGCCGGTTCGGCCCTCCCCCATCTCACAGATGCGATCGAGATCGCCCAACGTCTCGGTGACGCCGATCTCGCCGTTCTCGCTCGCCTTGGGCTGGGAGTGGCGATGAAGCTCGAGAAACGCACCAACGAGGCCGTGGCTCTGCTCGACGAGATCATGGTCTCGGTTCCGTCTGAGCCGATCTCGCCGGTCATGGTCGGGATCGCCTACTGCCAAGCGATCGACATCTGTCAGCAATTGTTCGAGCTGCACCGCGCTCGCGAATGGACCGACGCGCTGTCGCGGTGGTGCGATTCCCAGCCCGATCTCGTTCCCTATCGCGGCAACTGTCTCGTGCACCGGTGTGAGATCTTCCAGGTGGGCGGAGCCTGGCGCGATGCCCTGGATGCGGCGGAGCGCGCGTGTGAATGGCTGTCAGGACCTACATATTGGGATTCCCTCGGATCTGCGTTCTATCAGCTCGGTGAGATCCGGCGACTGCGCGGCGAGGTCGCGACCGCCGAAGAGGCCTACCGCAATGCGAGCCAAGCCGGCCGCGATCCCCAGCCCGGTATGGCGTTACTCCTGTTGGCGGAAGGCCCGCCGGCCGTAGCTGCCGCAGCCATCCGGCGCGCGCTTGGAGAGGCCCGCCATACGATCTCTCGCTCGAAACTCCTGCCCGCTCACGTCGAGATCATGATCGCCATTAGGGATCTCGACGCGGCTCGTGCGAGTGTCGCCGAGCTGCGGCGCATCGCCGATGACCTCGGAGCGCCGTACCTCGGCGGTCTTGCAACCCAGGCTGCCGGTGCAGTTCTACTCGCCGAGGGAAATGCGCAGAAGGCGCTTCCCCAGCTCCGCGAAGCCCACGCCTCGTGGCGAGATCTCGATGCGCCGTATCTGGCCGCCCGCGTCCGCGAGATGATCGGGCTCGCGTGCCGGGCGCTCGACGATCATGCGTCGGCTGACCTCGAGTTCGAGGCCGTACGCCTCGTCTACCAGGACCTCGGTGCCGCACCCGACCTGGCGCGGCTCAACCGTCTCACCGCCAGCCCACCGCCCGGTGCTGGCGGACTCACTCCTCGGGAAGTTGAGGTTCTGGTGCTCGTCGCCTCGGGAATGAGCAACCGGGCAATCGCAGGCCATCTCGTGATCAGCGAGAAGACCGTCGCGCGCCACATCAGCAACATCTTCACCAAGCTCGGCCTCGCGTCCCGCGCAGAAGCCACCGCCTACGCCTACCAGCACGGCCTGGTCTAGACGTACACAGAATTACCCACGCTCATCTGCCGAAATGGGTGCGTTTGCCGAAGACGCTTGCATCCTCCCTCCATACCCTCGCGGCAGCAAAGGACTGACAAGGAGGAGAAGATGACGAGCCACGACGCAATCGCCAGCTCGGAACAGCACGTGGCACCGAAGGAGGCGTGGGACCGGATCGCCGAGGGCTACGACATGTACGTGGCCCCTCAGGAAGTCGAGCTTGCGAACGAGGCCCTGACGCTCGCGGGACTGAAGCCCGGAGAACTGTTCCTCGACGTCGCCGCCGGTACCGGGGGTCTTGGTCTGCCGGCCGCGCGTCTGGGTGCCCGGGTTCTCGGGACGGATTGGGCGCCAGCGATGATCGAACGTTTCACCGCTCGTGCGCGTGAGGAAGGCCTCGCGCGCGTCGAGGGACGCGTGATGGACTGCCACGCGCTCGAGCTCGAAGACGACATCTTCGACATCACCGGATCGCTGTTTGGCGTCATGCTCGTCTCCGACCAGGCGAGCGCGCTGAGGGAGATGGTCCGGGTGACCAAGCCCAACGGGCGTGTGCTGCTCATCGCCTACGCCGATCCCGGGGAGCTCGAGTTCCTGAATATCTTCATGAGCGCCCTGAAAGCCGTGGTCCCGGATTTTCAGGGGCTGCCTGATGATCCGCCGCCACTCGAGTTCCAGGTGTCGGATCCGAAGGTGCTCCGCAGCCGGCTCGCAGACGCAGGATTGCGAGACGTGGAGGTGCACCCGACTGCGGAACGGCCGGCGTTCCGCTCGGGCCAGGAGATGTGGAACTGGGTGTACTGGGGAAACCCGATCGGCGGGATGCTCGTCGATGACCTGACCGAAGAGCAGCGAGAGACGATGCGCCAAACCCTCGACGGGATGCTACGCGATCGCTCCCATGGAGCCGACCTGGCTGTGCTGAACAACCCCGTGAACATCGGCATCGGGATCAAGTGACTGCGGCGCAACCCGCCAAAGGGTGCAGGCTTCTGGGCCATAGAGGGCTCGTCCTAGCGGCCCGACACGACGAGGGCTCCACGTCGGGAGCACCTCGATCCTATGCGCAGAAGGCCTCGGGGCCGGTGAAAGCCCCGAGGGTCTCCTGTGGGGCGGGTCAGTCGATCTCGATCTGTCCTCTGATCTCGCCTCCGGGGTAGGTGGCGGTGTGGATGTTCACGTAGGCGTCGCCGGTGGCCATTGCCACGATCACGTCGTCGAGGCTGGTCCATCCACAGCCGTTCCCGGCGTCAGGTCCGGTGAATGAACCGCGGACCTTCCCGTCGGTTCCCTTCGGCTCGGAGAGGAGGGTGACCCCGACCCCTCCGTTGGAGCCGGCGGGGGCACAGTGGATGTGGCCGGCCACGGCTCCGCTGGTCAGATCGTCCCACTCGACGTGGAAGCGGATCTTGCTCCGTCTCAACGTGAACTCGGCTTCTCCTTCACCGTCGGACTCGACGGCAGGGGTTTGCACCTCCTGAC
>Ga0299914_10001287_pt1 | contig 16477 bp, 14 predicted proteins | sample RVTome_10_FD_201361 | JGI IMG/M metagenome (GOLD analysis project Ga0299914, IMG submission 201361) | Soil microbial communities from uranium-contaminated site in the Upper Colorado River Basin, Wyoming, United States - RVT153D57 (version 2) ...
CTCGTGCGCGCCGCGGGCATCTCGATCGAGGAGCCCGGGGCCGAGGCCGTCGAGGAGCCGCGACCCGACACCATCGCGGGGCCGCGAGCCGAGCGCGACGAGCCGCCGCTGTCGGGGGCCATGCCATCCCCCGTCGAGCCCCGGTCGGGCGGCGAGCCGACCGTCGCCGCGCCCCCGGCCCCCGGCCCGCGGTCTTCCCCGGCAGCCGGGATCGAGCGCGAGGCGACGGGGCCGCCCCTCGCCCATGCCGATGGCGGATCCTCGCCCGCGCAGCCGGGGGCGGCCCAGCATCGAGCGCCCGGAGATACGGGCGAGGGTCCGGCTCCCGGCACGATCGAAGGCCCGGCTTCCGACGGCGCGAACGGGGGCCGGGGTACCGCGAGCGGCGCCCGGCCAGCGGAGGCTGCCGCCCCGGAGACGCGGCCGGATTCGGAGCCCGCACAGCCGGAGCGTCGCTACCCGGCCTTTCGGGACGGGGTCACGGGGCTCCTCAGCCGCGAGGGGTTCGAATGGATCGCGAGCGGTGAACTCAAGCGGTGCGCCCGCCACGGACGGGTGTTCACGATCCTCCTCCTCCAGCTCTGCCCGGTCGACCCCGACACGCTCCCGCGGACGGCCGAAGTGGTGCGACGCGCGCTGCGCGGCTCCGATGTCGCGGGGCGGGAGGGAGAGCGAGCGGTGGTCGTGGCGCTCCCCGAGACGGCGCAACGGGAGGCGCGGGCGGTGGGCGAGCGCCTCATCGCGGAGCTCGAGGGGGCGGGCGTCTGGCGCCGCGAGGGGCGGATCGGAATGGCGGCGTACCCGACGCACGGCGAGACCGTGTGGTCGCTGCTCGAGACGGCGCGCGGAAAGCTGTCGCTCCCGGTGGGCAACGTGCTCCAGCGCGGCGGTGACGGCGGCTACTGGTCGGGCTGATCGATCGCCGCCCGCAGCTCCTCGTCCGTGACCTCCGACAGCGGCACGCCCGGGACGATCGCCACGGGTTCGTCCTCGCTCAGACACCGCAGCCTGACCCCGACCACCTCGCGCGCTGCTCCACCCTCGTGCCACACGGGTCCATACGCCTGCGCCAGCCACGGGCGCCCGCGCGGTCCCGTGATCCGCCGCTCGGTGTTCGTGAGCCCGGAGGCCGTCTCCCACAGCGCGCGGAAGCCCGACGCGTCGAGGCCGGTCACATCGGTGTCGGGCGCGAGGGCCACGCGCCGGTCCGGAGCGCCGTCGGTCACGAAGTAGCCCAGTCCCAGCCCGCCGGGCTCCCTCCAGGCATCGAACAGCGTCCACGCGACGCCCTCGATCTCGTGCTCGATCCGTGGCCGCGCGCTCATGCGACCTCGCTTCTCTGCCGACCGGCCACCGGCGGCCGGTCTCCCGCGTAGACCCCCGTGACCGCGCTCGCGCCCACCGGCATCCGGCTGCTCCGGCTCTCGAGGGCGGCCTCCGCGGCGGCCTCGATCTCGCGCGTGAGCTCCCGCTCGACCGCCGCGAGAGCGGTCCGGTTCCGCGTCTCGCGGTCCCCTCCACCTGCGTCCAGATCCCACGGCCCCGTGGCCAGGTACTCCTCGTAGGATCCGATCGGATCGCGTCGCCCCCAACGCTCGAAGAGCTCCTCGGGAAACGTCTCGCGGGCCTCGCGTACGTCGTGCGTCGCGTGACCTCCCATCCGGAACGTCGAGGCCTCGATGAACACGGGCCCCTCCCCCGCGCGGCAGCGGGCCGCGGCGATGCGGGTGGCCGCGTACATGTCGAGCACGTGGTTCCCGTCGGCGGGGAGAAGCGGGACTCCGTAGGCCCTTCCCCACTCGCGGAAGTCGGGCGGCACGTGGTGCTGCTCCAGCCGCGTGCCGAGCGCGACCCGGTTGTTCTGGAGCACGAACACCACCGGCAGACCGAGCACGGCCGCGAAGTTGAGGGCCTCGTGCGCTTCGCCGTGCTTCGTGGCCCCGTCCCCGATCCAGGTGAGCGCGACGCGTGGCTCGTCGCGTCGCTTGAACGAGAGCGCGATCCCGCCCATGACCGTGGCGAGCGACGCGACCATGCTGATCGGGGGGCAGACGCCGTGCTCGAGATCCCCGACGTGGAGGTCCCGTCCCGCCGTGGGCGAGTCCGACGTGGCGAGGTACGCCCTCAGGAGGTCGGCGACCGGCATGCCCATCTCGTGGCATGCGCCCGCGTTCCGGATCATGGGTCCGACCACATCGCCGCGGGCGCCGTTCCGTTCGAGGGCGTGGACGGCGCCGATGGTGACGGCCTCCTCGCCCGTGCCGAGCCACGCCTTCGAGATCACGCCCTGCTTCACCCAGCGCGCGAGGGCGATGTCGTGCAGCCGGAACCGGAGCATCCCCCGGTAGAGGTCGAGTGCCCTCCCCGCGTCGAGCGCTTCGATCTCCCTGGCGCGGGCGGGGTCGGCCGTCACGCGCTCGCGGTACGCGCGGGAGAGCTCGGGATCGGGACTCCAGGACACGTACTCGGGGGGGTCGTACGCCGCGTATCGTCGCATCGAACCGCCGGTCTGGGTGGTGGGACCGGACGCCCCCGGTCCCGGACAAGTCATCCTAGGGAATCGGGGCGATGGACGCGACGCGCGCCACCCACGACTGGCCGCGTGGAGCCGCCCGACCCGTTAGATTCGAGGGGAGAAACGGAGGTACGAAGGTGAAGCCCTGCCGGACCTGCGACTGCGTGATCCCGGACGACGCCCGCCAGTGCCCGCACTGCCGCGTCAGACAGCGGAAGGGCGACCGGGTGCCGCAGACCGTCCTGAGTCTCATCGCCGCCGCGGCGAGCGCGGCGGTGGTGGCCGATGCGTGCCCGGCCGCAGGCGCGGCGACGGCGACGCGCGGGCTGGCGGGGGCGGCGGTCACGATCGAAGCTCCCGGGATCGCCCGGCTCCGCTACGACGGCGGCGGGGACTGGTACGCGAATCCGTCGAGCCTGCCCAACCTGCTCGTCGAGATCCGCGAGCGGACCGGGGTTCCGGTCGCCGCGCAGCCCGAGGAGGTCGGCCTCACCGACCCGGACCTCGCGGATCACCCCTACCTGTACGCGACCGGACACGGGAACATGTCGCTCTCGCCGCTGGAGGTGGAGCGCCTCCGGGGGTACCTGCGGGCCGGCGGTTTCCTGCACGTGGACGACAACTACGGGCTGGACGAGTCGTTCCGTCGGGAGATCGCCCGCGCGTTCCCCGACACGCCCCTCGCGGAGGTGCCGTTCGATCACCCGGTGTACCACATGCAGTACGACTTCCCGAACGGGCTCCCCAAGATCCACGAGCACGACGGCGAGCCCGCGCAGGGGCTCGGGATCTTCCTCGACGGCCGCCTCACGGTCTTCTACAGCTACCAGTCGGATCTGGGCGATGGGTGGGAGGACGCGGCGGTGCACGGCGACGCCGCGGAGGTCCGCGAGCAGGCGTTCCGGATGGGCGTGAACCTCTTCCTGTACGCGCTCTCCTCGACCTCGGAGCGCTGACGCTTCACCCGGCGGAGCGATCCGGCGCTCCCCTGCGGCGGGTCAGTCCCCGGGCTCCCGTGCGCGAGGCGTGCCGTGCCCGCGGAGCTGGCGGGCCCGTACGCGCAGCGCGAGGCCACCGATGAGGGCGGTGGCCGGCACCCACGCCTGGGGCGGGAGCGTCCACGGACCCACCTGGACCGTCCACGTTCCGGCCGCCTGGAGCCACGGGAGCAGGTTCGTGATCATCATGCGCACTCCTCCACGAAGACGATGATCGCCCGGCGGACCGGGACATCCCGCGTCGCTACGACGTGAACTTCCCGAAGATCGCCATCAGCGCCAGGATGATCGACACGGCGATGAACAGCCCCCACGCGAACACCCCCGTAAGGACCGGGCTGTCGAACTTCAGGTGCATGAAGAACATCACGACGAGGGCGAACTTCGCGCCCATCATCACGAGAAGCAACGGGACGAGGACGGGCGACAGGGCCTCGACGTAGAACACCATCACCTCCATCGCCGTCAGCACCGCCAGGATGAGCGCGATGACGACGTAGAAGCGATTGCTGACGTGCGGCTCGCCGGTCTCGTGCGCCATGGCTTCCCGTCTCCTAGAAGGCTGTTGAAGAACTACGGCGGGTCGCGTTCCGGTCGCCACGGCCCCAGATCCGAGGCGGGGGGCACCCACCGCAGGTGGGTCGGAAGGAGTAGTTCCTCCTACTTCGACGAGCCCCAAGGGGCACCCGCGACAGCGGGTCGGAGATGGGGCCGTGCCGACCGGAACCGGCATGCCCGATAACCGCGTCGACCCTGTCGATCGGCGCAGGGGTGTCGCGCGGTTGATCCATCGTCACTCCTCCTCGGCGTAGCTATGGCTACCCACTCGTCGTCGTTCCTCGGCTGAACCGCGCGAGAGGGCACCCGCGAAGCGGGTCCGCGCGCGGCCCACCGTAGTTCTTCAACAGCCTTCTAAAGAGATCCCGACTCGATGCCAGCCGGGCGGGATCCGTCGGTACGCGCCATCAGCGGGCGATCAGGAGCCGCAGCCGGTCCCCGGCGTTCTCGGCGTGGTCGGCCACGTGGCCCACCATTTCGATCAGGCGCTGCCAGTAGACCACGCGCAGCGGGCTGAGCTCGTCCTCGTGCGCGAACAGGAGACCCACGAGCTTGAGCCCCTGGTCGTCGGTCTCGGTCTCGATCACCGAGAGCTCCCGGATGATCTCCTCGCAGCGACGCGTCTCGGCCCCACGGAACCCGGTCTCGAGCAGCTCGTCGAGCTCGGCGATGACCTCGCGGCACTTGTGCACCGCGTCGATCACCCGGCGGACGAAGGGGAGGAGCGGATCGCGCAGGAACTCGGGGACCTGCATGCCCCGGAGGACCACGAGCGCGGCCACATCCTGCGCGGTGTCGGCGATCGAGTCCTGCCGGTGGAGCAGCTCGAGCAGGTCCCGCCGGTCGACGGGCATGAACAGGCTGCGCGGCAGGTGCGACCGGAGCTCCTGCTTGATCTCGTCGGCCTGGTTCTCGAGCGCGAAGATGCGCTCCTTCTGAGCGAGCACCGCGTCGCGGTCACCCGCCAGGAGCGCCTCGAACAGCGTGATGAGCGACTCCGCGCACTCATCCACCACCCTCATGTGCTCCTGCATCGGCTTGAACGGCGACTTGCCGAACAGCGCCGCGATCGGGCTCGTGGTCCGCATCTCGGTCTCCTGTGAGCTCGCGGGTTGAGCGCGACGCCGGCTTCCCGTCGCGGGCCCGGTCGGGCGGCAAGGTAACGATCGTGTAACGAGGCTACAACGCGCCTGGCCCCCGCGCGGGAAAGAAAAAGACCGCCGGAGGGTGGTCCACCGGCGGTCTTCGGGCGTTGGCACCGGACCCCGGCGAGACCGGGACCGCGGGCGCCCTACGGCTGGAAGCCGATCCCCGCCATGAACGACCAGACGCGGTTCTTCGCCTCGGAATCGTCCATCGCGTCGATGTCGCTCAGACCGAGCGTGTAGCGTCCATCGAAAAGGACCACGAAGCCGCCCGCATCGAGCTCGACACCGGCGCCAAAGGTGGCACCGAAGTCCGTGCTCTCGGTCTCGACCTCTGCGTCCTCGCAATCGATGCTCTCCTCGGTCGTGGCGTCCTCGATCTTGCACGAGGCCTCGAAGCCGATCACCGGACCGGCGAACAGAACCGGCCGGACCGAGCTCTGGGAGAAACGGGCCGCGAAGAGGACCGGGACCTCGATATAGTCCGCCTTCAACGTCAGCTCCTGGCCCTCCTCCTCCTGGGAGAAGCCCTTCTGCGAGTAGAGACCCTCGGGTCGGATCGCGAACATGTCACCCAGGCCGAACTGGGCGAACAGGCCGCCCACCAGCCCCGTGCGGGTGTCGGACTCGAACGTCTCGTCGTCCTCGACATCCACATCCGCGATATTGATTCCGCCCTTCACGCCCAGCATCACATCCTGCGCCGCGAGACCGGCCGGCGCGATCGAAACGGCCCCGAGGAACAGGGCCGCGAACAGCATCCCATTGCATTTCATCTTGGTGTGTCTCCTCCGGTTCTGGTTCGACGTTCCGCGGATCCGAGCGACCCGCAGGTCTAGAACGAACGAGGACCGCCCGTTTGGACACCCCGGGGGACGTCGGGCGTATCGGCCACCCGAGGGTCTCCAGGCCCGTCGGGCGGGTGGCCGCGACCACCGGACCTCCACCACATTACGGGTCCGCTTCCGGCGCACGACGAGGCCCGTGCGCGCCGATCGGGTCCCGGCCAGCCTCGAGGAGGACGAATGACGCTTCATCCCCGACTCCAGCCGCGCGCGCTCGCGCTCGTGACCTTCCTCGTTTCGCCGTGCGTGGTCCCCGGGACGTTGGCCGCGCAGGAGACTCGGCCGGCGCTCGAGCACGAGGACACTTACCGCTGGAACGAGATCGACGATCCGATGCTGTCCGCGGACGGCGCCTGGCTGGCGTACGTCCTCTCTCCGTGGGACGGCGATCCGGCGCTCGTCCTGACACGAACCGACGGATCGTCGGAGCGCCGGTTCCGCGGTGTGGAACCCGTGTTCACCCGGGACTCGCGGTACGTGGTCTTCCGCGTTCCGCCCGTCGGGGCCGTCGTCGATTCGCTCGAGCTCGAGGGCGTGGACGAGGACGAGCTCCCCGGGGACACGCTCGCCGTCGTGGATCTGGAGGCGGCCTTCGGGGCCGGGGCCTCCAGCGAGGCGGGAGTCTTCCGCGACGGCCCCATCGAGTCGTTCGCGGTGCCGGAGGACGGCGGGAGCTGGGTGGCATACCGGCTCTCGGACGCCGAGGACGAGGACGAGGAAGAAGGGGAAGAGGACGAGGAAGAAGAGGAACCGGGGGAGGAGCGCTCGCCGACCTGGGAGGTCTCGCACGAGAAGGAGGAGGGGACGACCCTGGTCGTGCGCGCGCTGGCGACGGGCGCGGACCGGCGCTTCGAGCTGGTCCGCGAGTACGCGCCCGCCCCGAACGGGCAGGCGCTCGCTTTCGCGGTCTCGACCGAAGAGGGCGGCGAAGGCGACGGCGTGCACGTCCTGGATCTCGAAACGGGTCGGGCGACCGAGATCCTCGCCGGCGCGGGGCATTACACGCGGCTCGCGTTCGACGAGTCCGGTGAGCGGCTCGCCTTCGTGAGCGACCGCGAGACCTGGGCGGACGAGCGTCCCGAGCCGGTCCTCTACCGTGCCCGCGGGGATGACTGGGCCGCCACGGCGGTCGCCGACGGGGGGACCGAGGGGATGCCGGCGGGCTGGTGGGTGAGCCCCCACGGCGAGGTCGCGTTCTCCGACGACGGCTCGCGGCTGTTCTTCGGGACGGCGCCGCGTCCCGAGCCCGAGCCCGAGGAGATCCTCGAGGAGGACGAGGTGCGCGTCGACGTCTGGAACTGGCGCGATCCCTATCTCCAGCCGATGCAGCTCGTGCGGGCCGAGGAGGAGAGGGAGCGCAGCTACCTGGCCCTCGCGCACGCGGGCTCCTCCGCGATCGTGCAGCTGGGCACCGAGGAGGTTTCCGACGTGGAGCGCACGAGCGCCGGGACGGGCGCCTGGGTGCTGGGCTCGACGGACGTGCCGTACCGGCAGGAGCTCTCGTGGGACGGCCGCTACGCGGACGCCTGGGCGATCGACGTGCGGACGGGGGAGCGGCGCGCCATCGTCCCCCGCGTGCGCGGGTTCGGTGGAGCGAGGCTCTCGCCCGGAGGGGGTTTCGCCTACTGGTGGGATGAATCCGAGCGCGACTGGAAGGTCGCGCCGATGGATGGGAGCGCGCCCGTCCGGAGCCTGACCGCGTCCATCTCGCAGGCCTTCCACGACGAGCTGGACGATCATCCCCAGGGACCGCCGCCGTACGCCTCGCCGGACTGGCTCGAGGGGGATGCCGGCGTGCTGGTCTACGACCGCTTCGACGCCTGGCGGGTCGACCCGCGCGGCGGCGACGCGCCGCTCCGTCTGACCCGGGGGCGGGAGACGGAGACCCGCCACCGGGCGCTCGATCTGGTTCCGGAGGAGCCCGGGCTGCCACCCGGCCCGCTTCTCTACGCGACCTTCGATCTCGAAACACGCGCATCGGGGTTCGCCCGCGGTCCCGCGGAGCGCGGTGACGCCACCCGAACGCTCGTCGAGGCCGACGCATGGTTCGGGACGCCCCGCAAGGCCCGGGACGCCGAGGTGCTGCTCTGGACGCGGGAGACGTTCCGCGAGTTCCCGGACCTGCGGGTCAGCGGCCCCGACTTCGCCGATGCCGTCCGGCTGAGCGATGGGAACCCGCAGCAGGCGGAATACCGCTGGGGAACGGCCCGTCTGGTGTCATGGTTGTCGGCCGACCGCACCCCGCTCGAGGGCATCCTCATCACGCCGGACGGATTCGATCGCGACGAGCGCTACCCGATGATGGTGTACTTCTACGAGCGCCTGTCCGATGATCTCCACCGTTACCAGCCGCCAGTGCCGAACCGGGCCTCGATCCGCTACGCCTTCTACGCGAGCCGCGGCTATGTGGTGTTCATCCCCGACATCCCCTACGAGGTCGGCTACCCGGGCGAGAGCGCCCTCGACGCGGTCGTGCCGGGCGTCCTGTCGCTCGTCGACGAGGGCTTCGTGGACCCGGACCGGATCGGCGTCCAGGGGCACTCGTGGGGCGGATACCAGATCGCCTACATGATCACGAAGACCGACATGTTCGCCGCCGCGGAGGCCGGAGCCCCGGTCGCCAACATGACGAGCGCCTACGGCGGTATCCGGTGGGGGAGCGGGATGAGCCGCATGTTCCAGTACGAGCGGACGCAGAGCCGGATCGGTGGCACGCTCTGGGAGTCGACCATGGAGTACCTGCACAACTCCCCGCTGTTCTTCGCCGACAAGATCGAGACGCCGCTCCTGATGATGCACAACGACGAGGATGGCGCGGTGCCGTGGTATCAGGGGATCGAGATGTTCGTCGCCATGCGCCGGCTCGGGAAACCGGCGTGGCTGCTAAACTACAACGGCGAGGACCATGGGCTGGGAAGGAAGGCGAACCAGCAGGACTGGGCGATCCGGATGCAGCAGTTCTTCGACCACCACCTCGCGGGCGCTCCGGCCCCCGAATGGATGGCGTCGGGCGTCCCGGCGGTCGCGAAGGGTCGAGATCGGGGTCTGGAGCTCGTGGAACCCGCGGTGACGGAGGAAGGGGGGAGCGGATCTCGCTAGCGGCGTCGCCGGCCCGCCCGCGACGGGGCGCTCCGGTCGGTCAGGGCGCCTCGGCGGCGGTCCGGGCTCCGGTCTCAGCGGGAAGGCGGCGCACGACCCGCCCGCCGCCTTCGGATTTCGCTTCGTACAGGGCCCGGTCGGCCTCTTCGAGGAGGTCGGCCGCGCTCGACATGTCGGGGCCGTAGGCCGCGATCCCGGCGCTCAGACCGACCAGATCCGTGCGCGCTTCGAGCTCGCGCAGCACGCGCTGCGCGAACGTGAAGGCCGAGTCCGCGGTCTCGCCGCCGAGGATCGACAGGAACTCGTCGCCGCCCATGCGCCCGGTCAGATCGGACGCCCGCGTGTTCGTGCCGAGCACTTCGGCCACCACCTTCAGGACCCGGTCGCCTTCCGCGTGACCCGATTCATCGTTGTGCCGCTTGAACCCGTCCACATCGAACAGAACGACGGCGAGTGAGCGGCCGCGCTCCGCCTCCGCGAACTCCTTCCCCAGGAACCACTCCAGCGTGCGGCGGTTGGGCAGGCCGGTGAGGTGGTCCAGATACGCGAGATCGAGCGCGCTCGATCGCTCCCGGTGAAGGCTCTCGGAGATCATGCCCGCGCCGAGGCTCACCGTGATCAGGACGACGATGACCCCGGTCACGACCCACCAGCGCACCTCCCGGTCGGCGAGATACGACCCGCCGACCTCGACACCGACGAGGAGGATCATCCCGATCGCGAGGGCGAGGGTGGCGCCCTCCCACCCCTTGTAGTAGGCGAGCAGGAACGGGGGGACCAGCGCGAGGAGCCACAGCAGTGCGAAGTAGTTCTCGAGCTGCTCGGGGAACATGATGTTCCCGGCCGCCGCCGTGCCGAGCGCGAGGACGCTGACGAGAAGGGCGCTTCTGGGGACTCGCTTCGCACCTGTGGGCAGCGAGACGCCCCGGCCCGCTCCGTTCGAATCCTTCCAGGAGTTCACCCCCCGCACCCCTCCCTCGGGCTCGGCCGACGGGGACCCCGGCTCCGTTCAGTTGGGCCCCGGTAGCGTAGCGACACGAAACCAGAACTCGGCGATGGCGCGGATCGATTCGAAGAACTCGTCGATCTGCACCGGCTTCGTCACGTAGCAGTTCGCCAGGCGGTCGTAGCTCGATTGAATGTCTTGCGGGTTGTCCGATGTCGTCAAGACGATCACCGGGATGCGGCGCAGCTCCTCATCGCCCTTCAATTGAGCCAGGATCTCGCGTCCGTCCATGCCGGGGAGGTTCAGGTCGAGGAGCACGAGATCGGGGATCGGGTTGCCGCCGGGGCGCGAATGCAGGTATTCGAGCGCCGATGGTCCGTCGGCGACGTGCCGGATTCTACTCGGGAAGCCGGCCTCCTTGAGCGCCGACTCGATGAGGAACGCATCCCCCTCATTGTCCTCGACAAGCAGGATTTCGGCCGTTCGATTCCCGAGTTTCCCCATCGTGCCTCCTTTCACGCCGAACCCGCCCGCGGCAGGTGCCCCGCCCCGCTCGAGCGGCCGGGGCTCCGGAACGCACGCGCCTGAACGGTGGCCTCACCGGAGATCTGCGCGGCCACGGCCGGCTCGCGCGGGGGGTCTTCCTCGTCACCCGGGGGCGCGACCCGGAGCGTCAGGACGAAGCGCGCCCCCTCGCCGGGCTTCGACTCCACCCAGATCCGGCCGCCGTGCCGCTCCACGACGCGCCTGCAGATGGCCAGGCCGATGCCCGTGCCCTCCCCGCCGTCCGTATCCCCCAGGCGCCGGAAGATCTGGAAGATCCGGTCCGCATACCGCGGATCGAGGCCGATGCCGTTGTCGGCCACCCACACGACGGCCTCCTCCTCTCCCCACCCCGCGCCGATCCGGACCCGGGGGTGCGGCGTCGCTCCGCGGCTGAACTCGATCGCGTTCTCGACGAGGTTCTCGAGGACGAGCACGAGGTGCGAGTAGTCTCCCACGACGGTGGGGAGGGGGCGGCGCTCGATCACGGCGCCCGACTCCTCGATGAGATCGGACAGGCGGTCGAGCACGGAATCGAGCGCGGTCTCGAGATCGGTGCGGCCGAACGGCCGGCCGCGCGACTGGAGCCGGGAGTACACCAGGAGATCCCGGATCTGACGCTGCATGCGCAGCGCGCCCGTGACGATGAACCCGATGAACTCGTCGGCCTCCTGGCTCAGCTTTCCCCGGTACCGGTCGGCGAGGAGCTCGGTGAAGCTCACCACCGTCCTGAGCGGTTCCTGGAGATCGTGCGAGGCCACATGCGCGAACTGCTCCAGCTCCTCGTTGGATCGCTTGAGCTCGGTGCGGGCCGCGGTCAGCTCTTCCGCCACGCGACCCAGCTCCGCGTCCATCTCGGCCCGCGTCCCCTCCGCGCGGATGCGGTCCGTCACATCGCGGAAGACCGCCACGGCGCCGCGCGGCGTGCCATCGCGCTCACGCAGCGGACGGGCGTTCATCGCGATGTGGGTGCCGTCGGGACGGCGTCCGTCGCGTACCTGGAAGACGAACTCGTCCACCGTCTCACCGCGGAACGCGCGTGCGATGGGAAGCTCGTCCTCCTCGAGCGGGGTCGCGCCGTCCGCGGCGTACGCCCCCTCGCCCGCCGCCAGCCGCTCGATGTCCGCCGCGCGGCCGAAGAGCCGTTCGGCCTCCGCGTTCCAGAACACCACTCTCCGATCGGCGTCGACCTCGAGGACGCCCTCGGCGGCCGCATCGACGATCGACGCCAGCGTGTCGCGGGTCCGCCGGAGGTCGAGCATCGCCCGGCGCCTCTCCTTGACCTGGTTGGCGAGCGCCCGGTTGGAGAGCTGGACCTCCGCGGTCCGCGCCCGGTGGAGGGCGTTCGAGCGCATCGCGAGCGTGAGGAGGAGCGCGGTGAGGAGCCCGAAGCCCAGCACCACGAGCGGCAGCGGTGTCGACCGGGCCACGACCAGAGTGATGAGCACCGTCAGCGCGACGACGACGAGGCCGGCGACGTACGGTAGCGCCTCCAGGAAGCCTCGCGTCCTCGAGGGCGGGTCTCGCGAGCGGTCCCGCGTCGAGCCACGCGAGCCCTTCTCGAGGATCATCGGCGAGTCCCGGCGATCGGATCGGGTCACGGCTCGTCGGACCCGGGCCGCGGTGGCGACGTCTGGATCGGCCCGAGCGGACCCCCCTCCAGCAGCCGCTCGAACGCCCGTGGCGTCACCGCCTTCGCGAACAGGTAGCCCTGACCCACCTCGCAGCCCAGGTCCCGGAGTCGCCGGAGCTGCTCCTCCGTCTCGATGCCTTCGGCGACGACCGTGGCCCCGAGCCGCTGACCGAGCACGATCATGGCCTCGACCACCGCCGTGTCGCGCGAGCTGGTCCCGAGGCCGCCCACGAACGTCTGGTCGATCTTGAGGACATCGGCATCCAACTGGGTGACGTTCTCGAGCGACGCGTGGCCCTTGCCGATGTCGTCGATCGCGATCGCGACGCCGAGCTTCTTGTACTCCGCGAGGTGACGCGCGGCGCGGATCGCCGCGGACTCCTCGACCTCCAGCTGGAGCATGGCGGGGTCGATTCCCGTCTCGTCGAGCACCTCGGAGACGACGGTCACGAAGCCCGGGTCGCCGAGCTGGCGCGACGAGACGTTGACCGCGAGCGTGAGCGAGGATCTGGTGGGGTCCATCGCGATCCAGTCACGCCAGCGCTCGGTGGCCTGTCGGAGAACCGACTCGCCGAGCTCCCGCACGAGACCCGATTCCTCGGCCAGGGCGATGAACTCGCCCGGGAAGATGAACCCCCTGCGCGGGTGCTCCCAGCGGACGAGCCCCTCGCCGCCCATGATCTCGCCGGTGCGGAGGCTGACGATGGGCTGGAAATGGACGCGCAGGTGGCGCTTCTGGATCGCCTCGCGCAGCTCGTTCTGGACCTGGACCCGGCGGGTGGCTCCGAAGTCCTCCCGCGGGTCGAAGATCTCGTACGTGGTCCCGGGCTTCTCCTTCGCCCGGTACATGGCCACATCGGCGAATCGGAGCAGGTCCTCCGGGCCCTCCTGTTCGCTCGTGAGCGGCGCGATCCCCATGCTCACGTTGACCTGGATCGGCGACCCCATCACCTCGAAGGGTGTCTCGAACGCCGCGGCGATCCGACGCGCGACGGAGTGGATGATCTCCTCGTCGGTGATCTTGTCGAGCAGGACGGCGAACTCGTCGCCTCCCATGCGCGCCACGGTATCGTCGCCGCGCGTGAGATCCACCAGCCGCTGCCCCACCATGGTGATCAGCGCATCCCCGACCGGGTGCCCGAACGAGTCGTTGATCGCCTTGAAGCCATCGAGATCGAGCATGAGGACCGCGACCGGGTTGCTCATGCGAGCCCGGCGCTTCATGGCGTGCTCGAGACGATCCTCGAACAGTATGCGGTTGGGAAGCCCGGTGAGCGGGTCAGAGAAGGACGCGCGCGCGAGCTCCACCTCGGCGCGCTTCCGCGACGTCACGTCCATGACCATGACGACGCGTCCCCGGTCGCGTCCCCGCTCGTCGCGGAGGGACGAACACGAGGCGTGGATGGCGATGCCCGCGCCGTCCTCGCGGCGGAAGTCGAGCTCCATCTCGCCGTCCGCGGGAAATGGATCGGTGTAGGCGCCGCTCGCGTCGGTGAAGTGGAAGATCTCGCCGATCGGCTTCCCGAGGAGATCGGCCGGGTCGCGGCCGAGCATCCGCCCGAGGCTGGGGTTCACGAGCGTCGCGCGCCCCGCCTGGTCGACGGCCAGGATGCCCTCGCGGGACGTGTTCACGATCGATCGGTAGAGAAGCTCTTCGTCCACGGCCGCGCGGGTCCAGCGGAAGCGCTCGATGCTGTACCGGATGGCGCGGCGGAGCTCCTTCGGCTCGAAGGCCCCCTTGCGGAGGTAGTCCTGCGCGCCCGCCCGGAGGGCGAGCTGTGGCAGGTCCTCGTCGAGGGCGCCGGTGAGCACGACGATCGGCGTATCGGGCACGGCATCGACCGCCCGGCGCACGGTATCGACGCCCCCGCTCTCGGGCAGGGAGAGGTCGAGGAACATGATGTCGCACCCGGATCGCCCGATCTCCTCGATCGCGGGGGCGAGGCCGGAGGCGTGCTTGAGGGTCAGGTGCTCGATTCCCGTCCGCCCGACCAGATCCTGGAAGAGCCGGACGTCACCGGGGTTGTCCTCCACCAGGAGGATCGTAAGCGGCTCATCGCCGGCCGGCGCCGTCTGTCGAGCGCCGGACCGGACGGCCGAGCGCTCGGGCTCTTCGGTCTCGATCGGTGTCTCCGTGCCTGTTTGTCCGTGTTCCACGCCCACTCCCCTACCCCCTCGTCGGGGACCCAAGTCGGGTACGCGTGTCCGACGCGCGCACCCCTCCTGAGTATAGGGTGACATGAGTGGGCAAAATCTAACATCCGGGTTTCGAGGAGCGCCGCTTCGGTTTCCCGGTTTCGGAGCCCGATGTTAGATTTCGACGACTCGTGTCATCTATATCCATGGAACGGAGGGCGAGGCGCGCCCATGGATCCCGACCCCATCGCGAATGCCAGGGAGCGACAGAACTCGGCGGCCCCGGATCCCGAGGCGCTCGGCTCGACGCTGGAACGCGTCGTTGCCGGCGACCTCGGTGCGCTCGCGGTCATCTACAGCGGCTACGCAGAGCGGGTGTACCGGTTGGCGTATCGGCTCACCCGGTCCGTCCAGGATGCCCAAGACGTGGTGCAGGATCTCTTCCTGGCCCTTCCGGAAGCCCTGGGGCAGTACCGTGGCCGCGGTTTCGACGCCTGGCTGCGAACCGCGACCGTTCGGGTGGTGCTGCACAAGCTGCGTCACCGCCGGCGGAGGAGGGAGGTCGCGCTCGAGCCGGACTGGCTGGCGAGCAGGCCGCCGCAACACGAGACGCGGCTCGATCTCGAGGCGGCGCTGGCCGCGTTGCCGGAGACGCTCCGCGTCGTGGTCGTGCTCAAGGAGATCGAAGGGTTCTCGCATACCGAGGTCGGGGACCTCCTGGGGATCACGGCGGCGGCGTCGGCCACCCGACTCATGCGAGCCCGCGAGCAACTGCGGCGCGCCCTGGACTGAAAACCACATGACACGATAGCTGCGAAATGTTATTCCGCACCCATCCAGGATACGATCAGCTTTCCCGGCTCGCCGATGGCGAGCTCGCCCCCGCCGAGGCCATGGAGGTCAACGGGCACCTCGCGCAGTGCGACCGCTGTCGCGAGGAGGTCGACTTCATGGCGGAGCTGCGCGAGCGCCTTCGCGCGCTGGCGGTTCCCGGTCCGCCGAGCGGCCTCCTGCCCGAGATTCTCGACCGCCGGGAATCGGGCGACCGGGTGGTGCTGCCGCTCGCGGCCGCGCTCGAGGACACCGGCCGTTGGCGATTCCGGAAAGGCGCCGCGGCGCTCGTCGCCGTCCTCGTCCTGGCGGTGGCGGCCTTCTTCGTCCTCCGGCCACAGTCGATCCGCGCCGGCTCGACGACGTTCGAGGTCGAGATGCGCGAGGCCGGCCGTCCCGTCGAGGTCTCGTTCGTGACCGCGGGCGGTCTCGCGGGCGAGTCGATCCTGCGGGTGCGGGCCGAGTATTTCACCTTCGGCGAGCTGGAGCTCGGGTCCACGGAGTCGGGGACGCTGGTCGAGGGCGTCCTGCGCAGCCGGGGGGACGGCGAGTTCCGCGGCGAGGTGCTCCTGCCCTCGACGGTCGCGTACGCGCGCTTCGTCGTGGAGGACTACCGGGGCGAGGACATCGAGCGCGACTACGCGGAAGGCTGGGAGTACCTGGCACGGAACGAGAACGGGGAGCCCACCTTCGAGGCCCTGTGGCAGCGGACGCTGGCGCTGGAATCGGTGGCCCCCCGCGAGGCCCTCGAATCGGCCCGAGAGTTGGCCGAACGGTATCCGGATCGTCCCGAGGGCTGGATCTACCGGCTCGCGAACGAGGGAGAAGGAGGAATCGTCCGCGACGCGCCGCCTGTGGGCGCCTTCCTCAACCGATTGCCCCCCGACCCTCGTGCTGACGAGCTCGCAACGATCGCGGACTACGCAGGCCGCACGGGGGCCGATGACGTCGTGTCGGACCTGTTGCAACGGATCGAGGCCATCGATCCGCGCCATCCGGCCGTCGTCCAGAACCGCGTCGAGCGAATCCTTGCCGACCTGCAGGCCAACCCCGCGCAACTGCTCGCGTCACTCGAATCGGAGTGGCTCAGCCACGGGCACCCCGATGCCGTGCTGCTCCCGATGGGCCTCGCCACGGCGCTCGAGGCAGGCGCCACGGACGCGGCGCGGCGCTGGGCCGATCGCTGGGTGGCGGCCGACCCCGCGGCGAACGCCGAAGTGGCCGCGAT